>Ga0155406_143_pt2 | contig 31238 bp, 35 predicted proteins | sample RifCSPhighO2_02_FD_106374 | JGI IMG/M metagenome (GOLD analysis project Ga0155406, IMG submission 106374) | Candidatus Gottesmanbacteria bacterium RIFCSPHIGHO2_02_FULL_39_11
AAATAACTTTTCGTTAATAAAATTTCCTCCGCAGATCCTTATAACCGATTCGGATATTCCTTTATCCGGAAGTATTAAATTACTTCCTGCTCCCATAATCCGATATTCCTGACCGCTTTTTTTAAATTGATTTAAAATAGTTAATAAATCAGTCGGATTATTCACGGTAATTAATTCACGGGCAAGAGATGAGATACCAAATGAGGAATAAGCTGCTAGGTCAACTTTTTTTTGCATATTCATAGGGTTTTTTATTGTCATGTAGCCTTTGATTATACCATTGATTTCTTCCAGCTTAAAAATAATATATAATAGATTATATGTGCTTTTCCATTCCCGCAAAGATTATTGCTATTAACGGTTCTTCTGCATTGATTGAAGGAGGTAAATCGGTTAAGATTGGAAAAGATCTAAAGGTAAAAAAAGGGGAATATTTAAGAGTTGTAGGATCAGTGGCAGTCGAGAAACTATCCAAAACCGAGGGACTTAAAATACGAAAACTATTAAAATCTCTGAATAATTAAATGAATATTAATTATAAAAAAGGAATCGTACTTGCTTTTATTACGGCAGTAATTTCGGGATTCTCCATTTTCTATAATAAATTTGCCGTAATAGGAGGAATGGATTCTACTGTTTTTAATATTATCAAAAACGGCGGAGTAGCAATTATTTTCTCCGGTATTATTATTTTTTCAAAAAATCGGAATAGATTCAAAAATCTTACAAAAAAGGATTGGATTAAACTTTTGCTGATCGGCATAATCGGAGGAAGCATTCCGTTTATACTTTTTTTTGAAGGATTAAAGCTTATTCCGGCGGCAAGCGCAAACATTTTGCAAAAAACCCTTTTTATTTGGATTGCGCTGCTTGCAATTCCTATCCTGAAAGAAAAACTTAATTTTTTACAAATTATCGGATATTTACTTATAATATACGCCAACTTCTTTTTAGGAGGATTCCAGGGATTTTCAACTTCAATTGGAACCTGGCTTATTCTGACTGCTACTATATTTTGGGCAATTGAGAATGTAATTGCCAAAATTACACTCAAAAATATTGACCCTCTTTTAGTCGGATGGGCGCGAATGACTTTTGGGGTTCTGGTTATGATACTTTTTGCCCTGTCTCAAAATAAACTGGGACAATTTTCTCTTTTGACTCCTGCGAAAGTTATGCCGATACTTATAAGTATTTTATTTCTTACCGGCTATGTCTTGACCTGGTATAAAGCCTTAAAAAATGCTCCCGCAACGCTTGTCAGTTCCATTCTAGTATTTGCTACTTCCATTACTACTATTTTAAGCAGTTTATTTATTACTCATACTTTTCCAAATAGTGGGTTTGTTACCGCATTTTTATTGCTTCTTGGAATATTGGTTATATCAATTTTTTCCTCAAAAAATATTACAGTCAGTGGCAGACCTATTTCTATTTAGTCGACCGACTTAACTTGATACATCACTATGTCCATACCCGGTATTTCTCTCTGTTGTCGGTTTGCATATCCTCCTAATTCTTTGTTTCTGTGCGGTCCCGAAAAACAAAAAGATCTGAAATGGTATTCGGAAAATCAGAGTCAGGATAAGGGTACATTTGAAATACTTTCTCAGTTCTCAACTCTTTATCCCTATTTAAAATTAATTGCGTCTTTTAACAACATTCCTGACCTGTTTGATGAAAGAATAGTGGCAGCTTACTGGATTGGAAATTCATTGTTGGAAAATATTCCCATCCGCAGATTTGTTTCTCATCTGGAGGATGATTTAGACTTAAAGATTAAGATAAAAAGAAAAGACAGGCAAATCCTGTTTGACAAGATCGTGCAGGGAGGACTTCCCCACCATTCTTTTCATGTACTTAATATTTACAAAAGGACCGGACACCTGGACATTCCTCAAACCATTGAAACAATGGATGCGTGTATCATAAATTTCGGTAAAGTCACTAAAATAACACATAATTTAATATGCGTAAAAACTCAACCACTAACGATAACAAACGGAAAACTAACTTGGGGAAATGAAAAAGAAAGATGCCTTATAAAACAAGGACAAGAGGATCGGGTAATTTCTGATATATCCGTAGGTGATTATGTTTCTTATCACTGGGGATACTTCTGCACAAAATTGAATCTGAATCAAGTGATGCAACTGAGACACTATACGGAAATATCAATGCATTTTGCCAGCAAAATATGAAAAAAATTTATTATATGGGAAATCCGCTGGTACGTATTGATAGAAAACCAACTGAAATTATTCCATCCATTATTAACAAATTTAAGAATATACAGTTTATATATGCGGACCCGACTGAAAATATAGATCTTATCAATAAGACATTGGTTATCTTAGACACAGTGGTAGGAATTAATAAAGTAACCCTATTTAGCGACTTAAATTCTTTTGTGAGGTCGCCGCGATTCTCAGTACATGACTATGATTTGCTTTCTGATGCGAGCATCCTTTTTAAACTCAGAAAAATAAAAAAACTAGAAATAATTGGAATTCCCCCTCAGGGAAATATGAGTATATTAATTGAAGATATTGCCGGTATTATTAATTCTCTTGGCAGATAACCTTTCCCATTTCACTTTCAGAAAATGAGAGGCGCAGGACATACACGGATCATAAGCTCTGATAATTTTTTCAATGTCGTGTGAAAGTTCATGCTGATCTTTTTGAATATTCGCAGATATGTAGGCATAAAGCGTCTTCTCAATTCCTATCTGATTTTGACCAGTCGGAACAACCAGATCTGCATTAATAATTTTACCCACGTTATCCATTTCAAGACGATAAAACAACATTCCCCGGGGAGCTTCTATTACTCCCACTCCAACACATTCTTTTCTCACAATAGGAATTGGCGGTTCTTTTTCAACCTTCAGATTTTCCAAAATATCAATGGATTTATCGATACAGTGAAGAATTTCAATTGCCTGAGCTAGGTTATTATCATACGCATTTTCTGATGGAAAACGGTCCAGTATGGAACCTGCATCTTTTATAGTATTCTTATGAAGGTACTTTTTTGCTAAATTTATACGAGATAAGGCTCCCACAAAATACGTCTTTCCTGCAAATGTATATCCGGAGGCATGAGAATAAGGAATAACCACATGTTCCAGATATTTTTTCACGTTTGTCTCTTTTATGACTTTTCCGTCGCTTGTAATAATCTCTCCTTTTAAAAAAGAATAGTCCGAGTCAATAAGCGAAACAAATTGAATGGATTGCGCGAGTAAAAAAGAATAGTTACTAAACCTTTCTATAAGTCGTAAAACCGCCGGCCTTACCTCCTGCAACTCTTTAATAAGTCCTTCAAATAATTCCTGTTTAGGAACAATTAAAAATCCTCCGATTGTCGGGAACGGTGCATGGACGCTTCTTCCACCGATTACTTTACTCAGTGTATTTCCCGCTGATTTAACGGAGAATGTATCTTCTAAGAGTTCTCTTTCCTCCGGTTTATTCTCGTCCAAATCCAATATTGAATCAATTCCAAGTAAATCCGGAAGAACAAATACATATAGATGTAAAGCATGATCCCGAATATTTAATCCGAAATTTAAAAGCTCCCGGAGTTTTTGAGTCTGAGAAGAAGGAGTTATGCCCAGCCCGTTTTCAATTGCTTTAATGGCGCATAACAGATGTGCATTTGAACATGTTCCGCATACCCTGGCACAGAGCTGTGGAATTGCAGCAATATCTTTTCCCCGAATTGCCTGAGTATAAAATCGTTTATACTCGGTTATCTTAAATTGAATTTCTTCAATAGTGTCGTCTTTTATTTTGACACTGAGACTAGCTTTTCCTTCAATTTTTGAGATATCGTCAAGCGTTAAATCAAATGTGTGCATACGAAAGAATTTTAACTTATAATAATTCCGAACTCCTTAAGATATTTGGTTAATACTTGAAGAAATATATTCTCATCCATAGGACAACCGGGAACCACACTGTCAACTGTCACAATATCTGAAAGTTTTTTAACAGAGGGTGCATATTTAAACCGTGTCAGAATAGGGGCAATTTCCTTTTGCTTCTCTTCATCAAAGAGATTTCTCTGACCCGAAGGCATCCCAATTGTCGCACAGGCTCCGATTGCTACAATTTTTTTTGCCCGGACCCTAATATCTTTAAGTTTTTTTTCCTGCTCTTCTGAAGTAATTGCTCCCTCAACAAAAGCAACATCCATTTCATCATGATGATCCCGGCGTTGAAGTATAAGAGCAGAGCGAATATCCAAAACTTTTTTCCATTCTAAATAATGCTCATTGAGCATTTCTGTAAAAATAATGGTTGAGTCTTCGCAACAGGAGAATGAATACCACCCGATTTTTAGCTTCTTGTCCATGAGTAAAGAATAGATGAAAAATGTCTTCCCGTCAAAGTATTAAAATGTACGGGTAGGTCTGGGACCCCTTATCATTCCCGGAAGTGTAGGAATCGGGACAGTTGTGGGAGAACTTCCCTGCGTTGGGACACCAATACCTGTTGGATTTGGAAATCCTATGGTCGGCAACGTCCAACTGGGTCTTACAATTCGTGATGTAGGAAACGGAATTCCTCCTAAAAATGGCGTTGGAGTTGGTAAAACCCCGTGAAAATGTATGGAGTTATCTCCTCCTACTAAGACTCCGTACAATCCGTTACCTGAAGAATCCTTTGCAATATTTTCTCCTCTTTGTTCATCTAAGTGCCAGTATAAGAGTGGCTGAGTATCTGAAGAAATTTTTACCTCATCTAAAGAACCTAAGAATTTTTGAGAGAAAAAGGATTCATCATAGGCAGCTCCTACAATAATTGAATTCCCCAAGGATAATAAGTTAGAAGCCCCTGTTGAAGAGATGACGTTTGCATCATTTATATATAAAGTAGTTTGAGAAGGTGTAATTTTTCCCAAAACATGGGTCCACGTATTGGGCAGAATCTGCCCTGCGGATAAGTACTTACTGGATGAGGAGGAAAACTTAAACTGAAACACTAAAGATCCCCCATTAATTCCCAAAAAGTAGTGCATGAGTCCTGTTGATTTATCTCCTATTGAAAAAATGGGTCTGGTTCCTGAAACATCGGAAGGGTTGATCCATGCATCGAAAATAACGGTTGAAAAAGATCCCGGATAATATCCGCTGGCTTTAAGGTAACCTCCGTTTAGGTCAATATAATTTCCCGAAGGGGCTGCGTTTACTCTTCCTGAAGCAAAAATTGAAATAATACTTACTAAAACAAGAAGGACAACTACACGTAAAGTCTTTTTCATAGTAGGATATAGAAAATATTATTAAGAGGCAGAATAAAAGGCAGTGACCTATATTAATAGATAATCTTACTTCAGGTCAAGAAGATAAAGTAAGTCAAACCACATCAAAACCCAAGTTTTTCTTCTTAAACTTACTCTACGATTAATTTCCCTACCATTCCCAACTGTCTGTGGTTACCGACACTGCAGTAGTATTCAAATGTACCTGCTTTATCCGCAGTAAATTGAAGGGTTGCTTCTTTTCCTGCACTGATCGGATCAATCTTTGCATTAAATTCATCTAGAACCCAATTATGCATGCCTTCTATATTTTTAAAGTTTATTTTGACGGTATCCCCTTTTGAAACCTTTATTTCATTGGGCGAAAAGCTGAAATTGGCTGCTTCAACAGTAAATTCTTTTACGTCTGAATTATTCTGTATTTCTCCCTGAGTAGGTACTTCAGTTACTTTAAGATCTGCCGAGTTTTTCATCAAGTAAAATCCGCCGCCAATTACAACAAGACCAACGATCAAAACAGGAAGAAGTTTTGTATTCATATGATCTAGATTATCATAAAAATATTATTGATGTAAAGTAATTAGCTTTAACCTCATAAATGGTATATAATATAGCTCTGCGGAGACCGGATGATCATCAGGTGCCATCTGGTACCTGGAGGAAAGTCCAGACTGCAAAAGACATGGGAGTCATCGTAAGATGAACAATGGCAACATCGGGTGTCTCCCGATTGAAAGATTGGGGGAACGATTCCCCCGCTTAGCGGGGGATGAGAGAGCCACAGAGACGAGCTTTTTCCTAAGTCCGAAAGGATATGGAAGAAGGGTGAAACGCCGGCAATCCCACCAGCAGCAATCTCCGAATGGGCTGACAAAAACCAATGTCTTTTGGAAGCCCGAAGCTTGAGAGCACCCCGTTCACCCTGTAAATACTAGTAGTACTAAGAATTTACAGAGTAAACTCGGGGATGGTAATGAGTTAATCATAACCATAGAGAAATGATCATTTATTCTTCGACAGGCTCAGAATCCTGAGTTTATCGAAGGAAAAACAGAATCTGGCTTACGAGTCTCCGCAACGTAAGAATCCGCCTTCGGGCGGATTCAACGTTGATGGAGCGTTTAAACCGAAGGTTTATTACGCTCCGCAGATTTCAATTTGACTTGTTTGAATTTTAGATACTCTCCCACTCCGGTGAGAATAGTTATAAGAAGAGGTATAGCAAGAAGAGCACCGATAATCCCCCCGAGTTTTGCCCCAATCATAAGAGATAAAATCGTCACAATAGGAGGCAACCCTGAAACTTTTTTCATCATAACCGGAACCACAATATGAGCTTCCACCTGTTGGATAATCAGATAAGAAGCAAAAGTGATTCCTGCCATAAGCGGAGAAATGGTAACTGCAATTAAAATTGCTGGGATCATAGAAATAATGGGTCCGATAATCGGAATAACTTCCAAAATTCCGGCGAAAATTGCCAAAGTCAGAGGATAAGGAAGTCCCAGAATCATAAGGGCTATAAAAGTCATCACCCCTATAATAAGTCCAAGCATCACCTGTCCCCTCACCCAAGCTCCCAATCGTTCTTCAACTTTTTCTAACCCCTGTAGAAATTTTTCTCCGACAGCACTTCCAAATAAATCCTTGAAATATACTGAAACATGTTTTCGTTCCAACAAAAGATAAAAAGAAACAACGATTATCGTAAACAAAGTTATAATATTGCTGAAAACATCTATGGTCACCTTAAAAATATTTTGGCTTAAAGGTGCAATTTGTGTTGATATGAGCTGAGTATCCAAATTTATAAAAGGCAGTGCATTTCTGATAAATACTGGCAAAGTATCTATAAAATGTACACTTTGCGTGATAACCGGAGGAAGCAAAATAGTTATTAACAATCCAAGAACGGATAAAAAAAGGAGATAGATAATAAGAGCCCCTGCAATTCGGGGTAATTTTTTTGATTCAATAAAATCGACTATTGGTTTAAAAGCAGACATTAAAATAAAAGCGACAAAAATAAAAATTAAAATATCCAAGACATGGTAAACAAACCAAAGGGAGAGAAGTATGATAATGGTAAAAAGAATTGTTTTGTGTGAAATTTCTATTTTTGTAGGAAACATATTTAAAATCCAAAGTTCAAAATCTAAAATCCAAATTATTTTTGGATTTGGGATTTTGGATTTTACTTATTATACCATTCTTCTACTTTATTAAAAATATTGTACTGATAACCCAAATTGTTAATATTGAACCAATTTATATCTTTGATCCTCTTAAAAAAAGTCATTTGACGCTTAGAATACTGAGTTTCATCCAATATCCATCTCTGAATAGTCTTATCATATAAGTTTTCATTATTACTTTTGACCTGCCTGTCCTGAGGTTTTCCGAAGGAACTTTTAACATAATCCTTCCATACTTTATATCCACATGCAGAAAAGGATGGTAGATCAAAGGAATATCCTTGATTTAATAACGCTTGAATTTCTTCTAAAACGCCATCTTTTAATCTTTTTCCAATACGGGTCTTAATTCTTTCTTTCAACACTTCTTTATCTGCAGTTAAACCAATAATTAATGCATCGGGAGAAGCCCGTTGGAATTTTCCCTGCAGATTGGAATGACGATTAAATAATTCGACCTCTATAGCTCTTACAAGGCGTCTCGGGTTATTTTTATCTGAATTATTCATGCTCTCCCACTTTTTTAGAGAATCTCTTTGAAGTTTCTCTTGTAATTGTCTGGTGTTAAAATTTTCCAATTCTTTTCTCAAATTTTCATCGGGTGGAATGTGTAATGTATCTGGTGGCTCATTAATAGACTTAATATAAAGTCCTGTCCCACCGACAACAATAGGTAATTTATTTCTGGATTGAATATCTTTTATTACCTTTTTTGCTAAAACTGAGTACTCACCAACATTAAATTGATAGTCAGGAGAAACTACATCTATTAACCAAATAGGGATTCGGTCTTTCAGCCGGTAACCAACCGAATTGGATAATTGGAAATTGGATAATTTTGATATGTCTTTCCCCGTTCCGATATCCATCCCCTTATACACCTGCCTGGAATCTGCTGATACAATTTCCCCGTTAAATTTTTTAGCAAGTGTAATTCCTAAATCCGTTTTTCCAACTGCGGTAGGACCAAGAATAACAAGAAGATTATTCATGAAATTAGGTTGAAACAATTACATTTCTTTCTCTGGGTCCGTCTAACTCTAAAAGTAATACTGACTGCCATGTACCCAGAATTAGTTTTTTGTCTTTAAAAGGGATCGTTAGCGATGGCCCGATTAGTGCATACCCCTTCTTCTCTTTCCTGATTTTGTAAAAAATGGTTAATCTTTTCTGTCAAGTCTATTATTTCCTTTTTTTCTGGTAGTAGCTATCGTAAATGAGCGTTGCATTATAACGTGTTATATAAAATGATTTGAATCATTTATCATTAACTGTATCAGTTTCCTAATGCCTTTATTTTATCCAGATTCGGCTTATTTATAAGATTTTCTAAAACTTTCCATCTCTCTTTTTTTACAGGATAGAGAACATTATCTTTAAACGCCTTATGAGCAGCAGTTGCGGGACGGTCCGAATACATGGCAATATATGCTTTAAGAAATTTTGCTTTTTTAACGAGCTCTACTGTTTCTTTAAATTCCTTATCCGTTTCACCACAAAAACCTACGATAATGTCGGTAGAAAATTCTACATTGGGAATTTTCTTTCTTATTTTAGTTAAAAGCATTAAATAATCTTGACTCGTGTACCATCTGTTCATCCGTTTAAGTACAGAATTGCTCCCTGATTGAAGAGCAAAATGGACAAGACGGGTAATATTGGTATTGTTTGCAATTATATCAACTACCTCATCAGACATATCCCAAGGGTTGGAAGAAATAAAATCAACTTTCTCAACCCCTTTTATATTGGCAATGTCTTCTAATAAATAAGGAAAAAGCGTCGGAATTCGGAGACGATTTAAATGTTTGACTAAAACAGGCTTAACCATTCTTCCATCAGGTAATTTATATCCGTTAATTTCTTTATTCACTTTTTCTCCTTTTCTCCTTTTCTCTATTTCGCTAAAGTATTTTTTATCAATATCCCTTAGAACCTGAATATTTTCAGGACCGACTACCAGATCAGCTCCGTAGGAATTTACGTTCATTCCCAGAAGCGTAATCTTTTTATATCCCCGCCTCACTAGATCGTAACATTCATGGAGAATATCAGCGTAGGGACGGCTCACTTCCCGCCCGCGGGTAAAAGGAACCACACAAAACGTACAAAAATTATTACACCCGTTTGAAATGGGAACCCATGCATTTATATCACTCGTCCTAACCGGATTATTATCAAATCCCACTTCTTCAATTGCTAAAAATTCATCCGCTCCCGGCATCCTCTCTTTTATCAACTTTAAGAATTTTCCGCTTTTATCCCGAAGTGCCATTCCAACCATGCACCCCGTAACAACTATTTTCAGTTCGCTGCCCTGAGCCTGCCGAAGGGTCTTCAACTTGGATAAATTATTGACCAATCCGTATACCCGGTTCTCCGCCATCTGCCGGATCATGCAGGTATTGATAACTACATGGTCCGCTTTGTAAACAGAGGGTGCTTTTTTCATTCCACGGGACTCAAGCTCTGCTGCAATGCGCTCTGAATCTGCGACATTTTGCTGACATCCGAATGTCTGGATAAAGTAGGTTTTGGCCATATTTAAGCTCTATTTTACACTATTTAGCAGGATAAGCCTATTTTCATTTCAACAATAACCGAAGACCAATAAGTAGAATTACGGTCCCTGAAAATAAAGGTCCTCCGATATATGCAAATTTTCCGAATCTTTTTTCAAAATTAAACTTTTCTTTTCCGGTAATCAGTACAAATCCCAAGAGCACAATTACGGTTGCAAGTCCAAGACTAAATATAAATGTGAGAAATATTCCATACGCAACTCTTCCTAAGCTTATACATAAGAGAAGTAAAGATAAAGCGTCAGCACAGGGCAAAATCCCACCGCTGAATCCGGCAAAAAAAAGTTGTTTTCTGTTTTGGACATGCATAACTTGATTATGGTGATTATGATCATGTCGATAGTCTACCCCTTTTAAGTGATCCCTCTCATGCTTCCAGTTTTTTATCCCAGTCCGGATAAGCCCCAGAGAAAGAAAAACAACCAACGCGGCACTTGCTTTTTCTAAAAAGGGAACAGCTGTATTAATTGTTCCCGTCTTATCGATAAATAGAAAAACAAATCCCAGAATAAATATAACCAGAGTATGAGTAAGAGTAATTGAGAGTGCCAAAAGAAGTATATCTGATAAGGAACTTCTATGTTTCCCCAAAAGAAATGCCGCCATCATGCTCTTCCCATGTCCTGGGGTAAGGGCATGAAGTCCTCCTCCTATAAATATTGCTACAATTGCTAAAAGTAAAAATAAAATTCCTCCGGTTGGTTGCGCTACGTATCGGACTAAAGAATAGGAAATATCTGATATTTTTTTGGTTACACTATTTGTCTGAGGTTGAGGGGTAATAACAAGCCGAGTAGACGTTTTGGGAGTTACTCCTCCGTTTTTTGTCAGAATAATTTTCGAGTTATGAATTTCTGCAAAAGTATCTCTTATAAACCCTTCTTCTGTTTTTACCCGAAGTATGACAAAAATCACGGTATCTTGGGGTGTATATGTATGAGTAACCGTCTGTCCTTTTGCCTGTGTTTCATCACCAAAATCCCAGGAATATTCTGCTATTTTAGTTGTAGAATCATCCATTTTTGCTTCAAATTTAAGCTCTTTTGTACCGATATCATCTTCAAATGTGTCAGTTATCGAGTCTTTTATTTCAAATCCGTTGATAACAATAGTTGGGGTAACAACTGAGTAATTAGGATCAGGTAGAACGTTTATAAGAACTGACTCCAAATCAGTTTGACTAACATAGGTTGGCTTAGGCTCTGCATTTAATCTAAAAATATATGAACCAGGTTCTCTATAGGTATGAGTATTTTTAAATCCCTCACCTTTCCCTCCATCCCCAAAGTCCCAAGAATACTTAAGGGTATTAACTATATTTTTTGGAAAAGGCAAAAGGTTGGGATCTATTTCAAATGTAATAGGAATATTTACAATAAATGTGCCGTCAATATCACTTTGAGGAAGATTGATAATATCGCTTTGCAGAGGAACATGATAATACTTATTAAACTGTCCATTGGCTTTAAAAAAGGGAGGAAGACCTGCAGGATGAGCAAAGACATGATAAGGAGAAAAGGGGAAAAGGAGAAAAAGAAAAAAAGAGAAAATAATTTTTTTCATTGTTAGTGTATTAATTATTTAAGGTATTTGTCAAAAAAGGATGAACCGGAAATATTATGGTTGCAAAATACATATGAGGGTATTTATTATACATCTTTTTGAAATAACTAACTGAAAAATTTCTTCTCTATTGACAGGAATTGCAAAATTCTCTACTTTAAATATATATGAAGAAAAAATCCCGCCCCGTTAGGCGGCGAGCTGTAGTTGCTAAAGAAGAAATACAGAGCCCGGTTGTACGGGTAGGTGTTGTATTTCTTGTTATAATGGCAATTGCTCTTGTCGCTTACGTAGTCAAAGTCTATCTTCCATAATATCCAAAGTTCTTAGTCTATTTTTTTAATATACTTCTGGTTTTTTTCGGAGAGTAAAAATCTGGCAAGAATTTTATAGGTGTCAAAATCAAAATTATAGGAAGACTCTTCATATACAAACTCTTCGTTTTCCTCTGTGGTATTCCCAAGAAGACACCATCTATCTATGACAAAAAACTCAGGATTTTCATTTCCGTCCCGTATTGCAACTGCTCCGTCAAAGGGCCACTTTTTGATTTTATATTTAGTGAATGCTTCCAAAACCCGGAGATTGTATTTCAGGTTTCCTTCCCTTTCTAGGCATGCTCCTTTGCATTTTCTCAACTGATACCAAAAACAGCTTTCTTTCCACTGCCTGCATAGACGGGCCTTTTCTAATCCTAATATTTTAGGACATAAGATATATTCTTTTGCCATTTTTTCTAAAAAACTTTTAGCATCACGCAAGTTTTTGAAAATAGTAACCAGTGAGTCTAAATCTTCTGCTGGTACTGTGTCTGTTTCCGAAATTTTAAATGTGTCATACCCCTTTTTACTTTTAACTTTATCCAGTCTAAACAGTTTTTGTATCTTTCTAAGTTTTCTATTAAAAATCGGCTGGTGTTTTTTTATAAGTGATGACTCCAAAAGAAGTGCTCCTAACTCTCCTGAGGTTGGGATTGCCTCAATGCTTCTAACCGATGAGGAAAGTTTCATTCCCCGCTCCGAACGAATATCTTCCGAAAAATGCGAAAGCACTCGGTCTTTAATATCGATGCTTTTTCCGATATATAAAACAGCATCCTCTTCTCCATAAAAGATATACACACCGGGTGATTCAGGAAGTCTGTCAATTTGTTTTGATTTAAGATAAGGAGGAAGAGAAGGTTTTTTTTGTTGTCTGTCTATAGCATGGTTAATTTCATCAATACTAAATTTCTCAAGAGTTATTTTAAAAATATCGGCCAAAGCTTTAGCATCATCGTATGCTCTATGCCTGTTTTCAATAGTTAAGGAAAACTTTTCTATAAGACTGTCCAGGTTATGCGAAGAAAATTCAGGATACAAAAACCTGGTTAACTTTACCGTGCATAATGGTTTTTTTTGAAATTTGACTCTCAGACGCTTAAATTCCTCCCTGATAAAACCGTAATCAAATCGGGCATTATGTGCAATAAATACACTACCTTCTAATAACTCTAAAATCCGATCTGAAATTTGATAAAAAGAGGGGGCTTTGATAAGGTCTTCAGATGTGATTCCCGTCATTCCGCTTATAAAAGGGTCCAGCGTTACGTCAGGATTTATGAGAGATTTAAATTCATCTACGACTTTTCCATTCTCCGACCTTAAAATCCCGATCTCAATGATCCGGTCATAGATAGGATTGGAACCGGTTGTCTCAACATCAACAAATGCCAGCGGACTCTTTAAAATACTCACAGGTTGCATCTTACCATTGCGCAGGATAGAATCAAAGCCAATATATGAATACTATTTTTGCAAAAGTTGATATTAATAATCCAAATCTCTCCATTCTTAAAAAAGCAGCAGATATTATAAAAAAAGGAGGACTTGTTGTCTTTCCTACAGAAACCGTTTATGGACTGGGAGCAAACGCACTGGATGAAAAAGCGGTAGAAAAAATTTTTATTGCAAAAAAAAGACCTTCCGACAATCCCATTATTGCCCATATTTCAGATATCGGAGAGCTAAGTTCCTTAGTAAGTGAAATAACTCCAATTCATAAAAAGATTATAGAGAATTTTTGGCCGGGACCCCTGACCCTTCTTTTTAATAAAAAAGACTCAGTTCCGCCGATTGTTTCTGCGGGGCTTCCGACCATTACCGTAAGATTCCCTTCTCATCCTGTTGCAAGAAAATTAATTGAATTAAGCGGCATTCCAATTGCAGCTCCTTCTGCAAATTTATCAGGCCGTCCCAGCCCAACAAATGCCCAACACGTGATAGAAGATCTTAATGGCAGAGTTGATATAATTATAGATGGAGGCCCTACCACATTCGGACTGGAATCAACCGTTGTTGATATTCTTAATAATCCACCGAGAATTCTAAGAAACGGAGCTGTTTCAATTGAAGAAATAAGAAAAATTTTACCTAATGTTATTGACGGAACTAAAATATTAAATAATAACAGTCCGATATCCCCCGGGATGAAATACAGACATTATGCTCCCCGGGCAAAGGTTATTCTTCTGGATTCAAAGAATCTAGTACAAAACATACAAAATTATTTAAAGGAAAATTTATTAAATAAAAAAGAAGCGAGCTTAATTGCATTAAAGCCATTAAACCATTTAACCATTCAACAAAATATCTATAAAGACATAAATGAAATGTCGATACATCTTTTTGATGCCTTTCGTAAAATGGATCACGAAAATAAAAAAGTAATTTTTGTACAAAAACCTGCAGCCCGTGGAATTGGCAAAGCTGTCTTGGATAGATTAGAGAAAGCTTCAGCATAAAAACATATTTACACTTGACATGTAAACGTTCGTTTAGTATAATAAAATTATGAAAAGAAAAGTGATATTTACAAAAGGCTACATCAGATTTCACGATCAGGTAAAAGCTCTTAAAGAAGGAAAACTGAGAATGGTTAAAAAACTTGCTCATGAAGCAAGACATGAGCTGGAAGCCCGCTCCCTTATCAAACAATTAAACCTTAGATTTACTGCCTATGATTATAGATAATGCCGTAAGTAAACTTCGTACCTTTTATAAAGACCATAAGCGTCTTCCCTCTTATCAGGAAATGTGCAGTTTATTCCATTTTTCTTCCAAAAAATCAAGTTTTGATCTAGCAGGAAAACTCATTAAAGCGGGATTTATTGAAAAAGATACAACAGGCAGACTGATTCCTAAAAACCTTTTTCCCAGACTTCAGCTTCTCGGAACTATTCAGGCGGGTATTCCTACTCCGGCTGAAGAACAGCTTCTTAATACCATGTCTTTTGATAATTTTCTGGTAAATCGTCCGGAAAAATCATATCTTTTGAGAGTCTCCGGAGACTCGATGATTGATGCCGGTATCCAGCCAGGAGATTTGGTAGTTATTGAAGAAACACAATTCCCTAAAGAAGGAGATATTGTAGTTGCTAACATAGACGGGGATTTCACGTTAAAATATTTTCACAAAGAGGAAAGTAGTGTCAGTCTTCTTCCTGCAAATAAAAAATATTCCCCCATTCACGCGCAGGAATCTCTGGAAATTATCGGTATTGTGGTATCCGTAGTCCGCAAGTACCATTAAGCGATGGAATTAATTATCCCATCAGATCCTGGGGGCGGAAACGCATTTTCAAATAAAGGCAGTTTATTTTTTTGAGAATGCTTTCTTTTGAAAGAAAATAAGGTAAATAAGAGGCAGAATTCCCAAAGAGTTTATAAGAGAAAGTGCCACAAACCAGTAGGGTTGATTATTCCTTCCGGCCCTCCAGAGAGCATATAGTTTAAGGATAATATCCAAAAGAACAAAAGGTAAAAGCCAAAATAAATTCTGTCTGATAAAGAAAAAATTCATATCCTTTTTAAGTTTAATACAAGATAGGTATAAATTCCAATCAGTACCGAATATGTATGTCCATAGGTTTATAAAATAGTATGGTATACTTTCAAAATATGAAACTCAGCCCGCTTACTCCAGAAGAAGAAAGAGTCATTATCCACAAAGAAACAGAGCCTCCATTTCAGGGAGAATACGACGATTTTTTCGAGGAGGGTACCTATATTTGCAGGCAATGCGGCGAACCCCTCTATGAGTCAAGCACCAAATTTCACTCGGGATGCGGATGGCCGAGTTTCGATGCTGAGATTCCTGATGCAGTATCCCGAGTCCCGGATGAGGATGGCCAAAGAACGGAAATATTATGTGCAAATTGTGGGGCACATTTAGGACATGTCTTTACCGGAGAACATTATACCAAGAAAAATACCCGGCATTGCGTTAACTCCATTTCAATGAGGTTTATACCAAAAGATCAGGAATTAGAAGAAAATGAGCTTAATCAGGAATAAATTTGAAAGCCAAAGAATTCATATAGTAGTATTTACCTGAGGAGGCAAACCATCATCAAATCGTTCCTCATAGATCAGATATGCAAAAAGCAAAAGTTTTAAGCCATCCTTTCATACAGGATGCATTGGGATACCTTCGGAATAAAAATACACCGATTGAAACTTTTCGTTTTTACTCGGATCGAATTTGTGAATTTCTTATATATGAAAGCTTAAGAAATCTTTTATTAAAAGAAAAAAAGATTTTAACTCCTCTTACTGATACATCAATAGGTTTTATTGATGAGGAGTTTGTAATTTTGCCAGTACTCCGAAGCGGAATTGCCATGCTTCTTCCTACACTTCACCTTCTTCCAAAAGCAAAAGTCGGATTTATTGGACTTGAAAGAAATGAAACCACAGCAATCGCAAGAGAATACTATTTCAAAATTCCTAGAATTAATAATAATAGTATTGTTCTTATAACAGATCCCATGCTCGCAACCGGAGGATCAACACTTCATTCTCTGGAAAAAATTACTCCATTTAATCCAAAACAAATACTCATTATATGCGTTATTGCAAGTCAAGAAGGAATTAAAGCAATAGAGAAAAAGTTCCCCAACGTAACTATAACAACCGCAGTAATTGATCCTGAGTTAAATTCAAAAAAATTTATTGTTCCGGGCCTTGGAGACTATGGAGATAGATATTTTGGTACGGACGAACTCTTTACTTTCCGATAATGGATTTATATCCAAACCTCTTGATTAAGAGTAGGAAGAACCACACCTGAAATTTTTAAGTCTTTTTTTATTTTTCCAGAAAGAGATGCACGTGAATTTTCTTCTCCGTGAGTCAAAAATACTTTTCTTGCTCCCGTTATATTTCTAAGCCAAGAAAGAAGTTTTGGGTAGTCGGCATGAGAACTCATGGCCTGAGTCTGGCTAATGCTGGCATGTATGTAAATAGAATTTCCTTCTATATCAATACTTTTTTGACCCCGAAGGATTTCTCTCCCTAATGTCCCATCTGACTGATACCCGACAAATAGAAGCCGGGTTGAACTAAGAGGCAGGTAATTCAGAGCATGACTCAGTATTCTTCCTCCGTTCATCATACCGCTTCCCGCAATAATTATTTTCGGCCCCGTAAAAAGAGAAATATTGCCGCTATCTCCCCTGTTTTGACTTGTAATAAGCTCCGGAAAATGAAACGGATTATTTTCTTTAAAATCAGAAGTCAGTTCAGGGTTATAATATTCCTTATATTTTTCAAACACTTCTGTTGCTTTTTGCGCCATCGGGCTGTCAAAATAAATCCGGGTGCTCCCATTTATTTTTCCCTCTTTTCTAAGATGAAAAATTCTGTGCAGAACCTCCTGAGATCTTTCTATAGAGAAGGCTGGGATCAACAAAACTCCGCCTGATTTTTCAACGGTGTTTATTTCAGACCTGATAATTTCGGATGGATTTTCCTCGGGATGAGCCCTGTCACCGTATGTCGATTCCATAACTACCACATCGCCTGACGCAATAAGTTGAGTCGGCCGGATAAGATCCTGAGGAGTATTTCCCAAATCTCCGCTGAAAATAATTTTTCTAGTCTTCCCCCGGGAGCTCTCGTCTATTATTTCAATGCTTGCCGATCCTAATATGTGTCCCGCATCATAAAAAGTAATTGAAAAACAGCCTGCTGAAAAAACGGTATTATACTCAACAGTTTTAACATGCTCCAATAATCGGGATACATCATCCTTCGTATAAAGCGCTCTTTTCCCACTGTCCTTGTTATTTATCTTTGCGCTGTCAAATAAAGAAATTTCAGCAAGATCACACGTTGGACGAGTCATCCAGACAGCTTCTTTAAATCCTTTATTTAGCAAAATAGGAAGTCTTCCGCAGTGGTCTAAATGCGCATGAGTAAGAATTATACCTGTTAAAGAAGAAGCATCACTCTCAAACGGAGCATAATTATATTTCTCGATATAATCAGGCCCCTGGAATAATCCGCAGTCAATTAGAATTGATTCTTCTGACTCTGAAGTAAGCTGGTAACAGGATCCTGTAACCGTGCCGGCAGCGCCTAAAAATTTTATTTTCATATTTATTTTATAAATAGTTTAAGAAAATCCAAATACTTATGATAGTTCGAATAAATAAGATATCCGTTTAAGAGCATAAGACCCGGAAAAATTATGGACTTTTCCACCATTCCCCCGGTTTGAACACGTAAAAAATGAAAAGGGGGGATACCGAACTTAAAGGGCAACGGGAAAAGAAGAGGCTCCCCTTCCTTTGTAATAACATCCATAATCAAATGAGAAACAAACCCTATCATAAATGAAAACCAAACAATATTCATATCAACAATTAGTACATTTCGAATGGCATCTAAAAATTTGGCACTTACAAATCCAAAAACGATAACTCCCAAAAGAGAATGGGAAATCATTCGGTGACTTCCCAGTATGGGATAAATAATTCTTCCGATAATTGATCCTGCGGGAATTCGTCTCCATAGGTCGGCTGTCGGCTGGTCAATATCCGGAGTAAGTCCTCCAATTAAGTTTGCACTGATACTTACAAAAAGAGTGGATAAGGAGATTGAAGTAAGCGGATAGTATATAAAAACTCCGTTTAAAAGAGTGAATGCTGCCAAATCATGCGTGCGTCCGGTCATATAAGTATTATACGAAATTTTTCAGGTATAATAAGAACATGTTTATTGATGAAGCAGAAGTCACTCTTATCGCAGGGAGAGGAGGAGACGGAAGAACCTCATTTTTACCCGGATATAAAGTAATCCCTGACGGAGGAAACGGAGGAAGGGGTGGAAGCATTTATGCTGTTGCTTCTTCTGATCTGACCCTTCTTAGTCAGTTTACAGGAAACAAAAAAATAAAAGCAAGTGATGGAAAAAACGGAAACAGATTAAAAAGAACGGGGAAAATCGGTCAGAATATAACTATAGTTTTGCCTATTGGGAGCATTTTAACTGAAAAAAACACAAACGAAGTTATAGAGTTAAACACTCTTAATCAAAAAGTACTTATAGGTAAAGGGGGGTTAGGAGGAAAAGGGACTTGGGATTTAAGAACAACTAGTTTTAGGGAAAAATTTAAAGCTGAAGAAGGGCATCCGGGAGAAAAAAAAGAATTTAAAATTGAGGTAAAACTGATTGCAGACGTTGGGCTTATAGGCCTTCCCAATGCCGGGAAAAGCAGTCTCCTAAATACATTGACACGGGCACATGCTAAAGTTGCAAGCTACCCTTTCACAACTCTTGAGCCGAACTTAGGAGTAATGGACGGGAAAATAATAGTAGATATCCCCGGTCTTATTGAAGGCGCATCCGAAGGAAAAGGACTGGGAATAAAGTCTCTTAAGCACATAGAAAAAGTGAATTTAATTATTCACTGCATATCCGGGGAGTCTGAAAATTTGGAAAAAGATTACGACGTAATCCGAGGCGAATTGGGAAAATTTAATTTAAGTTTGACAGAGAAACCTGAAATAATACTTCTGACCAAATCCGATTTACTGCACCCTCAAGAATTAGAAAGAAAAAGAAAAAAATTGGAAAAATTCGGAAAAGTGTTAATGGTTTCGATACATGATTTGCAGAGCATCCAAAGATTAAAGAACTGTATTCGAGGAAATTAATCACACAGCTAAATTGTTTTATGGTTATATTATTCTATTATGGTTCCGGTGGCAGATATTCTTCACCGTTTGGAGAGGAGTTGTAGTTCCTTTAAGCCATTCTACATAAGTACATCCGGTTGCTTTTCTTGCTTCCCAATCCCATGGGAATATATCCTCCGATTAAAGATCCTATGGTCATCCCCCCGTATACCCATATTTTACTGGACATATAGGAAGTGTAACAGAAAATGGAGATATTTAATCCGGTTAAAAGGTACAGGTGACAATAAACTGGTATGCAAGAAAACTCATCCATCTCCTTGTAATCTCATACTGGATGTACTTAGGAAGATAGTTAAGATATTTTCCGATTTGAGTAATCTGAGAAAATCCGCTGGAACAATCCATTTCTGCTATTTTTAATCCTGAATCTTTTATAAGTTTTTCAAGAGTTGACCGAGTGAAAAATTTCACGTGCGTTTCATCCATAATTCCCAGATTTGAATACTGGAATTTTCCCCGAAGAAGGGCAAGACGTATTGAAATGAATGCAATGTTGGGAGTGGAAATAATTATTTTTCCCTCTTTTTTTAAATATTTTTTTGACGTTATAAGGAGGTTTTCCGGATTTTTAAGGTGTTCGATAAGATCAAGCATGAGAATATAGTCAAATGAATTTTTCCCAAAAGGAAAACGTTTCGTCCTTTCCAAATCCAAAACCGCTGTTTTTCTGCAGTACTTCTTCGCTTCTTTTACCGATTCCGCATCAACATCAACTCCATACACTTCGCAGTCTTTTTTTATAAGTTCCCGGTCAAAATACCCGGTGGCGCACCCCAGATCTAAAACCTTTGAGTTTTCATTTATTTTATCCAGTACTAACCGGTGACTCTCAAACGGAGTAGGATTAAAGACAGTGTATTTCATGCTGCTACTAGAATGACAATTAGAGATGACTTCTAGTTTATTCTTTTGTATATTTTTTAATCTTATCCAGCAGTTCATCCATTTCAAATGGTTTCTCGATATAATCATCCGCCCCGTATTCTTTAAATGAATTACCCGCCGACATATTGGCAGATACCATAATAATCGGGACATGATGCGTAACCTTTCGGCTTTTTAATTTTTTGCAGATTTCTCTTCCGTCTGATCCGGATAACAGGACATCCAGAAGAATAAGATCGGGTAGCTTTTTTTTGGGGAGTTTTTGTAAATAATTCGCATCAGAAGAGGTACGTACCTTATATCCTGCAGTTGTAAGCAATACGTTAAAAGCATCCTGAATACTTTCATCATCATCAATAACGTGAATATTTTTTGTCATATGGTAAAAAAACTTTTAACAATCTCGAGTTTTTTTAACTATAATTTAAGAGACTTTTTACCGTTTATTGGTATGGAAAAATGAAATGTAGAACCTTTTCCTACCTTGCTGTCTACCCATAACTTTCCCCCATGACGTTTTATAATTTCAGAAGATATATAAAGACCGATTCCCAGTCCGGGATATGTTTTATTATTGGCATCATAAACTCGATAAAAGCGTTCAAAGATTTTATCTAAATATACTTTTCCAATACCAATACCAAAGTCCCTCACGGCTACATATACATTATCGCGATCTGTGGTAAGTTTGACAATAATTTTTTTAGATTTTGGCGAGTATTTTATAGCATTTGAAATAAGGTTATTGACAACTTGACCTATACGTTCCTGGTCTCCCCGAACTTTTTTATTTGTTCTTCCGTATACTTTAAAAGTATGTCTAGTCACTGTCTGACTAAGTATGTCAATTATCTCTGTTACAGCATGGTCAAAATCGAAAAGATTTTTATTAAACTCCATTTTGCCTGCTTGAATTCTAGAAATATTGAGAAGATCATAGATCAACTCGGTAAGCTTATTTAGTTGCTTATCCATCCTGGAAAGATGATTTACCGCCTTGGCATCCCCTATTTGCTCTGAGTGCTTCTTTAAAACCTGGGTAAACATCTTTACGCTGGTTACCGGGGTTTTTAATTCATGTGAGGCAATTGAGATAAAATCATCCCGTAATGTAATTGCATCCTGTGAACCTTTATACAGTTTGGAATTTTCAATGGCAACAGATGCCCGGGTTCCCAACTCTTCCGCCATAAGCAAATCTCCATGATTATAATGCCGGGATGTCTCAGTAGTTACAAAAGAAATTGTTCCGATTGGCTTTTTTTCTGAAAAAATAGGAACAATCATGACGGAAGTTAAACCAATGCTTCTTATAAGTCTTAATTCTTTTTTCGTTTTTGATGCTGCGACAAGCATACTATCTGTGATATGGGGATAAATTTCTGATTTGCCGGTTCTTAGTACATTGGCAATACCTGTCGGAGCATTCATATCAATAGTTTGTTGTTTACGAAGCTCTTTGGCCCATTTTATTTTTTTAGCATCTTTATGGGCAACCGCAACTTGTCTGAGTTTTGAATTTTCATCTAAAATATCAACGCTGCACCAGTCGCTAATTTCAGGAACTGCTAAAGTCGCAATAGCGTTTAATGTAGTTTGATAATCCAAAGATGAGGAGAGAATTTTACTTGCTTCTGATAAGTAGCGAAGATTATTTTCCACGTATTGAAGTTCCTGATGGTACGTAAAAGCAAGTTCTGATGTCAAAACATCTATATACGTTCCTACATTCTGGCTAAGTACAAAGAAATCTTCTATTGATATTTTTTTTAGAAGCCTCTCTTCTTTTATCTTTTTCCATAATGCCTGTTTTAGAAAAATGTTACCGTCAACTGCTTCTTCTAAAGTCAGTTCATCCTGTACCGATTGTTTGGCAAATATAGTTCCCAGTTTTTTAAATATTTCTGAGCTTTTTTTCGTATCACTCGCTTCCAGATGTTTTGCGATTTCTTGCAATATCTTTATGTGGTTATTATGATATTTTCCGATAAATTCGCTTTGCATCGAACCCACATCCAGATATTTTCTGTGAAGTCTGTTTGCTTCTTTCTGAATAGAATCTGCATTCATCAACACAAACTGTCTTATTTTTCTGAATTCTTTCTGTTTTGAGGACATAAAATAATACCTATTACACTAGGGACTGACATTGTATGCAGTTTTTATAAGAATTATGTAAGAAGAGTTAAAGAATTCAACACTGAGAGTGGAGAGGAATTGAATGCTATTCAACCGTAAAACTATACTCGGGAGACCATACATTTTTTTCATTTATATTGGCAACGGCTCGAAAATAATATACCCCGCTATCCTGCATTTTTGTATTTCCAATAAACCGAAGAGGCACTTGTGACTTATTACCCATAAAATCATTAACGATAATTTTATAAGACGTATTTGAAACGGAAACTTGGGTATCTAAAACACCCGACATGGATTCCTTTGAAGCAACTATAGCCGTAAATCCGGTTTCTGCGGTAGGACCCTGAATTTCCCAGGTAAACGAAGTATTTTCCCCCTGTGAAACTTTTTGGGGATAGTTTATTATTTTTATTTCATATTTAGGAGCGGGTCTTACCGTAAAAGTCTTCTCTTCTGTCCATAGATTAAGCTCATCGATTTGGGCATAAGCTCGAAAGAAATAGTTCCCCGGTACCATCTTTTTCTCATTTGCAACAAACTGAAGAGGAACCGAATACTCTCCTTTAATAAAATCCTTGACTACGTTGGTATAGTGAGTGTCAGTAGGCAGGATATGATTTCCCAAATCTGCGGAAGAACTTATGCTTCCATAATAAATTGCGGTTGTGTGGATTGTCTTTGGAGGACCGTTAATACTCCATGTAAATGACGCGATGGTTCCTTCCATAATTTCATCCGGTGCATTTATAAGGCTAATAGTATAGGGAATTAAAGTTGGGGTTGGGGTCTGGATCTGGGTAAGAGTAGGTGTGGGAGTTGAAACTATTTTTACTCCCTCATTTCTGTGTAAATAGTTCCCATACAGAAATACTCCTGTAAGAGTAACAAGAGAGAAAAATGATGCAATAAGTCCGAAGAATAATGAACGGTTTTTTATCGTGTCTAAATTATAGCAAAGAAAAAGCACCGAGGTAATTGAAAAAGTTAGAGGATGTGGATACGCCCAACGGCTGTGATTGCAAAAGTAACCAACATCCTTTCTTCTTTTCACACCAGTGCCGGTGCTTTCTCTTGCAGTAGTATATCCAGCTTAGTATCAACTTGTTTTAAACTATTAAGGACAATTGGTTACACCGGCAGGATCTTGGCCAAAGGAATCATCTAAAGTTCCAAGTAGACTAGCCAGTTCACCGACACTCATGTTAAAAACATCATGAGCCAAATTACCTACTCCTACCCTTGGTTCCTCCTGACTGGAAGAATGTTCTCCAATATCATGATAGTAGGAAGCCCGCTGTGAGACTACTGTTCCCCAGCAGTTATTTAAACCTGGTCCAGTTGCTAGTGTAGGTCCAGCAGCTCCTAAAATTAAAGCTGCAGAAGCTGCTGAAACAAAAATTTTTTTAATCATTAAATACTCACCTCCTTTTAAAAAACTCTATACTACTAAACATTCGCTTAAATAAGTATAAATTTTATGAATTCTATGTATGAATATTGTAAGAATTTTAATGACGTCTCATTATTGGATTGCCAAGAGATGTTTACTTCTCGGAAAAGAAATTAGTAAACCCGCATTCTGACGAGCGGGGCATTGTGGTTTAGGGTAAAACTTAACTTTATTTTTCAGTCTGCATGAGTCTTGTTTTTGCATGCGTTACAGAAACATGAGTTAAATTCTCTCCATGTTGTGCCCCATGCCAGTGTTCTTCACCTGCCGGAGTCCAAATAATATCTCCTTTTTTTAACTTCAAATTCTTCATCGTGAGCAGCAACAATTCCTTCACCTTTAATTACAATCAGCACTTGATCGTTTGAATGTTTATGAAATTTATTCCGAGCACCCTTGTGAAAGTGGACATAATCAATACTTAAATCACTTCCTTCATTATCAGTAACCGGCGACTGACGTATTACTCTCCCAATAAAAAGAGACAATCCCAGATGCTGTTTAGGAACATTTTTTATATTTATGATTTTCATAGTTTTATAATAGAAATATATGTATAAGAGGTGAGGTAATAAGAGAAAGACTGTGCTATTATTCATCAGTATAAACTCGTACCTCATCCGTATCCTAAGACCCGGATTTATCCCAGGCGCGGCTGATAAAGCAACATAGGATCCCTATTGTTGTGAGAATAAGGAAGAGTAAAACTAAACGTTGATCCCTTTCCTTTGGAACTTACGACACTTATTGCACCTCCATGCCGTTTCACTATTTCGTTTGCAATATATAGTCCCATACCGAGCCCGGGATATGTTTTTCCTTCAGGACTTGTAACACGGTAAAATCGGTCAAATATTTTTTTTGTGTACTCTTTTTCAATGCCGATTCCAAAATCCTGTATACTGACTTTTGCGTAATCTTTTTTGGAAGATAATCTTACAATCACTTTGTCTCCAAGAGGTGAGTATTTAAGGGCATTTGTTAACAAGTTTGTTAATACCTGATAGATGCGGTAACTATCAGCATATACTTTCCGTGAGATTTTTCCAACAACTATGATCGTATGTTTTCTTTCCGTTTCCTGTAATAACTCTACAGTATCGGAAGAGAGTTCATTAAGGTCAACTGCTTCCATTTCAAGTTCCAGTTTTCCATGTTGAATTTTTGAAACATTCAGTAAATCACTAATAAGCACCGTAAGTTTATTAATTTGTTCATTCATCTTTATAAAGGGTTTAGTAAAGTCGCTCTTTTTTCTTTTTTCTAACTTTCTTTGTATAGCTTGCGTATACATCTTAAGACTTGTTACTGGTGTTTTTAATTCATGGGATGCAACCGAGATAAAATCATCACGAATCATGACAGCTTTTTGCGACTGCATATAGAGTCTTGCATTATCTATAGCGAGTGCCGCCCTTTGAGCTAATTCCTTTGCTACTTCCAAATCTTGACTGGTATAGAGTCTTTCTTTAGTGGTTGAGGAAAAAGTAAGAGCACCCACAATTTTTTTGCCTATCTTCATCGGTACACCCATATAGGACTGCAAATTAAGCTTTCTCATAATCCTTGCTATTTGAGGATTTACTCTATTAAATATATCAGGGGTGATTTTACTTATGTGTTCTGCTTTGCCGGTCTTAAGAATTTTTCCTACTCCATAGGTATTAGCAGTATCGTCTTTGTATTTATTATAAAGTTCTTTCACTAAAAAGATCTTTCTATGATCTATATGATTTACTGCTATTTCTTTAATTTGTTTATTTTTATCTGTAACAACAATACGACAGTAGTCAGCAAGATAAGGAATAATAAGATTACCTAAATTTTTTAGGGTAGTCTCATAATCAATTGATGCACTTAATATGGTGCTTGCGTCTGAAAGAAACTTAAGATTCTGCTCAAGCTCTTTTCTTTGGGTAATATCATTTCGAATAGCAATAAATTGTTTTGGTTTGCCGTCTTTCCCGAGAAGCGGTATGACGGTAGTATCCACCCAGTAGTATGTACCGTCTTTAGCACGATTTCGGATCTCTCCATGCCAAACTTTTCCGGAAAGGATTGTTTTCCAAAATGTTCTGAAAAATTCTTTCGGATGATATTTTGAATTAATAACTCTATGGGTTTTACCAATTAGCTCTTCTTTTGAATATTTGGATATTTTTAGAAATTGGTCATTGACGTATTGGATGACACCACTTTTATCAGTAATAGCAACAATTGAGGATTGATCAAGCGCAAATTTGATATTGGCCAATTCTTTAAGTGTATTTTGAAGTGAATCAAGAGCTTTTTTATGCTCAGTAATATCACGAGCAATCACTGAAACTGCAACTACATCTCCCCGTACGTCTTTTATGGGAGACATACTCACAGAAACATCAATTCTCTTACCATCTTTTGTTATATGTCCTGTCTCAAAGTTTTGTATCATCTGACCTTTAATTATTTTTTTCGTCAGCTCTTGAAGTTCTCTTTGTTTATTAGGCGCAACAATAAGATCAGTAGGCTTTCCTATTATATCTTCTACTTTGTATCCATATAAACGTTCTGCTCCTTCATTCCAGCTTTTGATAGTATTTTCTAAAGATAAACTCCAAATTGCATCTAGGTTAGATTCAACTAAAGAGGAAAGATACAAAAGTCTTCTTTGTGATTTCTTTTGCTGCGTTATATCTCGAAAATTGATAACGATTGCTTGTATGTCTGGATCAGACAGTAAATTCGTACCGACAACTTCTATCCACATCCATGAACCATCCTTTCGCTTTGCCTCAATTTCAACCTTTGCTACTGCTCTTTTTTTCTTAAGTATCATTGCCATGTTTTTCATAACAAGAGGAAGATCACGCGGATGAACAAGTTTAAACGCATTCATACCTACCATTTCGGCAGAGGTAAAACCTGCTATCTGTTTTATGGAAGAAGATGCGTAGAGTATTTTTCCTAAAGGGTCAATAAGGGTTATGGCATCAAAACTATGTTTAACTAATGCCAGAATTTTTCTTTCAAGTTGAGTAGTCATGTGTTAGATTGCTACCATTATACCCCTACCCGAAATTCTCATTATTAAAAACTTGTAACTTTACGTGAAGGAGAAGCGTTATAGAAGAGTTAAATTTTTTTATTTTTTATCAGCACTATTCCGGTTCCAACTATATAAAATAAAAATGGGGAAATGTATATAAGAGAAAGCCAGTACAGGAGATTTGTGAAAGGCTCTTTGAGTTTTTCAAGAGCCCATATTGCCGATAATTGAGGATTTTTAAGTAATGACTTTTTGTCAACAAAATATACGGAAAGAAGGTTTGCTTCGTTGGTTACCAACTGAACTATTTGTGACGGACTCTTCTCTGATAACTGGTACTCGAGAGAGTAGTGTTTTCCTTTAGAGTTTATTTGTATGGGAAATCCAAACGGATGATACCGGCTGTCAATAATTTCATAGGCGTTATAAGAACTCTCAGATATTAGTCCATTGTTTTCATTTTTCAATCGAATATTTAATTTAAATGGAACAAATCCTCCCCTTACCCCGGGAACTTCTTGATTTCGTATATGCATCATAATCATTCCCAGATTATTTTCAGAAGCTACAAATAACTGTCGAGTAGGTTGATCTGTAATTAAAACGGTATCCTTTTCATTAAGGCCCAACCAGACGGGATTTCCTCCATGACGACTTGACAGAGTAAAAAGAGAAACCGGAGGCTTGTTTGCAGTATATAACAATACCAAGATAGTTATTAATAAACTGATTACACCAACACGAAAGGATAGTATGGCATATTTTTGTGAATATAGGTTACTCTCTTCTTTTTTAACCTCAGTCTGTTTTGATTTTTCCCTAAATAAAAAATAGGGTCTTTCCGTGAGCTGGTATAAAATCAACGCAAAGGTAATAGATCCCATAAACGAGAATATCGCAAGAATTACTCCGTTGAGAGCGGTATCTGCTGATACGAACCGGGAAACGGTATGGATGACAAATGAATGCACTAAAAACAATGCATAGCTGTGCTTTCCCAAGAATATAAATAAGGGGAAGCGGAAGAATTTATTTCCGTATGAGCTTTCATCTTCTATGCTAAGTAATAATAAACTTATCGGGAATACAGTAAGAATCGGCAACCAGGGACGATAATAAAGGGGAAATAATGAAGTCAGCTTAACTGAAAGAAAAACCGCAAAAAGTAAAAAGAAAAACCACAGGGGGTACACAATAATCGGTTTGAGATAAATCAGCTTATTTTTAAACGAGGTGTGATTTGCGCCGATAATAACCCCTCCGATAAAATAAATAATCAGATACATCTTTACCATTTCAAAACCTAAAATTCTCTGAGTAATTAAATACAGGCCAAAACAAAAAGGAAGTAAAGATGCTATTCCCAGTACTTTCCATACAGACGACAGACGTTTTGAATAATATACAAGAGGCGCAACCCAAATAGGATACAGAATATAAAATAGAAGCTCTGCCTCAAGCGCCCAATAAATACCATCCAGCTGGTCAACATATTGACCGAAGGGCAACGTCAGGGTAGCGTTGACAATTGCCGTAACCAGGATGCGCAAAACCGGAGGCCATACCTGATAGAAAATTGAGGAAGGAACCTGCAACAAAAAGCCGGTGTATAAAATAATTATGCAAATCTGAGAACCAAGAATTGCCGCCATTATCCATTTTCCCCATTGTTTTTTTGAAGCAATTTTGAAAAATACTTTCCATACCGCCCACATGCCAAATGCGCATACTAAAAAGATAAAGACTTGAAAGATAGGCGCTAAGCCCGGAATCAAATGAAAAATGGTAAAAGAGGCTACCATTACAAGAAAAGGAGGAAACAAACGTGCATACCTCCGGCGCCAAAACGATAAAGAAGAAGAGGGAAGTTCGTATAACCGGCCCATCAAAAAGCCAGTCAAAATAAAAAAAATAGTTACTCCGATTCCCCCGCTTCCCAGTATGATATCCAAAAGAGAGTGGAGATATCCGGGAACTGATCCGTACCAAACTCTCAAAGGGATATGAGTAAATATTACCGCTATAATTGCCAGCCCCTTTAACCCATCCACTGCATAATGTCTTTTTTTCATTGGTAGGAATTGTTTTTTATCTTTACTTCTTTGAATACAATCCAATAAACTCAGCCTGGGAGAGGATATGATTTTCCATGGCGTCTTCAACAGTTTTTTTATCTGCTAAATTAGAAAGAGAAAGCAGAGTATCTAGTGCATAAAGTTTAAAGAAATACCGGTGAGTTCCGGATGGCGGACACGGAGCTCCGTATCCTTGTTTTCCAAAACTACTTACTCCTTCAATACCACCAGGCGTTGAGTTTTCTTTTATTTCTGAAACAGTTGGTGGAATATTAAAAATCACCCAGTGCACCCAAGTACCCATAGGCGCATCCGGATCATCAACAATAAGAACTAAACTTTTAGCATTATCAGGAACCCCGGAAAATTGAAGAGGAGGATTTACATTCTCTCCATCGCATGTATATTGGGAAGGAATTGGCTTATTGTTTTCAAATACCGGGCTTGTGATTTTCATATCCTGCTGAGTTAATACTTTTGTTGGTATTGAACTTATCTTAATTGTACTTCTACCGGATGATTTTTTAAAGTAAAAAAAGTCAAAAACTGAACTATATTTTATCATCTTGCAATGTATACCGTTCTTGTACTAATTTGAATATAGATGGCAAAAAGATCTCATTCTAAAAAAACAAAAAAATCCCTTTCTAATTCCTGGAGTAAAACAGTCAGGCATTATTTTCGAACCGTTTTTCTTTCTTTTTTTGTAGGAGGTCTAGTTTTTGTGTGGGGTAAATATTTTTTTATCCCTGCCACACCCTGTGCTAACTCTCTTAGCTGTGAGAGTGATCTAGTAGAAAAAATTGAAAACGGAGCCGTCGGTGTATTTCAAGGAAACAATGTTAAAGTTCCAGAGATTAATCTTGCATTTGATATCACCAACCCCTCAGTTCTTGGTACAAACGAGCCTGGCGGTGAAAAACATATTTATGTTGATCTGGCATCTCAAAAACTCTATGCTTACCAAGGAGATACTAAAATTTTAGAGACTTTTATTTCCTCTGGACGATGGAATAGAACACCTGTCGGAAATTTTCATGTTTGGACGAAACTAAGGTCGACCCGCATGTCAGGTGGTTCTGGCACTGATTATTATAATTTACCTAATGTACCCTATGTCATGTATTTTTACCATGACTTTGGGTTACATGGAGCTTACTGGCATAATAATTTTGGACATACGATGAGCCACGGATGTGTAAATATGCGTCCCATTGATGCGGGAGCTATCTTTGACTGGGTTGACGGTCCTAAAAATGGAGAGAAGGGAACAATAGTATCTATTTGTAATCGCTTTACCGAACCAAATATATGCGAGCAGAATAATCCGATAAATTCGTAAGGAAAATATGACAATACGACACCAAATAGAATTTGAAACCGTATTTTTTCTTTTAGTTGCTATATTTCTGGCCGGCTTTTTTGTGTGGCGAAGTAATCAAAACCTTCAGAATAATCTTTACGCAGCAACTCCCATTATCTCAGAGGGAAATACACCAAAAATTATTGTTCCAACTTTAAACCCGATTCTAAAAATAGAGACTGCATCCCAGATTTCTCCGGACGGAACAAAAAAACTTACCATGGAAAAAACTCATAACAGGGATAAAACAGTAAGTTACGTTTTCACAACAAGCGATGGAGATGGCAATAACCCACATGAGGTATATACTACTCAATTATCAGGATCAGAAGATTTAAGCCTACCCTTTAATACCTGGTCTCCGGATAATAAATATGTATTTATTCAAAAAAATGAAGATAACGCTCTGGTATTTAAAGCAACCGGAGAACCTATAACCAATACTGCAACATTTTTTGATATACAAGACTCATTTAAAGAAAAAGATAAAAAAAATGTGCCGAGTGTGACGACGGGATGGGCTTCTGAAACACTTTTAATTGTAAACACGATAAAAGAGGACGGTACCAAAGGCCCCTCGTATTGGTTTGAAGTTCCGGGAAAAGCAATCATGCAGCTTTCTTCTAATTTCTAATAGCTTCAATAAACCACTACCCCGCTGTTT
>Ga0155406_124_pt1 | contig 30073 bp, 34 predicted proteins | sample RifCSPhighO2_02_FD_106374 | JGI IMG/M metagenome (GOLD analysis project Ga0155406, IMG submission 106374) | Candidatus Gottesmanbacteria bacterium RIFCSPHIGHO2_02_FULL_39_11
AAGCGACTTATTGGTGGGAGAAGCCCACAGCCGTGCCCGAGCAGAAGACGCAACAAGCTAAGCAACCCGAACAGGCAATTCAGCAGAATATCACCAAGACTTTTGATTGGGATACCTGGTGCTCAGGTGGAATGTCGCTAGTGTTCTCTAATGAGCAGGGTGCTTTAAACGTTGGCACACTCGCCAACATAAAGCCACCTTGCGAAGGTGGAACGGTTGCGATCATTGAGCCCTGGCGTGTAGGGTGCACAGCCCCGCAGGCAACAAATGCCAATTGCAACCCGGCGAAGGCCTGGTTGGCGAACAATTGGCAGACTGCGTTGCAGTGGCTGGTAGCAAGTCAGTGGTACGAGGGTTCTCTGTGGTATCGGCCGTGGGAGACGTTGCCCGAAAACACGGTGCAAAGCACGTGTGTGAAGGCAATTACCCCGGCTGGTACCGTGATCGCATCGGTTGAAGGTTATGACCCTTGCAAAGGTGTCGACCGCCAACCGACGAATGTATCTTTGACCGACCCGGTCACTGATACACTCGCGCCAGCCGATGTTAAGGCGCCTGTCGTTCCTCCGACGCCGGATCTCTCTGGCTTCGTCAAACAGGACGAACTCAACGCTGCGGTTTCAAAGATTGAAGAGGCCATCAAGTCTCAGAAGCCTGCCGAGGCTCCGGACACATCGAACTTCGTCAAGAAGGATGACTTCAACGCTGGGATGGCCAAGCTGGAGGGCGCGATACAATCGGCTCCGGCCGCTCCCGTAGACTGGGTGACAGCAGTCATTGCCGTCGTGCTACTTGCCGCATTTGCTTTGGTCATCTGGGCCATTCGCAAGTGGGTGCTCCCTAAGTGGCGCGCACGTCGTGTTCACACTCCTGCGACGCCACCGCCGGCCACCCCCGCCCACACCCCGTAAGTAATATGTCCTCATTCTGCTGAGGACGTTAACTCCCCTGCCAGGGAGTGAAGCATGTGAGATGCAGATCGCCGATAAGGTGGAATTCTCTATGCATGGCAAAAAGGACATGAACAGTCAGACAGTATCCTAGGAGGATGTTTTTTTGACCCTAACCGGTCTCGCCCACAAGGCACAAAAAACATTTTTTCTAGGATACTTCTCAGTGATTAGAATTTAAAAGGAGTGGATTCCCGCCTACGCGGGAATGACACAATTCAAATTATAGTTAGCGAGAAGTAGATTAAAAAGATTAATTATTAAATGAGTGGATCCCGGGTCAAGCCCGGGATGACACTACACGTGAAAGGATAATTTATGAACAAAGCATATGTGTCTGAGCTTTTGATCGTTTTAGTAGTTGTTGCCATCTCTGTGGCTGTTGCTTCAGGAAATTACCTGAGTGCAAAGCAGGCAGAGAATAAAGTAGCGGCTGTAAATAACTGCGCAAAAGTAGCAGCTTCCGTCCCGCAAAACGGGGATTTTAACGGAAATGTCTACAAATTTTGCGTAGAAGACAGCGGATACACAACTGGTATTAAATAAGGAATGGATCCCGACTTTCGTCGGGATGACAACTTAATAAAATGAAAAAATTAATTGATCAATTCAATCATCTGGATGTCTCCCTGGTAATATCAGATTACCCGGACTCAACTGTGGGTGGAGGGAAAAACTACGGAATTGCATGGTATACAAAGGAAACTCTGGAGCCACTGGCAAAGAGGTATAACCGCAGATTTGTCGTGCTTGGTGAAAAACAGACAAATAAAAAGAGTGAGACATATGCAAATGGAAAAATTGCAGTATTTAGGGTATTTGATCCTACCCATCATTCTCTCTTCCCTACCATTTTGCAATGGCTGTTAAAATTTCCCTATATACATGACGTATATGTCCACTCTGAATTCTGCACAAACGGAGGACTAAAAAACTTTGCTCTTCTTCTGCCTTTTCTATTTCTTATTAAACTCCTGGGTAAAAACATAATCTACTTTTCTCATAATGTTGTGACTTCTTTTGACGGAATCGGTACGCATCTTAACTTAGGAACTAATCCGGTTAAACTGGCCTTACTTAATTCTCTGCTTAAAATCTATTATCGGGTATTAGGACTAATTTGTAATCGTGTGGTTGTTATGGATACCATTTTGAAAAAAAGACTTAGCCAATTTGTATCAGAAGATAAAATTGTCCTAAGTCCCTTTTGGACGGAAAAGAAAGATTTGAAAATAAATAAAGCATTAACCCGAAAAAAACTGAATATTTCAAAAGATGATTTTGTGCTTCTCTATTTCGGATTTATCACCTGGTATAAAGGCGCTGACTGGATCATACAGGAAATTAAAAGTATAACTTCAAAAATGAAAAACGGCAGGAAAATTAAACTGATTATAGCAGGAGGCCCGTCCTATTCTTTAAAAGATCAAGATCACTATAAGAAATATTATCAGAATATTCTTAATAGCGTTCGGGGGGACCCCAGGATTATAGTAACCGGATTTGTACCAGAAAATGAAATTGATCAATACTTTGCCGTAAGCAATCTGTGTGTATTTCCGTACCGGGGATACATCGGCTCATCGGGTGCAATCACTCATGCAATATCTCGACAAGTTCCATTTGTCATAAGTAAACATATGAGCGAAACTCTGGTAAATGAAGAATATCAAAAAGCATTCAGGGAAAGCGGACTTAAAGAAAAAGATCTTGTATTCTCATTTAAAAGCAGATCACTCATCTTGGCTATAAATCGATTCAAAAATAAAAAATTTTGCGCAAAAGCACAGATTTTCCTTTCATCCATACTGGAAACTAAATCTATTAAAAATATCCTTCCCATCTTGGCTGAAACGGTTTACACTCGAAGTAAGAGCCAAATGGTTTCCTATGCACACCTTAAACCGATTTTTAACCTACTTTCGGCATAACCCTCAAGAGTTCTACCTTTACGTTCTGCTTGCAGTTTTTCTGGCCGTTCTTTTTATCAACTTCCCCTACAATAAATCACTTATTGGATGGGATAATCTGCTTCCTGAATTGAATTTCAACTCAAATATTCAAAGGGGGCTATTTAGTCTCTGGCAGGAAAATGAAGGGTTGGGACTTATAGGCGGACATGGATTTGCATCAACGCTCCCACACACGGTATTTCAACTGATTTTATCAGTTTTGCTTCCCATTAATTATCTAAGACCATTTTTCTTTTTAATTATGCTTCTTTTGGGAAGTGTTGGAGCTTTTTTCCTTTCAGATATTTTACTTCCGGGCATTCACACAAGTAAAAAAGGATTTGCAAGTCTAAGTACCGGACTTTTTTACATGCTCAATTTTGCGACAATTCAAATGTTTTATATACCTCTTGAGGCATTTGCGGTGCATTTTGCATTTTTACCCTGGCTGTTGTTTTTAACTATTTCAATTTTTAAGAAACCGAAAAAAAAATATTTCTTTTGGTTTACAGTAATTTCTTTTACTTCGAGTCATCAAGGATTTATTCCGCCTCTTTTTTTGATTTACCTGATTTTCTTGGGAATTCTGTCCCTTTTTTATTTTTTTAAATATAAGTCAAAAAATGTTTTTTACATAATCTCAGGTATTTTTTTAATAACGACTATTACGAATGCATATTGGCTTTTTCCCATCGCCTTTTACACAACAAACAAAAGTAATATATATCTAAGCTCGTACAATAACATCACAACTACCGATGATTTTCTTCTAAAGAGTATTAAATTTGGAGATATAAATTCTCTAATAACCCTCAAAAGCTTCCTAGTAGATGCTGTCGATGCGTTCCCTCAGGGAGAAAACAAAATTTTCTATATTTTTGAACCTTGGAAAAACCATCTGAATTCTTATCTCTATATCATACCTTCTTACTTATTTTTTGCTCTTATCTTATTAGGAATTTTTTACAGCTATAAAAAGAGATCGTTTTGGCTGATTGCTTTTACCGGTATCTTTGCTCTCACATTTCTTTTCATGGCATCAGATGTTCCTGGATTATCCATCCTTTCTGATATTTTGAGAAATCATGTCCCTATATTTAAACAAGCGTTCAGAATTGCATTTACAAAATTCTCTACAAGTCTATCCCTTTTTTACGCAATCTATTTAGGAGTCGGAATCTACTTCGTATTAGAAGCAGTTTCTACCCGTAAAAAATACCTGAATACTATTTCGGCCTTAGTGACATTTGCTTTACTAATTACCTTGGGTCTTCCTATTTTTTCTGGATATTTTTTCTATAATAGAACCAAATTAACTCTTCCGGACAACTACCGTCAGCTTTTTGAATTCCTTAAGAAAGTAGATCCTAATAGTCGAATTGCAGATTTTCCTCAGTTTATTCCGACCGGCTGGCTTATCTATAACTGGGGATACAGCGGTTCAGGATTTTTATGGTACGGACTTCCACAACCTATTCTTGATCGTAATTTTGATGTATGGAACAACTACAACGAAAATTATTATTGGGAAATTTCTCAAAGCATATACTCGCAAAATACGGCTCAGTTTGAAAATACACTTAGAAAATATAATGTTCGTTATTTACTAGTTGATCCATCTGTAATTGGATATGTTTCCCCTAAGGCAGTTTCTCTTGATAAATTTATGACTCTCATTTCCAATTCTAATATCTTAAAATTAATAAATAACTATGGAAGTATACAAGTATATGAAGTAGAAGACCATGATAGGTTCAATAACTTTGTTTCTATAAGAAATAATCTGCCTATAATTAGTCCTTATACTAACTGGAACAACTATGACAAAGCATATGAAGAATATGGGGATTATATATCAGATAACAGACAACAAATAACAAATAACAATAAACCAATAGATATTTTTTATCCATTCAGATCTCTTTTTACCGGAAGGACACAGGAGGATATTGAATTTAAAATAGAAGATAATAATAGCTATTTTTCTTTTAAATCAACTATACCCAAAGAAATGATCGGATCAAAACTGATTATTCCTTCACTTGACAACGACGAAATAAATGAAATTAATCCTATCGATTTTACCCAAACAGAAAAATCCCCTCAAATATATTTAGATGGGGAATTGATACCTGCAAGTCCCAGTGGGGAAATATCACTTAACTATATAACAGAAGGCAACTTGGAGATTCGTGTACCAAAAGTTAACGGATATTATTCAGCATCTTTATTACCAAACACGTACCCTCTAATTCCAATCTCATGCGATACATTTAATACGGGAATTATGAATCGGCAATTCATAAATAACATGATTCAATTAAATTCAATTGGATCAAGTAACTGCTTAGATCTTGACTTACCCAATCTTTCACAACGATTGGGCTATCTCATTTCTGTAGAAAATCAAAATATAGAAGGAAAGAGTCTGCTTTTTTCAATCGTGAATAAAAATTCCCAAAGAGCCGATTTGGAAACTTACTTAACTAAAAAAACAAATAACCTGCCTGCGCAGGCAGGCAAAAAACAAATAACAGCAAATCACTTCATTCAACCACCGATGGAGGAATTTGGAAGAGGCTACGTACTTCACTTTGACAATATCTCAATAGGAAGAGTCAAAACGGTAAATAATCTGGGGAAAATCACCGTAAATCCCATCCCCTACCGATTTCTGACTTCTCTTAAAGTAGTCAACTCTAATTTCGTACGGGATTCCTCGTCGCAGGCTCCTCGGAATGACAGTATTCAACAGGTTGAACATCCCAATCCAAGCTACTACAAGATAGTTCTATCCCAACAAAAAACCACCCTTTCGGATGGTCTTTTGAATTTCGATGGTGATCTGACCAGATCTAGTCAGATGCCAGCCCTAAGAACAGATATAAGTATACCTTATAAAACTGAAAATATAAATTCTAACGAAGTTTATGCCACCAAAAAATCCGCCGAAGCGGATTCTTGGACTAACCTGCGCACTGATGCGTCAAGGTCGGGTCTCTCATCTAAGATGATAGCATTTAATAATAGTTTTGTCAAGGGAGTGGACCCGAGGGGAGTTGAACCCCTGCGGTCAGATTTGAGAGACCCGACTCCGCACCGGCGCGGGCCCACTCCACATCCAGAGTATCAAAAGTATTTATCTTTCGTCAAACCGGCATATGCCCAGGAATCAAATTCTGATAACACGCAACAGATACCGGATAACAAAAATACGACCTTAATATTAAGCCAGAGTTTTGATGAAGGATGGAAAGCATACGAAATTAGGTGTCAGGGATCAGGGATCAGATATCAGATAGAAGAATTTCTTCCATTTTTATTTGGAAAAGAGATAAAAGATCATGTGCTTGTGAATAACTGGGAAAACGGATGGGAGCTCGAGAATGCGCAATGCACCATGAAAAATGCACAGTGCACAATTGTTATTTATTATCTACCTCAATTATTGGAATTTGCCGGGCTGGGATTATTACCCATTCCGTTTATTTTCCTTTTATTCTTAAAAATGAAAAATCATGCTGCGTGATGTATTGCGTGATAATTGCGTGATACAAGAATGATATATTTCATCCTAAATACACAATTCGATCTGAAAATTTGACTTTTCCCGTATCTTTCCATTACAATCATCCCGCTATGGCAGAAACCACATCTACGACCCGGAGAGTTACCCGCAGAAAAACAGCATCCGCAACAGACGCTCAACCTGCTTCCCTATCTATATCACCAATCCCACCAAAATCTTCTGCTGCAATCAAAATACACGTTTTTGATGAAACCATTTCAGTTCTCAATAAATTAAAATCCGAATATGAAGCTCTGGAAAAAGAAATCGGCGAAATGAAAAATAATTGGGTAAAGGAGCAGGAAGAACACAAAGAACAAGTTTCAGAAGAAAGAGAACAGGAAAAAATTGCAAAGAGCCGGGAGGAGGAAACCTATCAATATGAAACAGACCTGAAACGTCGCAAAGTTGAAGATGAGTTTGAAGCAAGAAAAAGAGAATGGGAGACGCAACTGGCCGCTGAAAAAGAAGAACGGACAAAAGAGAAAAAAGAACTTGAGGATCTTCGAAGACGCGTGATGGGATTTGAGGAAGAGAAAGAAAAAGCAATTAAAGATGCTGCCACTTCTATTCAGAAGGATTTGACTGCCCAGTTTAATAATGAAAAAGAGCTTTCTGTCCAGAAACATGCATCTGAGGTTGCTCTTTTAAAGCTTAAGATTGAGAATTTACAATCAGATAATGAAAGACAGAGAAAAGAGATTGATGTATTAAAAAGTCAAATCATGAAAGCGACTGAACAGGTAAAAGAAATAGCCATTCAAGTAGTGGAAGCCCGGAGACCAATAGTAGCCTCTTCCCCAAAATCATCTGAAAACACATCAGCATAATACTTCATAAGCGCAACCTCACATCTCACTTTTAAACATTTTTTCACTATTGTGAATATTTGTTTTTACAGATTGAAATATTCCTTGTAGGCGGATTCGTTTTCGATAGCTTCCACTTGTACATATATTACTTCTTCACCTATATCAAAATATTCCCTTAGAAAAGCAATTTCTTTGGCGCACGGATACGGTGTAAGATACACGCTTTTTTGGAGAGAAAGCATATGGAATTTTTTCAACATTTGCCGAAATGCATCCTGTTGAGACCGTTTGAATTGAGATATATCATACATAACTAATCTCCATTTTCCATCCCAATGTTTTAACTTTTGGATATCCATCTCAAGAAGTTTATATTTTAAGAAGTATTTCCTACCTTTGGAAGTCAAGGTTATCACCGATTTATCTCCTTCTGAAGAAACGCTGATGCATTTTTGTTTATGAAGTCTGCGGAGGATTGCTTTTAACCGGTTTGTATCATACTGATGAAGTTTTTTAAGGTATTGTTCTTTTTCACGTTTGTCGATTACATCCATTATTGTTTTAACTCCCATTCCCATTCCTGGAAAAAGGAAAATAGAGGAAATCAACAGTCCATTTCCAATTAATTTCAATACATCTTTAACCCTTGGATTTTCTTTTTCCATACTTTTCATATATTAACCCTCCTCACATCTATATTAAAACATTTATTCACTATTGTGAATTATTGTTTATGGATTGGAATTATGGAATATGAAAAATTCTTACAGGATTTTGCTCATAGGATTTTGTCTGCTTGCTTTCCTGTAAACGTTCGTTTACTATTGAATAAATAGGTTTTAGTTGATAGGTTAAAGGTTTTAGAAATAATTTCTTTAACCTAGAACCTTAAACCTATATCTTATATGGTTACTTCTATCCACGAACCCATCTCCGTTCTTACTCTTTATCACCATGCCACCCATACCGTTATCCCCAAAAAATTACAGTGGAAGGAAAGAACATACCATATAAATAAACTGGGGCATCATCACACCGTCAAAAAAGGAGAGAAGCTTATTCATATTTTTTCCGTGTGCAATGAAACACTGGCCTTTCGGATCGCATTCGACACTCAGACTCTCGAGTGGATGCTGGAGGAAATAGAAGATGGAATAGGATAAGTAATTTTTAATTTGTCATCCCGGGCTTGACCCGGGGATCCAGATAGATTCCCGCCTTCGCGGGAATGACACATGATTTATCCCATCAATACATCCTCTCCCAAAATAATGCATATCGATTTAAACTCCTGCTTTGCCACAATTGAACAGCAGGCAAATCCGCATCTTCGGGGAAAACCCATTGTTGTTGCTGCTTATACAACGGATTCCGGGTGTATTCTTTCCCCTTCAATTGAAGCAAAAAGGCTGGGGATTAAAACCGGGATGCGCGTGTTTGAAGCAAAATTAATCTGCCCTAATATCACCGTCAAATTTCCCGATCCTGATAAATACCGGGACGTCCATAAGAAATTTATGTCTATTTTTAAAGAGTATTCCCCGGATGTTGTTGCAAAATCAATAGATGAGGCGGTGATAGACTTTACGACATATATGCCGAGAAAAAGTGAAAAAGCGAAAGAGAGAAAAAGAGAGGTTACAAATAATCAAATCTCTTTTTCGCCTTTTCTCCCTTTCTCCCTTTCTCCTCTTATTAAAATTGCCCGTGAAATTAAATCCCGTTTGAGACGCGAAGTCGGAGAGTGGATTTCAGCAAGCGTCGGGATTGGGATGAATCGTTTTTTGGCAAAACTGGGAGCCTCCATCCAAAAACCGGACGGACTGGTGTATATTGACTCCTCCAATCTGCTCGAAATTTACAGACGGATAAAACTTTTAGATTTCTGCGGAATCAACATAAGAACACAGACCCGGCTGGCAGCGTATGGAATTACCACTCCTCTCCAGTTTTTTCATGCAGATTCCCATTTTTTACACAAAGTAGTTTTTAAAAGCATCGTCGGATTTCACTGGCATTTGGAGATACGAGGGTTTGAAGTAACAAGGCGTGAATATGACAGAAAAAGCTATGGCCAACAGTATTCTATAAAAAACAAAACAGATGATCCTCGGGAACTTCTCAGTATTTTATATCGTCTGACGGAAAAAATGGGGAGACGACTTAGACGTGCAAAGTTTATGGCAAACGGAATTCATGTGGGATGCATGTATGTAGATAGAACATATCTTCATGAAGGAAAATCATATCAAAGCGCAGTCTATACAACACATGATTTATTTAAGCGGGCAAAAGACATTTTTCTTTCTCATTTTCAAAATAAGAAAGCTTCCTTAATTTCAGTTACATCATTTAATCTTGTCTCTGTATCCGTACTCCAGCAGGAATTATTTAGGGATAGTACTAAAAAAATGATCGTTGCGGATGCTATGGATAGAATTAACAACCGTTACGGAGAGTATACTATCGGACCGGCACTTATGTTGAATATGAAAAATAAAATTTACGACAGGATCGCATTCGGAAGAAGCGCCATAGGTGAATAAAATTCGAAATTCGAATATTTAAATACAAAACTATTTCAAATTTTAAACATTCGAATTTGTTTCGAACTTCATATTTCGTGCTTCGAATTTAGTTTAGAAGAAGTATTACCCTCCTCTTACTTATTTCATAACCAATTCCTAAGATACAGATCTAATCTAAATAAGACGATAGAAAAGAAACAAATCTCTATCGGCAAAAATAAATTTCCTGGCACCTCTTAGGCCATTTGAGCCTAAGAGGCGTTGGGGTATGGGAGCGTATGGTAAATTACAGGAATATTTTATTTAAAAGAAGTGATTCACAAACGCTTGTTTCTGATATTGAAAAAAAAGAGTTAGATAAGCTTCAAAACCTGGCTTTAACGACCTCAACTCTCTTTAGAGCAAAGACTGTTTTTCCATTTCATCTTTTTCCGGATGAAATAACGATTGATCCTATTAAAGTCAGTTTTATTCATAGAATTTTCTTTGGGTCAGAACAACTATTTAGTATTGAAATAAAAAATATTCTAGAAGTAACTGTTGAGTCGGGTCCTTTTTTTGCAACCTTATTTGTTGACTTCTTAGTCGTTAACAGTTTAACTCCTCCGCCCCCTCCCATAATTATTAATCACTTGAGAAAATCAGACGCGGCTGCGGCAAGACGTATTATTCAAGGACTTATGATTGCAAAAAGAGAAGGGGTAAATCTGACAGACGTGCATACACAAAATGTCACTCCCCTTCTGCAAAAAGTTGGAAAAGCTTCTTAATAGGAGAAGCGGGTTCTTGATGTGATAATTTTCTTACCAAACTCTTAAGACAACTGTAAAAATTTCTTGTGATATTCGCTTATACTCTTTCAAGTAACAATACAATACAGTATGAATAATTTTAAATCGTTTTTAGGAGGTGAAACGCAATTATGAATATTCTATTATGGTTGATTGTCGGAGGATTGGCAGGGTGGATTGCCTCTGTCATTATGAAAACAGATGCGCAGCAGGGAGTACTGGCAGATATCATTCTTGGAATTATAGGAGCAGCCGTGGGAGGATTTCTGATGAATCTTTTAGGACAGCCCGGAGTTACCGGATTTGATATTTACAGCATAATTGTAGCGGTTATCGGAGCTTCTGTTGTAATTTTTGCAGGAAGAGTCCTGTCCACACGATATTAACTGACAAGTCTTTTGATCTATTTTTTCCCCTTCTCTATCTTGTTTCTTAATTTCTTCCTTGACATGTTTTTGTTGAAGATGTTACATTGATAATCCTCAAGGAGGATTATATGAAAGCAGTTGAACTCGAGATAAATGCTGATCCTAAGGAAATTACACAAGGAATTAATTGGTGGACATTTATATTTGGGTTTGCAGCAGGATTTATACTTATGTTTATCCAAAGATTCGGACTGCTTCTCTTCCACCTTCCCTGATTTCCATCACAACTATGGGAAGCGCAAAACATGATATAAAAAATGATTTAACAGTTATTTACTCATACGCCCAGATAATTCAAAAAAAAGGAGATGAGGAAAACAAAGAGTTTGCGCAGGTTATTATAAAAAGGGTAGGTGAAATTGGAAAAAAGCTTGATTCTCTTAAAGAGAAATCTAGTCATTCTTAAGAACATATCCAAATCCCCGGATAGTATGGATAAGAGGAATTTTGCTCTTGCCATCAATTTTTTTCCTTAGATATCCGATATAGACATCAACAACCCTACGTTCGATGTAATCAGCAGTCATCCAAATGCGCTGAAGGATCATATCACGGCTAAGTACCCGCTTACTGTTTATCATAAGGTAATGCAGAAGTTCATATTCTTTATGTGAAAGCTGGATTATATTTCCCCCTCTTTTGACCTCAAATGTCTCGGGATTTAATTCCAAATCAGCAACTTTAAGTATTCCAGATTCTTCAGCTGCAGGTCTTAGTCTGGCTCTGATACGGGCAATTAGCTCTTCTTCTTTAAATGGCTTGGTTATATAGTCGTCAGCCCCCACGTTAAGACCTCTTACAATATCTGATGTATGATTTCTACCGGTTAAAATAAGGACAGGAATTTGAGGATAATTTCTCTTTATTTCCCGGCAAATGGATTCTCCGTCCAGCTTGGGAAGTCCCAGATCCAGAAGTATAAGATCCGGTTTTTTTACTTCTATTATTTCAAGAGCCTTTACACCATCAGCAATATCAACAACAGAAAATCCGGTATCAATAAGAGTCCGTATGAGGTATTTACGTAAATCCGTATCATCTTCGATGATAAGAATTGTTTTAATCATCCGTCTTTATTCTACCAGATAGTTACCATTATTCCTAATTAAGGATAATTATTTCTTATTATTTAGAAGTAGTCTCGAAACCTCCGCGTCTCTGTCATGCTGAATTCATTTCAGCATCTTCAGAAGATTCCTGAACCGAATTCAGGACAGGCTCTGAAACAAGTTCAGGATGACAGTTTAGAGATGAGTTCTAGGTGATACTCGAGTGCGAAAGCGGGATGTTTTATCTGGATCCAGAAGATTATCAACTAGACCCAATGCACCTACTAAAACAATCATTAATATAAATGCAGCGATCTTAAAAATCTCGGTTTCCGGAACCAGAAAACTTACTGCTCCTCCTAATAATGCACCGTATATAAACCAGGCAGCAATTGTTTTCATATGTCACCTCCTTTTACTACAACCGTATACTGGAGAGATAAAAGTTAGTTAATATGCACGTAAGAAATAGTTAAGAATTAAGATATAGTAAAAAAACTCTGGTTATTAAAAGTTTTTTCACCATATACCCCTCTAATCAGCTCCCGATTAAATCGGGACCTGAGTAAGATGGGTATACCAATCCATAAGCTTCTCCCTTTTGGAAGCGCTCTATGTTTTTTTTGGTTTCTTGGGCAATTTTTCTAATTGTTGCATCGGTATAAAAAGCAATATGAGGGGTAATTAGAATATTTGAGTAGTTAAGCAGAGGATTTTTTTTATCAAAATTTTCCTCACCTTCTAAAACATCCAAACCCACAAATGAAAACTTTTCTATGTTCCTGATAAGTGCCTGAGTATCAATAAGCCCACCTCTTGCGGTATTAATAAGAGTCACATTTTCTTTCATCAGGTAAATAGTATTTGCGTTAATTAAATGGTGAGACTCAGGTGTCAGTGGAGTGTGTAATGATATAAAATCGCTATTTTTCAAGAGCTCGTCCAGATCTACATACTTAAAATTTAAATCAGCTGCAGCTTTCTTGTTTTGAAAAACATCAAAAGCCAGAATTGCAGTATTAAATGGCTTTAATAATTTTATAAGTTCAAGCCCGATTCGTCCTGTCCCAATTATTCCGATTGTTTTTCCATGTATAGTATTTCCGCACAAATTATCGTATGAAAATACTCCGCTTCTAACTTTTTTGTCAGCCTCCCTAATTTTCCTTGCACCACTTAGCATAAGAGCAAGCGCGTGTTCCGCAATTGCAAAAGAGCCATAGTCGATAATCCTATAAACTGCTATTTTTCTTTTTTTACACTCTGAAATACCAATGTGATCCGTACCTACTGTTCTGGTTACAATTAATTTAAGAGAGGGAAAATGAGAAAAAGTGTCGGAATTAACTTTAGAATTGGCTTTAATAGATATAGCATCACACTGAAATATTTTGCCTTTAGGAATTGATCGTAAACTATAAGGATACTTTTCTCCTTCCAGATACGGAAAAAAAGATGAGTCAACGTCAAAGTGAATGGTTTTCATCTGGTAATGTTATACAATAAAACCATGGTCATAAACAACGTGATATTTAAATTGAGTGCAGCCTATATGAATTTTCCTTCAGCCATTTTATATACTGTTTGTACGCCGGTTTATACTTTTCTACTTCCTTCCAAAATTTTCTGCGGTGATTCTTTTCAGTTGTATGCACAAGCTCATGAACAACAACATAGTCCAGAACAAGAATTGAGGACATAATAAGACGCCAGTTAAACTGAAGCCGGTTATCAACGCTGCACGACCCCCATTTTGAGGTGGTATCTGAATAGATAATGCTTTTATAATTTTTTTTCATAATCGCCGAATAATATATCACTCTCTGAGTTATTATTTTTTTTGCCTGCCTTATGTACCATTCCGTTACTTCCTTTTTTAGCCGAAAAGAAAGAAATTTTGGAAAATAAAGTTTATCTCCTACCGTAACTTCCTTATAGTTTCCTATTTCCAGTTTGTATAAATTTCCCAGATATAAAAACTCATTTCCCTCCTGCATCTCTTCTAAACGGTTAACATAGGATTTTTGGACACCTTTTAAGTGTTTATCTATCCATTCGCTTTTCTCATTCACGAAGCGATTTATAAGAAACATTGGCATAAGATGGGGGGCTTTCACAACTAATTTGCCGTGAAGGTTAATTTGGAGAGAAAGTGAACTTCTGTGAGAGCGTATTAGTTCAAAATCAAGGATGTGAGGCATAATATAGTAAAAAACTCAGGTTAATTAAGAGTTTTTCACCATATACCCCTCTAATCCGTTCCTGATTTTATCGGGACCGGAGTAAGACGAGTATAGATTTAAATTCTATCACGAACCAGGCATAAAAAAAGCTCATCCGAAGATGAGCCTTTAAAAATTTTTAATTTTTTAAGTAAGTTTAAGCGCGTTTTACATTTTTTGCACTTGGTCCTTTTTCACCTTGAGCGATTTCAAAAGTGACAACATCACCTACTTGAATTTCGTCAAAGGTTACACCGACTAGATCTTTTGAGTGAAAAAAAAGATCCTTTGATTCGCCTTCGCGGGATATGAATCCAAATCCTCTGTCGGTTTTTGTTTTAATTGTACCTTTCATAGCGTTTCTCCTTTCTGCATCCTATTATACCATGTTTTACCCGGAAACTGAATTATACTTATTTTAGAGGATTTTAATGTTTAAATTCTGGATGGTCCGCTTTAGAGGTGTGCCATTTATATTTATACCATGATGTTTTATTAGGTTGAATTTTAAAAATAGTATCCTTACCAGCTAAAATATTTTCCCAGTCTATATCTTTGACAAACTTTTTCCCTAATTCAATCAGTACATCAATTTTCCTAAAATCATCAAGGTGAATATCTGTTGTCAGTTGAGGATCCAGCCTGTAAAAGGTTGCTCGGGAAAAATGTCTTTGCACAAGTTCTGTTTGCTCCTCACCAGGAGAACTTAGGAGTTCATATAATACCCATTCAAGCCATGAGAAAAGCCATCCAGGAGATCCTCTTTCTGGATACCGACCCGTACCTAACGATACAATTGTAGTTTTATCAACTTGATAGCTGTTCGAGTAATAAAAAGCTTCAACACAAGCTTGATACACGGGATTACCTGTCACCCCCACTCCACCATCTACCATTTTGCCTAAATGTTTTATTTGCCAAGGAGAAAAATAAGTAGGAGCAGCCGCAGAGGCAGTTGCGCAGTCAATTAACCTCAAGTTCCCGCATTTACACGTATTAAATTTATTGTCTTTGACAAAATAAAAAGGCTTGCCATCTTTTAATCGTTTAGCTGTAATCATAAGATCAATCGGTGAATTATTTAAATTCCACGCGGCTTTCTCTCCTAAATTTTGTCGTAAAAGATTATGTAATTTATTACTTGAATATAAATAACCTAAGAATAGCCTTTTAAAAGGAGAAAAAATATTAGTTTTAAAAAGTTCTTCCGAATTTTTTCTAAAAAGATCCAATATTTCTGATGCTTTTAAACCAGCAACAATACCGGTTGTTATGATGGCTCCAACAGAAGTGCCTCCAACAAATGAAAAGATGTCTCTAGTCAATCTATTGGTTGTTTTTTCCAACTTTTCTAAAGCCAAAAGTTGAATGATTCCTCTCACTCCTCCTCCATCTAATGAAAGTATGAATTTTTCCCCGTCTTTATCCATGGTTATATTCTATTATAACCAAATTAAATTATGCTGGCTATCAATTACAAAGGTGGAGATTTGACTATCGTGTCTATCTATTTTCAATTAGGTTAGGGGGACGGTTCTCAAATCAAATAGCCTCGTAATTGATAATTTTACTCATTCTCCTCATTCCTCGGAAAAACCGAGTTCGACTCGGGTACCCCGTGCCGGATTCGAACCGGCGATTCTCTGGCTGAAAACCAGATGTCCTAGGCCGCTAGACGAACGGGGCAATAATCAAAATATACGATTACTTAGACCACTATCACGAACCAGTACTTCGTACGGTTCATGACTACCCTGAATCGAGCTTTGCTCTGGTTCGGGGGACGAACGGGACAATATTGCACTAAACGAGGTAAATTATATCACCAAGAGAATCTTATAGTCCAGAAAGAGGTTGTATCACGTTTCAGGGATTTTATCTACCATGAAGGAAATTTTTTTCTTTTCTTTCTTTGCGGCTGCTTCTTTTTTGGCCGCCTCTTCGTTTTTATCACTAAGTGCGCTTGCCTGAATTCGCTTTAAAAACATATCAATAATAGTATTTGCATGATCTTTCCCTCCCAGTCCAAAGGCAAGTCCAAAAGCCAAAGATAAACCGGCAATAATTCCGGTGAATAGAATCCGGACGAGATCAGCAGCAACACCTAGTTCTGTCAATATAACCAGAATGGTAAAAAATATGATAATGTAGCGTGCAGCATGGCTTAAAATCCGAGATTCGCTTCCCCCTACTCCCTTCATGCTGTGACGAATAAGCGTACTCACCAGTCGTGCAACTACCAGACCGATCCATCCAATAATAACGGCAACCAAAACGTTGGGAAGAAATAAAAGAAGTTGATTTAATACATCTCCGACTTTAGGAATTCCCCAAACATCAACAGCGGACATAAGAAAAATAAAAATAGCCGTCCAGCGTATAATCTCAGAAAAAATCTGAGGCCAGATAATTACTTCTTTTTCCCGGGCTACCCCTGCATTTTCAAGCCATTTTCCAATTCTTAAGTATTTAAAAAGAATTAATACCACATCTCTTAAGAGTGAGGCAACAATAAGACCGATTAAGAGAATTAAAATTCCTGCGATAAGTTTGGGAGTATAGGATCCTACAATAATACTTGCGGAATTAAAAAAAGCTGAGAGGCTGCCGGTTATGTAGTTCATAAGCTTATTATCCTGTTTTGAAACTTTCCAAAGCCTTTTAAATCCTCTATTGTATAGTTTAACTCATTTGGTAGAAATCGTAAAGAGAAACCCGCCGCGGCATGTGCAAGATTTAAAGCACTTACCATATCTCTGTTTTTTACAAAACCCAAAACAAAAGCTCCCGCAAATATATCTCCAGATCCGGTTGAATCAGCAATTGTATTTACTTTAAAAGCTGGAACATGGTTAAGCCTTCCTTTGTGGTACACACTGCATCCTTTTTTTTCCTCCGTTACTATAACAGTTGAAATGTGACTGCTCCATCTTTTTGCTTTTTCATAAGGATCAGACATGTCCCGGTCAGAATATATGATTGCGTCAAATAACGGTATAAGATTTTTTTCGTTTGTTATTTCTTTAGGTCTTACATTGCCGTTTACATCGACTGTTCTTAGTAACCCCTGCGGCAAAAGAACGTACAAACTTTTGGGAAATCGTTTTTTAATTTTAGTGATATCCGAAGCGGTAAGATTATCAATAATGGGACAAATTATAACTGCATCAGAAGATGAAGAGAGTTTTTCTAAGGAGGAATCCATTTCATAATCATTACTCCCCTTTTTTATAATTGCTTTCTGCTTTCTTTCTCCATTTTCCGTATTAATGTTCCTAAAAACTACAGGATGAGGTCCTATCATGGAATGATTAAGAAGAGTTAACCCTTTTAATGAATTTTTGGGAATATCATTTCCGAAAGGAGATAATACACTTGCTTCTCCCCCGAGATTGTGTACCGTTTTTCCTGCAAAATAAACTGATCCTCCAACTCCTCTGTATTTTCCCGACTCTGTATCATTTTCATCAATTGCCAGATTACCTACTAATAAAATACTTTTTTTCATTTATATATTGCTTTATCGTTATAGTTATATGCTGGAAAAACATATTTCAAACCTGAGTTTTTTCAGTATAACAATCTCATCCTGTCACATTTTCATAATGATTGATATATTCCAAAGTTAAATCATTCTTAAGTGAAATGCACACAGCATCTATACGCATGGTATCGGGTAAGTGAGGGTGAAGCAATTTATAGTACTCAGCCGATTTTGTCACATGGTAGAGTTTTCTTTTGTCAATTGCCTCCTCAGGAGGTCCAAAAGTATCCCCGATCCTGGTCTTTACTTCAATAAAAATAAGAATTTTTCCCCATATTCCAATAAGATCAATTTCTCCGCCTCTAATCCTGAAGTTCTTATCAATAATGTGAAATCCTTTCTTTTGAAGGTAGGATGAAGCAATCTCTTCTCCTATACTTCCAAGGTTAAGATTGTGTGGTAGGAGGGGGCTGTTCATGAACAATACTTTCAGGAACCTCAATGTCTTTTTTGTTTACTTTCTCTTTGAGCCGGTCAGCTGCTCTTCCTTTAAGCTTTCTTAGGTAATAAAGTTTTGCCCGTCTGACTTTTGCAGATTTTTTAACCGTGATATTTTTAATCCAGGGAGAAAGAAGAGGGAATATCCGTTCAACTCCAACTGAGGCTGTCCCAATGCGACGTACGGTTAACATCCGGTTTTCATTATTCCCTTTAATTGCGATAAGAATACCCTCAAAAATCTGAATTCTTTCCCGTACTTCTTCTTTTTTCTCTTTCTTAGCTTTTCCCGCGACTTCCTCTTTCTCGATAAGTTTATAGTGAACCTGGATCGTATCTCCAATTCGGATAGTTTTTCCGTTAAAGGTAACAAAGTTTGCCATATTGGGAATTTTAGCAGAGAAGAGGATGAGAATCAACTAATAAGTACGTAATTATTCAGTTCTTTCCGAAACCTTTGTCATTGCGAGGCTACGAAGTAGCCGTGGCAATCTCTATAGATTGCGCAGCTCAGCTCGCAATGACATGGTTGTTGGGCAAAGGTGAATAGTTACGTTTATACTTATCTGTCATCGCGATCCCATTTCGATTATTTTATCTGTTGTTTTTGAGGTATATAATATACATAATATGATTGAAGGGAAAGAAACAGATCCTAGACCACTAACATCTTCCCAAAAAGAACTAATAAGACATGCACGATTTACCGAAGGGCTTCCTCCAGTTGATGTACCCCCAGTGACAACACAAAGGATTTTGGGAGAAATAGGAAGGAAAACTCACTCACCTAAAGCTGAACAGCAGAGACAGGATCTTCAGAAAGAGCGTAGTACATTAGTGAATTTTCTGAGGTGGTTACTCGGTATTAAGAATTAACCCCCAATTTATTTCGAGGGTATTCAATTATAAGCTGTTCATAACTTATCCACACTCTGACCCATAGTAAATTTTTCACGAAATATATAGGCTTAGTTTATGTCTGTCCTAAAACGCATCTCGAAATATAGCTTGGATCTATTAAAATTTATCGTTGTCCACTTAAAAAGGCTATCTTCTCCTAAAATAATTGGAAAAATTAACGAGGAATAGTCAATTACAGTAAATTTATGTTCTCTTTTATATCCATATAAGTCTATTCCGACTCTTTCTGAGAGTGTAGCTGATTTATATGTACCGTTAACTGAGTTACCAGTACTATCAAATTTAAGTTTTTGTACAGGAAATCCTAAAACTTGAGCAATATCTTGTCTGATAATGGAATGACTGGCTCCTGAATCAACAAGAGCAATTAGATTTTGAGGAAAAGAGAATGTGTTAGACCAAAGATGCACACGTACAATAGGCCAATAAACAGACTCATCACCTGCAAGATTTTCATATTTTATTTTAATAGAAGGAGAATATAGATCATCCAGCATATTGGGAATAATCACTAGCAATATTCATCATAACGCCATTTGGGTTTTTTAGTTCCTTAAGTTTTTTGATTAAACTAGGTAAGCTTTTTTCCCAAGCGATAACTTTAGTATAATCAGATGCAACAGAAATCCAGCCTGATGAGTAGGGTTTAATAAGGGATTTTAGAGTCTTTTTCTTCATAAAACCCACGTTATCATATGAAAAGGGAATTTACAACTTCATGACCTGGAGGAAATCCAGCTCCACCGGAGTTTCCCGGCCGAAGATACTGACGAGAACTTTGACCTTGCCTTTTGCATCGTCAATTGATTCTACACTTCCCAAAAAGTCTGCAAACGGTCCGTCCACAATCTTTACAGCTTCATTGACAGTAAACTTGGCCTTAAACTTCGGAGCTTCCTGAGACATAAATTTGCGGATGGCTTCTACTTCTTTATCGGAGATAGGGGTAGGTTTGTTTCCGGTTCCTACAAATGCCGTTATTCCCGGAGTGGTTCTTACAGCAAGCCAGGAATCGTCATCTAAAAGCATGCGGACGAGTATGTATCCGGGGAAAATTTTCTCTTTAGTCTCATGTTTTTTTCCGTGTTTGACTACAACAATATTTCTAGTAGGTACCACTGTTTCAAAAATTTTGGCTTCCAGGTGCATTGCCGCAATACGCTGTTTGAGTGCCTCAGCTGCCTTGTTTTCATGTCCTGAATAGGTATGGATGACGTACCATCTGCCTCCGGGCAAAGGAGCCGGAGTAGGGGGCACGACAGGATCTTTTGAAACGGGTTCCGGAGGTGTTTGCGATGGTTCAGTCTTTGTGTCGTCCATAATAATAATTATTATTAGAATGTCATTCTGAAGATGAGCGAAGCGAATCTGAAGAATCCCGTTGGGATTTAATTCCTACGGGATCCTTCTCCCGATAAGAATCGGGATCAGGATGACATATTTCACTTTTTAATCAAAAGGTCTGTTAGTTTGGTAAACACAAGGTCCAGTCCTCCGATGTAGATTCCGACAGCCACAGACACAGCCACCACGATAACGGTCAGTCGCATAACTTCTTGCCGTGTCGGCCAGGTAACTTTGGTAAGTTCTACTTTGACCTCTTTTAAAAAACCAACCGGATTCTTTGAAAAAGCCGGCATCATCGGATTTAAACTCACAGCCATGATCAATTAGTTTATCATAGGGAGATTGACTTGTAAAGGTAAAATCAGGTATCATCAGAAAGTCATCTCTGTCATCCTGAGTCCCGACCGAAGGGTCGTGGACGAAGGATCCGGTTGGAACTGAGCCCATACGGGATTCTTCACTTCGTTCAGAATGACAATGTTTAACGTATGAAGTCAAAATTTCCAAAAATCACAAAAGCCATCATCCCTGCAGCGGGTTTTGGCACGCGGTTTTTGCCGCAGACTAAAGCCATGCCGAAGGAGATGCTTCCTATTGTTGATAAGCCGGTCATCCAGTACGTAGTTGAGGAAATAGTAAATTCCGGCATTACCCAGATCATTATCATAACCGGCTGGAACAAGAGATCAATTGAGGATCATTTCGACTATCCCTTTGAACTGGAAAAGAGGCTTGAGCAGGCCGGAAAAGAGAAAGAGCTGGCAGAGGTAAGGCGCATTGCAAACATGGCAAATTTTATCTACGTCAGGCAAAAAGGCCCGTATGGTAATGCCACTCCCGTACTCTGCGCAAAAGATGTCGTCGGAAACGAACCTTTTGCGGTACTGTGGGGTGATGAATTTATCCATTCCACTCCGCCCCGTCTTAAACAGATGATTGAAGTCTATGAAGAGTTTGGTTCTCCGGTTATCTCAGGAGTTCGGATTGAAAAAAAAGAAGATTTAAAAAGATACGGAATTGCGAAATATTCAAAAAAACTAAAAGAGAATGTATTTAAACTTGAGGAGATTGCTGAAAAACCTGATCCTGAGAAAGCTCCCAGCAATTTGGCAGCTCACGGAGCCTATATCCTCCCGCCTGAAATTTTTCCCATTATTGAAAATCTAGGTGCGGGAAGAGATAATGAGCTTTGGCTTCCGGATGCAATTGATCAGCTTTTAAAACTTACTCAGGTTTTGGTTTGTGAGATCAAAAATGCGCGGTATTACGATACGGGAAATAAATTTGAATATCTCAAAACAGTGATTGAATTTGCCCTTCACCATCCGGACCTAAACGGCGACCTCAAAAAATACCTCAAAGAACTTCAGTTTTAAAAAATCAAATAGGCAGGGTTGACTAAAATTATCAAAATATTATAATGATAATGTATGAATACAACAGTACTCCAAATTCCTATGTCTAAAGACCTGCGCACTCAGGCGGAGAAGGAAGCGGAGAAGCAGGGATTTTTTTCTTTGCAGGAAGTCGTGAGAGTGTTATTAAATCGCTTTAGCGCGGGTCATCTTTTTGTGACATTTAAAGAACCGGCTGTTACACTCTCGCCGAAAAACGCGAAACGATATGAGAAAATGAGCAAAGATGTCAGGACCGGAAAGGTAAAGACAAAATCTTTCACAAATGTTGAAGATATGATGGCTTATCTTCATGACCATTAAACTTCATTCAACGTATATTAAAGCTTATCGTAAACGGATCGAACATTAGTAATAGGGTCGGACCCTGTTTCAGCCTATTCCGACAATCTGATTCCGCTTAACCTTGCAGAGGTTTCTGGATCTGATACCTTGCAAATATGCTCGGCGTGGTTGCTTCCTTTTCCTCGATTTTTTCGTGATAACGTTCAACAGTTGCATCCCACAGATCTGAAACCATCTCTCTGTTACAAAATACCTGGGGTACGTCTCTTCCTTGAGATCCGAATGTTGCTGACTTAAATCCTCTCTTTGCCAGAAGGTGAGCTAAAATATCTGCAGGAACTCCGAGCTTTCCTGATTTTACTCCTTCTATCAAGCCCGAGGTCATAGCAATTGCCAGGCAGTTATCTTTTGTTATGCCCCATGCTAGATGATTATACAGAGCAGGTTGAGGAGCGAAGCTGACTTTTTGTCCGGTTTTATTTTTGCGCTTTCTGCCATTTTCACCTCCGGTACTATTTTCCAAATCTTTCAAGTCGAAGTTAAGTGTTTTTAAATTTTCAATATTTAATCCTACCCTCTCTAGTTCTTTTATTCCTTCCTTATCAGAAAGAGCAGCCTCCAGGAGTTTCAATGAATCCGGATAAAGCTCTATTTCCATTTCTTTTCCATTTTGCATATATTCCCATATAGCATGTCCTTCTCCCTGTCTTAGCATTTCCTGTATCTCCTCAAAAAAGATAGAGCCGGATAAGGCTTTCCCATAGTAGGAAGGATTGCCCCAATAAGGAAGATCAAAAAGATGTCTCGGATCACTGTTTGACTTTTCATGAATAATATTTCTTAAAGATAATGCTTTGCCTTTTTCAACCAGGGAGATAGGAGTTCCGATAAAAATATCTATGTTTTCCATTTCTTCAAGACTTGATCTGAATGTTTCATATGATGTGGTATTAAGGAGCACTGTCACGAATTCTTTCGTTCCGTCTTTGTATACTGCCAGACCGCTGAAGGGAGAATATCGTCCGGAAAATGGAGAATCTTCGTATATATCGGTAAAAAGATGATCCTGAGTTATTGCATATATTCCTTTTTTATAAAGAACGCTTCCGTCATTCCATGGCCATCCGCCTACTTGAAACTGCCAGATTGCCTCTTTTTTTCCCGGTTTCATTTTTTCAACATATTCATCATATTCCTCTCGTCTCTTAGGAAAGAGATATCCTTCCTTTGCGAGTGCGGCTTTAACCTCGGCAATTTTAGCTCCTGATACCGTTCCGGAACCTATACCCAATATATCCATACCCAGCTTGTATTTTTCGGCAATATGCTGGAAGGTGTTTCCCAGATAAAAATCAGGAACTGCATCCGGAGGAAATGCAACAACGGTTAAACTAATAGTGGGCTCTATCTCAAGATCCGGTTTGCGCCTGCGTAAAGAATCAAAGCTTCCTTCTCCCCAGTAATGTTCAATCAATTTTCTGGCATCGTAAGTTACTTTTTCAATAGTTGCCCCTCTATAGTCTTTTGTTTCCGTGAGGTTAGGCAGAGGAGCATCTATATTTTGAGAGGAAACATCGGAAGGGTTGGAAGAATTTTCTGGAATAGCCTTAGCCTGTTCGTTAAACATATCACAGGGCAGGACTTATTTGAGTATATATTATTTGGTACTAAAGATATAGACAGGGGTCGTGTAGGAGTTCCCAGAAGCATCTGTAAGGGTCAGAGTGTATAGATAGGGAGTATTCCCGGAAAGATTACGTAAAGTTATTTGGTGAAGGGTTGCCGGTTTTGTGTCAATTTTTTGTTTGACAATTGTCAATCGTGAGGTTCCATATGATATTTCAGAGGTTACTGGAACTCTTGTTTGAAAGCTTATAAATTGGCTGGTAGGGGCGAGGGGAATATCGGTAAGTCCTGCCATCAATTGAGTAGCATAGATTCTTTGCTCCTGGCTATTTCTAAGGACTATTAACGTAATTAACGTACTTAGACATAAAAATGAAGCTACTAAAAAAGGAGCGATAGAACTGGAAAGTAAGGGAAAAATGGTTTCATCACCCGGCGCGGTTTTACCACTTTCTTCTAAGTTTTCTGCCATGTGTTTCAATGCTTTTGTACTTGCCCACACTCCCTTGCATTTCGCGCATTGCAACAATGCCAATCCCTGCGGAGTTGCTTCTCTATGGAGGGGACTGAGAGGGTGATTGTCGAGGGGACAGAGTAATTCGTGATCGGCAGAACGAATAACAGGTGACGAAGAACGTCTTATGACTGTCATTTTCGCAAGCCTTACGACTTCATGATAAGGAACAGACTCTAACTCTGCCGGGTCAAACCACACTCCACCGCAGTTTCCGCACCGGTGTAAAGTAAATCGGGTACCGATTGCCGTTTCTCCCGAAATGGGGTACAGACTGTTTTGGCAGTTAGGGCAAATCATAATAATTTACAATTATAATCCGCCTTCGCGGAATTCTCCGATCGTAAGATCGGGAGCTTCAATCTGTTATCCCTTTACTAGAAGTCATCTCTAAACTGTCATCCTGAACTTGTTTTAGAGCCTGTCCTGAATTCGGTTCAGGAATCTTCTGAAGATGCTGAAATGAATTCAGCATGACGCAGACGCGGAGGTTTCGAGACTACTTCTACGGTAATAGCTTATTTTTCTCAATCGCATCAACAACTTTTTCAAAAAAAAGTTCAGCTCCTTTTTGTGAAGGATGAATGTAGTCAGATGAGCTTATAAATACCGTTTGCCCGTTGCCTCCCGGGTCTAAAGAAGAAGTAAATGCGTTTGCCAAGGGAAGATTCTCAGACTCCGTAAAGCGGATAAGATTTAGAAGGTATTTTTTAATCGTGTCTGTTTTTTCTTTTTTTTGCGTCGCACTCAAATTGAGGCTGTTATCCCCGAATTTATACGCATTTGGGCCTATGTTTACCGCAAAAAGAATTTTAGTATTGGGAGATTTCTCTTTAACGACGTCAATCATTTTTGCATACGTAATCCATTGACGGTTTAGATCCGTTTCAGCATTTGACCACGGATTATACGCGAACGACTCAATAACTAAAATATCCGGTTTGTAGGAAAGAACCGAAGGGTAATATTTGCCGTTATAACTTGAAGCGGTGGTGAGCCTTTTAAGTCCGCTTTCAAGATCTGTTGATCCCTGTCCAAAATTCAGAACCGGAAGAGAGTATTTTGGGTATTTATCCGTTAAAAGTTTTTTAAAAGTGTTCAGGTATGGATTTAATGTATCCGTCATGGAGTCTCCCAAAAGCGCAATAACGTAAGTAGTTCTGATGGGACTTTCTTCCATTTCTCCGATATGAGTATCAGATGTAGGTTGTAAGTTGTAAGTTGTAGGTTCAACTGATGCACTTAATACATTTTGTTGTATGTTATCTGTTATCTGTTCTTTATTATCTATTACTTCATATGGAGTGGGGGAGATGTGGAAACGGGCATAAAATTCCGCAAGTCTCTTGTTTGAGGCTATGGTATCTGAATCTATCTTGTCCAATATATTTTGAGCCTTTTTCATATCTCTTATTTTTGTTTCCATCTGACCATCCGTTGGTTTTAACGCTGACTCCTGTCCGTAAGAAACGATTTTAGATTCCGGGAAATGCGGACGGGGAAGGAATATAAAAAATAAAATAATGACTATAAAGGGAGATAAAAGTAAAAAAATAAAGCGCATAAAAATTAGTATTTAGTATTCAGTATACAGTATTTAGTATTCAGTATTTAAGGAAGGAAGACAAGGGGAAAATAAATAATCCAAAATCATTGGAAATTTCTACAGCGTGTTTCTCGGCATGAAGAGATGGAGGATAAGAATAGTAAGAAGAATAAAAAGAACAACACCGGTAATAATCATAAAAGACTCTTCAGTGTATTTTTTGGGAAGATGAGCAATATGTATGGGTTTTTCAAAAAGAGATCGATGAGTCATGTTTACTTCACCGTAATATCCGTACAGGATTTTCCGACAATAGTGCCTCCCCAGTCTGTGAGAGTAAAGCCTTCTCGCGGGTGAGAAGGAATCGTGAGGGGATCAACTTTGACGGGAGTATCCAACCCTTCAAACACAAACCGGGATCGTATCATACTGTCAGGAGTAATAGGTTGTAGGTTATAGGTTGTAGGTTCTAGGTTTGAAATTGAAAGAGTTTCTTTTTCATTTATGACATTCTCGGGAAGAAGGGTGACAAAGTAGTAAGGTCTGTCGGTAAGTCTGGGAAGCCAATACTTTAGAAAATCATTTTTTTCTGTTGAGTTAAATCCGAGTGTTGTCAGAATGGCTGAGAGTTCACTCCCCAAATTCATCTGAGGAATTACAAATCCGTTTTTAGGAATTTCTACATTATTTAAATCAGCTTCGTAATAGAGATAAGAATAGGTGTTAGGTTTAAGGTTAAAGGTTAAAGATGATAAAGTTCCATTGGGCTCTGCATGTACGTTCCAACCGTTGACTGCGTCATATACCGGATCGCTTACCGTTATTTTTCCATCCACTGCCAACTTCACATTCAGATCAGTTGGTTCCTCCGGATAGAGATAAATGGCGGGTTTACACCAGGGAGTTGCCCATGTCCAGGCATTTTTGGTAATAAAAGGAAGATTTCCAAGCTGTAAAGTGCTGTTTCTGGGCTTGTATTGAGGATAGGAAGCGTTGGTTACGGCGTATACATAGGTGTTGGGATCATCCGGAGATTTTAAGAGAAATGTCTGAGGGGCAGAAGTTTTAGAATACACCGCGAATGTACCGATTGAAGAATCAGGCTTTTTAAATGAGATAGACCCTATCTGGTCCAGACAGTTAGGCAGAGGCGCAAGAGTCGGGGGAAGAGGGTAGGGAGTATCGCTTGGTAAAATTGCCGGAGTTGCTGAAGGAACTGCTGTGGGAGCGGTACTTGTCGGAACACTGCTGGTAGGTCCAACAGCTAGAGTTGCGCTCGGAGCAGGTACACCATTTGAAACTATTGTAAAATTGGTGCTGTTTACACACGTACACTGTTGCCAATTTGCATGTTCTGTGCATCCCCAACCATGGTACCAGGCAAATTGACCGGCAGTTGCAGCTTTATAATTGTCTGAATTTACTCCGTTAATACACCGATTTGCCCGATCAATTCCCAGACCTCTCCCTGATTGGTTGGCAACTTGTCCTTGGATCGGATTTGAATTTGCAAGGACATCATGAGATATATTTGCGTTAATATCAAACCCTCCCGTTACTTCATCTCCGACCTGATTTTGGCAACCCGATACAAAGTTTACCCAGTCACCCACCTGAACTGTTTGTTGAGGTATGGTAAATGCACTGTCCGGACAGGGAGGCCCTTGAAGTCCAACTTGCGCAAAAGCTGTAGGTGGCCGAACCGCTACCGCTATGAAGAAAATAAAAAATAGAATAGGTAACTGATTTTTTTTCATATTAAGGCCGGTTGCACATAACAATCGGATCTGTATTTTGTCCCTGCTTAATTAGATGCAGAGACTTGCCGGAATCATCAAAAAAGATTTTTTCATTACTCCATATATAGGCATTATAAATAGTTTCCTCAGATGGGGAACCGGGACGAATGGTGTCCATATTGGATCCTCCGGTATTATTTTGTGAAACAAACGGAGCATCGATATAGGTAGGAGGAATGTCCTGGTTTGCATTGGGAGCGGGAATAAATGTAGTATTTTCCTGGCAATTTTCAACGATCTGTTTTAAGAAATACATCGGGTCGCTGTGATCTGTGGGAATTACCGTTGTCTCCTGCATCTTCTGATACACATCTGTTGCAAGGTAAACATCAAAGTAATGAGAACATGCATTTTCATTGGTGCTTCCCGCGTCCCAAAGAGCAAGGCAGCCGGGATGACTGCTTTGATCAAAGGCGTCTCTTTTTTTAACTACATATATAAAATCTTTTAAGTTCACATTTTGGCGGTCTCCGGGTCCGCAGTTATCATCAGGTTTATAGTCACAAATGACATTATAAGAGAAGGGGTTCCAGAAAATTTCCAACATCTCCCCGTTTCTTTGCACATCAGCAATTTTTCGAAGGTCTGTATAGCTGTCTGTATGACAGCTGCCCCGTCTGGCAAGCTGTGCGGCATCATTGTTCCATCCGGTACATATTCCCCGCGCGAAAGGACCTGCCAATTCATCCGTCTTACATGAGGAGATGCGGACATCCTGGCGTACCCGCAAAAATGTGCGGGTTGTACCGGGTGTCGTGCTTCCTAATACGTAGTTTTTACACGCATTATCTTTATCCGAGGTAAAAGGATTTCCCAGCGGATCAGCTCCCCATATTTTAGGATTTAAAGTCATTCGGGGATTCGTTACATTGGTGAAATCGGAAGTCGACAGAGTAATGATATTTGAGGGGTCCGGCTGATAGCAGGAAGCAACGCTTCCCTGGTTTATATAGGGAGCAGTGTAAGGAAGGCCTCCGGGAAGAGTAGGATATGCAGTTCCAATTATCAAAGAAACAAATGATGAGATTAAATCCCACATAAAAGATTAGTTCAATCTATCCAGTTGAAAACCTCTATTAATATTGAGTATTTAACATTTCAAATGAGAATGCAAGTGGGAGGAGAAGCAAATAAGGTATAATTTCTTTATGAAAAATTGCCATGTTGTTATTGTAGGGAACGGAAATATCACGGAAAATTTTTTGAAGAGAGTGAATTCAGCGGATTTTGTTATCTCCGTTGATCGGGCAACGCTTTATCTTATTGACCGGGGAGTAATTCCCGATATAGCAATTGGAGATTTTGATTCGGTTTCGCTTAGTGAATTGGAAATAATTAAAAAAAAAGCAAAAAAAACTATCATCTATAAAAGGGAAAAAGATGAAACGGATTTGGATCTTGCAGTAATGTATTCTATCGGATTATCCCAAGTTGAAGTGACTATTATAGGAGCAACCGGAAAAAGACTGGATCATGAACTAGCCAATATTTATCTTTTAAAAAAGTATTTAGATAAGGATATCAATGCTCATATTATAGATGCGAATAACAAAATTACTCTTATCGATAAAAAAACTATTATACATAAAGATAAAAAGTATAACTATCTCTCGTTAATTTCCTATACGGATCATGCCGTAGTTTCCATTTCCGGATGCAGATATAATATTTCCAAAAAGACATTGTTAAAAGGGAGTTCTTTGGGAGTAAGCAATGAAATTATAGACGGAGCGGCTCAAATTGACGTGCATAGAGGGATTTTAATTATGATTCAGAGCAGAGATTGAAACGAAATGAAAGACTTATATAGGTGTGTGCATCTTTAACGAACTTTAAAATAAAGCTCCAGCAGGTGCAGATAAGACAAAACAACACCTGGCAGGGAAAGATAATACATTAACATAACTAAAATCGAGTATAGAGATTTTTTTTAAATAAAAAATAAAGTTTGCAAAAGAATTGGGTAAGAAAAAGGGACAAATCTATAACATATTGACTCGCGGCCGCGAGGATAACTGTGTACAGTTCAGGGTGAAGGAGTCAGCAGATGGGGACATCCGATTGCCGTCACTTTCCCAAGCCACGGGCAGTAGTTTCCGTTATCCAGAGGCCCGTACTCAACAGCACTGGGGAGGCCGTCGCAAATCTCAATAGTTGCATCCGCCATGGAAGTCTGGTCCGGGTCCAGATGCCAGCTCCACCACCTCTCGTATTTATCCCCCGGCAAACCGCCGTATCCGTAGTTAAATCCTCCGCTTCCGCCAAGAACATTTCCGATCGGATGCATCATATTTAGGCCCCGGTAATTATCCTGGGCAGACTGGATGGTGCGGGATTT
>Ga0155406_123_pt1 | contig 29620 bp, 32 predicted proteins | sample RifCSPhighO2_02_FD_106374 | JGI IMG/M metagenome (GOLD analysis project Ga0155406, IMG submission 106374) | Candidatus Gottesmanbacteria bacterium RIFCSPHIGHO2_02_FULL_39_11
ATGGACAACTTGCCAGTTCACTTTCCATTCCTTCCTATCACCACACGCCTGATCTGATTGTCGACGCGGGAGGATTTGTCGATACGGCTGATTATAATATTCTTTATCAAAATTTTGGCTCGTGTACTCCGTAATAAAAATAAAAAATGATTGATAATTTATCGTATGTAATTTATTCTTAAATGAAATGAGCAAATCGTTTTTTCAACTATTAAAGACACTTACTCCTAAACAAAAAGCAGGAGCTCTGTTGGGGGTCTTGTTTCTTCTTTTAATTCCCAGCGTTTATATCGTGCAGCAGGGAGGAAATGATATCAGAAATCGTGCGGCAGGAAGCGGTGAAGTCGATATTGGAATTGATACGGGAAGTCCCACGTATTCGGCAGGAAATCAATTTACCATACAGATTGCCATGAGAAAAATAGTGAGTCGTACCATTGTGGTAAGCGGTGCCCAAGCCGTTGTTGACGTGCCGCTTTCTGTTTTTTCGATAAGTTCTGCAACTTGTATTGCTCCTTTTAACGGAACCCCCTTTGTAAGCATAACCGGACCACGGGTCACACTTTTTTGTGCTCTTTCTCCTGGTGCACCGGTGGTTGATCTCTCGTCTTCTCCCACTATTTTTGGTTCTATCAGTCTAAGTGTGAATCCCGACGCAGCACTTGGGACTTCGCAACTTACTTTTGCAGGAACGCGCGCAACTGAAGCCAATATACAAGGGCAGTCTCCGGATGTATCAACAGCCGGAACCAATGCAACCATTACAATCGTCGATGCTCCGGTTGCCACTCCCACACCTACCATCACTTTGACTCCGGTTCCGCCCACGGTAACGCCTACCCGGACTCCCACTCCTATACCTTCTCCTACCCGCACACCTACTCCTACTGCGACCTGGACTCCCACTCCTACCGCTACGTTAACTCCCATTCCGAATGGTCCGTCTCTCACACCTACTCTTACTCCTTCGCCAACACCCACCACGGTTATAAGCGTTATCCCAACTGTCACACCTCCTTTTAACACCGATGACTATCTTATCAGTATCGGGACAAAAGATTCTCTTACAATAAATATCGGAGCAGGGGAGTTTATGTATATAAACTTTAAGACCAAGCTGGCTCATGTGGAAAATACTCCGGATCTTATCTTACGGATGCGAGTCAAAGATGAACTTGCTTTTACTCAAAATCCTCCGTCAACTACGGATACCTGCCAAACACCCGGTACGGGTTCACGCGATTTTTATATTCCGGTAAAAGCGGATGAGAGCGGAGCGTATAGTCCTTCATCCTCTACCTCAGTAACGGCTCCCTCCGGTATAACGTTGGCAACCGTTGAATTAGACGGATGGGTAAGACTTCCCGGACTTAATAAGGATAAATTCTACACAATAACTCTTAAAGGTCCCAAGACACGGGGAACCAAAATGATTGAACATCTCAAACTTGAGGGAGATAAACCTGCCTCTCAAGACTTTGACTGGACGGGAAATCCTCTTTTTCCAGGAGATCTTCCGGATCCCAATAATACTAATAGACAGGATTGTACGGTAAACAGCATAGATCTCTCCTTGATGGTTGATAGGCAGGGAAATACAGATGGCGCGGCCCTGGATATTGCTGATGTGACATATGACGGGGTAGTAAACGGAAATGATATTTCAAAAGTGGTTAATACGCTTTCAACCAAGCCGGATGATGATTAGATGAGAGGTATTAGGTATAAGGTTAAAGGTTTAAGTCAGAAAAAATATCTTTCACCTTTCACCTTTAATCTATAACCTTTAACCTATTTATAATAATATGAAACTTATAAAACTTCTCACTTTATTTTTTATTTTATTCATTATATTAGGAGCGGTTTTTGTGTTTATTTTTGAGAGAAAAGCAACCAAAGTGATCGATCAAAGGATGGTTCCGGTTATAACAGAAAGCCAACTAAACCCGACCGCAACACATGCACCCCCTCCCGGAATTTTATCTCTTAACGCTTCCTTGTCGGCATTAAAAGTAGGAGAAAAAACAGATGTTACCGTTTCCATGAGGGCTGAGGGGAAATCCATAATCGGATCTGATGTAATACTTAGATATGATCCGATGATCCTGCGTGCCGATCCTATAATTACGGAAAGCAAGTTCTTTGATATTTATCCGCGTAAAACTGTTGATAATGTAAAAGGACTTATCTCAATTACTGCATTCCGCCCAACAGACCAGACTGCCCTGACAGGGGCAAAAGATATTGCTACCGTTACTTTCACCGCGCTTAAAGCAGGTACGGCAGATGTTTCGCTTGATTTTGTCCCCGCGACAACAAACCACTCGACAATTGTTGAAAGAGGCACAAGTAAAAATATTTTAGGAATGGTTGTGCCGATTACATTAACAATTGGGAAGTAATATTTATCCGTCATGCTGAACAAGTTTTCAGCATCTTCAGATAAAAATGTCATCCTACAAAAATTGGATCCGGCCATTAAAAAAAATGAGACCCTGAAACGAGTTCAGGGTGACGAAAAAAACCGAGGTGACAAAGAATAGTATGAAGCGATTTATTTTACCCATATTTTTGCTATTTATTTTTCTCTCTGTTCCTGTTTCTGCTGCCCATGCTCAGGTTTTTAAGCTCCAACTTTCCAATCCTTCTCAAAGTATAAAAATAGGGGACACAGTGACGGTAAATATTTTAATAAACACCAACGGCATTGCGACGATTAACGGAGATGCTCTTATTAATTTTGATCCTTCAAAGATGAGTATACAAAGTGCTCAAAGCGGCAATTTTTACACGTATTTCTCAAGTAATGCACTTGGCGGTTCACCCACTAAATATCTGATCTCAAGTTGGGAAGAAAGCATAGCTCACGCGAAGACTTCCAATACCGATGTTTTGTTTGCAACATTTACTTTTAACGCTCTCTCAAGCGGCGATACATCATTTACCATGGACTGTACAACCGGAACCGGAGCAGATTCAAACATAAACCAGGCGTCAGACTCCTCAGATATAATAAACTGCAGCGCACTAACTCCATTGGGTTTTAATATAGGTACATCAACCCAGGGAGGAGCAACCAACACCCCCGCGCCAGGAAGTCCCACCTCCACTCCCTCTCCGACATCTCAGGTTGGGGCAACTGCAACTCCGGGAGCGACAGCTCCAACTGCAACCAGAGTTCCTACTGCAACTCCCAGACCTACCAGTACACCACGGCCAACCAGTACACCAAGGCCGACAAGCACGCCCCGACCGACAGTTACTCCTCGGGCAGGAGGAGGGAACGGGCCGGTTGCCGGATTGCCGGGAATTACAATAGCAATTGCAGGTCTTGGAACCTTATTGACGGTAATTGGAATATTGGCTATCCTGTAAGATAGGTTCTAGGTGAAAGGTTCCAGGTTAAAGAAAATAAAAATATTCTTTATTCTGTAACCTAATACCTTTAACCTTTAACCTTTAACCTTTAACCTTAAACCTTTAACCTTTAACCTTAAACCTTAAACCTTTAACCTATGTCTTTAACTACTTTTCAGCCAAAAGCAAAAATAGGAATTTTACTTTTTATCTTAGTTGCAGGTTTTTCAACTACTGCTTATTTTGGCCGTGATATTGTTTTAAATTATTTTGCCAAGGCAACGACCTGCGCGGTAAAGGATTTAAAAATTGAATCTATTGCCTCGCGAAGTGCTGACATTTCATTTACATCGGATGACGCGATTCAATCCCGGGTCGAGTATGGGACAAGCCCAGAAAATTTGACTTTCTCAATCCCTGAGACCGCAGCAACAACTAACCATAAATTGACCATTCCTTCCCTTGCATCAGGTAAAGATTATTATTTTGTCGTTTCAGTAGGGGTTCCCGGCAAACTTCCCGGTACAACCGATACCGTGAGGTGTGACTCCCTGGGACAGACGTGTACCTCAGATTCCTGCAAGCCGTGGCAATTTAAGACGGAAAAGGGACAGACTGAATCAGTTTCTCCCTCGCGGGCAATTGAGCCTACAAGTTCATTATCGGCATTTTGTCAGAAAATACGCTCGTATATAGGTAAAACATCGGAAAGTGCCTCCTGGTCAGCAGGTATAAAGCAATATGATATTGACGCCAATGGCGTTATCAACGGCCTGGATATCATCAAATGCCCCAAAACGGGGAAGTAAATCTTCACATTCTACCTCAGGTTGGAACCATATTTTAGCATCTAAACTCCCTCAATTTGAAAAAAGACCTATAAGAGAGTACTATTAGACTCTATTTTGAGGGGAAGAATTTTCCAGGAAAATGGGATTTTATGACAATAATTGAATTTTCAGAATTCACGCCTCCAGTCGAGAAGTTAAATGATCCAGTTCACGCAACAGACTGGTTACTTTCTCAATTTCCTCCAATTCAGGGCAAAACGATTGAAAGAGATAGTGTATTTCAACCTCTAGATAAGGCATCTCGTTATTTGTCTTCATCTGAGTTTAAAAAGCTAGTCAATGCCTTCAACCTAGCTTATCAAGCCCATAGAAATCCCTGCAAACCGGGGGATGAATTTCGGAAAGATCGTAGCTTATATATCACTCATCCCTTTGCATCGACTGACATTTTAGCGGATGAGAAGATAGAAGGTGATTGTCTTTTTGCTGCTGCGACTCATGATACCGTTGAAGATACCCATCTGTCTCTTTATCAGCTTGCAAAATATCTGGATAAGGAAACGGCCCGTGTAGTCTTTCCTATAACTAAAATTGCAGGGTCAGAGGACCCCTTTGAAACAGAAGAAAAATTGTTTCAAATGGCACTCAAAAGTAAAGGAGGAGCCCGATCTGTTCTGGTTAAACTGGCAGATCGGATACATAACATGCGTACACTCGGTTCTTTGAATCCTGCGAGTCAACTAAGAATTGCGTTACAGACATGGGAGCTATATGCTCCGACAGCAGAGCTTTTTAATATCCAAAATTGGGCTAATAAGCTATTTGCTCTTTCCGGACAGTATCTATGGCCAGATCGATTTGGAGAAGTTTTAGAGACAAGAGATTCATTTTCCACTGAAAAAAATCTCAATCTTCTGGAAACTGCAACAGATTTGACAAAAACTTTATCAAGATTAAGCCGTATAGCAACTACACCTGCTGTTATTCCTGCCAGTCATGACATACTTACTCTTGTGAGTCCAGGAAGTGAAAGTGATATCGAGATTCATCCTCAAAAAACTGTTCCCTATTATCTTATCGCACGTAATGGAGAAGATTTTGAAAAACTGAGTAACTATCTAAATAGTCAGAGACTATCGATACAAAATATTCGTTACGATGGTTCACAAGGATTTAATTGCGACTTTGCCTTTGGAAATCAGATCTTTCACATTATGGCTCGAGATATGCGATCTTATCTTGTTGAAAAAGCATCCTTATTAGACCTGCATAGAGATGAACTACCCGATAACGAAACTATTCAAGATTACGAGTTTAATAAAGAAGAAAATTTTCAGATGCGAAAAAAAATAGCAGAGGAAAAAATTAAAACTGTTGTTCAGTATATAGAACAAGTCTTAGCAGATAAGGAGGAGGAAGGTTTGGAATCAGCTTCTCTTATGAGAAGACTACGGGAAAAGATGAATCTTCCTTCTGCTGAAACGAACTTTATAGGAGTGGAGACCCCTGATGGACAAAGAAGAATTTTACCTTCTTCTTCTACTGTTTTGGATTTTGCATTTGATGTTTGGGACAAACTAGGATTTTCTGCAGCGGCAGCTATAGTTAACGGAGTTGATGTTCCGTTCTCTTATGAGATGAAGGAGGGTGATAAGGCAGAAATTATCCCTATTGAACCAATACCAAGAGATTCTCAAGAACCTGTACGCTGTATGCTTGAAGTAGAATGGTTAGACTGGGTTAGAACTCCCTCTGCAAGAAGACGTATACAATCAGGACTTGAAAGTGTTTTAAATATAAAAGCTAAATGTGATGAGATAAGGGTGGAGATGGATGATCCAAATCCAAAAATAAGACAAAAAGGGAAAGGTAAGCTTCTTAGATCGGTTAAAAATCTAGGTTATGAAGATTTCAGTCACTTCTTAGAGTATGCGAAAAAACCTCAATCTGATGCTAGAGAGAGAGGAATAATGCCTATGCTTAAAGACCAGAAAAGATATTTGGTTGGTGAAAAAGCCATCTCTGATTTAAGAAAAGGGTGGGCAAGAGAGCAAAATGCCGTTAACTTAAGAAAATATATTACTTTTGAAAGATTTCTTGAACAGTACGGAATAGGATTAGTCAGTCCTAACGAAAAGAAAGCTTTCTTTGAGGGGTATAAAGAATATATACATTCTTTACCAACTTTTAGCGTTGATCTACCAAACCAGAAAGGATATCTGGCCTTACTAACAAGTGTTATTGCTCCCTTTGTGGATATTCAGGATATAGAAACCCTCTTTAACACAGGCGATTTGGGTGCGCTTCAGGCAAGAATAGTGATACGTGGGGAAACAGAAGAAAGAAGAGTAAGTGAGGTTAGAGAAATGATTCATCTTCTTGAAAATCAGTTTAATCATGGTTTAGAAAATATTGCGGTCCCTCCTAAGAGAGAATGGAGGGTAGATCTACCGTTACATTCTGAGGGAGGCGTTTCCATCTTTATCGGATTATTTGAGAAATTCGGAATGCGGCTTAAAAACTTCACGGCTGATTATAAAAAGGGAAAATGTCAGTGTGTATTTATTCCAGAACCGGAGTCTTTTAATCTTAAACCAATTCAACCTAATGACGTCCAAGAAATAATCAAACTGCTTCAATCACAAAAAAGGAGTTAATGTAATCCCTAGTTTTTTTATTTTAAAGGGAGCAATAAATTATTAAACTCTAGTGGTTACCATAAGAGCATTGCCACCTCCAAGAAGAAAAAACTGAGGGTCACTGAGGTATTGTTGAATATAATTTATTCGTGATAGGTCCTCAGGGGAAAGTGGTTTGTCTTTGACTTGTCGTCGGATGAGTTCTGTCAGACTTTCCTTTGTCAACTGTAAATCATTCCGTAAAGCATATTCAGGATGAAGTTGAATAATTGCGGGCAACAGCCAAAAAGACCAGATATCTTCATCGCTGATATCCAGAGACTGACCGATAAGATCTCTAGGTTTTAGACTATCTTCTTCAATTAATTTTACGACTTGTTGATCAATTTTTTTAATATCTTCTACACTCAATTGTTTAGTTAAAGTATCAATAATATCAGTTTGGATTCCCTGAGAGTGACTTGTCATGTCGAGCCGTCTGGGAACATTTTCTTCTTGAGCCCAAAATAAGTAGGGTAATCCTAAAACAAACCCAAAACCCTCTGAGGATTGTATTTTAAATCCTTGACTTTGAAGTTCTTCTATCCATTGGGGTGCCCGTTTATGATTAACCTCTGAAGAGTGTCTATATCTATTAATATACGAAAATATATCATTGCCCTTAAAACCATCCAGTTTATACATTGATGGAAAGACAAAGATTGCTTGGCTGTTTGGATTAAGAACCCGTTTGATTTCTCCTAATGCTCCTTTCGAATCTGAAACATGATCCATTACATCAAGCGCTAATACAGTTGTAAATGATTTATTGGGAAAGGGAATATGATCTACATTGGCACATACAGACGTTGAATTTAAATTGTTTTTCCCATCTCCATCTAATATAGTATTAAAAACATTAACGTCTATATCTATACCTACGTAACGTATGTTTGGTAGAACTGATAGTAATTTAGCTCTCAGACCGTCATGATGGATTGCATTGACATTACATCCAACATCTAATAAATTCCCAGCCGACGGAGCACTTCCTTCGACCATCTTAGTAAGAACCATGCCATACTTTAATTGAGTATAGGGTTTAGCCATAGTTTCATGTGCGTACTTTTCTGCCTTAGGAAGTGATGATTCAACCAGTGTCATAATTGATTTAATGAAGCTTGATAAGTCTTAAGCAGTTTTTTAAATCCTTCTTGAGAAACCATGTTTATGGCATCCTCTAGGGAAGCCCAGATCAGATTTTGAACAGGAGTATTTAATCCTTCAGGGATATTATTTTTTGATATTTCTATGCCTGAAAGGTCTGCAGGGTATCCCTGCAAATGAAGTGTATTGATTGGTGTTTGAGGTTTTGAAGAGTTTAGCTGAGTTGATATTTGAATTGGGAAACGGTTCAAAAGTCGAGATGCTATAGCATATTTTAAGAGTGGTCCTAACTCTTCATCCAGTTCTCTTCTAACTGTTTCAAGACCGTTTCCATCCTCTTTATTTTCCTCCAACAATCCTCCTGGAAGTTTATACTTAGTTTTTGGATTATCTGAGTTTTCTGAATGTTCCTCCTGCAAGAGAACCTCACGTCTTCCATTTTGAATTCTTGTTCCAATCACGAAAGCTCCACGAGATTGAGGAGAAAACTCATATAGTTGAGTAGGAAAAAAAGCATATTTACTATCGTCAATTTCTAATCCTCCTGTATATGTAGCTATGGACTGGGCAACGGAATCTTTTTTTGTGATGAGGAAAGCGGATTTGGAATTTGGTAATAAACTAGTAAATTTTGAAACTTTTCTGGCTTTATCTCCTATATCGTCTAAAATTAAGACTCTTTTTCCCGAAAGCTCTGTCTTATGATTAGCTATAAATGACTCTATATCTTCGATTTTTCCATCAAAAAGTAAGGCTGGAGGGATACTTAATTCAACTCTAAGCTGATTGGCAGGTGTTACTGTATTATCCCCAACTGCTATTAAAACTTCAGGAAGTTCTCCTTCTTTTTCTTCTCCGATATAGATACTTTGAGCAATTTTTTGGACCGCGCGGGCTAAGTCCTGTTCACGAATTGTGACAGGTATTTTTTTCTGATCAGGACTTCTACTAAATGCGCGTTGATAAATAGAATGTTCTTCACCGGCAACAAGACTATCTCGGTAATCGCTAAGATTTAGGCCATATATATCTTCAGGAAAAACGTAATCAAATACACTACCACTGTCTTCTTCAACTTTACGCGAAATTTGTCTATCTATAATATAAGGTCCTATGGCATAGCGTAAGTCAAATAAATAATTTGACCAAGCTTCTAGGGTATACATCGATAATTCTACTTTTGTATCGGGTTGATTTTTTAGAAAAAGCTGTACTCGATACACTTGATATTTTTTTGAGGATCCCGCGTGTTTGGCTGAAAAGTCTTCTCCTTCTAGAGTATTTTCTTCTGTTACTATTTGAATTTCTTCATCATTAAGCTTGGAACTTCCGTCAGCAAGTGTTTCTAAAATAGAATAAATGTGTGTTCTATCTGTTACTACAATAGCCATTCGATATAAGTCATTTATTTTAGATGGGTCAAAAGTATTTTTGCGAATCATTTTTAAAGCGGTTTGTAATATGCCTTTTGTTTCATCTCTGTAGTGAACTGGAAAAGTTTCTCCTTCCGTTGTTCTAACTTGTCTAGTAGCAAGACGGGTGTAGATAATCCACGGATTGGGATCATATTGTTCTTCTGGTTCTAGTGGCTGAACTCCCTCAACTGAATGATTAATAGGATTATGTTGGGTAAGATAACGCATTTCACCGGATGGTCCATGGGATTCCGGGGTAAATACAGCATGGTTGAAAACATCCATAATTATTCTTCTTGCTTCTTTTACTCTAGGTTGATAGAGAAGTATTTCAATTGCAGCTTCTGACATACCAATAAGACTTGCACATTCAGATTTTGCAATTGATGTCCATTTTGGCGATGCATAAATCATCATCAGATCGACTAAGTCTGTAATTCCCTGTAATTCGGTGACCCCTCCCGATTGTATATTGGAAATACCCTTTAATGCTCCGGATTGAGGATCAGTGAGACTTTTACGAATAGATAACGCCTGAGATACCCCTTGTTCAATAGTTCTTTCGAAATCTTCAACACTCATAGAAGAAGGAATTTCTTTTCTGGTATTGAGTTTTAAATTTTTCAGATGCTGTCCAGCGATACCTGATTCAACTGGGAAGCTTTCTGATGAAGAATCATTAAGATTTACATTGTGTCTCCATGCTAAAAAACGAGTTAATCTCCTTCTAGCATTTTTTTTAAATTCTTCAAATCCAAGTTCTTCCTTAGTTTGAGGATTTTGATATTTTTTATTGGTAATAATACCAGGGATGTCACTAATTGTTGGGACATCAAAAATATATTCTAAAGCATGAATTGCCGACGCAATTCTTTTTTGATCTTCGAATGGTTTGTTATTTAACTCAAGAGGTTTTCCGCTTTCCCATTCCTCAAAATATCTTCCGGGAATAGCCTGAGTAGTTGGAGGGGTCCCAAACAAAATAGTCCTACTTGGTGGACCCAGAAACGGAAGCCATTTGTCCCGTCTTCCAAATTGATCTCGATTTATAGATTGGTCATAAGTTTCATGATTTCCCATATAAAAAAAACCTCCCGTTCTTTTGGGAGGTTCAGGTATAAATTTATTTAAGTTTAAATTACCTACACCCTCCCTTGTCATCCACAATAAGGACGCGAAGGGAATGATGGCAGGTAATCATTATTCGGTATTTCATGGTTATAGGCTATTTTACCCAAGTTGAGCTAAAAGTCAAGAACAAAAAACAAAATTTCACTATTGTGAATTTTTGTTTTTCCTTTTTTCTGCGCGATGTTCTTGTCTTACGCCTCTTACATATATATGTCCGTGATAACGGTATAAATGAAGTCCCCGGAGATTATTTTGATGATGTGTCATTTTATTGTCACCGAGCTCCTGTCCTCTAGTGTCTGAGGGTAACGATGGCAGGGGGTTGATCTGGTATCTGGTGTTTATAGCTCTGGATCCTGAATCTCCTTGAAGCTTAGGATAAACAAGTTCTGGAGAATGACACACGGTGTGAATATTATATGGGGTGGAAGAGATAGAGTAGTATCGACTGCGCATTTCTATGTGTCTGTCTTCTTCAAACTTCGCCTGATTTTTTGCATTTCTTGCCTGTCTTTTGGCTTTTATTTCATCCGGACTGACATACGGCTTATTATATTTTTCTTTTGTTTCTATTGTAGAAACAGGACCCCTGCCTATAAATTCTGAGAGCAATTTATCAAGAATCTCCTGTGCAAGACCCTCTCTTTCCAGTGCTGTCAGTTCTTCCAAAAAGGTATCTTCCTGTTTAGCGCTTAATATAAGTTTGCGAACATGCCGGTATGAAGGAGAATCATATGGGTTGGATACCGGTCGTTGTTGGGATAATGTGTTTTGTCTATTAATTTCGTCAAAAAGTCCTTTCATACCGATAGGTGATGCTTCCTGTGATGTCATAGGCGTAATACTATATCCTATAATTCTATTTTTGGCAATGTTTCATTGACTGGAATATAAGCTTGGGAGTACTATCGATAAGATGAATATAGAACATAGGAGTATCTCCCGGAGAGCTGTATTAGGAAGGATGGGGGTACTGGGAGCGGGCGCACTTATTGGGATCGGAAAACTTTATTCTGATTGGAATTTAAAAGCACCCATTATCAAGGGACTGGTTGATGCTGCAAAAGCTATTCCGGAAAGGGGAGAGGAGGAGAAAATTTCCTATCCCAATCCGGGATGGCTTGAGACGGGCCTGCCGGATCGTCCGCATCTTTTAAATTCCCGAAATGGCGCTGCCGAGTATTTACGATATATGGTTTTGCATAGTGATGTTCTGAAAAAGGCCGCCCGGCGTGCCAATAATGAGTTGATGGGTTCTGATGCGCCTTCTGCACCTCCGAAATTGGGAGATATGCTGAGTGTGTACTTAGAAGTAGCAGAAAAAGCGTTACATGAGGAGTATCCGGATACTGTTCCGTCTTTATCAAATAAAGTTCATGCAGCCATGTTTACTCTTGCCGCAAACGTCAGTCCGTATCTTACACCGTCACATCAGGATTACCAGGATTACTTTCCTCGTGTTTTTCCGGTTGAGAGGGAACCCGGGACAGATAAGATCGATTATAAAATGAGGTATGAAGGTACGGATCGGGCGATTCATGCGTTTCAGCACGCATTTGCCGCTTACCAGTATTCATATGGAGTTGAGAATGGTCTTACTGAAAAGGACAGTATGCCTTTTGGACTTTGGCTAATTTTAAATCTTTCCCGCGGTACACCTGAAGAAAAAGCTAAATTAGAATCTTTAATCATGGGGATGGTATGGGAAGTAATTGAAACGGAACAATTTTTTAAGGATTATTTTAATAAAAATAGAAACACCATTCCCAGCGGATTTGCGGATAATTTAGTAGGGTATGATTTTGCCGCGAACGCCCTGGGAGCACATGTTGGAATACGTCTTAGCAACCCTCGGCTAACAGAAGAAAAATTTGACAGGATCATAAAAGACTTGAATGATCCGAAATGGTATGCCACCTCTCAAGAATAGTCCGTATTGACAAACGGTTTCCCATAGAATATACTTCCAAATAAGTTATCAAAATAGTTAACTTATTTATACCAATCTTACTCTGGTTTGCAACTCGTAGAGTTCGCAAAACAGATTAGAGAGGTTTACCCTAAAAATTTTAGATGAGATTTACGGAGTAAATCTCATGCGGATTGCATAGCAATCCCTAAAATTTTCAGGGTGAATGCTGAAAAAACTTTTAACAAACCTGAGTTTTTTTACTGTAGAATAAAAATGGATACGCAGTTAGCTATAGAAAAATCCAGACAACTCAAAATATCGGTGATTCCAATCGTGCGGGAAGAATACGAGATGCTTTTATTAGCTCGGATTTTTGACAGCCGGTTTGGGAAACAACTTGTATTTAGAGGCGGGACAGCATTGCGTCTTGCGTATAATTCACCGCGATTTTCAGACGATCTTGATTTTTCAGAGCGAAAATCAATTTCTGTTGCCGAATTTCAAAAATGGGGTAAGGAGGTTGATAAAGACAATGAATATATGGAACTGGTGGAAGCACTTAAAAAGAAATTTACTCTCTTTGCTTTGTTTAGGATAAAAGATCCTGCCTTACCCGCATCAATAAGTATCAAAGTTGAAATATCAGTAAGAGAAGACCGATGGGTACAGGATAAAGACTACACGCTCATGCGATTGCAAAGTGCAGTTACACCACTGACTGTACTCGCACAGGTTGCTTCTATTGAGAGGATCGAGAAAGAAAAACTGAATATTAAACCTGCCAGAATTAGAGACATTTTTGATTTATGGTATATAGGCCAACGGTTGAATAGGCCGCACAAGATGGATTTTAGCTCATTCCCAGCCAGAGAAGTAAGAAGAGAGTTACATAGATTGCTTGCAGGAGGTGCAAGAAGGCTCATTGAATCATGGCTGCCAAAAAACTGACAGTAATGGAGTTTATAAGAAAACTACAAGCTCTCGACAGGGGCTTTTTTACTACGGCTGATTTAGAAAAAATCACCGGACTGGAAAGAAACAGTCTTAAGGTGAGTCTGAACAGAATGGTAAAAAAAGAAATCCTTACAAGGTTGAAAAGGGGAGTGTATCAACTCAGTCTTAACATGATTGACGTCAAAAAAGTTGCTAACCAACTATATTATCCTTCCTACCTTTCGTTTGAGACTGCGCTTTCTCAGTACGGCATCTTAAGCCAGATACCTTATACCCAGACATTTGCTACCCTTAACAAATCAAAGAAAATGACTATCTGGAATACAGAGGTGGAATTTACACAGCTCAAAAAAGATTTATATTTCGGCTACCAATTTGAGAATGGTATTTACATTGCTAAACCTGAAAAAGCACTGCTTGACGATTTGTACTTGGTGAGCAGGGGAAAAAGAACCTTAAACATAGAAGAACTGGATTTGAGAAATATAAGTAAAAACGTACTGGAAGAATTTGCCCAAAAGTATCCCGCCTACATGGGTAAGTTACTCTCAGAGGTTATGAAGTATATCGGCACAACACCGATAACAAATGAAAATAAAGAGAGAATTATATGGGATAAATGATATTCTCTCTAAAGAATAGCCTATAATATTGACTTACTTACCTCGTTTTGGTACTATTCTTCCCGTCGTTGCTCTTTAACAATTTCACACATCACAAAAATTAGAATTAAGAATTAGGAAGTAAGAATTAAGAACTGGGAATAAGAAAGATTCCGTGGTTCACAAGAGGGGAAGAAAGAATTTTTTTCTTCTCTTGTGGACCATGGGGTCTAAAATTACGTTTTTCGCGCAAAGTCGAACGTTTTAGTTTCATCATAGAACATCATGAACGGGATCTTGCTCATATGAGCTTCATTCTCGAAAAAAAGAAGAGAATGATGGGGAAGAGATCCCGGAATTGCGAAAGGCTAAAGGAGGAAAACAAGATGACTACGAAAAAAGAGGCCGTGATCATTACAACGGTAACGATTATAGGCCTTCTTGCTTCGCTGATTTTCATCCCGGCGGAGGCACGAGACATCCGTGCGGGAATCGTTATTCTTGCGGGGCTGATGGGATTCTTGGATATATTAGCACTTCTTTTGCTAAAGGATCCACCCCATTGGCCGCCACACGGATAGCCAAGGACTCCAAAACCCATAGGAGTCAAAGTCGAAGATGATGGTCCAATAGTGGTCCTCAGGACTTCCATGTCAGATATGACAGAGAAGATAAACATCCGTTAGTTTGCGGATGGGGGACGTTTGACGGAAGATTTAAAATGAACAAAATGAATAACGGCAAATGGTTTGCTCTTACCATATCTGTTATTGGGATGCTGGGAGGAGCAATGACAGGAAACTGGATTATAGCAGGGATTTGTTTTTTGGTTTTTCTTGCTGTAGTCCTCAGCAAGTAGACTTTTGGGGTTCCCTAGCCTGGGGCAGAAATGCCTAGTTTTATAGGAGGTTAAAAATGCTAAGAAAAGTTTTAGCATTTATATGCCTCTTCTTGGGAGGCATGTTGGCCATGATAATGATCATGGCCCTTCTCAACGGTGTTTTTACCGTTGAGGTTCTAGGGGGGCTGATTCTAGCGGCTGCCCTTTTTTGGGTAGCTATGTGGAGACTTACTCAGAAGTGAATCTTCATACTCCGAATCACAAATTTAAATCTCATGCCTCATGCATGAGAGATACACCGTGAGGGTGTATTGATTGTGTGTGATGTGTGAGATTTGAGTTTGTGTAGTAGGAGCTTGATAAAGCGAATCTCTTTTTCGTATTCACTTTTTCTCCTTTTCTCCTTTTCACTTTATGAAGTCTCTACTACACAGACAAATAAAAAGAAGCCAACGATAAAGTCCCCTCTGAGGATGGTTAGCCATCAGACTGAGGGGATTTTTGTGTTTCCAAATATATACCCGTCTTACTCTGGTCCCGATTTGATCGAGAGCAGATTAGAGGGGTTTATACTCAAAAAGTCAGGTGTAAACCTGAGTTTTTGGAGTATAACTTCAGTTGAAACAGTAATTCTTCTTTAAGTTTTTCCCGTACCCACGATTTTTGTTTATTATCCAGAAGATCTCCCAGCCCCGCGAGAAGATCGGTGTTTTTAACTGTCTTTACCTGATTTTCCATTTTTCCAATTGCATCAGATAAAGATAAACCTATTCTTTTATTAACTATTTCCTCTGTGATATGCCAGTTATTTTTTAAGAAATACCATAGATCAAAAAGGTCGCGTGACGCGAATTTTTTTCTCGTCAAAACGGTGCATAGTTTATATGCCGCCATATCCTCTTCCTTCATGACAAGTACGGAAATACCGAGATAACTTTTAGGCACATAATGAGCAAGAGTTGGTCTTTTGGATAGTTCTATTTTTATGTTTCGTTCATCTCTTTGATAACTTAAAAAGAAAAACAGAGTATCCCGTTTTTCGGTAGCTTCCCTCAAAGTACCAAATGAGGTTAACAATTCCTTAAGTCTTTCAAATACAGCCTGCTTTTTTTTTGCATCCAAGAGATCGAAATCTAAGTCAACCGAGAAACGGGGAAGTTTGTAGAAAAGCATGGCTGCAGTTCCGCCCTTAAAACCAAGAGAGTTGCGTAAAACAGCGTCAGAATAAATCTCCCGTAAAATAGTGATAAGGGTGGCTTTGTGGAAATCAATGTTCATTGTAGTCTTCTTTAAATTGTTTGTAATACCAGTCTACCCGTTTTTCCAAAATGGCGCTTTTATATATTTCCATTATTTCATGCGTTTTCTCCCAATTCAGCACGCTTAGATTATCAAAGTGATAATTTTTATAAATATATACCGCATCCAGAAATGCCCGCTCAAGTGAAGCGATAAAATGCCCTGTTTTTGGTTCAATCCCTTCCATGTTGGTTAAAATGTCTTTTCTTATTCGACGGTACTGGATTTTTGCTTCCTCTACGGTTATAGATCTTGTAAGATATGATACGGCAAAAATTCTTTCATAATGCTGAAACACCATTCCTCCCAGGGATAGCACCGTTTCTAAACTGATGTAGGAAGGCGTATAAATTTTATTGGCAAGTTCGAGCGGACTATACGTTTCTTTTGTATAAATGCCATGATGCGGGTGTTTTATTTTTCCTGCTTTAGTAAAGTAGTATAATCGATCCCGCAGACTCTCAAGTGAAATGGAGGGGAATATTTGAGAAATTTCATGAATGGAGAAAACCGTTTCCGGCTTTTTATATAGCTGCAGTATAAGATCATTTTCCATAAGTGAATAGTCAAAATTATACTAAAAGCCGTAATTAATACGTCTATCAGTTTAATATTAAATCAATTATTCAATAATGTCAAGTATACTCCTTTGAGGAAGCCAGCCATCCGACTGAGGGGATTTTTGTGTCAACCTTGGGTGACTGAGCGGTGCAAAATGGAGGAGACATAGGTTTGGTAGGGGAGACCTGCCTCTGCTGCTCTTGTTTTGAGTTTTTGGAGTACTTTTTCAGAAAGCCGGATATTGATGTTTTTTGTTTTCCCCAAAGTCTCTTTTGCATATTTCTGATACTGTGTCTTTGCTTTTTTGATATCTGAGATAGATTCCAGCTTTTCAAGCTCGAAGTCCTCCAGTATTTGTTTTTCTTCAGGATCAAGATCGTAGTATTTCATATTTAATTTTTTGAAAACCTTTCTATCAGATAATGTTTTGTTGCTTTTCTGCTGGGAATAATCGTTTTTAAAAAAATCTTCTCCTCATCTTCTACATAAGGAATTAGGTAAACATAATGATGTATCTCAATGACGAAGATTCGCTGGCCAGGGTACCGTTTAGGATTGGGATGTTCCAAAACATCAAGCAGGTGCCCTTCTTCGATTGCGATGAGCACTTCTTCAAATGAGATGTCCCGTTCTTCTCTAAGTTTTCTATTTTTAAACTCATCCCAATCAAAATATACCATAATATATGGTATTACAAAAAGTATGGAATGTCAATATAGCCGGTTATTTAAATGAGGGGATTTTTTTGAATGTAGCCGGACAAATCAGTTTTCCGATCAAAACGGTTTATATAATATCAGCGTTTTTCGGGTATCAGAGCTAAATCCCCTGTAGTTAATCACGTCATCCATAGCCTGGTTCCGGGCTTGTTGGCTATTTCCAGGAATGATCTCTGCTAAGGGGTTTAGTAATAGTTTTTTGTATGTACCTAGCATCTCTAAAGCAAAAGCTCTTTGTAGATCTTTTAGTTTAGGGTCTTTGGTCGTGTCTTCTGGAGGACATACCTCTTTCACAGCGATTTCATGCAGGTGTTTGAGTATTTGTCTATAATGGTCAGGGTCCAGATGAGGAGATCCATCAAGTAATGCGTTGAAACACGTGATAGCTCCTGACAGCTTCAGGTATCTCAACCGTGTTGCGGCATTATTTACGCGCAGATTTGCTCCCATGGGACGGCTGGGAGTAAACATATCCTCCATAGCCTTTATGGATTCGTCCATAGTAACTTTATCTCTAGCGTGGTCGATGAGTGCAGATGCGAAAGAACTGACTGCATCGTGGTAATCTGCTTTGTAGAATTCGGTGTCCTGAGTATCCTCAATAGTGATATTGAGTTGCCCTATACGTCTTTGATTGTTGAGGAAATATCGTTCGAGCAAGGTGTCATCTGGTTTTGGCGCTTCCTGTGGTGCCGGCATACGTTACATCATACCACAGGGGTCAATGAAGGATTAATATTATTTCTGATATTCTAACTCGGTCTTGACATGATTCCGTATCATATCTATTACTTATAGTATATGGAATCATATAACCTCGCTTCTCAGACTGTTAGTTATCGTCTTGGATAGTTCTCCAATCGCAGTTTCAAAAGTGTAACGGTTTCTTCTTTCAATTTGGCCTTTGCCCAATCTTTTTGACTTGGTGTCAAAAGTTCTCCCATCCCATCCAAAATATCTCGGTTATCCGTTTTCTCCAGCTGTTTAATACATTTTTTGACAAAAGATTCAAAAGTTATTCCGGCACGTTTTTCAATGATTTCTTTATTAACCGGAAAGCGGTCTTTCAGAAAAAACCATACATCATAAATATCCCGACTTGTTTTGCCTATTCGCTCGTACATTGCCACTAACTTATTTGCGAACATATCTTCAGGAACCATTACCTGCATCGATACTCCCAAATAAGTTTTGATCTCATATCTTGACCCGAATTGTCTTCTGTTTACTTCCACCTTAATATTGCGGGCTTTATCTTCATAAGAAAGAAGACAAAACAAATTGAACCGTTTTTTATAAGACTCTTTTAAAGTACCGTATTTTTTTACAATGCTGATAATTCGTTCAAAAACATAATCTTCTTTGTTCTCATCCAGAAGATCGAAATCCAAATCGATAGAAAAACGGCTCAGGTTATAAAACATAAGTGCGGCAGTTCCACCCTTAAACCCCAAAAAAGGGGAAATCGTTGTGTCAGAATAAATATCTTTCAGTATCTGAAACAGGATTGTTTTGTGAGTCGCAATAGTAAGTGTCATGGGTTATTTAAAAGCCTTATTTAATGCAAACCATCGATTAACCGTTTTTGACATTCGTTTGTTGTCATAAATCGGTAAAATTTCAAAAACGTTGTCCCAGTTTACAGAACGTACATTATCGAAATGGTAATCATTATTGACATAAAGAGTGTCCAATAAGGCCCGTTCTTTGATGGCAACAGACGTTTCATTGATGTGTTCTATTCCTATGGAGTTCATCAGTATGCCGTCTTTCATCTTTTTGTAAGAATATGTTTGACCATCAATAGTTAGTTCCCGCTTTAGATATGAAGCAATAAAGATACGATCGTAATATTGGAAAATTAATCCTTCTTTGGCCAGTACTGTTTCAAAACTTACATACGATGGCGTGAATACTCGGGTAGCCAGTTCCAACTTATTGTATTCTTTGCTTTTGGCGTAAAAACCTTTACGAATTCGATACAAGGCACCTTTCTTAACGTAGTAATTCAGCCTCACCCACGTTGCGGATGTACCGGAATCCTGCCACAATAAAACAATGTCCTTTGAAGAGAAAACAGTTTTATTTGATCGTAAAATAGCAGCTAAATAATCACCCTTTTTCATATTTATACTGATTATTAGGTTTAAACTAATATCTAGTACGAATAGTATTATATTCTGGAGCGGATGTCAAGAGATTTTGTTTCGTTCTACCCTTATATATTGTCTCAGGGCGATACTTATCAGTCCCGAGTCTATTCTTAAAAGACAAACGGAAAACATAGGGATTGGTATTTGAAAGAAGAATCGGCAGGTGCCGGAGAAGCGGTGAAGCTTTGGTGATTCTTCCCCCAAATGTCCCTATGTTTCCGGTTGCTCCGGTTGGCTGGAGGAACTTCCTTCCGCTCATCCCAAAGGCCTTTATGATGAGATGAACCGTTGGATTCCTCCTCCCGGAACGGTCCGCCCTCAGGCGGACAAAAGAATTTGACATTATACCGGTAGCACCCGGTTTGATTTTGTCGTTCAACCCTAATAGGGTTTCCTCGCTCGCCATAATAGAGCGAAGAGAAGTCCACATCCTAATAGGATGCAGACTATCTGACCTTGAAGGGTCAGCTTATTACCGGTGAAAAGGATAATCACCGGCAGATTGAATACAGGCTCAGCAGTAGTCTGTGGTGTCCTGCTGATTTGTTGGCTTCCTGATAAGAAAGTGTTCCAATCAGGAGATAGGAGATCTGCGATGAGAACTCCCATCAACACCGCACAGATCAGCAGCAAGGCCCACAAGAAACAGCCGCATCCATTTGAGTTTTTCACTTTTCTCGCCTCCTTACTGATCCCAGTTCGATCTTTTTTTTGCCTGTCTTATCAGTCCCGATTTAATCGGGATGATTAGAGAGGCATATACTGAAAAAACCTCATACGAATTTGAGTTTTTTTAGTATTTCGCGCAGTGCTACTTTTTGCGCGTACGGTAAGACTTCTTTTTTTCATCTTCAACCGTAAAGAAAGACTCCGGATCAGAAATCTGAGCCTGAAGATCATAAGATAGTGTCCCTTGTCTTCAAGATCCAGGTTTCTGACCCGGTTTAATATTAAGGTGCGACAAAGACCAAAAACAGCACGATTATATAACACTATAGGATTAGTACCAAACAAAGTAGGTTGTTGTAGCTCAGAGGTATGATGGGGGACTTATTGATCTAGAAGTAGTCTCGAAACCTCCGCGTCTGCGTCATGCTGAATTCATTTCAGCATCTTCAGAAGATCCTGAAACAAGTTCAGGATGACAGTTTAGAGATGACTTCTAATGACTAACTATACGTGTTATTCCAGAAGTTAATTTATTGCTTACTATGCCAATCATTTTCTACCATTCTGTTACCTTTATAGTAAGCATCACAATCTTCTGATGTTGCATTCTCTATGCCGACAACTGTTGGTTCACCCAGATTAGGAGTAGGATAAGGACCCGATCTCAAGTTTCTTAATAGGTTTTCCCTAGCAATTCTTTCAGTTTTTCCATGTTCTATATACCAGCCATATGCGCCGTTGTACAAAACTTCTATTTTCCAGGTATCTTTCATAAGTGTTCCCCGTGTAAGTGTAACAGTGCGACTCTCATGTCTCTTGTTCAAGCTTTGGTCTACAGTGTTTTGGTTCCCGGATGCTGGTGTAGATCTATGTCCCTTTCTTATTTGTAATGCGAGGAAAAGTGCTAAACTTCCTGCTAAGCCGCCAAAAAAAATAATGTCTCCATTCAGGTCTGAGTTTGGTTCTTCCTGAATGGGTGCCGGGGCATGGATGGCGGGAGGGATGAGGATGGCTCCTGCCAGAAGTCCGCCGGACGCAAAAAGAGTATCTTTTCCCGGTCCAATCTGATCTTCCAGATAAGCCGCATTCAGAGCTATCCGGTTTCCTAAAGTTCGACTCTTTTGAGCCACTTTTTCCCGGAGTCTCTGTAATCCTTGTGAGTGAGAAGTATTTTCTATTTTCATGAGAAAAATAAGACGTTTTGGAGAGTAATATTTATCTGATATGACCGCCTCTTTTTAATTCTTCGTTATTTCTCTGGATTTGATCTTTTATCTTTTCCACCATCGCTTCCCGTTCCCTAGGATTCCATCCTGTAGTTGCCTTCTTAATTGCCTCTCTAATTGTTTGACTGGATACATTTTCTCCACCAGATAAATATCCAGCAATATAATTCATATCTCCGCCATGAGACACATCGAGCTCAAGACCAGCCTCTGCTTGTGCATGTACCGTAGAATTAGTATCTACCGTGTTGCCTTGGTTATCTATAAAAGCATCTGGGTTATTTTGTCTATAATTGAATTTCTGCCCACGTTTTGTCTTATGTTTCGGTGAGTCTTTTGTTACCTGAGTGGGCGGTGTATCACTATTTGTCCCTTTTTGTTTGACACTTTCGGTTTGGGGGCTTTGTACCTCTGGTTTCCTACATGACATGCACAATGCTGCACTTACTCCCTCAAAAAGTACTTCACCTGCTTTACTCAGGGGGGAAGCTGAATGAGTAGGTTCCGGTCTTTTAAGTCCCGCTGCTAAAAGTGTAGAACCGGCAAGCACAACTGCGGTTTTTGCAAGAGGAGAAACTCTACGATCTCCAATATGTGTTTGTTCTGCATAAAGATACAGAAGGGCTGTTGGGAGGCCATCTACCCGCCAGACATTGAAAAAATTGGCAGATACAGCAGGACTTCCGTGAAGCTCTGGAAGTTTATTTTCATTATATCCTTCTTGCAGGATATCAACTGTTTCTTTTATCATATCGAGTTAGGATTATATCCTATAATGTTATCACGTGTCAAGAAATAGATTAGGCATAAATAGATTAGGCACTTATCCCTTTATAACAAGGAGTTTATGATGTATAATGGCTTGAATGACTACGAAATTCAGCCTCAGACAGTTCAAGCGAAAATATGGTACGCATAAAACATGCCTTGAAACTATTAAACAGCTTCGTTTCCCCGACAATATGGAATGTCCAAAATGTAAGAAACAAACTGTTTTCTACCCTGTAAGAGAGCGTAGTTCCTTTGCTTGTAACTTCTGCGGATGGCATGTGTACCCATTGGCAGGAACAATCTTTGAGAAATCATCTACCCCTCTTGATCTTTGGTTTTTCGCTATGTATCTTATGGTACAGACTCGATCAGGAATATCAGCAAAACAGTTTGAAAGAATGTTAGGAGTTACCTATAAGACCGCATGGAGAATATTTAAACAAATTAGAATGCTTATGGCGCAAGAACCTTCTCTTCTTACTGGAACGGTCTATATGGATGAATACGGATTCCGCTACAACCACAGAAAAGATGGTGGGGCTATGTTTTTTGTTGAGAAGCTCGTTTGAGAAGGGTGAGAAAATCTTGTTTTGCTCCTTCCCGTCCTCCAAGTTTTACGTATTCTTTAAGTTTTATATCATTTTTAAGTAAGTTTTTTTGCTTCATTATATTGCTAAAGTAAAAGTTCCCATCGGCCCGTTATATATCAATGTGCATCTGGATAATACGTCGCGACCTATAAGCGCGATGATAGATTGATTATTAACTTTCTGTGTTCGTATGTTGACACCAATTGCTGATGTGAAATCAATTTCAAAATTTTTCATGCTTGGGAATTTAAAATGGGCTGGATATATATTGACAGTATGCTTTCCAGTAGTATTATTTACTTCTCCCTGACGAATTGGAGATACTCCGAGTTTTCTGATTACATCATCATCGACACAACTACGGGTTGCTCCTGTATCAATAAGTACAAGTCCAGCCTCAGGAGGAGGTAAAGGTTTGTGCAGTTGTGTATATGCAGTTACAAGCGAAGTAGGTAAAGATACTTCTATAGGAACTACAGGGCCAACCTTCATCAGTACGTTAGGACTTAGTCTTTGTTTGCCATCTGGAGTGTTTTCGAGAAAGACATTATTAAATACTGGCATGAATTATTCCGATTGTTAAAGAAGGAACATCATCTGTTTCATCCTCTTCAATGACTTGTTTGATTAAAAACGGCTCAGTTCCAAACTTCTCTACACCAGCATTATAAGCTTCATTTTCAGTGGTATAATTCCCCAAAAAATTATCGTTTTTTATAAGTACAAATTGACTTTTGTACTTTGAAAGGTAGTCTTTTTTGTTTTTTTTGTAGAAAGAGATCTCTTTATCAAGAATTGTATTTTTTGCCATAATGTCTCACCCCCCCCAATTATATCCTTTTCTTTGGATTTTGCAAGACCTTGTTTCTAAGGGATAAGTCTCATAAATTAAGCATGGCCTTTTGTATGGCACGATTAATAATGGTGAGCTGGAAGCAGGAAGCATGGTATAATAAGCCTACCATGAAACACTGGTCTGTGGATGAAAAAGCATTTAAAAAAAGAGATCCGGAAGGATACCGCCTTTGGCGGCTTGCTTTTTTGATTAACTATGGCTTGGATGGGGAGAAATTGGATGAAGAAGAGGTCAAGAAAGCCTGGCCGAAGATAAAGGAAGAGTTGGATCCCTACAAAAAACGAGCAATGGACTACTTATTATGGGAAAAACGATACTCACTTCCCACCAACAAGACTTTTTGGAATTAGTCTCAAAAGAAGAAGACTTAACCAAACGATTTTACCTCACAGATGGAACCGCGCTTTCGGAGTTCTATTTTCAACATCGACTATCAGAGGATATTGATCTATTCTCAGAGAACGAATTTGATGTTTCTTCCATTGAATCATTTCTTAAAGGTCATGCTCCAAAAATTGGAACAAAAAGTATCAGCCGTGAACAGTTTCTTGGTCTTAAAAGCTACAAATTAAAATTTGAAGACGAATCTATCTTAAAGATCGACTTTAACTATTATCCATTTCCACGAATTGAAACGGAAAAGGGGAAAATATGGAAGGGATTATCCATAAGCAGCTTATATGATATCGCAGTTAATAAACTTCATACCATTAGTATGAGATCGCGCACACGAGATTATATAGATTTGTATTTTATATTTACCCATTCAGAATATAAACCCGAAGAGTTTTTAAGCAGGATGCGAATTGACAGTCAAGCAAAATTCGATTGGCCTTTGGAGAGTGTGCAACTAATGAATTCATTCACAAGAGTTCTTGACATCAAAAAGTCAGACCTGCCTAAAATGCTCGTTCCCTTTAATCCCAAAAAGATGGAAGACTATTTTCTGAACCTTGCCAAAAAGCTTAAATCAGAAATTTTTAGATAACCGATTATGCCAGTTTCATGGTCAGTTGGAAGCGGGGGAAAATCCGGAGGCGAAAGAATTTTTTTATCTCAACAAACGTGAACGTTACTGCTCCGCATAAAAGAACCCATCCCCATTCTGTGCTCGTAAGAGTAGTCGTTTTGAAAATACTATTTCCAATAGGGGTCGTGACTACCAGAAATTGTAATGTCAGGGAAAATAAAGCCGCTGCGATAAGGGGTTTATTTGAAAACAGATTCATCTCAAAGAGGGATTTTTTGGTACTCCGATTATTAAACGCGTGAACAATCTGGACAAATGCCAGGGCCGAAAAAGCCATTGTGCGGGCTACTTGTTCGCCCCGCAATTGAAGAGAGAAGAAATATAAGATAAAGACCGTCAAGCCCATAATAAGACCTTCAATGATCATATAAATCCATCTCTTTTTATGTAAAATTCCCTCGCGCAAGTTCCGGGGAGGATGCTTCATGACGTCAGACTCTGCAGGCTCAAGTCCTAAAGCAAGGGCAGGGAACCCGTCTGTTATCAGATTGATCCAGAGAAGCTGAACGGATAAAAGGGGAAGGGGAGTGGATAAGGCAGCGCCGAGTGCAACGACAAAAACTTCTGATATATTACAGGAGATGAGGTATCGTATAAATTTGACCAGATTTGCAAAAATGGTTCGTCCCTCGCGGATCGCCTCGATGATCGTCACGTAATTATCATCAGTTATAATGATATCCGCCACCTCGCGGGTGACGTCGGTTCCGGATATTCCCATCGCAATGCCGATATGGGCGGCCTTTAAAGCGGGGGCGTCATTTACTCCGTCTCCTGTTACCGCGACCTGGGTATGGGAAATGCTTTTTATCGCCTGGATGATTTTAAGTTTATTCATAGGAGAGATGCGTGCAAAGACAGAGACTCCGTGTTCGATCCGGTCTGCAATCTCTGATATGGAGTAGTGGTCTATCTCCTTATCAATTAAAACGGTTGTGTTTTCTCTCATAATACCGGCCTGCTTGGCAATTGTGGCTGCGGTTTCCTTATGATCTCCGGTTATCATGACGGTCCGTATGCCTGCCTGCTGGGCTTTAAGGATGGTCTCGGCCACTTCCTTGCGCAAAGGATCCTGTATGCTTAAAAGTCCTAAATATTCCAGTCCGTCCTCTGAAAGGACGTCTTTGTCCAGTGCCGTTTGGAGTTCTTTTTTAGTTATAGCGCGTCTGGCAACTGCCAGAGTACGGTATCCTTTCTTCGCGTTTTCGGAAAGTATTGCTCTGACGATCTTTTTATCTTTATCTGATAACGTACAGTGTTCGATCAAGGTTTCCGGTGCTCCTTTTGAGATAAGTAAATGTTCATTTGTTTCATTTTCCTTTACTACCACAGACATCATCTTCCTGTCAGAGGAGAAGGGGATTTCATGGAGGCGCTCGTAGTTTTTTTCAAATTCAGAGAGGTGCATTCCTGCCCGGAGTGCGGCGATAAGAAGTGCCGCCTCTGTCGTATCTCCGATGACCTCGACGGGGCTTTTATCCGGATCCACCTGGGAATTATTGGCAAGTACTCCGCAGGAGAGAAGAGTGATCAGTTTACTGTCTTTTTGAGGATCAATAAGCTTCTTCCTGGAATCGAGAAATTCTCCTACCGGCTCGTACCCGTTGCCGGAAACGGTTATTTCCTTTTTATTGGGAAGCATGACGGAGACGACGTTCATTTTATTTTGGGTGATGGTGCCGGTTTTATCCGTCGCGATGACATGAATAGCTCCGAGTGTTTCAACGGCAGGAAGCTTTTTTACAATGGTTCTTTTTTCAGCCAGACGCTTTACTCCCAGGGACAAAACGATGGTTACAACGGCGGTAAGTCCCTCGGGAATTGCGGCAACCGCAAGGGAAATGGAAGTAAGAAGGCTTTCAACGAGGGTTTCTTTCCGGATAAGGCTTAATATAAAAATGCCCACGGCAATCGTTACTATAAGGATAGTAAGAGTCTTTCCCACCTTGTCCAGTTCTACAGTCAAAGGTGTTTTTGTTTCTTGTTCTTTCTGAAGGAAATTAGCTATTTTACCGATCTCTGTATGTTCGCCGCTTTGTACTATTATTGCCTTTGCCCGGCCGGCAATCACCTGGGTATCCCGGAAAACCATATTGATGCGGTCTCCGAGAGTTAGGGAAGGGTTTGTCAGGGTTTTTTCGTTTTTATCCGCGGCAACAGACTCTCCGGTAAGGATGCTTTCATCAACTTTTAACGAAAAGCTTTCTATTATTCTGCAGTCGGCCGGAACTTTTGATCCTTCTTCCAGGATAACGATGTCTCCCGGTACTATATCCGGCACCGGAACGCGTTCGATTTGGCCGTCTCGCAATATGAGTGTAGATACGACATCTTTTTCTTTGAGGCTGTCCAGGGTTTTTTCTGCCTGGATTTCCTGGACAAATCCGATAGTGGCATTCAGAAGAACGATAGCCAGAATAGCCAGAGCATCTACTATTTCACCTACGAAGGTGGATACCGCAACCGCAATAAGAAGAATAATGACAAGTACATTTTGAAACTGTTCGATGAATTTAAAAATAGTCGGGGGTTCTCTTTTTTCCGGCAAAACGTTAGCTCCGTATTTTTTGAGACGTTTGAGAGCTTCGGTGTTTGTCAGCCCTTCTTTTTCGTCTGACTTGAATTCTTTGATGATTTCTTCCGGTGAAAGAGTGTGATACATTTTTCTAAATTATTCCTCCTCTTCCGGGCATTAACAGGTTGACAAGTAAGTTTACAATAGGACTTAGTATCATAAAAACAGGCGCCGTGCCCCCAAATACGGGAAATACCAAAAGGAGAAGAAATATAAGACCGTATCTCTCAAGAGACATCCAGTCCGCGTAATATTTTTTGGGAAGAAGTCCCGCAACTACTTTAAACCCGTCCAAAGGTCCTACGGGGATGAGATTAAAAACTCCCAGGGAGATATTCAGATAGAGAAAAAGAGAAAAGATTTCATATAAAAAAGCGAAAAAGGGAAAAGGAGAAAAAGAGAAAAAGCGAAGAAGAAGTGAAGATAAAATAGCCATGATTAAATTTGCGCAGGGCCCGGCAAGAGCAATAAGGGCGCTATCTCTCTGCGGGTGTTTTAAATTAAAGGGATCAAACATAACCGGTTTTCCCCAACCAAACCCGGCAATCAGGATTAAAATTGCCCCCAACGGATCCAAATGAGCCAAGGGGTTGAGGGTAACCCGTCCGGAAAGACGTGCCGTTGGGTCTCCCAAGCGGTCGGCAACTGCGGCATGAGAAAACTCATGAACGGAAAGGGCCATGACCAGAAGGCCGGCGAGAATTACAAATTCAATTGGGTTGGTAAAGAGAAGGTTTAAAAGCATAGAGAAAAAGCGAAAAAGAGAATAAGCGAAAAGGAGATTCAAAATAATTAAAATCTCTCTTTCTCTTTTGCACCCTTTCTCCTTTTCTCTTTTAGAGAGATATGATATAGTATACCAATTCTTTATGAAACTTACCAAGAAAAAACTCAGGGGAAACAAAGTTTCCCATGCTAAAAATCGCCTGAAAAGGATTTTTAACCCGAATAACCAGTCTCTTAAAGTCTGGTACAACGGAAAGCTAATTCGGATTGCAATGTCAACGAGCATGATCCAAAGACTTAAAAAGGACGGCCGGGTGGGAGAATATAGACTCTATACGTACTCAAAAGTTGAAAAAAAAGAAAAGATGCAAAAACCGGAAGATGTAAAAAAAGTAGTTGAAGCAGAGATAGCAAAAGTGAGAAAAACTACCAAATCATTAAAGCCTTCCAAAAAATCCCAAGAAACCATGGACATCTCCTCAATTGTAGGGAAGAAATAAAATCTTCATTTTTTTACCTTTCTCTTACCTTAGACTTAATTATTCCTTTTGTAAAATTCGGATCATTATATCTTATGTCATCAATGAATGAGTTGGAATTGAGGAGATTAAATCAACTGAGTAGGAGTATTCCGCAAGGCCCTATGATTCCGGCAGAAATAGAAGCACCAGAAGGAGAAACAGTGCGGTTGTCACATCTGCATATGGATGACTGGATACCCCTTTCTGGAGGTGATAGTCTTAGTGACCTTAACAATCTTTCTGTGAAGGATAGAATAGCAAAAGGAGATACGAGAGAAGCTTACGATTATATATCCCCGCATATTATTACTGTTTCTCTTAAGGATGAACCGGATGGCCGTGAGTATATTGCCAGCGGTCATCAAGAAGTTGCTTTATGGTTAACGCGGATAGCTAAGAGGAGTAAAATCTTTGTGAAGAGTTATTTTTCTGATACAACTCCTTTTGACGAGCGATTACCGTCTTTTCTTATGCGGTTTAAAGAGAGTAATATGGATCCGGAAATTCCCCGTACACTCCTTAGAGCCGATCCCGATGAGTTATGGATGCTGCGTCTTGCTGATCGCGATCTGGCGCCAAATGAGCGCATGAGACGGTTAAATGTCTTACAGGCTACTACCTGGCCGAAAACGACGCTTGGAAAACAGGGAATACCTCTTATCGATGCGATGGAAGGCTCTACTGATTTGCTAGCAACGCAAACGCGAAGAATACTGGAACAACAATGGGGATTAGATAAGGAGAAAGCCAGATATTATTTGGAATTAGGAAGCATGTTAGATCCGACACTGGTGAGGGAGATTGAAATGAGAGATGGGGATGAGTTGGAGCATATGAATTATTTAAGATTGATAGGAACACGTTTTTCCGGCGCAAAATATAAGAAACTGCTGCTTCCGTTTTATCGGATGGGATTAATAGGATTTCCCGAAGCTGACTCTTTTTCAAATGATGTAATCGAATGGAAAAGTGTAACCAATGATAGTAAATTCTTCGGTGAGTGTGTTGAGACAGTTTTGAATTATACAGACCGCATTACCAGAGAATATCCGGATATCCCAAAGAATCGTCTTAAAACTATTGCACTTAACTCTTTGAGAAAAGCCGCCCAATTTCAAATGAACGATACATCTTCA
>Ga0155406_138_pt3 | contig 29605 bp, 31 predicted proteins | sample RifCSPhighO2_02_FD_106374 | JGI IMG/M metagenome (GOLD analysis project Ga0155406, IMG submission 106374) | Candidatus Gottesmanbacteria bacterium RIFCSPHIGHO2_02_FULL_39_11
ACCGGTTGGCAACTTTACAATTATTCTTATTGCAGACATTCTTACTCTACTTTGGATTGTCTGGACAATGAATATAGTTGGATGGAGCGGAGGAGTTGACGGACAGCTTCCCGGATTTGTAGCGATATCAGCAGTTGTTATTGGAATTTTATCCCTAAGGTCTGTCCCTTCTGATCCAAGTCAAATCGTTGTTACTTCTCTTTCTTTTATCACAGCGGGAGCATTTTTGGGATTTCTTCCCTGGAATTTTTATCCTCAAAAAATAATGCCCGGATATGGAGGAAAAACGATCGCGGGATTTATGCTCGCGGTTCTTTCTATTCTCTCATCGGCAAAGCTGGGGACCGCACTTTTAGTTTTAGTCATCCCAATGCTGGATGCTCTCTTTATATTCCTAAGACGCATCCTTTCCGGAAAATCTCCGGTTTGGGCAACTTCAGGACATCTTCATCATTTGCTTTTGCTTCAGGGATGGAGTAAGCGAAGAATTGCTGTTTTTTATTGGCTGATTTCGGCAATTGCCGGAATTGTCGCACTATCTTTAAACAGTAAACAAAAAATATTTGCAGGAATCGTGATTACCGTTGCGGTGTTGGGATTTATCGTTTGGGTAAATTTCGCAAGAAAAAAACTTAAAAGAACAAGTTAGTTACTTGCTCTTATCTGCGTATCGTGCCGCAATCCATCCTTCTCCCCCGTCGATTGTAATCTTGTACCACCCGTCTGATTCATCCAGGTAGGGATATTTTTCTCCGGGTTTAACCTGTGCTGTTTCACTGGCGGAAAGTGACGGACCGCTTCTGACTCTTAAAAATCCGGTTGGGGTATCTTTAATTGTCACCTGAGTTGTGTTTGCACCGGTTGATGTACTGGAGGAAGAAGTAGGTTGTCCTGAATCAGATGCCGTTTGAGTTTGAGCCTCAGCAGAAAGAGCTAACTGTATCTCAACACTCACTTTATGTCCGGGAATTGCCTGTGCGCGAACGGTGCGGGCAGTATAACCGGGACTCGTTAGGGTAACATCATGATCTCCTTCCGTTACATTTCTAAAGAGTTGCGGAGACACTCCTCTTTCCTGGCCGTCCAGAAGTATGGTCACCGCATCCGGGGAGGAGGAAACAGAAATCTCGCTGTCTGTCTCTCCAATTTTATCAATTGAAACTATTTCTCCTCCTGAACTTACTTCACTAGCACCTAAATCCCTTTTGACATATGTTTCATATCCCGCTTTTAAAGTTACTTTACCTTGCCAGGTCGAGGCATCTGGTGAGTCGGCATCCGGAACCAGCTTTATGGTATAAACGCCTGCGGGCTGTTTGGCAAGGTAAGGAGTCTTACCGACTAATTTTTCGTTTAAAAATACGCTCGCCCCTGGATTACTCATGACGTTAAGACGGCTTATTGAACGGGCTTTAAATGTAATAAAAGCAAATATGCCCAGTCCAATTAGAACTAAAATAATAGCAAGACCAATAATCTTCTGATTCATAGTCCAATCATACCATTTTGAGAATTTACTTGGCAATAAAAATTTCAGTCCAACCAAAAGTCCCGACGCCAGTCGGGCTTTTTAATATCCGTGATATACTATATATATGGTTGATCAATCTGATTTTCTTTACAATCTCACTCCCGAACAAAGATTAGAACAAGCATGTTCCATGTCTGATTTTTCCCGCGAACTTACTCTTGGCAGAATTAAAACAGAAAATCCAGAAAGCTCAGAATCACAATTACAGGAAATGTTGATAAAATATCTTCATGGAAATATCTGGACAAAGAGATCTTCTTCTTTATCTCGTTAATGAGTTAAATCAAAACAATATTTGCGCCGGACCGAGTTTGTAACTCGGTCCGTTTTGTTTTGAAAAGAAACGCGGACCGGGTCTAAGACCCGCTCCGGCTTTAAAGAGTCTGAGGAAGGGAAAGAATGAGAAAGAGGCGAATTATTCGATCCAGTATTAGATGATGGCAGATCATCTGGCATACAAAGTTAGTATAGCACTATCTGGATTTTCTCTTCATAACTATATTAGGATAAAATTTTAGATAGAAGGAGAAGGTGGAGGTGGAGTCGAAGAATTTACCGCATTTTCAGGTTTAATTCCTCCCACAACCCATAAGAGAAAAATGCAGAAAAATCCAATCGGGATAAACTCTTCGATTCCGCTGAAAAAGCCCATGTATTGAATTGAACTTATGATCGGTGCTGTTAGTTTAAGGAATATAGAAAGCACAAAAGCTGGAGTTGTTGCATGAATACAGACTTGATAGGCCTTTACAAATGACCAGTGAGGAATAGAAAGTTTTTTTCCGACCCATTCTATAAATACTGCAGGAATAAGAAGAAACAATAGCATAGAAATTGTAAATATAACTGGGCTAAGAAACGACATAATCACACTAATTAATAAACCTGCAACACTTAAAGGAGTAAAAGAAAGACCAGAACCAAGCATTTGAATCATTCCAGAAATCAAATTAAAAATGAAAATAATGAAAGTAGATGCAAACAAAAGAGAAGCCAGGTATCGGGCAGAATCGGTAAAGGAGACTGAGAAAAATATTTTGTTGTAATAGAGAGGACTGGTTGAATATCCGATAATATCCTTAACCCACCCTTTTAACAGATTCATAAATTTATAGTATCACACCACATACCAAAACTCCCCCGATTTCTCGGGGGAGTTTTGTAAATAATTTCCTTTTTCTCTCTTTTGCTTTTTCTCTTTAATAGTCCATTCCTCCCATACCGCCCATTCCTCCTCCTGCTCCCGGCATCGCCGGTTCTTTCTTCTCAGGAATATCCGTAACCAGTGCTTCGGTTGTCAAAACCATGGAAGCAATAGAGACGGCGTTTTGAAGAGCTGACCTTGTCACTTTTACCGGATCTACAATTCCACTCTTTAGCATATCTGTAAACTGCATAGACAAAGCATCAAATCCGTAGTTGACATCTTTTGATTCCTCAACGGTTTTGGCAACGAGAGATGGATCTCCCCCCGCGTTTTTGACAATCCACATGATAGGTTCAACTAAAGATTTATAGAGTACGTCAACTCCGACTTTAGCATCGTCATACTTCATCTCCTTTTTAACTTTTGCTAAAACGCCGCGGGCGCGAAGTAATGCAACTCCTCCGCCTGCAACAATTCCTTCCTCAACTGCAGCTTTTGTCGCGGCAACCGCATCTGCTACTCTTTCTTTCTTCTCTTTCATCTCAGTCTCAGTTGCGGCTCCGACATTTATAACCGCTACCCCTCCTGAAAGTTTAGCAAGCCGTTCAGAAAGTTTTTCGCGGTCAAACTCGGAGGTGGTTTTATCCATCTCCATACGAATGTTGTCCACCCGTGCGGCAATAAGTTTCTTATCTCCCTTGCCCCCAATAATTCTACAGTTTTCCTTATCTGCCCAGACTTTATCGGCTCTCCCGCAATCTTCTATGGTTACGCTATCAAGCTTCCGTCCCATATCCTCAGAGATAACCGTACCGCCTGTAAGAATTGCGATATCCTCAAGCATGGATTTTCGCCGGTCTCCGAATCCAGGAGCTTTAATTGCTAGGACGTTGAGGACCCCGCGAAGCTTGTTTACAACCAAAGTTGCAAGAGCTTCCCCATCAATATCGTCAGCGATTATAACCAGATTTTTTGAAACTTTTACAAAGCTCTCCAAAAAAGGAAGAAGATCCTGCATGGATGAAATCTTTTTATCCGTAATGAGGATATACGGATCCTCAATTTCAGCCTCCATTTTGTCAGCATTTGTTGCAAAGTATGCAGATGCATATCCTTTGTCAAATTCCATTCCCTCTTTGTGTTCAACCATCATCTCAATTCCTTTTCCTTCCTCAACGGTTACAACTCCGTCTTTGCCTACTTTAACAAGCGCATCCGCAATCAGTTTTCCGATAACCGAATCCTGGGCAGAGATAGTTGCGACCTGCTCAATTTCATCCGGTCCTTTAACTTTTTTCGCCATTTTTTTCACCTCCGCAACAATAGCTTCCAGTCCCCGATCCAAACCCATTTTAAGAATCATGGGATTTGCACCGGCTGTGATATTCCTTATACCATTTGAAATAATCTGCTGGGCAAGAAGGGTTGCGGTTGTTGTTCCGTCTCCGGTGACATCATTTGTTTTAGAAGCTGCTTCTTTGACAAGCTGTGCTCCCATGTTTTCAAACGGATCGGCAAGTTCAATTTCTTTTGCAACCGTTACTCCGTCATGGATAACAGAAGGTGGTCCCCATTTTTTATCCAGAGCCACATTGCGGCCTTTTGGTCCAAGGGTCGTCACAACTGCTTTTGCTAAAATATTAACGCCGTTTAAAATTTTTCCTCTGGCGTCATCTGAGAATATAATTTGTTTTGCCATATAGTCTCCTTTAGTCGGAAATCCGAAATTCTAATTTCTAAATTCGAAATTTATTTTTGTTTCGTGCTTCGGATTTCGTGCTTCGAATTTTTATAATATTATTCAACAATTGCTAAAACATCTTTCTGTTCAACAAGGAGCCATTCTTTTCCATTAACCTTAATCTCGTTTCCTCCCCATTTTTTATACATGACCTTCTGGCCTACTTTAACCACAACGGGAGTTTTCTTTCCATCATCTGTAATGCCTCCCGGGCCCGTCGCCATCACCATACCCATTTGGGGCTTTTCTTTGGCAGTCTCAGGAAGATATAACCCTCCGGGTGTTTTATCCACTTCCTCCAAAGGCTTGATGAGAACATAATCGAATAACGGTACAATCTTGGGAAGTTTAGCTGTTGTCATACTTCCTCCTTCTTTGAGGGGTCCCGATTAAACCGGGAAAAATTTTATAAAGTTTGGCACTTAAGTTGTGTGACTGCTATTTTAGGTGAGAAATTGCATTCTGTCAAGTGTTTTATAGTTTATGGTGAAAAAACTTTTAAAACCCCGAAGAGTTTTTTACTATATTTTGAGAGTATCTTCCCTTTTAGATTGCCCGGATGAAATTGGATCTGATGCGGACTTATCTTCTCTGAGGTCATCTTTTTTTCCATATATTTCTTCTGCATAAAATAGAATAGGTACTCGATGGGATAGAAAACTATTGAGAGTATTACAGATAACTTGCCGGGAGATGAGCAGGATAACGCATTCAAATTATTATTCTTAATATCCCGTAAATTGGGCAAAAACTTTTCTGTCCATTTGTTCTGACCTAGGAAATACTCGTATGTGTGACGTCTGTTTAATAGGGGTTTTACTTGAAGCACTTCATGAGCTAAATAGATATTTCTCTCCGTGTCAGAAACGCTGGCATATCTTTTATCTAAAAACATGTTTAAACACATTAAGTCTTTTACATTTTTCTCTCCAGGTTTTCTCCGTATACCCAACAGATCCAATAGGACTGTTGCAAAAAAACGGGTCACCCAAAGAAGTCCAGGAGAGGTAATAATCAAAAAATCAATATCATCCTCCTCATCTGCATTTTCCATAGCAAGTCCACCGGTTATACCTATCATTTCAATTGTGGGTATAACCGATAACAGTCGTGCGGTTTTTTTTGCGAGAAGCCATTTCTTTTGCGAAATTGATTTTCTTTTGATTCGTCGGGCTACTAAATCAGATTCGGAGCCGATAAAAAAATAACCCTCTTTTTTAAAAACACCTCTAAGCTTAGGTAATCTATTCCGGATGGGTCCTTGACCGATCTTTAACTCAATTAAATAACGGTACACTTCATAAGAAGTCAAGGGAAAATCAAAAAGTGAAGAATAAACCAGAGTTTTATAAACTGCTTTTTTTAATGAGTCTGCGGATATCACTTCTTATTTGTTTGTTGCTGCAGAGGCTGCTTTATAACCGTCCAGTACCTGATGCAATCCGTTGTCTACCGGTTGTATAGCCGTATCGGCACCCACTCCTTTATTTAACGCGTTAACCGCGTCTTTCAGATATTTTTCAAGTCGTGCATTAATACCGCTCTCTCCGTCTATGGTTCGGGATACAAACAGAGAAGATTTCATATCGGGCGCCTCCGAAATAAGAGGTTTGAGATATTCATTTGTCCCTACCGTATCGGCCATATCACGCCGCGCGGGCGCATCTCCAAAAAGCTTTCTCAATCTTGCTTCTGCCTCATACTTTTTTTGAAGAACATCGCGGGATGTGAGGTATTTTAAAAAATCAAAAGCCTCGGCCTGATTTTTACTGTTTTTTGAAACTCCTTCCAACCAATAGGATGCAAGATACACATCAGAGCAGGGGTCCTCAACACAAACCAGTTGAGGTACTTTGGCGACTTTAAAATTGAGATTGGGGTTTAATGCTTTAATATTGAGAGCTTCCCAGCTGGGAGCAAAAATGATAGCAACTTTCCCGGATGCAAAAGAAGTGAGGGAGCTCTCAAAAACATCATTCCAGACAGAGTTTGGATTCTCAGTAAACTTGTGATAATAAGAAAGCGTATCAGATCCGCATGTAGTACTTTGAAGCAACTCTTCTTTCCCGCTTTGATTGCTGTAGCATCTGAGCAAGGACTCAGAAACTTTTGTACCATTTTGAAGCATCATAAGAGATAAAATATCGCTGAAATGATCTATATTGTCAGCAAGCCCCAGGGCAGCGCCTGAGGTAACGATTTTATCCTCTTCCCTTACGGTAAGTTTTTGTGCAGCTCCCTCAAAATCAGCACCCCAAGTTGTGGGAACGGGAATGTTTCCGCTTTTTAACATATCATCGTTGTAAAACATAACCAGTCCATCAATTGAAAGAGGAATTCCGTAATAATTGCCTCCCCGATTTACATCTTCTTTAACAACCGGATAAAAATTTGCATCAAAATCAGCATCCGAGTATACGGTTTTTGGAACTGGGGCCAAGTAAGAAGCAATCATTACACCCCACCCGTTGTGAAATCTAAAAATATCAGGACCCTCGTTTCTGTCAATTGCAGCGGTTAACCTTTCTTTATACAATTTTTTATCCTGGAGTTGATAATTAATAATGACGTTAGGATGGGTCTTCTGGTAGTCGTCAATAAGCAGCTGCATAACTTCTTTTTCCGTCCAAAGACCCCAATAGGTAATAGTTACGGGTCCGCTACTCGTTTTTCCTTTAAAACGCGAAGATAAAAAGCTGATAATAAGAAATACAATAAATAAAAACAAAAGCCCAAACAGGCCAAATATAATGTATTTCTTTTTATTATCTTCCTCAAAAGGCGGAGGAGGAAGAGGACTATCACCGGAAGATGACGGCTCTTGGAATACCTGTTTACTCGGATCAGGCGGTGCCTCGACTCCTAACGTTTGTGCATATGAAGAGGAGCCGCTGGGGGCATTTCCGGTAAAAATAGGTTGAGAGGAATTGGAATTTTGATCTGGGATCTCACTCATTCTTATGTTATCATAACACAATAAACCATGGTCAAGGAAAAGAAAAAATCTCCATCCGTTATTCCTCATGTAAAATTCTTTGGGACAGGAATCGTAGTAATTTTTATAGGGATTTTTTTGGCCCTTATATATCAAACCTATAGGTTTCAAAAAAAATATGAAGGGAAAATATATCCGGGAGTTTATATTGACGGAGTTTCATTTGGAGGACAAACTACTGACGCTGTAAAGAATTTTTTTGACAAAAAAAATGAGCCCCTCAAAAAAATAAATGTACAGCTTGTTTTTGAAGATAAAGTAGCTACTATTTCAGCAACTGATTTAAATCTATTCTTTGACGGTGCTCTTTCAGGAACCCAAGCTTACTCAATCGGAAGATCGGGTAATATTCAGGCAGACCTTCTTTCTCAGTGGAAAACTCTCACTCACGGAATTAATTTAACGAGTATTTTAACCTTAAATGAGTCGTATGTGCGGGACAGCATTAGTTCGTTATCCCAGGGAATTGACTTTGCACCAGAGGACGCGCTTTTCCAATTTGAAAACGGAAAAGTGGTTACTTTTAAAACATCCAAGGAGGGAAGGCGGGTAGAAAAGGAACAAACTCTGCAGTCTGTCAGAAATGTTATTAATAACGTTGCTCTGGGAAAGATTAATTCAACTCCCCATCTGGTTGTCAATTTAACGGTTGAAAATGTAGGTCCTAAAGTAACCACAGCCAATTCCAATACATTTGGCATAAAAGAGCTCTTAGGAGTCGGTACTTCTAAATTTTTTCATTCCATTCCGGGAAGGATACACAATATCGAGCTTGCTGCGTCAAAAATAAACGGACATCTCGTTCCTCCCGGAGAGACATTTTCTTTTAATACTACCCTCGGAGATGTCTCAGCCCAAACCGGATTTGCGCCTGCTTATATTATTAAAGAAGGAAAAACAGTCTTAGGAGATGGAGGAGGGGTATGTCAGGTATCAACCACTCTTTTTCGGGCTGTCATGAAGGCCGGACTTCCCATTTCGGAGAGACATGCACATGCCTACCGGGTAGGATATTATGAACAGGACTCGCCCCCGGGACTAGATGCCACCGTTTTCTCTCCCAGTGTAGATTTTAAATTTAAAAATGATACCCCTTCCTATCTTTTGATTCAATCAAGTGTTGATACCAACAACCTAACCATGAAGTTTGAAATTTATGGGACATCAGATGGGCGGGTTGGACAATTTACAAAGCCTATTATTCTTTCTCAAATTGCCCCTCCTCCTGATTTGTATCAGGATGATCCGACTCTCCAAAATGGAGTAGTAAAACAGGTAGATTTTGCTGCCTGGGGAGCAAAAGTGGTATTTGACTATACTGTTACACGAGGCGAACAAGAGATTTTTAAACAAACGTATGTTTCAAACTACAGACCTTGGCAAGCAATATTTTTAAAAGGAACTAAAGTTTAGAGGTGAGAAGAGGGAAATGAGAGGTGAGATACTGAAGTGAGATATCTTGAATTCTCGATATCAAATTATCTAGACTTCTCACTTCAAAGACCCGCATCCCACATCTGACTTCAAGATATCTAAATAAGGATTTAGGATTTTCTCATATGATTTTAAAACATACTCAACTCGAAAATTACCTTAAGAAATTAAAACAGAATCACCCCTCGATCGTATTAGTTGGTGGTTGTTTTGATATCTTACATTTCGGACACGTGAAATTTTTTGAAAAAGCAAAAGAAGGAAATGACATTCTTATTGTACTTTTGGAAAATGACCAACGGGTAAAAAAACTAAAAGGAGAAAACAGACCGATATTTAGAGAAATGGAGCGGGCCTTTGTATTATCTCAAATCAGGTTTGTAGACCTGGTTGTTCTGCTTCCGGATAATATGAAAGATACGGATTACTCTTCTCTAGTTGAAATGATTCGGCCTAATGTGATTGCCATTACAGAGCATGATCTCAATCAACAAAAAAAAGAAGTGCAAGCAAAAAAAATAGGAGCGAATATTAAAATTATTCCTCATGTTGAAACATACTCCACATCCGAGCTGGCTAAATTACTGGGAATTGATTAATGCTAAAATATCCTATGAAAATCCTTGGAATTGAAACCTCATGTGACGAGACAGCTTGTGCAGTTGTTGAAGATGGAGTAAAAGTAATATCAAATGTTGTTTCCTCGTCATCTACGCTTCACAGTAAAACGGGAGGAATTATCCCTGAAGTTGCCTCACGCGAACAACTGAAGTATATGATACCGGTATTAGAAGAAGCATTAATATTAGGAGAAAAAGCGAAAAAGAGAATAAGCGAAAAAGAGAATAAAAAAAATTCCCCTTTCTCCTTTTCTCCCTTTCACTCTTTCGCTTCTTCAATCGATGCCGTTGCCGTAACGATTGGCCCCGGACTTATCGGTTCACTTCTAATCGGCATAGAAACGGCTAAAACTATTTCACTTCTTACGAATAAACCAATCATCCCAGTCAACCATATTTTTGCTCACGTGTATGCCAACTGGCTTGATAATAAAAAAGTTCCCAAGTTTCCGGTAGTTGCGTTGATAGTCTCTGGGGGACATACAGAATTATTTCTAATAAAATCTCATACAGACTGGAAATGGATAGGAGGCACACTCGATGATGCCGCTGGGGAGGCTTTTGATAAAACTGCGCGCCTTTTGGGACTCGGGTATCCGGGAGGACCGGAGATTGCAAAAATGGCTTCGAGTCATGCTGAATTTATTTCAGCATCTGCGTTGAGTCAGACCCTGAAACGAGTTCAGGGTGACATCATATTACCAAGACCGATGATCGACACAAAGGATTTTAATTTTTCATTCTCAGGACTTAAAACCGCAGTGATAAGAGAAATTGGAAAAACGAAACAGTTAAACAATGATACAATTTCACAATTTAGTTATGAAATTCAGGAAGCAATCACAGATGTACTTGTTGAAAAAACCATAGCTGCAGCTAAAAAATATAACGTAAAATCAATCCTTTTAGGCGGCGGAGTTGCAGCCAACAAAAGATTGTCTGAAAAATTTAAATTGTCCATTGCGCGTGGTGAATTGGAAATTTCTCTTCACATTCCGCCTGCAAGTTTGTGTACCGACAACGCCGCAGTTATAGCCTCTTATGCTTACTTTCATCATAATCCCAAACCATGGCAGGAAATCCAGACAGATCCTAATCTTTCTGTTGAAGTGGCGGATTTTTAAGAATATAATACATCGAAATTAATCATTGTTATCTGTTATTTGTTATCTGTTATCTGACAATATGGACAAAGTTTACCAACATAAATCAGTTGAAGAAAAATGGTACAAGATCTGGGAAGAAAAAGGATATTTTACCCCAAAAATTGATAAAAGCAAAAAGCCCTACACCGTCCTCCTTCCCCTTCCAAATGCCAATGATCCTATGCACATGGGACATGCACTTTTTACCGTGGAAGACATTTTAGTGAGATTCCATCGGATGCTGGGAGAGCCCACTCTCTGGTTGCCGGGAGGGGACCACGCCGGAATTGAAACACAGTTTGTATTTGAGAAAAAACTGGCCCGTGAGGGGAAAAGCCGGTTTGATTTTGACCGGGATACTCTGTACCGTATGATTTCCGATTTTGTCGATCAGAACAAAAATATTAACCGTGATCAAATGAAACGTCTGGGATTTTCACTGGACTGGACCCGATACCACTTTAGTCTGGAACCGAAAATTGTTGAAAAGGTATTAGCTACATTCCAAAAGCTTCATCATGATAATCTTATTTATCGTGCAGAACGTTTAGTTAATTTTTGTCCGAGGTGCGGTACCGCATTTTCCGATCTTGAAGTAAATCATGAAGAACGGAGTGATCTTCTGTATTTTATTGATTATGGATCGATTCAAATTGCAACTGCCCGGCCGGAAACCATATTTGCCGATGTGGCAGTAGCCGTCAATCCAAAAGATAAACGGTTTAAAAAAGCAGTTGGAAAGACTGCGATTATTCCTCTTATTAATAAAGAAATTCCAATCATCAGCGACGATGCAATTCAAATCGATTTTGGTACCGGCGCTCTTAAAGTGACTCCCGCCCATGACCAAGTCGATTATGAAATTGGGCTTCGGCATAAACTCCCGGTTATATCAACCATTGACCGGTTCGGACGGTTCATACAGGTACCCCAACAATATAAAGGGTTAAAAATAGCAGCCGCGCGTAAAATGATTGCAGACGATTTAGAAAAAGCGGGGAAACTCGTTAAGACAGAACCTCTTATCCATACAGTCAGCATTTGCTACCGATGTAAAGGCACCATTGAACCGATGCTTATGCCTCAATGGTTTGTAAAGACCAAGCCTCTCGCAGAACCGGCAATACAGGCAGTCAAAAAAGGCCGTACAAAAATTGTTCCGGCTAAACGTTTTGAGAAGTTATATTTCGATTGGCTGGAAAACATTCATGACTGGAATATCAGCCGGCAAATCGTATGGGGTCCTCGACTTCCCATCTGGTACTGTCTGGATTGCAATTTGGAACTTGAAATCTCCTTTATAGATTCAAAAGGACAAAAAGTATCCGGCACCTATAAAAATCTCTCAGATAAATACGCGTTTGAAGAGATCGAAAAAGGACTGCAGTCGATTATTGCGCCTCTTGATGCTACATATAGTTTAACGAGCGGACCGTGTAAAACATGCGGCGGAAATCATATTCTCCAGGAAACAGACACATTTGATACGTGGTTTCTTTCAGGACAATGGCCGCTTACCACTCTTGATTTTCCCGATGGGGCGGACTTTAAATATTTTTACCCGACTTCTGTTCTGGATACTCTCTGGGATATATTATTCTTCTGGGTTGCCAGAATGATGATGTTCGGACTGTATCTTGCAAATGACGTTCCATTCCGTGTGATTCATCTTCACAGCCGGGTTGTTGATAACCATGGCCAGAAAATGAGCAAAAGTAAAGGGAATGTAGTGAATCCGATTGAAATGGTTGATAAATACGGAGCAGATGCACTTCGTTTCGCACTCGTATTTGGTGCTGCTCCGGGAAGTGATATCTCTCTCTCTGAAGATAAAATCCGCGGCATGCGAAATTTTTCAAACAAACTCTGGAATATCGGAAGATTTTTAAAAATGTCTTCTTCCTCCTTATCACCCCAATCCTCCTTATCATCCTCATCTTCTGATAAAATAATGCTCTCCGAATTTAAAAAAGTTCACAAAAAAGCAACTTCCCTTATTGAAAAATATCAGTTCGGACAGGCAGGTGAGATAATCTACGAATTTATCTGGCATGCGTTTGCAGATAACTATATTGAAGAGTCGAAGGATTTATTAAAAGAAAATAATACGGCGCGATTAAATACTCTTTTAACTATTTACCAAGGATCACTAAAACTTCTTCACCCTTTCATGCCTTTTATTACAGAGGAAATAAACCACTCACTGTTTCCTAATTCTGATCCCCTTATTATCTCAACCTGGTAAATCTTTATTGCGGATACCCGATCGAGGGACGGACTGGATATTTCGTCACAAATACCTTAGTCGGCCATGGAGTAACTGATGTTGCAGGAGGTGTTATCGGGCACCAGCCTTCCGCAGGCTCTGCTATCATGCATCGTGGGTTCGTAAAAAGGCACGGAGGGGGCTTTATACAGCTGGGCATTGGAATGGTTGGATATTGACTTATGGAACGGCTGGGATAGGGGGAAATGTTGGGACATACAATGCAGGTTGTCAAAGCAGGCATTACCTGTTTGTCGCTTGCACAATAGGCCATATTCTGGTTGCTGTCCAAACAAATTTTATTTGCTCCAAACTGTCTACAGGTTCCGCAGGTTAATACTCTTCCGTACGCCTTGGTCCCACCTCCCGATAGAGAATTACCTGCCGCTTTTGCGCTATCCGAAAAATCATTTTGGATTCTTGAAATTGCTCCCACGGTTACCGGAATTGCAATAGCTAAAAATAAAATTAAAAAGAACAGTCCTTGCCGAGAAGTTGATTTTGAGTGTTTTGCCATATACTCTATTCAATACATTTTTTGCCGCTCTGTCAAGAGACATTCAATTACTGCAGACCGGCCACGCGTGTCTTCCCTCTGTTGCTATTTTAAAAGCGGCGGTGCGGATGGACTCCAATGCGTTTAACCGAAGCGCGGGATTCGGATCATGGTTCATTCTTCTTCTGGTTATCTCCCATGTATTTTTGGAGAACTGGTATAAGCCTATGTAATCTCCATTAACCGCCCTGGGGTTTAAATGGGATTCACAATAGGCAATGCGTTTGAGAAGTTCTTTATCAATCGATTGCTGTGAAGATATCTCATCAAACCATTTCTCCAAATCTCCACTTGATAAGGGAATGGGCGTAGGAGTTAGTGTAGGCTTTGGAGTCATGGTTGGAACTGGTGTTTCAGATATTACCACAAAGTTTGAAATATTTGAAAGATAACTGCCGGTGAATTTTTCATCAGACTCTTGGATAACGGCTATGGAAGGAGTTGGTTTAAGTGGGGGAGTTTTAACCTGTCCACTCAAAAGACCGGTAAGAAGAGAAGGAATCGTAATTAAACCAATTAAATTAGGTGACATGATGCTAACTATTGCTCTGACACCGCTATGCTTTTTATCTCAACTTTTTTTGTCGGCTTTGACACTTCTCCCATTCCGTTATCGACAACGGGCGTTTCTGCAATGTTATCCAAAACATTCAGTCCTTCTGTTACCATTCCAAATACGACGTAGTTTTTAGGAAGATTGTTGTCTTTATGCATGATAAAAAACTGACTCCCGTTTGTATTGGGTCCTGAGTTTGCCATTGCGACAATTCCCCGTTTGTAATCGCGGGTTATTTTTTCATCATCAAATTTATATCCCGGACCTCCGGTTCCATCGCCTTTGGGATCTCCGCCCTGGACCATAAAGTCTCTAATAATCCGGTGAAATACCGTGTTATTATAAAAACCATCTTTTGCTAAGAAGATAAAATTATTAACCGTTTGGGGAGTCTCTGAAGCAAAGAGTTCAATTTTAATAGGCCCTTCTGATGTTGCTAAGGTTGCAACATATTTTTTATTCGTATTAATGGTAAGTTGCGGTGGGCTGGTATATTGTTTCATAGATCCCGAAGAACTGGATTCTCTCTCTGTAGTCGCACCTTGAGTATTATTTGTATTCTGCCCCCGTGAAAGAAAAAAAGCCCCCGCCAATACTACTACTATTATAAGTAATATATAGGATAAGAATTTACCGAAGTTTGCTTTTTCCGGTATATCACTCATTGGTTAAATAAATTTCTGAATTTTTGCGTCTTTTTTGATATTTTCAAACCAGGTTTGGAAAAGGTCGTTTATTTTTTGCTGACGCAGAATATCTGTTACATCTTTCTTAAGCTGTGCGGGATCTGTTGCATTTTCAAAAGATGCCGAATTACTTGCTATATATTGGTTAACCTCTTCTGAGGAAACAGAAGCATCTTTATCGAAAAGTTTATCAATAGAAAGTTGCACCTCGACCTGATGTCTAAAGCTATCCTCAGTCATTCCCTGCGCGGCAAGCGCGTCTTTGAGACTGATGCTTCCATTTAACCTTCCCTCTATTTCTTTTACTTTTTTATTTATTTCATCTTGAGAAACAGTAATTCCTTTCTGACGAACCGCCCCTATAATGAGTTTCTCATTTATTATTCCATCCAGTGTTGGGTTTCCATATCTCTGGGTCAACGCGTCATTAAGTTCAAAGCGTGAAATAGGCGCTCCGTTAACCGTTGCAGCAATAAGCATTCCCTTCATCTTCCAGGCAAGAGCGAGAATAAGTAAAACAACAACGATAATAATATTTCTGACTGAAAAAAGAGGAAATTGTTGGGGAGTATAAGGTTTGGGAGCGGGCACTCCTGGATTAGTCTCTTCCATCATTAAATCTTTTGACTCGACTTCCTCCAACATTCTTCGTTCGTGTTTTGTTCTTTTTGGCATAATAGGTACTATACAATTAAGAGTGATAAAAATCAACCTCTCTCATAAATTGTCTAACTTCCAATCTCTAACATCTGATTTCTAACTTCTAATCTCTAATTTCCTTATTTAGTATTTATTTTCTCCTTCACCATTTTTGCAATTAATCCCCCGTCTGCTTTTCCTTTAAGGCGTGACATAACAGCTCCCATGACCTTACCTATGTTAGATGCGTCAGAGATACCGGATAAAATTTTGTCAATTTCTTTTTCTAAATCTTCAACACTCATCATTTCAGGAAGATATGTATTCATAATACTTAATTCATCTTCTTCCTTTTTTACTAAATCATTCCGTCCAGCACTCTTATACATTTCTAATGACTCTTTTCTTTTTTTTACCTCTTTTGCAATGACGGATATGATTTCCTCATCGGCTATCTCTCTTCCTTTTGCAATATTTTCGTAATTAATAAGAGATAGAATAAACCGAAGAGCAGATACGGAAACCGCATCATGCGCTTTCATGCTATCCTGCATTTTTTTCTGGATATCGTCTTTTAACATACTATTTTCCCTATCACGGACCAACGGGCGGGACAGGATTTATAACAATTAAATATATCACATACAGAAGAAAAGATCCGACCGCAATTGCCAGAAACAGAATAATTTTGAAGTTAAAATTGAGATTATTTAACATACTTTAGTATGACCCGGTTAATCTTTTTTCTGAAAAACAACAATTTCACGATGAACTATATCAAGTTCGCCCCCATAAATAACAGTTCCTCTTTTTGTAATTTCTGATGAAAATAAATTCGCGTAATTTTGGGGAATACTATTTTTTTTCTCAAATCCAAACTTTTCTAATAAATTGACAGTATCAATAAGCTGATGCCCATCCGTTTGTAAAAAAGAAGGAAAGACCATCACAACAACACCGCCGGGCTTTAATATTTTTGAAAATCCCAAGAGCGCTCTTTGGTAAAGAGAAGAAAGTTCTTTAAATAAAGTTTCAACAGATTCTTTTGTGGGTTTATTAAAAATAGTAGGACCCAGATATGGTTCTGTCACAATTACGTCTATGGATCCCGGTTTATAAGTACTCATCAATGTCTCAACATCTGCTTTTAACACTTGAAGCATATATTCACCTTTAAATCCCAAAACGTGAATTTTGGCCCATTCCAAATTTGCTTGTGTATCAGATACTGCTTTTTGGCTGTTATCACTTGCTAAAATATTTCTAAATCCCAACAAATTCGCCTCGAGAGGTATGGTTCCGCTTCCGCAGAACGGGTCCAGAATTGTACTTTGAGAGTCTTTTCCGGAAAGGTTGATCATTATCCTTGCCAGCTTGGGAGGAATAATTCCTGATTTTTTATCCCGAAAGGGCCTGTTCATATCCCGAAATGAAAACGCGTTAAAATCCTGAATTGAAAGAGTTTTACCGATAAGAACTTTACCCTCTGACACAAATACAGAAAATTCAAATCCGTTGGATAATAATTTATTATATAAAATCGTTGCAGTCGGCAAAATTCTTTCTTTTGACTGTACAAATCCAGAGCTAATTTGATTTTGTTTTAGAATTTTTTTGATTTGAATATTGACTCTCCCCTGCTCTCTGTTATATTGTGCGACATATTTATCTTCTGTCGTTTGATTATAAATACTGGTACCGAAATGAACTTTTCCTACTTTACCGGATACACAAGATTTTAAAAGAAGCTCAGGTGTTAGATTTTTTTCCCAATTAATCCCCTCTTTTTCTTTATTAATCTCTGAAAATACTTCTCCTGCCTTTACAGTTCCACCAAGGATATTTACATACTCCCCTACTGAAAGCGTATTTTCTGTTGAAATAATAAGTGCTTCCCGTGAAAGAGATTTAATTGTGAAAGGAACTGAGTTTTTTTTAAGAACAGAAATAATTTCGGAAAATGATAAAGCAGGATTGCGGCCTAATATAAAAAAATAAGAGTTCATGAGTTACTCAATTACCTCATCTCCGCCTGAATCTAAAGAATCTGATGAGTCATCAGATGACGAGGATTGATCCAAAGCTGAGGTTGGCAGTTCCTTAAACTGAAAAGAAGAAAGAAGTATATCTGAAACTTTTCCCCAATATTCTTTATCTTTGAGATTGGCTTGCACTAAATATAGATTTCCAAACTGGATCACGGCAACAGATAGAATAGACTTATCTGAATCTTCATAATATTTCTTCGCAGGAATTCCTCCAAGAGTGGTATCTAAAGCTCCGTCAATTTTACTCTGTTTAATAAAGTCATCAAGTGAAGATGCAGTTGTGTCCTTTGACCAAACCGTTATTCCTCCGGGGTGGCTGTCTACTTTCAGCTCAACCTGGGCATAATCATTTTTATTTTCAGGATGAGCATCAATGGTTGCCTCTTTTGGAAACTCAAATATAAAGTAAGCAGGATCATCCCAGTTTAAAAGAATAGGAGTTGGAGTTGGTAATACTTCAATCAGGGAAGCGGGCATTAAATTTGTTTCTTTTCCTTTATTCCAAAAATAATATCCGATACCGCCGGAAATAACTACCAAAAATAATATAATAAATAAAACTTTTTTAGACATAGATATCTTTTGTATTGTACAATAGATAGAATGAAAACCAAAAGTTTAGTATTAAGTTTTATATTAGTTCTTTTGCTTAATCTCGTAGCAGCAGCTCCAGCCCTAGCTGCAAAGCCTTTTGTTGCAAAAGGAGGAGTTGCAAAAAAAATAGTACATAAAACGACCGGATTTACAATTCCTGTCAGTGCCAAATTTAGACCGGATCGCAAAGGACTTCTTTTTAACTTTACTAATTTTAACGGAATTGAATCCGTCAGTTATTCATTTACTTATACCGCAAACGGTCAACCCCAAGGAGCGGGAGGCACTGTAACATCCGACAATAATCCATCCCAGCAAAGAGAGCTTCTTTTCGGCACCTGTTCAACCGCGATCTGCACGTATCATGGAAATATTAAAGCTGCACGGCTTGTTTTCACGGCAAAACTGACAAATGGAAAAACTGCTGTCCGGTCATTTAGGATTAAAACAAATTTTTAATTAGACTTTTTTCCTACTCAAGTGGAGGAAGATTGCGGGTAAGTATATCAATATAGGTATTTTTAAACAGATAGCCGGCGGGGTCCAATTCCTCTTTTCCTGTTGTTGAGTTTAGTTTCACCTGATCTCCCGGCTCAACAGATGTCCCCTCTCCCCATTCATTCCATGTCTCAACCAGCTTCCACATAGCATTTGCGGACACCATTGCTTTGACGGCGTTTTCAAAATCAGTCGGATTGCGGGCGAGTCGTTCAGCTGATCCATCATCGAGCCAAAACCCGGGACTGACAAAATAGGAATAAGGAAGATGAGATCCGCTGCGTCCGGCCGGTGCATATTGATGCCAACTGTCAGGTTGGTTGGGATCTCCCGCGAATCCTGAAAAAACTTTAAGAACGATGTAAAAACTATTTCCCATCTGGGTGTTGGCATCTTTCCACCTTTGGGTCATCAACGCAGCATCATTTGCATCACTATATACGAAAATGACAGGCTTGTTGTTTATTTTTAGATAATAAGGACTTATTGCATAGCGGGTTTGAATATACGTTAAATCGTTGAAAATGGTAGTTGTTGAGGGATCTGCAAATCCTTCATTTTCATAATACATGCTCCATCTCAACTTGGGATAGGGATTGTCCACTCTTCCCATAAAAGAATTCAAGATATTGTTAAACGCAACATCCTCTCGGGTACCCGGTCCGAACCATGAAGAAATAGTCACTTCAATTTTCGCTTCCTTCATCTTACCTGCCTGCCATTTGAAATTATTGTAGTCGTTGTTGCTGTAAAGCTCAGAGGCTGGATCAAACACCGCGGGATTGGGATCCGGTAAATAATAAGAAAACCATGTATTGGGTGGATTGTTCGAATGATCCGACCAGTAACTATATCCGCCGTCCGTTGCCTGATTTTTATACCATTGATAATAGAAAGTAGCGTAATAAGGAGCTGTTGGTTGAAAAGAGAGCGAGACAGTCGGTGTAGGAGATAATCCTTGAGTTGTCAGATGTTTTAATATATATACTCCATCCATCATATTGATCTTTCCGTCGACCGGATAGTACTGGCTGTCGGTCGACACTATATAATTCTGCATCGCAGTTTTAAAATCTGAGAAGGAGTAAATAGGGTTGGGATTTGTAGTAGGTGTTGGAGTCAGGACTGCAGGGGTAGTTGGAGTCGGAGTGCGGGAAGGAGTAGGGGTTGATACTGAAGTGGGAATTGGTGTCTGACTTGGAATAGGGGTTGATGTAGGCGAACCTGATGAACTTTTGTTAATCGTGAAGCTATCTGTGAATCCTCCAACAGAGTTATTTATAAAACTTGCCGTAATTTGGGTTGCGGTTACAGTGAATTTGGTAAAGCCATAGCTTGAAAAACTTTTTGCCGCAAAAAAGCTATTTTGTGAGGTCTGGTCATTGCTATATAGACTCTGTCCCCCGGCTCCGTCAATCACAAGCGTTGTTCCTGCTGAGGACGGATAGGTATTTCCAACTGATGTGTTGACGCAAGCGCTATTAAATGACGTGGTCACCAAACTGCATCCTGAGGCATTTACCGGATCAGAGGTTGCATTTCTTAACGGATAGCTCCTTTGATAGGTATGGTCATGTGCTTGAAGAATCAGATCCACATGTTTATTAATAAACAAATTAAAAACAGCAGTACCGATCTCACAGCTTTTAGTTCCTGATGTGATGCAGTTCTTATGCATACCAACCGCAACCCAGGGAATATTTGCTGATCTGGCCCCATCAATTGCGCTTGAAACCCAATTATAATTAGCTGTACCCTGACCATAGGTATAATTTAACGGAGACTCGTTGGGGCCTAGTAATATGATTCTTATAAGAGGATTTGTCACGGGATAGTCAAAATAATACTGCTCTGCGTACTTAGAAAGTGAATCCGTACTCATCGTTGAGATACGGTTCGGAAGGAGATTTGTAAAATTGCTTAGATACCCGGCATCATGGTTCCCTGCAATCAGCTCAAACGGAAAGGTGCTTCCGAGCGTTGATAAAACGTAATTATCCCATGTGGTAGCAGTTGAACCGGATGAATAAGCAAAGTCTCCGGTTGCTACAACAAAATTTAAGCCCGCATTTTTCATACCGGTAATAGTATTGTGGAACTGAGTACCGGCAGCATAGTCTCCTGCCATACCAAAAGTTATACTACCGGTTTGAGCAGAAACTTCTGAATGCTTGTGGGAAAAATGAGCTAGAGAAAGGAATAAAAGAACGATAAGACCACTTGCCGGAATGATATTGTATATTCGTTTCATATATATAATGATATTAGTATATCAAAAATAAAAGAATCAGTTGGCAAACGTCTGAAGGTGCAACACAACCAATTCCGTATGCATTTTAATATGAAATCTAATAAAAAATTCTATAAAAAAATTCTTGCTGTTTCCTGCATACTTATTATCATTATTTCAAGTCTGATTCTCACCCTGAGAAAAAAAAGTACTGAGAATTACTCCGCAAATGCCTCAGTACCGCTATACTCTGTCTGTCAGAATGACCGATTCCTCTGTGATTCACTGGTTCTTATGACTGAAGAGAAATTTATAGACAGGATATACTCAGGAACCATTTCTTCTTTTGACGGCTCAACACACGTTACGAAGACGTGGCAAAGAGATCCGTCTGATAATTACATCTTCACAAGTGCGGATAATAATGTAGAGACGGATCGTGTCATTCGCACCGACGGAATAAGTGTATTTAAAAATAATAAAACTTCAAAATGGCAGATAAACCAGGAAGATAAAAGAAGTGACACGGACCAAAAAGCAAATAATGGTTCAATAGTTGAACAGATGGGAATTGATGAAACGATCGGGTCATTTCTTATGGACAGCCCGGTGAGAAACAATTTCTCATTCCTGAATTTAGGCACTCAGAATTGCAACGGAGTAAATTGCATTGAGTATCAGGCACTTGACAAGACAACCACAATTGAAAATAAAAAGGAATATCTGTATTTTGATTCAACCACTCATCAATTTCTTAAGTACGTAAGAATTATCCCCGAGTTTCAGGTAGAATATACATTCTCTTATACTTCTCCATCGCCGATTGTTCTGCCGTCAGAAATACAATAGCTCCGGTATATGCCAAGAATTTCTGAGAGAATACTATACCTGGTTTTTATACTGTTTGTATTTTCCATGAGTCACTTATCGTATATCAATAACGGATTCACCTGGTTGGATCATCAGGATATAGAAGATAAAGCAGCAGTTGTTCCGCTTAATAATATTTCTACAATAGTTTTTAACAACTACAGTAATACACGTTATTACCGCCCCGTGGTTACATGGGTTCATAGCGTAGACTATGCTCTTTTTCATGACAATCCAACAGGCTTTCATATAACAAATATTTTAATCATGATGTTCATTATAGGTGCTTCGTTGCCCTTTCTTTCTTGTTTTACAAAGATGAATGATCAGGAAAAAATAGTAATTGCACTTCTTATCAGTGTTCATCCTCTCGGATGGCTTCCTGTCGGATCTATTTCATACCGCCCTGAACTTCTCTATGTTCTTTTTACAGAACTTACCCTCATCTGTCACGTGTATTACCGGCAAAAGGGTCACTTCATATATCGTTTAGGCGCTTTGTTATTTTTTCTGCTTGCCCTGTTTTCCAAAGAAACATCACTTGTTCTTGTTCCTTTTTTTATAATCGTTTGGGAATATGTATATCGCCATTCTATAAAAAAACCTTTTCCTTATCTTTTCATCGGTGAAGAAATACTGGTTTTAATTATCTTTTTAATATTAAAAATCTCTGCTGTTGGAACTTTTTGGGCATCCAGAAATTACCCGATGACCTTTTTTGAGAATATGGGAACTAGAATTGTTGTAATAGGAAAGTTAGTTGAAATGTTAATAAACCCCCTCTTGCCTCCTCTTTCAGATTCAACAAAAATTATAAATATAGTTACTATTCAGCCGATTTATTACCTCATCCTGCTGATTCTCCTCATTCTTCTCCTTCGAAAATTAAAAGATAAGAACATTACTCTTGGAATACTATTAATCGGAATTACATTACTGCCTGCATTGAATATACTTTCTCTTCCCCGGTTTATTTCTCCTCACTATGCCTTTTTTTCAATGATTATGACAAGTTCTGTGATGGTACTGATCTTACGCAAGTTTAATAAAACAGTTAAAACTATTTCAATCTTTTTTCTATTAACAATAATTTTGTTTATGGAAATACACACCTTTCAGGGAGGAAACCGGTTTAAAAATGACTATACCTTATTCTATCCGGAGGTATTAAAGGATGATAATTTTTTAGAGGGACATTATTATCTGGGCGATTATTATTACAGTCAAAATAAAATACAAAAAACTGAATCAGAATATACCTATTCACTTAGAAGCAATCCCGGGATCATAGCATATGTTGATCAAACATCAGCACTTATAAAACTTGCTAATATTAAACGTATACGAAAAAAATATGCAGAAGCCGGTGCTCTACTGGACAAAGCAGGACAGGATCCTGACAAAAGAATTAAGGATGTGGTTATATATGATAAGGCAACTCTTGCCTACGAGATGGGCAATTATAAAAAAGCTGAAGAAATTCTTGAGTCAAGTTCCATCTCGTGGAAAGAAAATGCCAACGCTTCACGGCTTTTACTCAGCAGTTATAAAAAACTGGGCGAAGAGGAAAAAATAACAAATTTTCTCAAAAAAATATCCCAAGAATAAATCATTTCTTTCTCATAGCATCATCCAGGGCTTTTTTCACATCATCATATGAATAGCTTCCGGTGTATTTTATCCCGTTGATAAAAAAAGTTGGCGTTGCATCCACTCCTGCCTGATTGCCGTCATAGGTATCCCCGTCTATTTTATCTTTAAACTTATTAGAATCGACAGAGCTTTTAAATTTAGCTTCATCTAAGTTTAACTCCTTTGCATACCCCATAAAAATATCCAGGGGTTTATCTTTCTCCCCCCACTCGTCCTGTTTATCATACATAATATCCTGCATTTCCCAAAACTTACCCTGCTCCCCTGCTGCCTCTATCGCTTTTGCCCCAATTTGTGCATTTTTATGCTGGAGAAGAGGAAAATGTCTGAATACAAAATTTATTTTTCCGGCATAATTTTCCCTAATTTGTTTAGTCGTAGGATGAGCAACGGCACAAGCCGGACACTGCATGTCTCCAAACTCAACAAAAGTAGCCGATGCTGAAGCACTCACCATTTTTGTGCTGTCTTCTTTCACGAGAATACTCTCTTCAACCGGTTTTACATTTTCCGAAGCTTTATTACTGTATAAAAATACTCCTCCGACAAGAATAAGAAGAGTAATAACTCCAACGGATACAAAAAATTTTACTTCGCTAGTCATACATTTAATTCCTTCTATGATTTAGTCGGGTATATATAATCATCCAATGGTAGTTATTGTACCTAAACTTTCAATTGATTTCAAACTATAAAAATTCGGAAACGGTTTGCCAAAAACGCTCAGCTCCGTTTGAACCCATTTCATTTTTAGACGAATGGAAATAACTGCAAGGGTTAGTCGGATCTGACATATAAAAAAGTATCTTATTTTGATATAAATAATTGATAAAATTTGCAGCTTCCAAAGCAGACTCAGGTAATCTTACTCCCCTCCAAAACCGAGATTTTTCTTCTAATTCTTTTTTATCAACACCTTCCAATTTTTTGTTTTTTAAAGCACTCTGATATAAAAATTCTTGGTCTTCATCTGTTGGAATAAGCCGGTGTTTTTTTAGAAAATTTAAATTGTCATATTCCTGACGTCCTACCGGATTTAAAAATAAAAGTACTGATCCTCCTGCCTCGCACGGAGAGAGCAATGCTTTAAATGCCTGTTCGCTTGGCTTTGTTATTTCTAAAGCAATCACGTTATTTCTATATACATCTTCATACGTATTTACAATTTGCCTGTCGTGTGAAGCTGTATGTATTTTCACGTATTTCCTATCCATTAGATCCTCCAGAAATTTTTCAGTAAATGAAGATGTTTTTGCAACAACGTGAAAATTTACGTAATTAATTTTATTTTTAATTTCATCAATAAGCGTTTTTATCAGATTGGTTCCTACTGCAACTCCTGAAATAGGGATCGCGATCTCTATTTTATTACTGTGCAGTGGATTTAACTGTTGCATGCGTATATTCTGAAGATTTATGGGAAGCAGATGGGAAAGAAGCGGACTAACTGGGTATGGACAAACAACAAATGAAAGAGGGTCTAACCCTTTCTCCTGACCATATCGAATTAATTCGTTCTTTGTATAACTACTGGGAACGACCGTCAAATCAGAATTCGGCACATACCATATTTTTTGGGGACTGTCATCTGTTACAACAACAACTAATTTAATTGCTATATGTCTAGCATCAGCTAACTCGTCTTTAATTGTGGCAATAGCATGAGCCAGTCCAAAATGAGTTGCAACAATTAATATTTTAGAAGGAACATCAATCCGCTCGTCTAAAATAGTTAAAAGCTGACTTTTAAGTTTTTTGCTTCTTTTCCTCAAATACATCCGGTATACATCTGCGAATAGGCCTTCCAAAAACCCGTTCTGACTCCACTCCATAATATTTTTTAACAAGACATGAGTACTCATCAGTCTATGAATAATCGTAATTGATTTATCCTGAGTTCCCAGAAGTATAGGGGTCACTTCTTTAGGCAACCCATCATAAAGAGCCTTTGTCACCCGGAGATGTCCGAGTCCAGCAGGAGCAAAGGCAAATATGATTACCAAAGATCTGTCAGTTAAAACGGGAAACAAAGAAGGCATATACTCAGTTTAGAAGAGATAACAAGTGGTAATCAAGATGTGTCTCATAGCAGATGATCAGAGAACCTATTAATTTTATCCTATTGCTGTAGGGATACCTTAGTCCCAATTTTTTCCATGATCCACATTCTGATAAGTTGTGTCGGTCCTAAGCCTTTTCTTTTTGCTTGGTTTCTGACATGGGTTAAAGTTTCGGGATCCAGGCGAATATTTAATGTTTCAGATAGATTTTTTGAAAACTTGACATGAATTGGTTTATCGTGTTTCTGAGTTTCCTTATAATTCTTCTCCCAAAATTTTGCTTCTTTGTCCCTATCTTTAAACATTGATTTATTAGGTATTTTCATATTTTCACCTCCTCAAAAGCTGTGACTGGATAATAAATTCCATTTCCGTATTCTTTTAAATCTCTATCTTCAGGCGAAAGAATAATAATTAATCTTTTTCTGCTTGGTATTTACCATGGCGTACTTCTTCAACTTCATCAGGTGTAATTCCGTGTTTATTAAGATGCGCTTTATTTATTCCAATCATCCCATACAAGACCAGTAACCTTAATCATACGTAACAAATAATATTGTAGCACAATGTGATACGACGTCAAGCAGGATTATAAAAAAAAGAGCCGGGACTTTTTGGTCCCAGCTCTTTTTAACGAATTAACGTTTAGTGTCTTTATGAATGATATTGATCATCTCTTCCGCCTCTACCTCCTCCATATCCTCCACCGCCTCCTCTACCACCCCGGCCTCCTCCATATCCTCCACCCGTGCCGCCTGCCGGTCTCTCGGTTCGGGGAAGTGCCTCGCGAACAACGATATTTCGTCCGTCAAGACTGTAGTTGTTAAACATCTCAATTGCCTTTGCAGCTTCCTCATCGGTTGTCATCTCGACAAAACCAAATCCTCGGCTACGTCCAGAATACTTATCTTTAATAATATTTACTGAGACGGTCTGTCCAGCTTGCGCAAATAGCTGTGAAAGCACATCATCAGTTGTTGAAAAAGGCAAATTTCCTACAAATAAATTTTTAGCCATTTAAAAACTCCTTAATAAATTTTAAAAATATTGATGCCGAATAATAATTGGTTTGGATATATACGAAAGGAGACTACGGAGATTAAATCGTGCGCTGACTTTATCACCACTGTCTTACTCGCAAATCTGCCCCATTGGCATGCAATTACTGTTAATAACAAGGATATTGTAGCACATTAAAAGAAATAAGCAAATACCATGTGTTAACTTCTCTATTACTATAAACTGGTTTAAATTTCTTCTCCGGAAGTGAAAGTTCTTTTCTCGTCAGGAAAGATAGTTATTCTCTCCACAAAGCCACCTGTATTCCCTTCCCTTATGATTGTTCCGTCTGGATACCTCCACTCGGCTCATATGAATTCCTTGATCAAGATCTAAATATATACTAAATTGAACCCCTTGAGTAATATCAGAAGATCCTTTACCAACATTAGTATCAGGTGTGCCCATAATAGAAAGAATTATACTCTAGTGTGCTTAAAAAATAAACATTTTCTGCAATTGGCTTATTTACTATCCTTCTCTCCCCATTCTTTAATTGCTTTCTCATAAGAAAGAGGGGTTCCGACATCTACCCATTTTCCTGAAAAAATAAAGCCGGATAATTGCTTCTCCGCGGCAAGCTTGGGAAAAATATCTTCTAAAAGAGATGAACCCATACGGGGAATATAATCAAAAATATCTTTTTCAAATACATAGACTCCGCAGTTGATAAGCTGTGACACCTCATCCCCTTTTTTAGGCTTTTCAACAAATTTTGTAATCTTACTTCCATTTAAGGCAACTTCTCCGAATGCGGAAGGATCAGCAACTGAGGTAAGAGCAATTGTTCCAACTGTCCCCTGCTCTTTATGAAAAGTTATTAGATCCGAAAGGTTGATATCAATTAGAATATCTCCATGAACTACTAAAAATGTATCTCCCACAATCTTTTTCTGAGAAAGGGAAAGCGCGCCTCCGGTTCCTAAGGGCATTTCTTCCTGAAGATAAGAAATCTTCACTCCCAGTTTTTTTCCGTCTCCAAAATGATCTTTAATTTTATCCCCCAGATGACCAGTTGAAAATAATATATCCCGAATCTCATACTCTCTTAAAAGCTCAACAATATGCTCAAGAATTGGGCGTCCCCCGACGGGTAGCAGTCCCTTCGGCATTTCAAAAGTAAACGGCCTCATGTGAAGTCCCCGGCCTCCTGCTAAAATTACCGCCTGACTGACCTTGGGAGTAAGAGTTTGATTTATAAGATATTCAATGGCATGGGAACGGTTTCTTATCTTAGTCCCATCAATAAAACCGTCAATTTTAGAAAGTGTATCTTCAGAAAGGGTAATTGTGAGACGCTGTCTATCCATGATGAAACCATTGTACCAAAAGCAGATTTCTTTATCTACTTTTATTGGATAGGAGGTTGTGCAGAAGTGATGGATGGAACAAGTGTTGGGACACTGACACTTGTTGTTCTCTCAGGCGTTTTAGGTTCGAGTTTGACATCAATGGTCCCTTCGTCGCCCCAGACATTCTCCCCGTTAACCAGAGCATGTACCCGATAAAAATAGGATCCGGCAGTAGCAATTTGTATATTGCCTATAAAAGAAAGGGGAATTGTATATTTGCCATTGGCAAAGTCTTTTATCATATCAACTGTATATGTCGTACTCGCAACATCGGCGGTCTTAGGGAGACTTCCAGGGGTGGATACTTTACCAAAATATACAGATGTCTGGTTTATCTCCGTTCCCGGTCCCTCTACTCTCCAGGTGAATGTGGTTGTTTTTCCGGCAACAGCAGTTTTGGGACCGTCCAAAAGAATAACTTTCCATTCTGCGGGTTTTACATCAACTACTCCCTCCGGTGTCCAATAATTTTTACCGTCAATTAGAGCATGCACCCGGTAGTAATACGTTCCTGCAGCAGGCGGCATCTTCATATTTCCAACAAACTGAAGAGGAATGTTAATTTCACCATTGGCAAAATCAGGAAGTGTCTCAGTGTAGGAAGTATCTCCCGGTTTTGTTTCCTTGGATAATTCTCCGGGGTTAGACTTTGCTCCTAAGCGAACGGATGTAGTTGTTGTAGTAGTTGGTGACCCATCAATTCTCCAAGTAAAAGTAGCAACACTTCCCATAAAGGCTTCTTTCGGCACATCAACTAAGATAAGTTTATGTTCGTTAAAGGGGGCAAGAATTGCTTTAATTGCCAGATACCCCGCAGCAAGTATTAAAAGTCCGGCAAGTCCCCAGACAAAGATAGCGGGGTTAAACCCGTTTTCTTTTTTTGAATGGGTTGTATTTGTATGAGGTGTTGAATTCTCCATAGTATATTAGTCATACCAAAAATAAAGACTTTTGAAAAGAGGTAAAACATTTTTCTATACTATTATTTTATTTCGCTGATTTCGTTCTATTTATCTTTTTTCTGATGTTTGCCCGCCGTGCATTTGATTCCTCAGCAAGAGCATGGAACTTTTTTTCCTTTTCAGAAATTTGTCCGTCAACAATCTTCTGACATTCGGTATCAGGACAAACGGTTTCTGAATACGTTACGGTTGAGCCGTTAACCGTCTCTTTCCACTCTTTTTTAACTATACGAATTTTCCCGCACCGAGTGCATATATTACTATCTGGCATATATAACCTCCTCAGGATAAATTTTAATAGGATCTTGGACCTCGTGATGCACCATAACCGCCCCTGCCTCCGGAACCACCTCTTCTGTCTCCTCCCCCGGTTCTTCCGTTCGTATAGGTAGGTTTGGGAAGTGCTTCCTTGACAACAATTGCCCGTCCTTCGTATGTATATCCGTTTAATGCTGCAATTGCTTTTTGTGCCTCTTCAACGGTTACCATCTCGACAAACCCAAACCCCCGGCTTTGTCCGGTAAATTTGTCCTTAATAATGCTGACTGTCTGTACTTGACCGTATTGGGCAAATAACTGACTTAAGCTATCCTCTGTTGCTGAAAAGGGTAAATTCCCTACAAACATATTCTTGACCATAATAAAGCTCCTTATTCCGATCTTTTTAAGAAAGAGAAATTAAATAATTTATACCCCTCTTTCCGGTCCCGATTTAATCGGGAGCGGATTAGATGGGTATATACTCAAAAAATCAGTTGCAAACCTGAGTTTTTGTAGTATAAGCGTAAAAAGCTGTCTAAATGAGATATTGTTTTGAAGAAGTCCAAGTGATACAGAAAGTTTAATGTGGGTATCCTAACTTACTTTAAATTGAAATCAAATTTAAACAGATTTATGCGTTTATACCCATCTTACTCCGGTTTGCAGCTCGTTAGAGTGAAAAAGCGGATTAGCACTGAAAAA
>Ga0155406_111_pt2 | contig 29234 bp, 23 predicted proteins | sample RifCSPhighO2_02_FD_106374 | JGI IMG/M metagenome (GOLD analysis project Ga0155406, IMG submission 106374) | Candidatus Gottesmanbacteria bacterium RIFCSPHIGHO2_02_FULL_39_11
TGTTACATCCGGATATACTCCGTGATAGGGATCCAGTCCCGCTGCCTGGGCAAATTCGATTGTGAATATTTTTTGAGGATCACTCCAAGCTCCTTTCAAAAATGAATACATTGTGCTTATAACAAATGGCTTTATTTTCTCACGGGCTACACTCAGACGCTCCAAAAACTCTTTTTCACTTCCGACCTTTTTTTTATCTTTCCCAAACGAGGTAACCCACACATTTTCCATGTCCTCATATTCCCCTCCGAAACCTTTGAGCAGTTTCTGGTACAGAAGGTAGTGGTTTTTGAAGATATTTTTCCAGTTCGGATTTAACAAATCTCTCATAGAGAGTGCAATCCGCAGATAAATATCTGCATAACTTGTCGCAATTCCCCGCGCGGTTGATCCCCGTCCCCCCACAGAAACTGAGTTTAATGCTGCTTCAAAAGCCCGGTGAGTATCTAAAGAAAGGAATACTCTCTCATCAATAATCAATTTACCGGGTAATTTAGTCGTTCCAAACTGTTTTTTAATATGATCCATTTCACTTACGAGATCTGAAGGATGAATTACTTTTCCCCGGGTTATAACTGCGGTTGCACCGGGTTGAATAACTGCAATAGGCATATGATGGGTTACAACTAATTTTCCGAAAGCGGATGTCTCATGCCCGGCATTGGCTCCTCCGTTAGGACCAAGGGAAATAAGTTTTTTCTTCCGGGAAAGAATGGTATTCAGCTTTGCCGCTATTGCTCCTTTCCCTGAATCTCCAAATGCCGCATCCGCGACAGAAACACATTTTAGTTTAGTTATTTTGGAATATTCTTTTGTGAATTGTGGGGTAACGGGAGATGATTTCTGTGAGGTAACTCTGTGATAGATGGCGAGGATTTGTTTTGAATTCATAGAAAAGAACACTTTATTATAGTATTCTTTTTCAGAATATATTAATAGTGGCGATTGTCAAGTTTTGTTATACTATTTGAGGTATGCCCTTTCGAATTGAAATAATTTCAACTGTTTTTGATACTCGAACGGAAGTCCGCAAGAAAAATCTTCATAAACTTGGGTTTAAAAGCATAAAAAAAATCAGCATCGTTGACGTATATACCATTGATAAAAGGTTTAAAAGAGAAGAACTTCAAGAAATTTCCGATACTCTTATTAATCCCATCGTACAGAGAGCTTCTGTTTCAGAAGGCATATCTCCTCCTGCATTCTCATATGCGTTGGAAATTAGCTTTCTGCCGGGGGTTACTGACAATATAGCAAATACCGCAAAAGAAATTATTACAGACAAAATGAAAGTAAGTTTTGTCCCTCCGGAAAATGTGTATACCTCTCAAATTACTTTTATAACGGGAGACATCACTTCTGAAGAAGCAAATAAAATCGCTGATTCCCTTTACAATCCTCTTATTCAGCATGCATCTGTTGTTTCCTACAAAACGTATAAAAAACAAGGCGGGATGCCCGCTCTTTTACCCGTTGTCAGACTTAATGCCGCACAAAACGCAGAGGAAGTAAATTTAAATATTACAGATAGTAAACTTAAAGATCTCGGAAAAAGAGGAATTATAGATAAAAACGGAAAGTTTCAGGGACCTTTGGCGCTGGATTTTATATATATGAAAACTATCCAAGATCATTTTAGAAAATTGGGAAGAAATCCTACAGATATTGAGCTTGAGTCAATCGCCCAGACGTGGTCAGAGCATTGTAAACACACCATTTTTGCTGACCCAATCGATGAGGTTAAAAACGGGCTATACAAAACTTTTATCCAGGGAGCAACACATACAATCCGTGCCAAAAAAGGTAAAAAAGATTTTTGTGTCTCTGTTTTTCATGACAATTCAGGCGCGATCGAGTTTGACCGCGATTACCTGATTACTCATAAAGTGGAAACTCACAACAGTCCCTCAGCTTTGGATCCGTTTGGAGGAGCTGTTACCGGAATTGTAGGAGTAAATCGGGATGCAATCGGATTTGGATTAGGAGCAAAACCGGTTGCAAATACGTATGGCTTTTGTTTCGGGAATCCTGATGACACGTCGTTTCTTTACCGAGATTCAGCGCTTACACAGCCGCTACTCTCACCCAGAAGAATTATGGATGGGGTTGTTGCGGGAGTAAATTCCGGAGGCAACTGTTCAGGAATTCCCACCCCTCTGGGATTTGTCTTCTTCGACAACCGGTATAAAGGCAAACCCTTGGTATTTGTAGGCACGGTAGGGTTAATACCTAAAAAAATAAAGGGGAAACCCATCTTTAAAAAGAAAGCGCAGAGGGGAGATTATATCGTTATGGTTGGCGGACGAGTTGGGAAGGACGGTATTCACGGGGCTACTTTTTCATCTGAAGCTCTCTCTTCCGGAAGTCCAGTAGGAGCAGTTCAGATCGGAGATCCTATTACTCAGAAAAAATTAAGCGATGCCTTAGTAAAAGAAGCACGGGATAAAAGACTGTATACAAGTATTACGGATAACGGAGCAGGAGGCCTCTCCTGTTCCGTTTCTGAAATGGCACGGGAATCAGGGGGGGCAAAAGTCGAACTTGAAAAAGTACCCCTGAAATATCCGGGTCTCTCCCCTTGGGAAATATGGATTTCAGAATCTCAGGAACGGATGACCCTTTCAGTACCCAAAAGAAAATGGAAAGAGCTGTCAGAACTTTTAAAAAGAAGAGGAGTAGAAGCAAGTATTATCGGTACATTTACCACAAACGGCAAATGTATCGTCACCTATCATGGGAAAAAAATTATGGATATAAGCATGAATTTTCTTCATAACGGCCTGCCTCCCCGTCCTATGAAGACGACCCCTGCGACAATCATAACGGAATCAGACGGTATTAAAGAGCCTAAAAACTATGCGGGTGTTTTAGAAAATTTACTTTCACGATTTAATATTGCCGGATTTTCATTTATTTCAGAACAGTTTGATCATGAGGTTGGCGGAGGTTCTGTGACAAAACCTTTGGTGGGAAAGGGACGGGTGAATGCGGATGCTGTGGTGTTTCGTCCGCTTCTTACATCAAAAAAAGGGGTTGTAATTTCCCAGGCTACTTATCCGACATACAGCGATACAGATACGTACCGAATGACTGCATGTTCAATAGATACGGCTATCCGAAACGCAGTTACGGTAGGTGCCAATCCCGAATATTTAGCCCTTCTTGATAACTTTTGCTGGTCTCAACCGGATAATCCGGAGTACCTTTACAAGCTTAAAAAATCGGGAGAGGCCTGTTACGACTATGCAGTAGCCTACCAAACTCCTTTTATAGCCGGGAAAGACAGTATGTATAATGATTTTAAAGGGTTTGACGGGAAGGGAAACCGGGTTAACATTTCCGTCCCTCCGACTCTTTTAATCTCATCCCTGGGGATAATTGAAGATATAGAAAAAAGCGTGACCCCTGATATTAAATATCCTGGTGATTTGATATACCTCTTGGGAGATACACAAGATGAGTTAACCGGATCTGAATATTATAGTATGCTCTCAGATAGTCGCGGGGGGAAACTTTTAACGGGAAATAGAGTTCCTAAAGTTGATGCCAAAAAAAACAGTCATCTGTACAGGTATTTTTATGACGCAATACAAAAGGATTTAATAAGCTCGGCAATCAGTGTAGGAAGAGGCGGAATTGCCGTTGCCCTTGCCAAAAAATCAATGGCAGGGAGATGCGGAGTTGATGTATCTTTAAAAGGTATTGCGGATAACCTCAGAACGGATACCATCCTTTTTTCAGAAAGCCAGGGAAGAATTATACTAACTATTGATCCGAAAAATAAAATGAAATTCGAAAATGTATTTAAAAATATTTCTCATTTTTTGATAGGGAAAGCAAGAGAGGATAATAAATGTATTATAAAAAGCAATAGAGGTGAAACGATTGTAAATTCTGATTGCAATATTCTTTTAAAATCGTACCGTTCTACCTTTAAAGATTACTAACATGAAACCAAAAGTGATTATATTCTCGGGGTATGGGTTAAACTGTGAGGAAGAAACTGCGTTTGCCTTTAACTTAGCGGGCGCTGTTTCTGATATCGTCCATATTAACGACCTTATTGACGGACTGTATTCCCTTTCCAATTACCAGATTGCCGTTTTTCCCGGCGGGTTTTCATACGGGGATGATACCGGTTCTGGTAATGCATTTGCCAATAAACTAAAAAATCACCTATGGAGAGAAATTGAGGCATTTGTAAAACGGGATACGTTAACTTTGGGTATCTGCAACGGATTTCAGATTATTACCCATCTGGGACTGGTTCCCGCACTGGAATATCGATACGGAGAAAAACAATCAGCTCTTCTCCATAATTCATCAGCCCGATATACGGACAGATGGATAGATTTAGAGATTACTAATTCTTCCCCCTGGCTAAAAGACATAAAAACTCTTATGCTTCCTATTGCTCACGGAGAAGGGAAATTCTATGCATCACCCCAGACTCTTTCCAAAATGAAAAAAAGGGGTATGATTGCTTTGAGATATATTAAAGGAGAAATTTGCACCTATTTGGACCTAGAGGCCAACCCGACAGAGACACTTGAGAATATTGCAGGAATAACCAGTGAAAATGGTAGAATATTAGGCATGATGCCTCATCCGGAGAGAGCAATGTTTTTTACCCAGTTGCCTCACTGGACTTACCTGAAAGAAAAATATAAAAGAGAAAATAAGCCCCTGCCAAAATACGGACCCGGACTACACATATTTAAAAACGCAGTTTCCTACTTTACCAATTAATGAAACAAAACACCTCTTACACTTATTCCACATTTATTTCTCCCTTCACCTGGCGTTATGGCTCAGAAGAAATGCGCCGTATTTTCAGCGAAGAGCTTAAATTTCATATCTGGAGAAGTATATGGGTAGCACTTGCCAAAGCTCAGCATAAAGCCGGCATGGTAAGTTTGGAAGAACTGGAAGATCTCGTTAAACATCAGGAAAATATAGATATTGAAAGAATTTTGGAGATCGAAAAAGAGACAAAGCATGATGTAGTTGCCGCAATCAAAGAATACGCAGAGAAAGCAAAAATAGGAGGAGGCAAAATTCATATGGGAGCAACCAGCATGGATATTGTTGATAATGCCGATATGGTACGCGCGCGTGAAGCTCTGAATTTAATAGAAGATAAATTGAGAAAAATCATCCTCCTCTTATGCAGTAAAGTTTTGAAATATGCAGATGTTCCCTGTATCGGGTTTACTCACCTTCAGCCGGCTGAACCGACAACGGTCGGATACCGTTTTGCATTTTATCTCCAGGACACATTTAATAATTTAAAATTTCTTCATTTCGTAAAAACGAACATAAAAGGAAAAGGCTTTAAAGGGGCAGTAGGAACGGGTGCAAGCTACACAAAATTATTACAGGGATCAAAAATTACTTTTGGGGAAATGGAAAAGATTATCATGGAAGAACTGGGTTTGGAATCAGCTCTAATTACGTCTCAGGTTTATCCAAGACAGTATGATTACCTCCTCCTTACTTTGCTTTCATCAATTGCGGCATCTTTATCTAAATTCGCGGGAGATTTAAGAATCCTACAATCGCCCATGTTTGGAGAATGGTCAGAGCCGTTTGGAAGTAAACAAGTCGGGTCATCTGCAATGCCCTTTAAGAAAAATCCTATTAATGCGGAAAAAATATGCTCTCTTACCAGATATATTGCAGGCCTTCCCGCGATTGCTTTAGAAAACTCAGCGCTTTCTTATCTGGAAAGGACACTGGATGACTCTGCTAATCGGCGCTTAATAATGGCAGATTCGTTTCTTGCTCTGGATGAAGTATTAATAACAGCAGAAAAAATTATTGAGGGCATGGTTATCTTTGAAGAAAAAATTAAGTTTAATCTGGAACTTTATGCTCCGTTTGCGGTTACTGAAGTAGTTATGATAGAAGCTGTAAAAAAAGGTGCAAACCGCCAGCAAATTCATGAGATAATTCGCGGTCTTTCCATGGAGTCGTGGCAGGAAATAAATATCGGCCAAAAAAATTCGTTAAAAGAGAAACTTCTTAAAAATAAAGATATTGCGAAATTTATACCCTCAAATACATTAGAAAAGCTTTTTGATATTAGGAAGCATGTGGGTAATGCGCCTTACCGATCTTTACAATTAGTAAAAGAGGTGAAAAAATATTTAAAGGTATCACAATTATGAAAAAGACACTTGTAGGAATTCTCATGGGTTCAGATTCTGATTTACCTATTATGAAAGAGGCGGGAGAGATCATGGAAGAATTTGGCATAGGGTATGAAATGGGGATTATCTCCGCGCACAGAACTCCGGATGTGATGTATGAGTACGCGGGAAGTGCTTATGACAGGGGCTTAAAAGTTATTATAGCCGGCGCCGGAGGAGCTGCTCATGTGGCCGGAATGATAGCATCACTTACTTCACTCCCGGTTATCGGAGTTCCCATCCAGTCAAAAACATTAAACGGAGTTGATTCCCTGTACTCAATTGTTCAAATGCCCCCGGGAGTCCCCGTCGCAACGGTATCTATAAACGGAGCAAAAAATGCCGGACTTTTAGCTGTTCAGATTCTCTCTATTGTAAACACAGAATTATACAAGAAAATGACAGAGTACAAAAAAAGGCTTCATGATACAGTTGTTGAAAAATCAAAGAAATTAGAAACTGCAGGATTTAAAAAATATAAAAAATAATATGATTCAAAAACAAACCCTTTTAAAATCGATCCCTCTGGTTCTGAAATCGGTTAATCTTCCGGGAGTTAAAAAGCAGCAGGGGAAAGTGAGAGATATTTTCATAACGGGGAATAAAAGAATTTTAATCACAACAGACCGACAGTCTGCATTTGATGTGATTTTGGGATGTATCCCTTTTAAAGGCGCTGTCCTAAACCAGCTTGCTGCCTTCTGGTTTAAAAAAACAAAAAAAATTATTCCTAATCATCTGATATCAGTTCCTGATCCTAATGTAACTGTTGCACACAATTGCGATCCGATTCCCGTTGAGATGGTAGTCCGTGGATATATTTCAGGTGTAACAAAGACCTCCATATGGTATTCATATAAAAACGGCGAGCGCTTTATTTACGGTTTAAAATTTCCGGACGGGTTACACAAAAATGAGCGTCTTCCAAAACCGGTTATAACTCCTACTACTCACGGAGGAGGAAAAGACGGACATGATGAAAGACTGACACGGGAAGAAATTATCAAAAGAGGACTGGTCTCTCAAAAGCTTTATGATCAGATAGAAAAAACATCACTTGCGCTTTTTGATCTCGGAACTAACCTCTGTGAAAAAAGGGGACTGATATTAGTTGATACCAAATATGAGTTCGGTTTACATAACGGAAAATTAATGTTAATAGATGAAATTCATACCCCTGACTCATCCCGATTTTGGATCAAAAAAACATATGCAAAAAGATTTAAAGAAGGAACGGAGCCTGAGAATTTTGATAAGGAATTTCTGAGGCTTTGGTATGCAAAAAAGGGATATAGGGGAGACGGCCCTCCGCCTCCCATGACGGATGAGTTTATTATTGAGGTTGCCAGAAGATACATCGCGGTGTATGAAAAAATAACCGGAAAAAAATTTAAAGCATTTTCATACCCTATTGAAGAAAGAATTATCAAACGCGTTAAAAAAATACTTCTCTGAAAAATAAATCTTTGACATATCCCCAGTCCGGAGTGAATTATGCTGATATGGATCCCGTAAAGAAAATGGCTCAAGAAGCGGGGCGCTATACAGCAAAAAATCTGATATCTAATGGATTTTCAGAAATTCCTGATTCCAGAGGTGAATCTGCCTATATCTGGAAACAAGGAAATATCCATATGGCCTCTGTTGTGGAAGGACTTGGTACAAAGAATTTAGTAGCAGATGAAATGAGGAAAATTACCGGAAAGACCTATTATGACATTATTGGACATGATACAGTTGCAACAATAATCAATGATCTTATCTCAACCGGAGCAACACCTCTGGTAATTCATGCTTATTGGGCAATTGCCAACAGCTCGTTTTTATCAGATTTGGAAAGAATAAAAGATTTAATAAACGGATGGAAATCAGCTTGTGATTTATCAGGTGCATCCTGGGGCGGGGGAGAAACTCCGACACTTAAGGGAATTATAAATCCCGGCACCATAGATTTAGGAGGATCAGCAGTAGGAATTATTAAGTCAAAAAAACGTCTTATAAGAGACAGTAATCTAAAAAATGGAGATCGCATAATTTTACTTGGAAGCTCGGGAGTAAATGCAAATGGAATTTCTTTAACCCGTGCAATAGCAGATAGATTGCCTCAAGGATATGCCACAAAATTGCCGGACGGAAAGTTATACGGAGAAGTGCTTCTTACAAAAACTAACATATATGCAAATCTTTTGGAAAAGCTTTTTTCATCACATATTCAAATTAATTATATCTCAAATATAACCGGACACGGGTTGAAAAAACTCATGCGCGCCCGTCCTGATTTTACCTACCGGGTAGAAAAAATACTGCCTCCTCAGCCTGTTTTTTCTTTCATACAAAACCATTCTACACTTTCTGATTTTGAAATGTATCAGACTTTTAATATGGGAATGGATTATGCACTTTTTATACCGGAAAAACACGCGCCTAAGTCTTTAAGTATTATAAAAGAAGAAGGGTATGAGGCAATCGATGCAGGATACGTTTCTCCCGGAAAAAAACAGATTGTAATTGAGCCAAAGAATATTGTGTATCTCAGAGACAGTTTGGATCTGCGTTAAAATCGGTCAATTTTACTGAGAAAACAGTTTGTTTTGAGGAATAATCTGTTTTGTTTGAGAGGAACTGCTCCACCACAGTTTTGAAACCGCCCCTCCTCCTCTTTCGTAGTATTCTATTTTAACGGCGTATTTTTGCCCGGCAGTTAATGAAATGGTTCCGCTCCATTCTTTAGGAGACTGGTTGACCCATTTATTTATAATCTGCTGGTTATTTACCCAAAGCCTTACTCCGTCATCCGTGTATGTATAAAACCTGTATGTTTGTGAATACTCAGGAAGCACAAATCCGCTCCACCGTACGGAAAAGGTATCCGGGCCAAGTGCAGCCTCAGGAGATCCAGCCCCCCAGTTAAAGTTAACAGTAGGATCAACTCGTGTAATTGAATTGCCGGTGAAATTTATATTATTAAAGTAAATTCCTTTTAATCCGTCTCCTGAAGATGAGGGGGTCGGAGAAGCACTTGGGGTCGGAGTTGTCGTAGGAGTAGACGTTGGCGTTGGAGTAACAGTGGGAGTTGGAGTAGGAGTATTAGTAGGTGTCGGAGTAGGTAATGGACCGGATGTTTTAAAAAGTTGAGATTGGGGTAGTATCTGTTTTACCTGAGAGGGTGAACTCCATAATAATTTGGCAACTGCCTGCCCGCCTCTCTCGTAAAATTCCATTTTGATATCATATTTTTGATTCCCGGAAAGTGAGATGGTTCCTGAATTTTCGGTAAATCCGTGGTCTGTCCAGTTATTTATAATCTGCTCGTTATTTACCCAAAGCCGTACTCCGTCATCAGAATCCGTGTAAAAAGTATACGTCTCATTTTCTTTAGGAAGAACTTGTCCCGTCCATCTTACGGAAAATGTATCCGGGCCGACAGTAGGATCAGGAGATTCCGCCCCCCAGTCAAAATTAACGGTTGCGTCGGTTCTCTTTATACTTGTTCCGGTAAAATCTATAGTGTCATAATAAGTTCCCGTTAATCCGTTGTTACCGCCTGTCCCCGGAGTTGGAGTGGGTGTAGGTGTTGGTGTAACTCCGCTATCGGCAGATAAGTCCCACACCAATTTAGCGACTGCGTCTTCTGTATGATCATAAAATTCCATTTTGATAGCGTGATCTCCCCCGCTTAACAGTATGCTTGCCTGGTAAGAAGTCTCTGCCTGATTTATCCATGTATCAATAAGAAGCTGGTTATCAACATAAAGCCTGCCCCCGTCATCAACCGTCATGGTGAACGTGTATTTCCCCTGGGCAAACTGCTGAATTTTTGTCCACCTTACCGAGAAGTCATCCGCAGATATCGCGGGATCGGGAGAATTATATCCCCAGTTAAAATCTATTTTTTTATCCTGTCTTGTTGTTGCGGGACTTCCTGTGAGATTTATGTTATTAAAATATTCCGCGTTAAAGGCAGGCGCTGCGTTAAAATTAGCCGTGTACGCGGTATCGCTTGAGGGAACAGTAATGGTATGCCGGACTTCTCCTCCGTCTGACCAGGATGCGAACTGATAAACATTCCCGTTTAACTCCTGCAAGATTGGAGCGCTTAATACTCTTTGAAATCCGACGACATGCGCAATAGTTTGGGGCGTATTTGTAGGTTGACCATCTAAAAGAATTTGAAGTCCGGATGGTTGTGTTTGAAAAGTAAGATTTACTTTAACGGGATAAATCGTTACCGATTGTGTCGTTGATACATTATCAGCATCTGTTGCGGTTATCTTTATCTCATACCATGTTTCCCAGGAAGGTTCTCCCTCTGTTGGAATCTGGAATGTTCCGGTTCTGTTTTGAACCGGTCCGTAGAAAGGATGGGTATGTGTCTGGTGGTGAAGCAAAATTTCTGTTGTAAAGGCACTATCGGGAAGATTGTTTCCCTGACTATCCGTTGCTTCTGCCGCATAGGAAATAGTATCTCCCGCGTGATACGTTGAATTATTAACAGGCTGTGTGATAGTGACTGAAGGCGGAGTACCGACCTTGATGGTAATTGGAGCCGCGTTTCCCGTCCCGGGTCCGTCGCTTACTGCGAGCTTAACTGTGTAGGTTCCTTTTTGATTGTAAATTTTAGTCGGGTTGGGATCTGTTGCGAATGTGTTATCTCCAAAGTCCCATAAATAAGTAATAGAATCTCCATCCGGATCGTTTGTTCCGTCACTTGAGAAATGCACAGTAAGTGGGGGATTTCCGCCGGTTATATCAGATGATGATTTGGCAATGGGAATTTGATTGCCTGTGGAATAGGTGATCCGGTAGAGTCTCTCCGGATAATAGGTAATATAATACATGGACCCGTCAGAGGCAATTTTGGCATCCACAACGCTTCCTGCGGATAAATCAAAATCAAATGTTCCGGATTTTGCCCCGTTTGCATCCAAAGTCAGACCTTTAATAAATCCGAGTGCATAGTCTCCATAGAACAAATTTCCTTTATATTGGGAAGGAAACATATTTCCCTGATAGATTGGTCCTAGGGAAACGGATGCGCTTTGTCCCGCGTGGCTGTATGAAAAAATGGGATCAATAAAATTACCGGTATTATTTCCCTGGCAAAACCCTTCACACGTCGGCCATCCGTAATTTCCTCCTTTTTGCACCAGATCAATCTCCTCCCACGCGCTTTGTCCGACATCCCCCACATATAGTCTTCCGGTTACGCTATCAAACTGAAATCTAAAAGGATTTCTAAATCCATATGCCCAGATTTTCTCCTCAACTTGCGACTGTCCGACAAACGGGTTATCAGAGGGAGTTGTCCCGTCTTTATTCATTCTCAGAATTTTTCCATGCGGGTTACTAAGATCCTGAGAATTAGCAGTGTTTCCGTTATCTCCGACAGATAAATACAGCTTTCCGTCCGGACCAAATCTGATCGTTCCGCCGACATGAAGCTCATCTGAAGGGATTAAAGTCTGGTAAATGGTGACGGCGGATCCGTTTGCAGTATCTCCGGATGCATCAAAGCGAACCAAATGGTTTAATGTGTCTGTCCCGGTATAGTAGAAATAAACATAGTGATTGTTTGAAAAATCAGGATCAAATGCAATTCCCATAAGCCCCCGGTCTCCGGTATCAACGGTTTGAAACTGAGTAAAAAGAGTAGGAAGAAGTGCTCCGTTTTTATACACCAACACCTTTCCCGTTCTTTCCAGAATAAAAATTCTTCCGTCCGGAGCAAAATCAAACCCGGTTGTTTCACTCATCCCCGAGCCTATAATTTGCGTGGTTTGGAAATTAGGAGGAGGTACCGCATAAACTTTTGCACGTATAGAATAGATGATCAAGGAAGAAACAACGACTAACAGGAAAATGAATAATTTTTTCACGAATTTACCTAAAAATATAGTTGTGGAAATAATATAGGATGAAATCTGGTCTTGTCAATAGTTCCTAAAAACTATTGTATATCACCCTATATTTCAGTAACAGGGTGCCCTTCTTATTAAGTTTTCTTACCCCTTTTAACTCCATAGTTATATTGAGTCTACTTGGGGATACTAAGGAATTTCCCAGTCCGAAAAGTAAAGGTTCTATGGTTATCCATATCTCGTCTATACGTTTTTCTTTTAAAAAATGAAAGTTTACCTGTTCGCCTCCTACAACCAGCACTTTGCTGTATCCTCTTTTATTAAGTTTTTCGATAAGTCGGGAAGACGGCTCATCGGTAAACTCAAGCATCTCTTTAACGGCTATGTTGGAATATTTTTGAGGTGTACGTGTCATAACAATTCGTAAACATCGGGGAGAAAGTTTGATGACGGATTTTGCGGCATCAAATGTCTTTCTGCCCATAATTATTACGTCATTTTTCTCACGCAGTGAAAAGAAATATTCCCGATCTTCCGGGGAAGTCCAATTATAAATTCCCGCTTCATCCCACTTTGTCGTTTTACCGTCCAGAGACATTACCATGGCCAGAATGACTTTCATATTTTTAACTCAGGTGGTTTTTTATTTTCCTGATAGAAGTGCTACTTTCTCATCTCCCGGATGGGATGAAATCATATTATTTTTTAAGAGGCAAACTAAAATAAAATGTAGATCCCTTTCCTTTTTCACTATAAACCCAAATATTGCCTCTGTGCCTTTTAATTATTTCTTTTGAAATATACAGCCCCATTCCAAATCCGGGAAATGTCTTTCCCATATCATCATTTACCTGATACAGTCTGTCAAATATTCTTTTTTGCTGATCCTTTGCAATACCAATACCAAAGTCCTGCACACTTACCGTTGCTTTTCCGTTTAATTTCCTCAGTCCTATATTAATATCTCCTTCATTAGAGGAATATTTGATGGCATTGGTTATAAGATTGGTAATTATTTGATAGATTCGAAATCTATCCGCATAGATTATTACAGATGATCTTTTCAAATAGTTAATTTTCTGTTTTTTAGCAGTTCCCCGTAATTCGTTTATTACTTCTTTTAATAATCTATCCAAGTTGAACTTCTCTTTATTAAAAGTTAGTTTTCCGGTCTGAAGACGGGAAACATCGAGTAAATCGCTGACCAATTTCTGCAGCTTCTGGGTCTGTTCTTTAATACTATGCAGAGTTTTTTTAGAACGGGGGTCATTGTAATTTTTTATCCGGTTTAAAAGAGATTCTATATATAACTTCATACTGGTAATAGGTGTCTTTAACTCATGGGATGCCATATTTACAAAGTCATCTTTTCTTTGTTCCAGTTCTTTTTGTGCCGTTACATCATGAACAATCTCGGCTGCAGCTATCACTCTTCCGTGCCGGTTAAGAATGGGGGCTGCGCTCACCTGTATGTATGTTTTTTTCTCATCTTCTTTTTCCAGGACAAATTCTTTTCCAACAACTGGCTTGCCGGTTATAAGCGCTTGAGAAAGGGGAGATTGAGAGGGGTTTGCAAGTTTTCCGTTTTGGGTGAGTGGAATTTTAAGGGAGATGGGAAGTTTTGTACCCATGATTGCATTTATTTTTTTATTTCCCTGTATAATAGTTCCTTTACTGTCTGTGATGAGAACTCCGACCGGTAATTGTTGAATGATTGTCTGTAATCTTCTTTTTTCATCTGCTTCCTGTTCAATCAGGTTATCAATTTTTTGCTTAAGACCCCCAATAATGGTTGATAGGATTAAATACAAAATGGATAGAATAATCGTTGTCTCAATTCCGGAGGTCAACTGTGCTTGGGTATAATGCCTGGAGTACATAATATAAAAATAATAGCCCGGGGTTATAACCGTTGCGGTAAATCCTCCTTTTATTCCGTCCCTAAAGCTAAAATAAGTTATAAGTACAGCGGATAATGAAATGACATACACACCGTACGCACTCGGATCCATGGAAATAAAATAGGCTAAAACTTCAAACAATGCGTAGATAAAGATAGTTAAGAGGAAGGGAAACAGAAAAGAATAATGGGTATCCCCCAAGTGGGAAATCGGATTAAGATACGCTAATATCTTTTTATCCATATTATAAGCCTATCTTAGCATGTATGTACTCTGAAAGATAATTACTTCCACCTGTATCTTTTTATTAAAGACCACATTTAATTATGCTCAAGATATAATCTGTAGTATTGATAGTACATAGTTTATGTGTTAAACTATTTAATAGATAAACTATATCTATGGCAAATAATGCATATATCGAAGAGCTTTTCAACGTCATGATGCAGTTTGGCAAGATTGTCGCGCATCAGACCCAAGAATCTCATGAAGAGAAAGTTGCAACCATGTTACAGTTTGCGGCACTTCATTTTTTGAAAAGTAAGCCTGCTCAAACGGTAGGAGACCTGGCAAATGATTTAAAACTCTCGAAATCCTCAACTACACAGCTTATCAAACGCCTCTCCCATGCAGGACTGGTTAAACGGGATTCAGATAAGGATGATCTTCGAATCACTCGTATAACGTTAACCCCTGCGGGGGAAGAGGAAATGATATTGCAAAAGAAGAAAATGCTTAACAAAATCGGAACCTTATTTTCAAAAGTTCCCCAAAAAGATATCAAAGAACTTATTCGTATTTACCGGGCTATCATTGAAGGAATAAAGAAATAAAACCTATGAGTACAGCTGTTCAATTTATTAAACGGCCTTTTCAGTGGTTTCTCAAAACCAGACGAAGAAATAAAGTTTTTATTCTACTTGCAATCGTAGTTTTATTTTTTGTCCTGTTGGGTCAAATTCAGAGAGCAAACGCAAAACCCCACTATATTTTTGCAAAAGTTGCGCGGGGAAATATAACAGAACTTGTTTCTGAGACAGGAAATATAGGCAGCAGCAGCACAACTGGTATTTATTCTCCGACAAACGGAACGGTTGAGGAAATATATGTCGCAAATAACGATCCGGTCACCCCGGGACAGAATTTATTTAAAGTAAAAAGCAGCGCTACCGAACAGGAGAAAGCGCAGGCCCTTTCTTCATACTTGACTGCTAAAACAACTCTGGATACTGCCAACTCCAACCTGTACACTCTGCAGTCTGTCATGTTTTCCAAATGGGATACGTTTAAAACGCTTGCCCAAACGGATACGTATGAAAATTCAGACGAGTCCCCCAAAAACGACCAGAGATCCTCAGCAGAATTTCATATAGCAAAGGATGACTGGCTCGCTGCGGAGAGTAATTACAAAAAACAGCAAGCGGTAATCTTTCAGGCACAGGCAGCATTAACAAGCGCACATCTATCCTACCAGGCAACTATGGATACCACGGTAAAAGCAACTGCAGGAGGGGTTGTTGCAAATTTGCAGTTATCTGTCGGAGATACGGTGCAGACAAAAAGTTCAACTTTGATGATTATATCGGAAGTTGCCAATACACAGGTTGATGTATCGTTAAACGAGGTAGATATTCCAAAAGTCGCGGAAGGTCAAAAAGCAGAAGTTACCCTGGATGCATTCCCGGGGAAAACATTTAACGGGAGCGTTAAAAGTATCGATACCGTCGGAACCAATACATCCGGAGTTATCACGTACCGTGTTTTGATAAGCATACTTAATCCCGGCCCGGGAATAAAACCCGGTATGACCGCAAATGTAGATATTGAAACGGCAGATGCCACAAATGTGTTGACGGTTCCTAATAATGCCGTCAAACCGTATCAGGGGAAAAAGGCAGTACAAATTCTGGATGCTAGAACCAAAAAAACTAACTATATCCCGGTAGTAATCGGTATTAAGGGTACGGAAAAAACAGAGATAAAAAGCGGAATTGCAGAAGGAAGTGAAGTTATAACGGGAACCAAAAATGGACCGTCCGCGTCGGCACTCATGGGACCTTCAGGCCAATAAATGTAGGTATGAAAAACACTTCTTCCCTTATTTCTTTTTCTGATGTTTCAAAAACATACGGAAATGGCGAGGATGCCTATCCGGCTTTAAAAAAAATTTCCCTTACGATTTTTCGGGGTGAATTTGTTGCCATTATGGGCCCTTCAGGAAGCGGTAAATCGACACTGATGCATATTATCGGTTGTTTGGACAGTCCCACGAGCGGACGCTATTTTCTAAATGAAAAAGATATCAGCAGTTACAATGATGATCAACTGGCTCATATCCGAAATCAAGAGATCGGATTTGTTTTTCAGGCGTTTAACCTCCTGCCCCGGACCACGGTACTCAAAAACGTGGAGCGTCCTATGATGTATGCCGGTATACCGCAGGAGGAGCGGACAAAGCGTGCCATGGAGTGCCTGACTCTTGTCCATCTGGAAACAAAGGCCAATAGTTTATCCAATAAAATCTCCGGAGGCCAAATACAACGGGTTGCAATAGCCAGGGCGCTTGTAATGAACCCCTCTATACTTTTAGCTGATGAACCTACCGGAAACTTGGACAGTAAAACATCTCATGAGATTATGTCATTTTTTCAGGAACTTAATAAACAGGGACACACCATTGTTCTTATTACTCATGAGAATGATATTGCTTCATTTGCAAAAAGAATAATAAATATAAAAGACGGTGAAATTACTTCTGATAAAAAATCCATATGAATTTTAGAGAACTTTTTATTACGGCACTTATGGCTCTCCGGGGAAATTTGCTTCGTACCCTGTTAACCATGCTGGGGATTGTAATCGGAATTGCATCCGTAATTTTGATTATTTCATTAGGGGATGGAGCAACAAAAGTAATTACACGGGAGATAGAAGGATTTGGTACAAACAAAGTGATTATTTTCCCAGGATCATTCCAGGACGGAAGCTATGCAACGATAAAAACACTTACCATAGATGACGCAAAAGCACTCATGGCGCACGCATCCGATTACAATATTACTAATCTTTCCCCGATTGTAAACTATTCGGGAAGCATATCTGGAAACGGGGAAACGATAAGTACCAGCGTAACAGGAGTTGCGGAATCTTATATCTCCATGCAAAACAGCGAACTTGCAGAAGGAGAGTTTTTAGGAGAAGAGGATATAAACGGGTACGCACGAGTTGCAGTAGTGGGACCCAAGGTGGTTTCTGATTTGTTCGGAGAGGATGCAGACGTGATAGGAAAATCCATCAAAATTGACAAGAGATCATTCCGTATTGTCGGAGTTACCGCTCCGAAGGAAAGCATAGACCGGCCTCCCCCGGACCAGCTGGTGTACGTTCCGTATACGACAATGATGAAAATGATACTCGGACAATTCCACCTGCAGGGGATTCTGATTCAGGTAAATAATTCGGACCTGGTTGATGACACAATTAATAAAATATCTCTGTTTCTCAGAGATAGGCACAATCTTGAACCCTCACAAAAAAATGATTTTTCCATCCAAAGCTCAAAGGATCTTCTGAATACTCTCGGAACAGTAACCGGACTGTTAACCGGTCTTCTTGCCGGAATTGCCGGGATCTCCCTTCTTGTCGGAGGGATAGGAATCATGAATATCATGCTCGTAACTGTCACGGAACGGACCAAAGAAATCGGACTCTTAAAAGCAATCGGAGCACGGAAACGGGATATTCTTACCCAATTTCTGATCGAATCGGTTGTTCTCACTCTGGTCGGCGGCGCAATCGGAATGACGATGGGGATTTTATTCTCATTTCTCATCACCTCCGTTGCTAAAATTCCTTTTATCATTTCTCCGGTTTCTCTCCTTCTTGCAGTCGGAGTCTCAAGCGGAGTCGGTATTGTATTCGGGATTTACCCCGCTTCGCGTGCCGCAAAATTATCTCCTATTGATGCTCTTAGACATGAGTAAGTAAAATAGGGTGATGAGACCATTTTCCCAATCAGTCCAAACACCGGAAGAGTTATATAAAGAATTTAACTCAGGAAAATTCGGACTAAATACCAATCAGATACTATACAATCAAAAAAAATACGGACTGAATGAAATTTCAGGACACCGTATCTTTTGGTGGCATATACTTCTCCGTCAATTTAAATCACCTTTTTTGTATCTGTTGATTGCCTCTGCAGTTCTTTCCTATATCCTGGGAGAAATAATAGATGCGGTTATGATTGCCCTTTTTGTCAGCATCAATACAACTCTTGGCTTTTATCAGGAATATCATTCTGAACAAACGTTAACCGTATTGAAGAAATTTATTGTACCAGAGGTCAAAGTTATAAGAAATAACGAGGATGTCAGCGTAAAAAGTGTCGATATAGTTCCCGGAGATATTATACAATTTGAAGCAGGAGACATACTTCCCTGTGATATCAGACTATTTGAGGAAACCAATCTGACTGTAGATGAATCCGTTCTAACCGGGGAGTCTGTTCCTTCTTGCAAAACAGCTTCCGTTTTGGATACATTACCCAAAAATGTTTATGAATCGTCCAATATATGCTTTTCCGGAACCACCGTTGTGAGCGGGAAGGGGAAAGGAATGGTTGTAAGAACCGGAAAGCATTCTTCCCTGGGAGAGATAACTAACCTAACCGTTGAAACTCATCACGAAAGCAGTTTTGAAAAAAGTGTTTCTAAATTCAGCCGCCTTTTACTTTACCTTATCCTTATAACATTGGTTGGAATATTTATTCTTAACCTATTTATAAAGAAGGAAACGATAAATATTCCGGATACTTTAATTTTCTCAATTGCTCTTGCGGTAAGTGTCATTCCAGAAGCCTTGCCCGTTGTAATCACGTTTTCACTTTCCCGCGGAGCACTGCGCTTAGCCCGTAATAAAGTTATAGTAAAGCGTCTTTCCGCAATTGAAGATCTGGGGTCAATTGAAGTACTCGCAACGGACAAGACAGGAACTCTCACTGAAAATAAACTTACTCTCCATAACATATACGGAGATGAAAAAACACTTTTGTATGCTTCTCTTGCCGCGACACTTCTTGAGAAAAAAATACAGTCCACCCACTCATTTGACATAACCCTCCTTAACTCATTATCAGAAAGTGAAAAAAAAGAATTCGGGAAATATCAGAGACTGCAGGAAAATCCGTTTGACCCTGAGAGAAAAAGGAGCAGCATGATAATTAAAAACAATAATAATTACGAACTTATTGTAAGAGGCGCAACTGAGGAAATTTTAAAAATTTGCACTGGGATAAGAGAAGAGAGGAAAAAAGAAATAGAGGAATTTATTAAAAAAGAATCCGGCAATCGTATAATTGCCGTTTCTAGGAAAAATATTCTTTTTAAGGAAAGTACGGATCAAACCAAAGAAGAAAAAGATTTACAGTTTTTAGGGCTTATTTCTTTTGTAGACCCCATCAAAAAAACGGCTCAAAAAGCGGTTAATGATGCTAAAATGCTTGGAATTGAGATTAAAGTTTTAACCGGGGATAGTCCTGAGGTTGCCGGAAGTGTAGGGTATCAGATCGGCTTAATTCCAAATCCGACAAATGTTATTACAGGATCTGAATTTGAGAGTCTCACCTCAGAAAGTCAACACGAGGCAGTGTACAAATACAACATCTTTGCCCGGGTATCCCCTGAGCAAAAATACAAAATAATACAGCTTCTGGAGGAAAAACATGAGGTAGGGTTTTTAGGGGAGGGGATAAATGATGCTCCGGCTCTAAAGATAGCCAATGTGGCAATTGTTGTTGCGAGTGCAACCGATGTCGCGCGCGAATCGGCTGATGTTGTTCTCCTGAAAAAAAGCCTTGGGGTTATCATTGATGGAATAAAAGAGGGGAGAGAGACATTTGCCAACACTTCAAAATATATACGGGCTACTCTTTCATCAAATTTCGGCAATTTTTACACCGTTGCGGTTGCCTCCCTTTTTATAAATTACCTGCCCCTTCTGCCTCTTCAGATTTTACTTATAAATCTGCTGACGGACTTTCCGATGATTGCCGTTGCCACAGACCATGTAGATCCTGCCGAGCTGAAAAGTCCGCGTTCGTATGATATAAAGGAAATTGCCCTAATCGGAACTCTCCTGGGTGTAGTAAGCTCTATTTTTGACTTTATTTTCTTTGCGTTATTTTATACCATTTCCCCTCAAGTACTCCAAACCAACTGGTTTATCGGAAGCGTTCTTACAGAACTTCTTTTCTTATTTTCCATACGTACCCGGCTGTCTATTTTTAAAGCTAAGCCTCCTTCTTTAATTCTCGTTATCCTGACCGGTCTTGCATTTTTAACTGCAATTATTCTTCCCTATACCCTTCTGGGCCGCACTCTTTTTAGCTTTGTTCCTCCGACTCCCAATTACTTAATTACCATTCTTGCGGTGGTTTTAATCTATTTTGTTGTCACTGAAATTATAAAAGTGTTATATTACCAGTCGAATCGAATTCATATACACAAGCAAAAAGAGATGTTAAAATCCCGGGAAATAATCGCAGATGATATTATTTTTAGGAATACTTAAATAGGACAGCATTTTTTTGTAAGATCTTACCATCGCGTCAGGCCCAGAAAGATAAAATAACCGATATACAAAGTCAGGAACTTCTTTGATAATCATATCCGGTGTAATATATCCCGTTTTTCCTTTCCAACTGGATGGAATTTTCTGGGAATTTGTCAGAACATAAATTATTTTTATTCCTAATTTTTTAACCGATTGATCCAAAATATTTTTATATACCATTTCATCCGCATTCGATACTGCATAGAAAAGAATAATATTTCTCTTTTCGCTTTTATGGATGAGGTACTGGATCATGCTTCTAAAAGGCGTTATTCCGATGCCTCCTGCAATAAAAACAAGTTTTCTATTTTTATCCTTTGGAAGGGTAAAGTCCCCTGCAAGCTGGGAAGCAAACAGATAACGTCCCGGGGAAAGACCAATCAGGGCTTTTTTAAAGCTGCTGGAACTGGTTGGGTATGCTTTTATTGCCAGTTTTACTTCTTTCTCGGTAGGGGATGAGGCAACCGTGAAGTATCGCCGGTTCCCTCTGGTGTCCGGATTGGTATGGGGAAGAGTCCATTCTAAGTATTGCCCTGACAGATACGAAAGTTTTTTATCAGGCATAAAAGTAAATTCGTGTACTAAGGGAGCAATCTGTTCTTTTTTTATAAGTTTAAGTTTGAGTCTTTGTTTAGAGCTGACTAAATATGAAAAAATATTTCCAATAAGTAAGGATAATTCAGGAGTTGAGTAAAGAGGACCTATATGAAATGGGAAGCCAAAAAAAATTCCTACGATAATTCCATATAGTATTTGCAATTTTTTAGTAGGAGGAGTTGTAAGAGGCTCTGTAAGCATTATGGTTCCGAAAAATATCAAAGGCCAGGACGTAAAAATCTCAGTTAAGGAAATTATAAGATTCCCTTTATCAAATATTCGGTATGTCAAAATTATTACAATTCCGGTTATTAGAAATGAGAAAAAAAGGTGAAACCTTCTGATTTTTCTGACGATTAATAATCCTGCCATTAAAACTACAGGGAGTAAAACGGTACTTCCCACCCACCAAATTACCTCACCGTATCCAAGTAATCCTAAAATAAATAGAGATATAGCAGCAGGATTAAAAAAATGTTTTCTTCTGAATGTAAATAGGTATTTCGACCCCGTGGCAAGAACTGAGGCTAAGATAAGAGGTAACGTCTCATTGGGATTTGATGGAGGGGATACTATAAGAAAAAGAATTAGAGAAGTAATATAACCGGATTCGATATTTGTTGGAGCTTGGAATATTACAGAAAATAATTTGTTTGAGATATAACAAACTATTAAGATTAATAGGGAACCAAAGAGTAATTGTAAACCGCTAAAAGGAAGAAAACCAAAAAACCCTAAAAGTATTGCAAAAAATGAAATTACCAAAAGTCCATACAGTACCAGTCGGTACATCGTAATCGAATTTAGGAAATTATCTATTTTTTCAAGCATATTACTTGTAAAAAATCTCAGAAGAAAAATTAGGGGATTTTTCTATCGAAAAATCCGAATTTAACATCAGATATTCAAAATTATACTCTTTTTTTAGAACTTCTGGCTGAATAAAAAATAAACAAGTCGAGAGAGCATCAGCTAAAACTGCGATATCTGCAATTGCCCAAGTTGCCAATATGTTTGTAGGAGAGGATAACGTATGAGGATCTATAATATGATTAAATTTTCCCCATTTACGCCTGTTTCCTGCGGAGGCACAAATACTTTTATTTAAAATAGAAGCAACACCAATTACCTGTTTTAAATTATTAGGATTTTCAAGACCTACTCTGAGAGGTTTATATTCTTTGCTCTTATACAGAATATCCCCTCCTGCATCTATGCAGTAGGAATAAATTTTTTCTTTATGTAATAAATTTCCGACTATATCGACAAGATATCCTTTCCCTGCAGCTCCAAAATCCAAAAGAGCAGGTTTTTTTAGATTCAGCTTTAACGCGTCATATTCCATAGCATCCCTCCATAAAGGAGGGTGATTTAATTTACGTGTTGATATTAAGGAGTAGTTACGGTCGTACCCGGCATCTGACAATATCTGGCCAATAAGCGGGGTAAATGCACCATCGGTTAAATAATAAAGTCTTTCATAAAGGGAAAAAAGAAAATCTGCATGGGAAGGCAAATTATAGATTCCGGTCTTTCTGGACATGCGGGTAATCAAAGAGTCCTGTCTAAAGCGGGAGTATACAGAATCAAATTCAAAAATAGTGTCTTTAATCTTATTAAGAAGATTTTTTTTCTTAGAAGAAGAAAGAGAAGAATAAAGATCAATTTGCCACCTGGTTCCTATGGCATCAAATTCATACTGCATTTTAGACTTTTGCCTGCTGTTTTATTTTCTCGATTGCATCGTTAAATCCTTTAGGACTTAGAGAGGAGCCCGCGACTTTATCCAATTTTACCTCGTCAATATTTTTTCCGACAACCAGAGGCTTAAAATTTGAAGCAAATATTCCCTGAAATTTAATCGAGTTCGGACGGGTTGCTTCAGGAGTAACCTCTGCATCCGTTATAAGTCCGTCTTTTAAGGTAACTTTAACCTGAAGATGTTCATCCCCACCGGGGGATACGTACTCTCCCTGGGCAGAATATGTATTATCTTTATAGCTTGAAGCAGATAGTGGACTGCTTGCAGATGCACCCATAGTTTTTGAACTGTCAGGAGTTATCGTCAATTGTGTTCGTTCAGGTGACTGGGAATTCGTTTTATTTTTTGATCCGAATCCGACAATTGCCACAACTAATATAATAACCAGAGCTCCCACAACCAGCTTGGGAGACATAGAATTCCCTGATTTTTCTTCGCTTTGAATTCCTTCAGAAATGTGTGAGTCTTCCATATATTTTTATTTTTTTTAATAACGAGAAATTTATTGTAGTTTATATTTTATGAGTATGTCAATCGGAAAAATACCTCTTTCCCTGTTGACAAGGTGAAAATACCGGAACTACAATCCAAATTAGATATATAAAAATGAGCAGGTAATCCCCTGAGATATTTTTTTTCTTTTTTTGATTATAGGAGCCATTTATGTTGTATTTTTCGGAATTATACGGAAAAAAGGTTTATTCAGAAGACAACCGGTATATAGGTAAGATTCATGACTTTCTTTTTTTAGCTGCCGAGACACCCCTTATTACCAAAGCTGTAATTAAAACTCCCAATAATACAGAATCCATATCTATCCAAAACTTCAGAAGACATAATCGCGATTTAATATTAAAAAATGGTTGTACCCGAGAAAGCGTAACTATAAAAGTAGGAGAGATATCCCTTCTTAATCATCTTCAAAACCAGCAAATTATAGATATAAATGGAGTTAAAGTCATACGGGTAAATGATGTAATTGTGAGTGATCTTCCCGAATACGTCATATCAGGAATTGATGTGGGAGCTTTGGGAGTATTCCGCTGGATTGGGGCGGCTAACATCTTAGTTAATATTCTCAGACATTTTAATTTTCATCTTAAATCCGAATTTATTCCCTGGAGCGATATCCAGCCGGAAGGTGTTGCGGGAGGACGGATTGTTTTGAAAAAAGAGATAGAAAAACTTAAAAAAATCCGTCCGGAGGACCTGGCAGAACACCTGGAACACGCGACCGTTCAAAATGTATTAAAAGCATTAAAAGTAATGGACAAAGATATAGCTCTGCGCGTTATTGCGGATTTAAACCTGGACTATCAGACGGAAATTTTAGGAAGGTACACCCCCGAACATGCCGGACAAATTCTATCCCTTATTGATCCGGATCAAAGTGTAGATGTCCTCTTGTCTTTAGGTAAAGAAAAGAGAGAAGAAATTCTTCCTCATGTTGAAAGTACAAAAAGAAAAGAAATAGAACATCTTCTTCATTATGCAAAAACTCCGATAGGACATCTGATGACAACTGAATTTTTATCCGTTCCCGCTGATACTACCGTCAGAAATGTTATTGAAAAAGTCAGAAAAAAAACAATAGACTTTTCTGAAATGCTTTACGTTTACGCGATTAATAATAATAATCAAGTGGTTGGTGCTTTAAACTTACATGAGCTTCTGCTAAACAAGCCGGATGTCCCTTTATATAGATTTATGAATCAAAATCTGATTTTAGGAAGACTAACCACTCCCAAGGAAATAATCCTAAGACGCATGCTGAAGTATCACATTTATGCTATCCCCATTGTTGATGAGAACCGTGCACTTTTGGGAATTGTATCTCTGCAGGATATATCAGAGGATATCATTAATCAGTACTCATAATTCTATGTTTCACAACAAGTGGCTCAAACGGTTCGTTATTTTTTTGGGGGTGTTAGGACCTTCCGTCGTCACAACCATGGCCGGCAACGATGGAGCGGGGGTCATCACGTATTCCTACGCGGGTGCAAAACTGGGATACGCGGCCCTTTTTACCCTTCCTATTCTTACTATTTTGTACGGGGTCACCCAAGAGATGGGATCGCGGATAGCGATTGTGAGCGGAAAGGGACTCGGGGATGTGATCCGGGAAAAATTTGGAGTACGGATTGCGATGGTTATATTTGCTCTTATTCTTATTGCTAATTTCGGAACGATAGTAACAGACATAGCTGCTTTAAAAGTATCAAGCCAAATGCTGGGGCTTCCTTCTCTTCCTTTTATAGTCCTGACGATTGCCTTCTGTTTTCTTCTGGTTACATTTGCTGAATACGAAAAAAGTCAGAAGCTATTTTTAACGGGAATGGTATTTTACTTTGCATACCTGTTTTCAGCAATTAAAGGAAACCCCGACTGGATAAAATCAGTAACCTCTCTTTTTGTGCCGCCTTCAAACCTCTTAACCAAAGACTATATTGTCATGTCCATTGCAATTCTAGGAACAACCATAACCCCTTGGGGACAATTTTTCGTGCAAAGCTACATGAAGGATAAAAACGTTTCCGTCAGTAAGCTTCCCTATGCCAAAATAGAAGCCTACATCGGAGCTGTCATGTCTAATTTTTTTTCCTTCTTCATTATAACCGCAGCAGCAGCCACCCTTTTTGCAAATAAAATTCCTTTGGATTCCGGAGAACGTGCAGCTGATGCCATCCGGCCGTTTGCGGGAAATCTCGCCAGTGTCCTTTTTGCTGTCGGACTTGTCAACGCGGCAATTATCGGGATTATCATCGTGGGACTGACATCCTCTTACGCTTTCTCGGAATTCTTCGGATTTACGGGGTCCCTGGATGATCCGTATAAAAAGGGTAAAGTATTTTATCTGAATTTTCTTCTCAATATAGGTGCCGCCGCAGTTCTGGTTATTACTCCTTTTTTTCCTTTGTTTACAATTGTCATTTTTACCCAATCGTTAAATGGTATTCTTCTTCCCATATTTTTCTATTTTCTTCTTAAAGTGATAAACGACAAGAAAATAATGGGAAATTATACAAACGGGAAATGGTATAACCTATTTTCTGTTGTCTCAATTATTTTTATAGTAATCGCCGCACTTTCCGCTGCCGCTCTTACCCTGTTTGGGATATAGATCAGTATAGTTTTTCAAGTGTTGTAGCCCCGCCAGCAACTACAACAACAGCTTTAAATTTCACTTTCTGATTTAAAATATAGTCAGACTCTTTTTCATCTTTACTTGCTTTGACGGTCACATCATAGTGAGTATCACGGTCAATTCCCGTATCTTCATTTACAACAAATGTGGAAAAGTCGCACTGGTAAAGATAGAAACACGCTTCCTCTCCAACATTTGCATTGACAATGAATCCAACAACCGTTAAGGTATCACCGTCATTTCCGGGACTGGCATCAACAATTTCTCGGATATTAACCGGATCAGATATAGTAGGGGTGGGAGTAATGGTAGGCGTAATACTGGGAGTAATCGAGGGAGAGGGAGTCAGGCTAATAAGTGGGTATATTAAAGTCGAAGGGTTAGAGGTACTTCCCAATAAAGTAACAATAAGGGGATATGGGGAGCTTCCGTTATTTTTAGATTTGTTTAAAATTGGCGGAGTCCCTGAGAGCTTCTTTAATATATCAGGTGTCGGAGTAATTCCATAAACTACAAGTTGTGTTCCTGTCGGAATAGATTTTAAAGAATCCACCCGGTCGCCAATAAGAGATACTTCACCATCTTCAGTTAATAGGATTGGGTCACAAGAGTTATCTTTTGTATTTTTACACACAAGAGTTCCAGAAAGAGAGGCTCCCTGCGGTTCCACTTTAGGAGTTGGGACAGGATTTAAATTTGCCAGAGACCTCTGGTCATAAGACGCGTTTTTATAGGAAGGATTAGACATATTTAAAGCATAGGCAATCACTACCACAACTATTCCAAGTAAACCGGATCCAACGGTCGCAAGAGCTTTAGTGCTCCATGTATTTGAAGGCTTTTTACGGGGCAAATTATCCAGACTAAAATCCGTATCTATTTCGTATATATCATCCGGCATATATTCAGTATAAAGTCTTACGAACTGCAGTTCAATCTGTAGTGATATAATTTAGCTATGAATAAAAAAATAAAAACAGAACTGGCAACTTTCGGAGCCGGATGCTTTTGGGGAGTGGAGGAAATATTCAGAGAGCTTCCCGGAGTTATAAAAACAACGGTTGGGTATACCGGCGGGACAGTTAACAACCCCACCTATGAAGAGGTATGTACGGGGACAACAGGGCATGCAGAATCGGTACAAATTGAGTATGATCCCAAAGAAGTCTCCTATGAAAAACTGTTAAAAATATTTTGGGAAAACCATAACCCTATGACTCTCAATCAGCAAGGGCCGGATCACGGGCATCAGTACCGGTCTGTAATTTTTTATCATAACTCAACACAAAAAAAGGTAGCGAAAGAATCGTTAAAAGAGTTAGAAAATTCCCATAAATGGAAGGGTGCAATCATCACCGAAATAGTAAAAGCTTCACCATTTTGGATTGCGGAGGAATATCATCAGCAGTATTTGAAAAAACGAGGATTATCTTCGTGTCATTTTTAAAATGAACCTTCAAATCTACCATCCCGTCGTTTCCCACATTATTTCTCTTCTTAAAGAAAATAATTTTCGGTACGAATCATTCGAGCATGCCCCTGTACGGACAAGCATCGAGGCGGCAAAGATAAGGACAGGGTATACCCTTTCCCAAGGAACGAAAGCCTTAATTGTTCGTGTAAAAGCAGACGGAAAAAAGTTTTTGGTGATGCTTGTCATTCCGGGAGATAAAAAGTTTGATTCTGAAAAAGTGAGAACCCTTCTTCATTCTAAAGATATTAGATTCGCAACAGAAGAGGAAGTCATAAAAATTACTGACGGGGTATTACCCGGAGGCGTACCTCCTTTTGGAAATCTTTTTAATATCCCAGTTTATATTGATCCAAAAGTTTTAGAAAATGAAAAGATTATTTTCAATGCTGGAGACAGGAGCTTCTCAATTGCAATGAAATCGGAAGATTATTTTACTCTGGTCAGGCCAATTGTCTCCCCCTTAACCTCAGAAGGATAATTTGTTACAATCGCCCCTTACTTATGAATTTTCTTGAAAACCCGACGTTAAGTTTATCTATTTCGAATAATTCTAATGAACTTCTTCCTATTACAGGAAAAAGTAATACGGTTGATTTATCGGAAATGACAACAGAACAGCAAGCTGAGTTTAAGAGTTCTATAGATAAATCCCGAGGAAGAGCTAGAATTTTAGTGCATCCTTTTTTCATATTTCTTAAAAAAATTCTTGACCGGTATGATGACGGAACCCGTACTACTAACTACTTCAATGGCATCATGCGGGTTATAAAAAAAAGGACTCCGGAAAGCACCCCTCTTATTATCATGGAAGAGAAACAACGAATGAGCGATACATCTCATTTTATAGATTCATTGCCACAGGATTATGAACCGGTATATTTGATTGCAACAGAAAAAGCTACCTGTACCCCTTATCATGACGGCTTCATACCGTATACAAAACCTCACCCTCAATGGGTGGAGGAACATATTTCAGAACCAGCTCTGACCCACCCCATAACATACCAACCGAACACCAACCCATGGTAGACTAAATGATCCGAAAGGGGGCAAAAACAGACACGTTCCGGCTCATCAATTGTGCCGGAGGACCGCAACAATTCTTGCTCATTATTTTAAAGTGGATATTTCATCCCTTATATACCCGGAGAATATATTGAGCATATATCAGGATTATGGGATTATTCCGAAAGAATAAAATGCCGGGGGAAAATTTTACCTATCAATGGGAAATGCAATCAAACAGGCAGAGACTCCTCCTAGTCCTTGATGAGAGGCCAAAATAAGAGGATGATTAGGTATCGTCTCGGATGCATAGGCAAGATGGGTATGCGTTTCCCGAAGTTTTTTCATATTTTCCAAAGCTCTTATCTGCAAAGAAGTATTTTTTTTAGGATTACGGGAATCGAAAATAATAGTTTCAGTAGGTCTGCATATGCCGATTTCAGCAATCTGCGCGCGTCTAATTGCTTGTCCTTTTTCCTCGCCTATGTCGCTTAAATCTAAATAAGAAGGAGCCATACCCCAAAGAACTCCTTCATCTGCAGCCTGCTCCTGTAATCCAAGGGATAAACCTAACCGGGGAGAGTATTGATGTCCCATAAGAGACGTCGTAACCGTAATTTCTTTATAGGCATCCGGTACACCTTGCAAACCCTTCGATAATGCATCCATTTCAATAGGGGCACCCA
>Ga0155406_136_pt2 | contig 27413 bp, 29 predicted proteins | sample RifCSPhighO2_02_FD_106374 | JGI IMG/M metagenome (GOLD analysis project Ga0155406, IMG submission 106374) | Candidatus Gottesmanbacteria bacterium RIFCSPHIGHO2_02_FULL_39_11
AACAGGATTTAGCACGCATAAACGGAGCAAATCTTTCTGTATGCGTCTCGGATACTTTTATGGACGCGGTTAAGAACGATAGAGATTGGGATCTGTATTTTCCGGATCCAACCGATCCTGAATATGATGAGAAATGGGATGGAATTATGGATCACTGGACTGCTTTGGGAAAAAAACCAAAAGTTGCCAAGACGATAAAAGCCAGATATCTCTGGGATCTTATTTGTAACGCTGCATGGAGAAGCGCTGAACCGGGTTTAGTTTTTATGGAGCGCTATAACAAAATGCATGCTAATAATTACTTTAACTACATTAATTGTGTTAATCCATGCGGTGAAGAGGGATTACCAGCTTGGGGAGTATGCAATCTATCCTCGATTAATCTGGCCTCTTTGGTAAATGACACAGGTGAGATGGATTATAAGAAACTGGCCGAGATTGCAAAAACTTCCGTACGGTTTCAGGATAATATCATCGATCAGGATGTCTATGTTTTTGAGGGAATCCGACAAACTCAGCTAAACGGAGAGAGACGGATTGGGTTAGGGACAATGGGGCTAGGTGACGCGCTTATCAAAATGAAGCTTCGATACGGATCAGATGAGAGTATTCCGGTCATTGAGAAAATTTACTCAATTATCCGGGACGCCGCGTTTGAAGAATCAATAGAAATTGCCCGTGAAAAAGGACCTTTTCCTAAATTTGATAAGAAAAAATATCCCGAGGGCCTTTTTATTAAGACGCTTCCTAAGAGCATTCAGGAGGGTATCAAGAGATACGGGGTAAGAAATTCAATTATTCTTATGCAGGCTCCAACCGGCTCCACCTCTCTTATGGCCGGGGTTTCTTCAGGAATTGAGCCGGTGTATGAGTTTTCATTTATACGAAGAGACCGCCTTGGCGAGCATATTTTATATCATCCTTTATTTGATGCATGGAAGAAAGAACACGTAAATGAGCCGACTCCGTCTTACTTTGTCTCTGCAAATGACCTCACCCCTGAGGATCATGTCAAAGTACAGGCGGCCATTCAAAAATATGTGGATGCCTCAATCTCAAAAACGGTAAATGCGCCCAAAGCTCACACAGTGGAGGAAGTAAAGAGGCTTTACATGATGGCGTATGACCTTGGATGCAAGGGGGTTACCTATATGAGAGACGGCAGTCGTCCGGGGGTTCTTGAAAGAATTGATGATAAGAAAAAAAAGGAGGTAGCCGCTCCTGCAAATGGAAACGGACATTCAGTTACCGAGATTAAGCCCCGTCCCATGGTAGTGCACGGATCCACATACCAGATTGATACACCTGTCGGATCTGCGTTTGTCACGATCAATATGGGGGCAAATAATCAGCCTTTGGAAATATTTGTAAACGTAGGAAAGGGAGGCTCTGACCTTACCGCCATGTCTGAGGCAGTAGGAAGGCTTGCATCCCTGGTTTTAAGGCTTCAGTCACCGGTTCCCTCTCTGGAAAGGGCGCGGCAGATTCAAAAGCAACTTCAAGGTATCGGCGGATCAAAGTCACTTGGATTTGGAGATAAACGGGTCCGTTCTCTTCCGGATGCAGTTGCTAAAGTAATCTCAACTCATCTGGATCTTCAGGCAAAGACAGGAGAAGAAGTGGAAGCTGTAAAGCCGTTGGTTGCTCAGCAGTCTCTAAAGCTGGACCGTTCTGAGTTTGATCTCTGTCCCAAATGCGGAGATGCAGCACTTGCCTATGAAGAAGGCTGTAAGAAATGCTATTCGTGCGGATATTCAGAATGTTAAGTGACTTAAGTTACCTAAGTCACTTAGATTACTTATGAATAAGCTCAAACTCTACACTCGAACAGGCGATCGCGGTATGACCTCTCTGTATGGAGGGAAACGGGTGGAGAAGTATGACTTACAGGTTGAAAGCTATGGAACGGTTGATGAGTTAAATAGTTCAATTGGAGTAATGCTTTCTTTTTTTTCTGTCATTCCCGCGAAGGCGGGAATCCACTCCTTTTATACAAATATTCAAAACGACCTTTTTCTCATCGGATCTCATCTATCTGGAGCGAAAGTAGATTTAAAAATAATCGATAAAAGAGTTACTGATATGGAAAAATTCATAGATGATTTAGATGAGAGTCTTACTCCTCTTAACAACTTTATTCTTCCGTCAGGTGCGAAAGATGCATCTTTCTCTCATTTATCACGGTCTATTTGCAGACGGGCTGAACGGATGGTAATTAAGCTTTCTAAAAGTATTGAGATTGACAAAAAAGTTATCATGTATTTAAACAGACTCTCGGATTGTCTTTTTCAGACAGCCAGGTTTTTAAATAAAGAAAATCGTATTAATGATGTAATTTGGAAAAAAGATTAACTTACTCTGTTATACTCCGGACGATTTTCACATTTTTTGCATAATCCACATGGGCCTATATCAATATTTTTACTCCCGCATCCTTCTGGATCATCTTTACAATCGCCTTTATGATATTTCCATTTAGCTTCAGACTTTTCTCCCGGAAAACCCAGTCGAGGAACTAAAGATTCAATAACAATCCCTTTAGGTCCAAATGATTCATTATCAGAACCACCCCCTGCACATCCACCTTTGGCAGATGTTTTTTTGTAAATTTCTCCAAAAGCGTAGGCCTGTCTATCTTCATGCCGGTTAATATCGTAAATAGTAATTGGACGATGACCATTAGGTATTAGCTCTATAACATGAGACTCATTTTTCTTTCTTAAGAACTGTTCAGATATTCTAAGAATTGTTGCGGCAAGTCCTTTTTGAAGTTTGAAAGGGTCGTAAGTTTCCTTGGCAAATTCTTCAAATTGCTGAATAATTAATTGAACATCACTATTAAACTCATATAATTTATCGGCGTTTTCTGCATCTTCATATACTTCACTCCAATTTTGATCTTTATAGGGAGTTGTTTTTCCTAATACGTCTTTTCTAGTTTTTTCTAAAATTCGAATAAGGTCTCTTGAAGTTTGAAGTTCTGGATCTAACCCATAGGGAATAAATCTCACAGATCGAACAATTTCAGCTTCGTTGGCACTCTCTTGTAATTTTTTTCCAGGTAATCTATTAATTACTTTAATTCCTTCTTGTACTGAAAAATCCGTTTTTATAGTAAAGCCTTTGATACTATCATGATTTTTTTGAAAAATAAAAAAATAACTATCTTGATATGAAATAGGTTTTCCATTATCAGTGGTAAGACCTGTTTTGCCCATAAGACTTGTCATGACAGCCAGTGAACCATTGGGAGTTTCTTGATCAAGAAAGAAAGATTTTATCTCTCCTACTGCATCTTTTACCGCCCCATCTCGTTCTTCTAATTTAACAGTATCTAAAATGTCTTTGTTTCCATAGAGTGGATCCACTAACCTATTATTACCATCTGCAGATTTCTCTAGGTAATATTTATAGGGGTAAACTAACTTATCAGATAAATATTCCAAAGCGAACCCCAAAATATCCCGCTTTGTTTGAGAAATCCATTTTGATCTTTCTGAATTTGAATTCCGATACAAATCCATTTGAGTCTGCATGCTAAATCCAATACCGGGGAATTCATACCAATTATGAGGAAGTCCTTCAAACTCTGCATTATCACTTAGGTAATTTACATGATATTCAAGGGGATCAGTAAGGGACGGTTTTTTTTCGACACGGTGGCTGTCTAGTTCATAAGGATAAGAAAATGGAGGATGATATGAATATTCTGCAGTGTGCATGCTTTGAGAAAATCTTCAAAGCAACCACTGTAAAATAAAAAATAACTTCTGCTCGGAAGATTTCTAACGGGGATCTGGCTCTCAGCATATGCTGAATACAGTTGCGGCACAGCTCTCGAATTACACGAGGTTCACCCGTGCTTTTATCTTAACATATCTTGAAGAAAGCGCCTAGTCATGACAGAATAAAAGAGTATGGCAGATAAAAATATAATTAAAAAAACAGTAATTGTTGCTATTGGATTTTTGGTTGTTGTTGGAATATTAAGAATTGCTATTCCTCCACAGGTTGATGTTCTTGAAAGGCAGAAAGAAATTCCGGTTACCGTAATCCCAATTACTAAATCCCCTATAACCGGGGTCAGAGTGACGGTGAGTTTTAACCCGGATAAAACTATTTTTGGAGATGTGGATGCCAAAAATGCAGAAGAGGCTCTTTTAAAACTTGCCGAGAAAGATAATGTAAAAGTTGAAATGAAAAAATACAGCTTCGGAAATTTGATAACCAAAATCGGGGATCTCGAAAACTCAAAAACAAACTCCTGGATTTATTACGTCAACGGCACGGGAGGGGATAAGGCCGCGAATTTGTTTAAGCTAAAAAACGGAGACAGGGTGGAGTGGAAGTATGAGAAAAATTTAACAATGTAACAATGAAACCATTTAACAATGAAACAATGTAATAATGATACAATTGATCTATGAAAACAGACAAAGCTATTTTTGCATTTTTATTAATTCTTCTTGCCATTCTTTTTAGAACAGCGTTGCATGTGGGAGAGAATGTTGAATTTGTAACAACTGCTACTTTGATCTCTTCTTTATATTTAGGAAAGAAATGGGCCATTTTAGTTCCGCTTATTACTCTTCTTATTTCTGATGCCATTATCGGAAACACGTCTATTTTCCTTTTTACCTGGAGCGCTTATCTCTTTTTAGGTATGGTATCCTATTGTGGATACCGTTTGAGAAAAATAAAATCACTGCCAAAGATTTTTGCCTCTTTGGGGTTTGCTATCTCAGGAAGTTTATGGTTTTTTCTCTGGACAAATTTCGGGGTGTGGCTTTTGGATACCCACCATATGTATGAGAAAGATATGGCAGGGCTTTTAAAGTCCTATGTGATGGGGGTTCCGTTTTTTAAAAACAATCTTGTAGGTAATTTATTTTTTATATTTATATCGATTTCGGCAGTAGAGTTTATTATTAAAGCTAAATCTTCCAAATTCAGGTTTTCCTTATTTAATATTAAAAAAAATAATTAATGTCTGATCAAAGACTATTCCAATCAGATCCAAAAAATAAAAGACCGACACCTCCTCCCATGCCGATATCAGTAGGAAGCGGGGGAGTGGAGAGAAGTGCAGGGAGTATAAAAGCGGGTGAAGTAGTTACCTCTGACTCTCATGAGATAGAGTTACCCGGTGAAGTAAAAGAAGCAGGAGTAGAAAAAATTCCGAACGAGGGGACAATTGTTGAAATTCCTCCGGATGTAAAAAAGATGGGAGTGACTCAAAGCGGTCCAGCGGCACCTGTAACTGCCTCTTCTACTTCACAAGTACAAATACCTATTGCTGACGATCAACTCATAAAAGACAGCAAGGGGCCGGTTACCTCGGCTCTTACCTGGCTTGCGATTTGGTGTATCCGGAAACTTAAAAAAATGCGTCTGGCTCTAGTAATCATACACGGAAAAGCTGAAATAGTTAAAGAAAATTAAAAATGGACATCCAAGCACAGGCTATTGATCAAAATTTTATCGACCAGATTTTTTTTCTGGGGGTTACCCTGCTGATTGTTTTCATTCTTCTTTTTATCCTCGCAGTTGCTTCTTATTTTTTTGTAATGTGGGTTCGTAAAGGCAGGAGAGAGAAGAAAAGTCTTGAGTTTGACCTCCTGTTGGTTAAAGTTCCTAAGGATAATGAAGGAAAAATTGACGCTATGGAACAGTTTTTTTCGGCAATTTCAAGTATCGGACATGGGGGGCATGGCATTTTGTCCTTTCTTAAGATGGAATTTTTAAATATTCCCGATCATGTCTCTTTTGAAATAGTGGGCTCGCCCGGCGATATCCGTTTTTATGTCTCCTGTCATCATCATCTTCGGGATCTGGTTGAGAAGCAGATATATGGTATGTATCCGGGTGCTGATATTAAAGAGGTTGATGAGTACAATCTGTTTGATGATAAAGGCAAAGTAGCTTTCGGACAGTTTATCCTCACATCTTCTCCCTATATGCCGATGAAGGTGTTCAGAGATCTCCCGGTTGATCCTCTCGCATCTATTACCTCAGCTCTTGCTAAGATGCAGCCGGGAGAGGCTGCCGCAATACAAATTCTTATAAGACCGGCACCTGAAAAATGGAAGGAAATGGGAAAGCACTATATTTCCGGAGTAAAAAAGAATGAGTCAAATCCTGAAAAAGCAAAATATGACACGGATGCAAAAACACTTGAAATGATTGAGAACAAAATTACCCGTCCCGGATTTGAAACGGTTGTAAGGGTTGTTGTCTCATCAACAACCCTAGAGTCAGCCAAGATGCATCTTCATAATATTGAATCGGTGTTTTCTCAAATGAGCAATGACTTAAACCATTTCGGGAAGGCAAAACTGCTTTTTAAGAAAAACTTCATGACGGATTTTATTTATCGGTATTTTCCTCTGTTAAACTGGCCGCATCGGCAGCAAAGTATTCTATCATCTGACGAGCTGGCAACCATTTTTCATTTTCCCAATAAAGCTGTTGAGACCCCCGGGATTAACTGGGTGACAAGCAAACGCGCTCCTGCTCCTGCTGAAATTCCAACATTTGGTACATTTGTCGGGAAAAGCGTTTTTCGGGGTGTCACCAAACAAGTCCATCTGCAACTGGATGACAGACGAAGGCATATGTATATTATCGGAAAAACAGGAGTAGGCAAGTCTGTACTTCTGGAGGATCTGGCAATTCAGGATATAAAAGCAGGCCATGGGGTGGCTGTAATTGACCCCCACGGAGATTTAGTTGAATCGATACTAACCATGATTCCTCCTGAGAGAGCTGAGGATGTGATTTACTTTGATCCTTCAGATACGGAGCGGCCCATGGGGCTTAACATGCTTGAGGCATACACGGAGGAGCAAAAGCATTTTATTGTGACCTCAATTATTGGTCTTATGTACAAGCTTTTTGATCCTCAAAAAACAGGTATTATCGGCCCCCGGTTTGAGCACGCAGTCCGTAATGCCATGCTGACGGTCATGTACCAGCCCGGGTCGACTTTTATTGAAGTAGTCCGGGTACTAACGGATACCACCTTTGTTCAGGAGCTTCTGCCTCTTGTGAAGGACCCTATTATCAAAAGATACTGGACAGATCAGATTGCCCAGACTTCAGACTTTCATAAATCTGAAGTTTTGGACTATATCGTTTCAAAGTTCGGCCGCTTCGTCACCAATAAATTGATTCGCAATATCATCGGACAAAGTAAAAGTGCATTTGATTTTCGAAAAGTGATGGATGAGCAAAAAATTCTTTTAGTAAATCTGGCTAAAGGAAAACTAGGGGAAGAAAACTCAAGCTTTTTGGGTCTTGTTTTAGTTCCCAAAATTCTGGTTGCGGCAATGAGCCGGGTAGATATTCCCATGGAAGACCGGAAAGATTTCTTTCTCTATGTAGATGAGTTTCAGAATTTTGCGACCCCTGATTTTGCCCAGATTCTTTCTGAGGCCCGGAAATTTAGATTAAATTTAACGGTTGCTAATCAGTTTATAGGCCAAATGGATGAGGAAGTGAAAAACGCGGTATTTGGAAATGTGGGGACGATTGCGTCATTTCGTGTAGGAGTAACGGATGCAAATTATCTACAGCACTGGTTTGCTCCCACATTTAATGAGGGGGATTTAATCAACGTGGATGTTTATAACGCTTATATAAACACAATTGTTGGAAATAAGCCGATGTCTCCTTTCTCCGTTGATCTTCGCAAAGACATGGCAGCGGTTGCAAAGGCGCGTAACCCCAAAGTTGCTGATGCTGTCCGTCAGCTCTCAAGACTTAAATACGGCCGCCCTGCAGAACTGGTAGAATCTGAAATTTCACAGAGGGCGAGACTGTAAAGAAGAGAAAAAGAGAAAAGGAGAAAGGGAGAAAAAGTGGAAAAGAGATAAAAAGTATGAAATTTACTGATTTGGAAGTTTGGAAATCTGCTCACGAATATACTCTTTTTATCTATAAAATTACTTCTATTTTTCCAAAAAGTGAGCAATTCGGATTAATATCTCAACTTAGAAGAGCTGCTGTCTCAATTGAATCCTGTATAGCCGAGGGTTTTTCAAGATTCCACTACAAGGATAGACTGAATTTTTACTATGATTCATTGGGATCAATTAGTGAATCAGAATCTCAGCTAATTGATAGTTTAGATTTGAATTTTATTCAGAAAAATACTTATGAGGAAGGTTGCTCTAAATTAAGAAGAATAGGATATTTATTAGTTGGATTAGTGAACGCGACAAATAATTTGTCAAAACAAGAAAAAAATATTAAGATACAGAGTAAGAAAAAGTAGAAATCTCTTTTTCGCCCTTTCGCTTTTTCTCTTTCTCTCTTTTCCGGGCTTGTAGCTCATTGGTAGAGCGGTTGTCTTATAAACAACAGGTACTTGGTCCGATCCCAAGCAAGCCCACAACAATCCAATTCACGCAAATGCGATCCCTTTTAATTTCATCAAACAGTTTAATACTATACTAACTTTGTCTCTTCAATCTAAACACTTATGACTAAAGGATTCTCTAGAATAAAATTATTTCTTGCTGTTTTTCTTATCGCTGGACTATTGATTGTTTTGATAAAATTAAGTATCGGAGCTGTCATGGTAAGAGGATCATCCATGGAACCCAATTTCCATAATGGTCAATCATTCTATGTCAATAAACTTATTTATCGCTTCCAGGATCCTAAGCGAGGAGACATAATTGTTTTTAGAGATTACCGAAATCCAAACAGCACTTCGTTTAAGCGCGTCATTGGTGTTCCCAAAGATGAAGTGAAAATTGAAAATGGAAAAGTATATTTAAATATGGCGGAACTGAAAGAGCCATATTTAAGGAACTATGATACAACAACTATTTTTCAAGAAAATTTTATGAAAGAAGGAGTACCAGTATCAGTACAGGATAATAATTATTTTGTATTAGGGGATAATCGTCCCAATAGTTCTGACAGTAGGGAATATGGATTCGTAAGCAAGGATAATATTATCGGGAAAATCTGGATACTTACAAGTAGCAAATCTTAAAGCCCCCACATAATAATTTGGTCCGGCTCCATCCGGTTCCACATTTTCAGCTAACTTCTACAACTTTTTTCTTCTCATTAAAACAAATTTTGAAATGATTGAAAAAGCTTTCACGACCGAGAAGATTAAGAGAAACAAGATACTCCTCCGAAAAGATCACTGCAGCGGAAACAATTCGATTCGCTACAGTAATTTCAACAGTATGACGGTATCCCTTAACTCTTCCAGCTACTCCGCGCATAAAAACTGGTTGGCCTTTCTCAACATCAATTCCAAGTCTTTTTGCAATAGAAATCTGAAAAATGGAAGTAGTGGCTCCGGAATCAACAAGTGCTGATGTTTTCTCGACATGATTATTATAGGAAACAGACAGGGGAATGATGGGAAAATATATTCCTGACTGATGTTTAAGGTAAGGAAAGCTCATTTTTAATCGAAGGAACTTAGAATATAGGGACCTTCATCCTTATAGGGTACCTTAAAAGAGTATGCAGGAATTTTATTCTTTTCTTCCTTTGTGCCGGAGACAAGAGGACCAATTTCATCCAACGTTTTTCCCACCGCAATGATACGGTCATCTTTAATAGCTACCCACTTTCCTTCAAATTTCCCCATTTGGCTGGTAGGAACATTAACTCGCTTCATACAGTTATATTATATCACGGAAAAAAAGAAGCAGAGTCTGGGGCTATCCGGTTGCACAAGATTTATAAAATTGAGTAATTTACAACAAAGAAGAAAAAAGTTCGGCTAATTCAGCCTGCTGCGTCAAAGCTTTCAGCAGGATCATTTCTCTGAGGTGTGTAACCGTCATTTACTTCATGAATTTTTTGTTCTCCATTTTCGTCAGGATAAGAATCTCCCTGCCAAAGAATTTGATATTTACCATTATTATTTGCAATAGTGTCAGATAGGATTCTTAATCCTAAGCCGGCTTGTTCGACCGGATGTTCCAATATTTGGGCTTTTCCTACGCGATTTTCAATGTGATTGATCATAAATTAATAATAAAGTAATGGTTATAATTCTTCAAGCTTTACATTCTCAACCATTTTTTCTTTGACGATGTTGAGGTATTTTTCTGTAGTTGAAAGGCGTTTGTGTCCGACGAGTTTGCTGATGGTGGTAAGCGGAGTTCCTGAGGCCAAATGATGAGCAATAAAGGTGTGACGAAGGTCGTTTACTTTCGCTCCTTCAATTCCGGCTATCTTAAAATATCTGTCAATTGTAGTTCTGATGTTTCGAACTAGAAGCGCCCGGCCTGTTTTAGTGACGAAGAATGCTTCATTCTCAGTCTGAGGGCGGATTTCAAGCCAATGATCCAGTGCGGTTTGGGCGGCTTTATTTAGAGGTACGCTTCGTGCGGGATGTCCTTCCTGAGCAGAAATTTGAAGTTCTTTGTCTTTCATGTCGGATACTTTTAGATTGGCAAGCTCGCCTATCCTGATTCCGGTTTGAAGAAATAGCTCAACAATCGCATAGGTTCGCGTGTCTGTCCTGCAGGCATCCCGAAGGGCCCGGTATTCCATCTTGGTAAGGACCCGCGGAGGTTTGATATCATATTTGGGATGGCTAATTTCTGATGCCGGATTGGCATCGATTGCATTATTTATCTTTAAAAACCGGTAAAATGTTTTAATTGAGTTTATTTTGCGGGAGAGCGATTTTGGAGTATACCCTTCGCTTCCCAGTTTTTTAAGAAAGTTCTCAAGATCCGTTTTATCAACAGATTGGGTTTCCGTTTTACCGGAATCCTTTAGAAATGAGACTAATTGTTCGATGTCTTTGCTGTATGCTAAAATGGTTGCGTGAGCACGTTTTTGCTCGCTTAGAAATGCAACAAAAGCCTCATGGGCGGAAGAGAGGGTTTTAAAGTTTTCAGATGACATGGGGCCTATAATACACCCAATTCGGTCTTACGTCAACTATGAGTGTAAAATATCGTGTTGTAACCATCTTTTTGAGCGTACTATGCTTGGTTCTGGTAGTGAATCTTATACGGTCGTCGCTTCGCTTAGGAAGCAAAGGGGATATTCTTTCTGAAACTGAAAATAAGATGGATGATATTCGTCAGAAAAGAGACGATCTTATAAGAAAGTTGGCAGGGGTCAAAAGCAGTGTATTTATGGAGAAGCAGGCCCGTGAAAAATTAAATCTGAGTAAAAAGGGGGAAATCGTGCTTATTATGCCTCAGATTAGTCCAATTACTACTCCTACGCCCATTCCTCCGGATACCCGTCCCAATATACAAAAGTGGGCTGATGTGTTTCTAAAAATCGAAGAGTAAATTTGTACCAGGGAAGCCCTGAAAAATTCTCGGGAATTTTTCAGCGTAAAGAGATCTTGTACCAGCGACAGGAATCGGACCTGTTACACATGCCTTATGAAGGCACTGCTCTACCGGTGAGCTACGCTGGCAAACCTATCAGATTGTACGGCACTTTCTGGCATTTTTCAATCAAATCCAGTATACTAGCTTTTGTCGCTTAACTTAAGCGAGATTTAATATCGCGGAGTAGTGTAGAGTAGCACAGGAGGCTCATAATCTCCTAGGCCAGGTGCGACTCCTGGCTCCGCAACATATGATAAATAGCGCCTTGTAAGGCACTATTTTTGTATTTAATAATCCAGTTTATTAACTAGATTATTTATTTTATACTAAAATAAATGTTAGATTCAGGAATTTCCATTATATGGATAATTGTTTTGTATATTGTTATTATTATCCCCTTCGGTTTTATTATTTTTAAGCATCATTCAAAGAAAAATAGTCCTTTACTAGTAACTCCAAATTATAATCTTCAAAGATCACGTATCCTTTACATACTATCCTGCTTAGTTGCATTTTTTTCGACCCTTTTAACTATTGGATTTATAACCAAATCAAATGATTTAGTTAATCTTATTGCGTTAATAGGAATTCTATTTGCTCCAATTCTGTTTTTTCTTTGCGTAATCGGTATAACATTTGTTGGGTTGATGGGAGTTCTAACCGGAGAAGCAGTATTTTATCCAGGTATAACATTATTTATTCCAATTCATCATAAAGGATTTCTTGGTAGATTATGGGGTTTGGTTTATTTTCTTGTAGGACTTTTAATGCTTTTATTGTTTATTAGCTTTCTTGGGAATGTTATTTGTACCTCTCAGGCAGATGTATGTAAAATGTTGCGTTTATTCGACAATCTTCTCTCACTATATGAGAATAAATATATTCTAAGTGGTTTATTATTAAGTACAATTATTTTAAGTATTTTTAGTTTTCTTTACTGGTCTAGGAAAAGGTCTAAGTGATAATTTATTAAATTCGAGCATACCAGGTTCTCATTTCTTCCAGCCTCCGCTCAGAATAATTCTAAGAGAATTTTCTGAGTAAACAACCAATGATAAATAGCGCCTTACAAGGCGCTATTTTATAATTACTGGGATAATTATCTTTTCTCCTTTGAGGAGATAACTTTCATCGCGTGATCAATATTTTCCATCCTATCTCCAGCACTAAAGAGTATTTTTGCATCTCTTCCCCTAAATATTCGTACAATCACACTATGAGCATCATTACTTCTTTTGTATCTATATTCATCAAGAAAATTTCTACCTATTTTAGCTGCTTCATTCTTAGGCAAAATTAAACTATTATGTGCTATTAAATAATTTCCTATTACTTCACAAAGTCGATTAACCATTAGATAATTTTTTAATGAGTTTATATCAAGAGCTGGGTGGGAAAATTGAATATTTAGAGGTAGCCTGACGTTGGCAGGATATAAAAAGGGTAGAGTAGCTTCTTTATAAATCGGCCCAAAAATTGATTTATCTATTTTTTGATAATCAGGTCTTCTTTTTCTTTTCTCGTACCATTCTAATCTTTTATTATAGTCTTTTGGAAAATGTATTGATAAATAATCACGAAAAAAATCTACTTGATCAGCAACAGCTAATCCGTTTTCAATCCCTGAAGCTAATGTTGAAAAATTACCACCTCCAACTTCCATTCCAGTTACACCTCCTGAATTAACTATCTTTCCATTTTGGAATAGTAGTTTTATCTCGGATGATGTTGAGGTATGGCTTAACTCATGCATAATAAATGATCCTAAATCAACAATATCGCTGGATGTTCCACCAACTACAATTACTGGTAGATGGTAAGCAGTATGATAATATCCAGTCTTTTGGTAATCATCTTTTGAAACTGGAGCTACATATTGTATTTCAGGTAATCGCTCACTAACGTTATGTACGCCTAATGATCTCATTTTGCGAGTAAGTTCCTCCTTAGCTGCCTCTTCAATTGTTTTCAGCTGTGTACTAACCTCATGTGATAATTCAGCAGATAGTAAAGAAGTTTTGAAACTTGCTGATCTTTGAGCAAAGACATATAAAGTATGTCTTTCTATTTCTTCTTGGGATTCAGGAGATGATAAACCAATACTTCTCACCGTTATTCGAGGAATTTCATTCATCGGGGGTATTATATTAAAAATTTAATTAAAATAGTATATGAGGTGAAATGTTCTAATTTCTTCCAGCCTCCTCTCAGAATAATCCTATGAGAATTTTCTGAGTAAACAATCAATGATAAATAGCGCCTTACAAGGCGCTATTTTTTTGTATTTAGGCTTCGTTAAGCTTTAACTCTTGACATCGCTTATATGTATGATGTATATTATAGTTATGTTAAGAATCAATATTTATATTCCAGAAGATTTAAATAAAATGCTAGATTTTACTGCTAAATACCATAAAAAAGCTAAAGCTGAGATAGTGCGTAAAGCTATTCAAGCGGGATTGAGGGTAATTCAACCAAAATCTAACAGTGCTCAAGCTTTGCTCAATTTAGCAAAAATGGCAGAGAAAATTCCAACTAAGGGGAATATACCAGATGATTTTATTAAAAACCTGGATTACTACACGTGGGGAGGCAAAAAACGTGAGTAATCTTATTTCTGTAGCTGATGCAGACGCTTTAATAGCTTTAACTCTTGAAAAGGATCCCAATCATGACCAGGCGGTTTTAATTAGTAAAAAACTATTAGAAGAAGGCGTTAATATTATTTTTCCTGTAACGGTTTTTCCTGAAGCAATTACAGCTCTTAAAAGAGCAGCTAATCAACCAGAAAAAGCATATTTAATTAATAAACAACTACAGCAGGGAATATTTCGAATTGAATATCCGGATGAAAAAATTTTACAAAAAGCCTCTCACATTTTTGATCAGGCTGACTCAAAACAAAATACAATGTTTGACGCTCTGGTTGCTGCAACAGCCGATAGACTAAACGCAGATTCAATTTTTTCATTTGATAACTGGTACCCTAAATTAGGGTATAGATTAGCGGGGTAATAAAAATTTCTAACAGGATAAACAACCAAAGTAAAAATAGCATATCACAAGATGCTATTTTTGTATTTAAACCAAACTTTGATATGAAATTTATATCTAAGTATAAGAGCGCTTGACAATTCTATATCAAATATTTATACTAGTAACATTAGATATGATATAATATATCAAAGTTATGATGAGGTCAGGTACGATAAGGAAACGACTGCAGGGAATTGCAGAATATAAATCTTTTATTCCAAGTGATCTTCCCTTTGAGTTGCATATGGATGAAAAGCTACAGGGTTTGCTCTCACGAGCAGATCTTGCAATCGGTAGATTAGATAGCGTTGCTGAGTTTCTCCCTGATATAGATTTTTTCATCTTTATGTATGTACGCAAAGAGGCTACTGTATCAAGCCAGATTGAAGGAACCCAAGCAACGTTTATTGATGTCTTGAAAAAGGAAGCAAAAATTGACGAGGGAGAGGTTCATAAAGATGTTGATGAGGTTATAAATTATATTACTGCGATGAACTATGGTTTATCGAAATTACAGGAATTACCTCTGTCTCTGAGGCTTTTAAAAGATATTCATACAAAGCTACTTAGCGGTGTAAGAGGCGAGTATAAAACACCGGGGGAGTTTCGAACATCACAAAATTGGATTGGAGGGCCATCTATTGAAACCGCGACTTTTATTCCTCCTCCAGCAACAGATGTGTTTCATCTGATGGGTAATTTAGAAGAATATATGCATAGTCCCATTTCTACACCCATACTTATTAAGGTAGGTTTGATACATGCGCAGTTTGAAACGATTCACCCTTTCCTTGATGGAAATGGACGTATTGGGCGTCTTCTTATTACATTTTATCTCTGTCAACAGAAGACACTTCATAAGCCACTTCTATATTTATCCGAATTTTTTAAAAAGCATCGTCAGGTATACTACGACCGTTTAAATAACTTCAGGTCAAAGGATGATATCGAGGAATGGCTTGAATTTTTTCTTCAGGGAATAATTGATACATCTGAACAAGCTGTTGAAACTGCCCGTAGAATAATCCATTTGCGTGAACTTGGAATTAAAAAAATAAGTACATATGGGCGTTCTACAGAAAAAGCAATGATCATCTACCAACATCTTTTTCAGTCCCCTATGATAAGGGTAAAAGATGTAGAAAAAATCGTTTCATTGACTAATCCAGCGGCATTGACTCTTGTCGATAAATTCCTGAGTGCCGGTATTTTGAAAGAATTAACCGGATTTAAACGAAACCGAGTATTTTCGTTCTCTGATTATGTGGCTCTTTTTGAGTAAACCAGGTTCTAATTTCTTCCAGCCTACCCTCAGAACAATCCTATGAGGATTTTCTGAGTAAACAACCAAGATAAATAGCGCTTACGGGGCACTATTTTTGTATCTTCGTTACTTCCTCTATAATAATCCTATGAAGTTTCTTGTTTTTCAACACGTACCTCATGAGCATCCGGGCTATATTGCTGACTTCGCTGAAAAAAATGATATTCGGCTTGATATAGTAAGACTTTGGAAACCATATAAAATTCCATCACTTTCTTCTTATAATGCTCTAATTATTATGGGCGGGCCTATGGGAGTTTATGAAGAGTCAAATGTGTTTCCTTCAAAAGATGATGAAATTAATGTTATTAGACAAAATGTTGGAAAAATTCCCATATTAGGATTTTGTTTAGGAAGTCAGCTTCTGGCATATACTTTGGGAGCCAAAGTATATCCCAATATCATAGAAGGGAAACATAAAAAAGAAATTAGTTACTATACTCTAAATCTCACGAAAAAAGGACAAGAGGATATATTATTTAAAAATTTTCCAGAGAAATTTAAAGTTTTAGAATGGCATGGAGATGTATTTGATATACCTAAAGGCGCTACTTTACTTGCAAGCAGTTCCTTGTGTAAAAATCAAGCATTTTCCTATAAAAATGCTTATGGTTTACTTTTTCATTTTGAATTTACACCAGAAATGGTTGAAAGACAGATAGAAATCGATAAGGAGTGGATTCATAAAGATTTTAATATGAATGAAAAAAATCTTATACAGGAAGCAAAAGATTTATCTAAACTTATGAAAAAGCAAAGTGAATTATTACTCACTAATTTCCTAACAATTATTGAAACGGAGTTCTAATTTCTTTCCCTTTGATTTCTCTCAGGGCAAGCAGTCTCCACAAAATAGATAAAATAGAGTCTTCCAAGGCTCTGTTTTTTGATGTCAATACCAAATAAAAATGTCCTCTAGTATCTTTTCTAACTATTACCGGAGCATACCGTCAAACCTACTATGATCGTCTAAATTTGTTTCGTGAAAAGGATGACATTGAAGGATGGCTTGAATTTTTCCTTCAAGGAATTATTGAAACATCCCAAAGAGCTGTTGAAACGGCAAGGAAAGTAATAAAAGTGCGTGATTATGGTATCAAACAAATTGCAAAACTCGGACGTTCTACTGAAAAGGGAATGTATTTATATGAATACTTATTTCGAACACTGATGGTTCGGGTTAAAGATATTGAACGCATATTAAACATTAAGAATCCCGATGCCTTATCATTAGTATCAAAATTTGTCGAATTAGGGATATTAAAAGAACTCACTGGTTTTAAGAGAGATAGAGTTTTTTCATTTGCAGATTATATTGTTCTGTTTGAATAAAACGTGTTCTGATTTCATGTAACCCCAACCTATTATTCTTTGTTTGTCACAAACGATAAATAGTTCTCGCGATTCACTACTGAAAAGGTCGCTTCTTTGTACACTTGGAGCCACAGTTTGGATGATTTTTTACGATGTTCTGAATAGGCAAATTCAAATCCAAACAATTTTCCCTCTCGTTCTTCAACCCAGTCAACCTCTGCTTGCTCCCATGTGCGCCAGAAATAGTTATTAACAGGTAATTGCCTATATGTTTGGTATTTTAATCTTTCAATCACGCAAAAATTCTCCCAGAGAGCTCCCGCGTCATTTCGCAAGTTCAGTTCATTAAAGTTATTGATAATAGCATTGCGAATCCCCGTATCCCAAAAGTAATATTTTGATTTTTTACGAATCTCCTTACGCAAATTTCGGGCATAGCCACGCAACTCAAAAATCACAAAAGCTTTTTCCAATAAATCAAGATATCGAGCCACCGTTTTGTAATCAAGACCAAGTCGGCTACCAAGTTCGGTAAGTGAGACCTGATTGCCTACTTGCAAAGCTAAAAGACGCAAAAGGTCAAGGAGTGTTTTTGATCCCTTAACTCTTTCAAGTTCGAGAATATCTTTGAGTAAATACGAATCAACGATTTCAGAAAGGAGTTTTTGTTTTTTAGCAAACACTGACTCTGATACGACTGAGGGATATCCACCGAAGAGCAAAAATTCAGTTAATCTTTCTTTCAGATCAAACTCTCTTATTTCAGTTAGTAGTTCAAGCTGCGCAATAGGGTAGAGAGTGAGGGTCCATTTTCGACCGGTTAATGGTTCACCAACCTGACCTGCTAGTTCAAATGAGGCAGATCCTGTAGCGATTATTCTAATTCCAGGGACTTGGTCAACAATAATTTTGAGAGCCAAACCAATGTTGGGGATTTTTTGTGCTTCATCCAAAACGAGAAGTTCAAGATCTTTGACAAACGGTAGTATCAAGTCAAATCTTTGAGACCCCAGAATTTCATGTATCCGTACATTATCTCCTGAGTACAAGGCATATTTATAAGGAGTATTTTTGAGGTATTCATTCACCAGAGTTGTTTTTCCTACTTGTCGTGGACCATAGATGAGTACTACTTTGTTGGGATCAAGGGATTTGGTCAAAAGTTGAGTTACTATTCGAGGAATCATGGTTAAAGTATAAAGTAAATCCTCTAATTTGTCAAGTTTTAAGGAATATAAATCCTTAAAATAAGTTTATTATGAGTATTTTATGGAGAGACACTTGGTTCTAATCCATCAAATATGGGTTGCAAAGTGTTCCGAAAGTACTACTATGAAAGTATTAGAAACATTCATTAAAGGAACATTATATGTTTCTCGTTTACGTAAATTATCTGGCAGTTTTGTTATGCGCCGTTTCTTCCATGATTATTGGGATTGTCTGGTACGGGCCTCTGTTTGGGAAAGAGTGGATGAAAATGGTAGGGATGACAAAGGAGAAGATGGAGAAAGCAAAAGAGGGTATGGCTCAGACATATGGGATCATGTTTATTTCCTCTCTTGTGATGGCCTATGTCTTAGCTCACTTTATCTGGTATGCTTCTCCAGGAACGGCAACGGTACTAATCGGAGTTAAAACTGCCATTTGGGCATGGTTGGGGTTTGTAGCAACCGTCATGTTTTCCAAGTTTCTTTTTTCAGTTGATAAAAAACCCATGAAACTCTTTTTTATCGATTCGGCATATTATTTAGTAACTTTAATGGTGATGGGCTTTATCATTGCAGTGCTACACTGAGAATATCATTTGATTTATCCGGGTTGGCTGATACAATGTACTTCATCAGCAGTTTAGATGGATATGACGGATGATTTTTGGAAATTTATTGCCTACGGATATCTCGTGTGCAATGGTCTGGCAATTATCGTGTTATTAGACATTCTTATCACGGGCAGACCATATCTCACGTTGTTTTGCCTTCTATTTATCATTTCCATTTATTTAAACTTCAGACTTTTCAAGTCTTTTTCACGGAAGCGAAAATCTTCAGGTCATAAGTATAGTAAAAAATCTTAGGTTTGTTAAAAGATTTTTCACCATATATCCCTCTAACCCGCTCCCGATTAAATCGGGACCGGAAAGATGGATATAAATTTATATGGTAAGATAAACTCCGATGAAAGCGGTAACAATAAAACCTCGCGAGCCTTACATGAAGCTCCCTTTGGAATTTAGAGAGCGACTTGCAGAAATTATTCCCGACAAAGTTCATAAAGTTTTTAATGTATTTACACAAGGACGGGATACGACGATACGGACCAATACGTTAAAAATCTCGCCTCTTGAGCTTAAAGAAAAATTGGAAAATGCCCATATAAAAATTTTGGATGTAAAGTGGAACAAAAACGCGTTTATCATAAAAGATTCTCTTCGAACCTTACAGGAGCTTCCTTTATATCAAAACGGATTTTTTTATGTACAGAGTTTATCCAGTCAAGTACCTCCTCTTGTGTTAAACCCTAAAAAAGATACAAAAGTTTTGGATATTTGCGCAGCTCCCGGGTCTAAAACAACACAAATTGCATCTCTTATGGGAAATACGGGAGAAATTTTAGCAAATGATATAAATCATATCCGGCTGTTAAAGCTCTCGGCAAATGTAAAAACCCAGGGAGTAACAAATGTTCTGACATCTCATTTTCCCGCACAAAGTCTCTGGACTCATTTTCCGGAATATTTTGACTATACGTTGGTGGATGTTCCCTGCAGCGGAGAGGGAAGATTTTACATCCATGAGCCTAAATCATTTGCGGGATGGTCGCAAAAAAATGTAGAGAAATTAGCAAAACAGGCAAAATGGATCCTGCGCTCTGCGGTGAGCGCAACAAAAGTAGGAGGAAGGATCGTTTACTCTACCTGTACTTTATCCCCTGAGGAAAATGAAGAGGCCGTGGAGTGGATTATGGAAAAAGAGAAGGGGGTTTTAGAGGTTGAATATATTCACATTCCAGGGTTAGATACCTATCCGGCACTAAGAGGCTGGAACGGAAAGCAATTTCTTCCGGACATCTCAAAAACCATTAGGATCTTACCCTCAAAAACAATGGAAGGATTTTATGTGGCAAGTCTAAGAAAAGTGAGATCCAATATACCAGAGAACAACGGATAGAAAATACTTATTCTCTTCAAGCTATTTTGAAGAATTTTTAAGCTGAGCAAGCATCTTGTCTAAGGTTAAATGAAGGTTAGGATTAATCTCTAAAGCTTTTTCATACTGCTTAATTGCCAAATTCAATTTTCCCTCTTTCACATACACTGCTCCCAGGTTTATATATGCGTTTTCGTACTTTGGATTGGCGCGAGTTGCCTTGGTAAGAATTTTCTCAGCCTCATCTAATTGGTCTTTTTTCAGATAAAGCACTCCTAAACTATTTAACGCATGAATATTAGCAGGATCATCTTGAAGAATAGTTAAGTATTCCTGTATCGCCTCATCTGTTTTTCCTTCCTTTGCAAAAAGAACCGCCAGGCTGTTTCTCAGATGGGTATTGTGAGGCGCAATTTTTAATCCTTCTAAATACAAAGAAGCTGCCTTACTTGAGTCCTTTTTCATCTCATGGAGAGCTCCTAAATTATGGTATGCATCTACATACCTATTATCAAGGCGTATAGTATTTTCAAACTCAGCCATCGCATCGCTTAGGTATCCCATCTCAGCTTCTGAAACTCCTAAGTTATAGTGCACCCGGGCTTTGCCGGGGGATTTTATAACCGCGTCAATCCAAAGAGCATGTTCGTTTTTCCATACCCGATTTCTTTGGAAAGTTACAATACATAAAATGAATATAAGAAGGATTAGGAGTAGATAAAATTCTTTTGTGAACCTATTTTTTAGGATGTGGTTATTTTTGACATATTTTGTGATGACCCATGCATAAAAGTAGAAGATAATAAATGACGATGAGATAATAATCCCCGCAATGGGAAGATACAGACGGTGTTCAAAAATGACATCATCAATAGGGATTATTGAGGACTCGATAATAAGTGTAACAAAGAAAAAAAGAATCCCGAAAGATAGTGGAGGAGCTTTTTTTCTAATAAATACTGCTGTTAGAAAAAGCATTGCAAGAAAAACTGTTGAAATAATTGTCGATTTATCAAATAGAGAATGGGAAAGGGGATAATCATAATCAATGGTTTGTCCAATCGGAACAAAAATTAGACGAAGATAGGTCATAATTACACGCGGTTGTGTAGCCCCATACTGAAGCGGTGTTATCAAACTCTTTTTAGCCATTGAGAATGACGGAAGTGAGTAATTAGAACTACTCTTTACAAAAATTCCTCCTGGGCGAAAATAGGAGACATAGAGAAGAAAAAGAGAAAGAAGAAAATATAAGGGAGCTAAGGGGAAAAATTTTCTTTTGAAAAAATAGGAAAGAAGAAAAATGGATAGGGGAAGCGTATACGCGTTTTCTTTTGTTAAAAGAGCAACTGTCGTACATAGAAGCGAAAGAATAAAATAGACTCTATTTATGTGGGGGTGAGCTGTTGCTTTAAGAAAAAATAGAAGAGTCAAAAGATAAAAAAGCGCGGCAATTGAAGAAGTCCTTTGGGTAATAAAAGATACAGACTCTGTCTGCAGGGGGTGGCTTATAAAAAGAAGAGCACCAAACAGAGGAAGAAGGGAAAAATAAGAGTGTCTGTTTTTTTTAACAAAATACTGCACGAATTGGTTTAATAAAAAATATACAACCCATCCGGCAAATAGGTGAACTATGATGTTTGTCACATGGTAAGGGGTTGCGTTTAAACCTGAAAAGTGAAAATTCAGAGCAAAAGTCAGGGTTGTTATAAACCGTGAGGGGCGCAGGTTCCAGAGAGTAAAAATATCTGATACGTGACGGATAACCGGCTGGCGGATAACAGAGGTTGCGTCATCATATACAAATCCTGAGGTAATCGTATTTGAGTAAGAAGCAATAGCAACAACTGCAATAAGTAATAGATGTAACAATAAGAGAAAATGGGTACGGTTAAATATAACTTTTTTCATTTGTCAAAAAGAAATACTCCTAAATTTGCGAATTGAACAAAGTGAAATCTCCGATGGTCTCATAAGAGTATTTTTCTTCCAAATAATCTTTTACTTTTTGATCTATGGGGCGGTTTTTAACCACTATACAATAATGATAATCATCCAGCTCATGCGGATTTTTCTCTAAGTCATAGAAGGTAATGTCTTTTCCCATAATCTCCCGATTTGCGTAAAACCGGGTAAATTCCCCGTAAAAATCATCAAACTCTTTAGATATTAAAAGAATTTTATCCGACGGTTTTGTTTTTTTCGCAATCACTTTCCCCAAAGTGTATCCGGGGAGATTAAATGAGGTGTTCTTAAGAGTCAGTAAATAGGGCAGGCGTTCAAACGCAACTCCTAAAAGTGCCATAAGAAGCAGCAGATAGGAGATCTTACGATTAACTCTTTTCGAAACATAATTTAGTATTGACACTGTTGTATATGCAGAAGACAGAGAGATAAAGGGAAGCAAGAGGTATAGTTTATAGTCATGTATATACGCAAGGTTACGAAAAACTAGAACGAAACTTATTCCCCAGACAAAGAGAATAAAAAGTGAGATGTCCGAGCGGCTTATATGTCTCTTTTTTCCTATCAAAGAAATAAACCATGTGAGGGAAAGCAGGATAAGGATGCGGGTGAAATAGATAATGCCGTAACGGAGTTCTGTAGTTATATATTGAATAAAGGTAAAATGGGCAGATGCAGGAGCATCGGGAGAACCATTTATCCGAAACAGTCCGTACCTGAAAAAGTCAACAACGGTTTGAGGTCCTTTAATTGCCGCAATTGAGAAAAAATGAAAAAGAAGTACACCGATTGCAATAACGGTGATGTGAAGTGAGAGACGTTTGTTTTTTTGAAAAACCCATGAGTGAATTACAATACCCGCGGCTAAAAAGTATCCTCCCCAGCTTTCCAAAAGCATAAGAAGAAGAAACATGAAAAAGACTATCCGGTGCCATTCGGATTTTTTAAAAGTCAGATAAAAATAAAATGCAGCAGTTCCTAAGGGTACCAAAACGGGTTCGTGATCAGTAAGAGTACCGTAATAAAGAAACATAGGGGTAAGAAGAGTAAAAAGGGAAGCAAGCAGGCCTACTTCTTTACTGTACAGAAGATTACCTATTTTATAGATGAAAAAAACCATGACAAGAGAGAGAAGTAAAGTAAGGAGGCGCAGAGAAACTTCATTAAAACCAAAGAGGATAGATGTTGCCGTAAAAAGAACGGGAAGAAGAGGAGTATAGTGATGGAAAAATACAAGTTCATTCGGGTGGACCCGATCCAAAGTATGCCAGTTTGAATTTCCCGTCAGTTTTGCAAAATGGGCCAAGTAATTGCGTGTCAGATTTCCCCAAAATGCTCCATTCCAGTCATGCTGCCCGATGAAGGGTTTGGAAAGATTGGTTGAAAGAAGGATAAAAGCAAAAAGTAAAATGAGAAAAATAACTCCGTAGACTCTCATAAAATTGAAAATGTGCTTACTCACGCATATAATCATACTATGAAAATAATTCCTCTTGGTACGAATGGATTTTCCCCAAGCTTTAGCCGGCATACGGCATACTACGTTATTCCCTTTTCTATCTTGAAAATAGCCAACCGTCTCTGTAGGCTTAAAGGAAATGAATGATATAGCAGCAGTAGAATTATCAACTCCTTCTGTCCCTTTATATTTATTACAACTGAGGAAATTTCCCCATGAATTACGTACTTTGCAAGACTTCAGATCTACTCCTGAAAATTTAGGAAAAAATCCTGTTAATACATATGACTGGGCATTAGGATGGGATACCAGTCTATCAACAGAAAAGGGAACATTAGATGAGATTGGAAGTGCCGAAAGAAGAGTAAAACGGATTGAGAGTCTTAGACATATGTGTGAACGGGAAAGCGATGCTCACACAGAGGATGAGGCACGAGCAAATATACGCTTATTGCGAGTTTTGCTAAAGGAAAGTGCTACTGGAATAGGAATTGAACCGGTAAAAAAAGGAGAAGGGATTGTGTCTTTTTCTCTGGGAGGAATTAAAAATCTCAATGATCATGTGATAGGAAATGATCAAACAACGGGACTTATTCAAAAATGTCAGGAGATACTGGAAAATACGCTTCGGGAAACCGACTTAATAGGTCTAGCAGCACTACCTTCTCAGCAAATTTGGAAGCAGTATAGTGTGAAAATTGAAGGAACTGATCCTTTCAAAGCTGCTGCTAAAATTAAAAACGCAGAAGACCTGCTTAAAAAAGGACTCCATTCATATATTGTTACCCATTTTAGTGCTGACAAAAGTAAAGAAATAGAAAAAACTCTTCAGATTTCAGTGGGTTCTTCTTTTGCAAAAGAAAACCAGGAAAACGGTTATGATCTGCTTAGAAGATCAATTATTTCTGTACAGACAGCCTCTTTCCTTACCTCTCTTTCTCCTCTGAGAGAAAAGCTAAAAGAAAATGAATATTTTAAGGGTGATCCGCAACTTGAAGCGATTAGAACACAATTAAATACCGATATGTCACATAAAGAAGAGGAAGATAGAACACTCCATGCAGTAACACTTACTGCTTCTTTACGGGATTTTATTATAGATAAATTATCTTCTCATCCAGAAATGGTCCAAAATATCAAAGGAGAATCTGGGGAGAAAATGGTATTCTCTCAAAAATTCTTAGGAATTTTAAGGAAAAATGACCAAGAAGGCTTTAGTTCTCTTTTTCCCAGCTTAAGTAATTCTGAAAGGGAAATTCTTTTCAATTTTTCAAAAGCGTATACGCAAGGGCTTGAGATACCTATTCTTATAAAATATTTTACAGAAGAAACTTCTCAATCACATATAGAGAAAATAGGAAAAATCAGAGGATTATCGGATAAATTATTAGGTATCCTTAAAAAGGAAACAAACCGGACAGACGACGATAAAAAAATTTTAAAAGAGGCATGGGATATAGTTTTAAGTGACCAAAGATATCTTAATAAAAACAGCGAAGCACAAGTGACCAGCTCATGCGTATTTGATAATGAAGCGCTTCGTTTTCCTTCGGCGCATTATATAAACTTTGATATCCGGGGACTGGGAGCAGAACTTTTAAATGCGTATCAAAAGGGATTTACATCCTTTCCGAAAAATCTTACATATGATCAATTTTTGGAAAAAAGTAAAACTTGGGAGGAGATTGGGTGGAGAAAAATTCATCAAACATTTGATTTTGTTTTAAAGAAACTAAATTCTCAGTTTCCCAGATCGGGAGGAAGTGTAGGAAAAATAAGGGGAGACGAAGGGGTATTTATACTCTCAAGTGAAGAAAGCGGAGGTGTTAATAGTAAAAAATTGTTAGATTTTTTATATGAACTTCAAAAGTCAGTAACGCGAAACAAAGATATTGCAGATGTAAGATTAAGTGTAGTAACGGCGGATACCTTTAGAGATGTATCTAGTCCCGTAGCTCATCACCTGAAAACCGTTAAAATTGTCGAAGAAGATGGAAGTAAAGTAGCAAAAGACATTGAAGCCAATTCATATTTTGGAGCCGATAGCTTTGCAGTTGTTACAATAAATCCCGATGCTCATGAGTTTAAATTTAATTTAGGCATGATAGGGATAGGAGATACAGAAGGGTCAATGCGAGAAAGTAGTACATTTTCTTTAGATTCTTATGACCGTCAAAAAGTTTGGGAGCATCTAAGAACGCTTCTCCAAGAAATTACTTAACTTATAATGATTATTATTCCTCTGGGCACGAACGGATTTTTCCCTAGTTTTAGTAGGCATACCGCATGCTACGTAATTCCCTATAAAAAAACATTAATTATTTTAGATGCCGGATCCGGACTGTTCCGGTTTGCAGAGCCTGAGGCTAAAAAGCTTCTGAAAAGTGTTGACCATATTGACTTGTTTTTATCTCATTACCATCTGGATCACACGTTTGGATTCTATGCCGTATTTAACCTATTTAAGGGAAAAAAGGTTACGGTCTATGGGATGGAAGAGAGAAAAATTTTTAAGGAGTTAATGAAAATGAATTCTTTTCCCGTTAATTACGATAAAGTATTTTCAAATTTTAGTTGGAAAAAATTAGATAAAGAGCAGAAAGTAGGGGATTATATCGTTAAAACCAGAAAACAGTACCATCGGGGGGAAGGAAGTTTGGGACTCCGGTTTGAATTTCCTGACAAAAAGATTCTTTCCTATATAACTGACAGTGAACCCAATGAGGAAAGCATACGATTTGTAAAAGGTTCAAATCTCTTACTTCATGAGCATGAAATGATTTTAAAAGAAAAAGAGGAAAAAATGAAAAAGCTCGAAGACTTTATTTCCAACGGACATGTGACGACAAAAGGGGCCGCACTTATCGCCAAGGAAGCTGGAGTGAAAAAATTAGTTCTTATCCATAACAATCCCTTTGCACCGGATGAAAAGCTGGAATCCGCATCCGCATTAGCGAGTTCAATTTTCAAAGAAAGTCATCTGGCAAGAGATCTTCATCCTATCATTTTTTAATATCCAATTACTAAAAGTATTGAAAATACCATTGTATGATTGTACAATAGTACTATGAACTGGGTTACAACAAATATCCGCTTTCCTGAAGATCAGTATATGGAATTGAAAATGGAAGCTGCTCGTTTAAGAAAAAGTGTTTCAGAAATAATTCGTCAAAAGGTTTCTTATCGTCCTAAACGGACTGCAAAGGAGAATAAAAAATTTATTACTGAAATGAATGCGTTTGCAAAAAAAATGGCAAAACTTACCAAAGGAAAGAGTATATCAAAAGCGCTTATTGAAATGAGATACGAACAATGATTGTCTTAGATGCATCTGTTGTGGTGAAATGGATTCAGGCAGAAGAAGATAGCGAGAAAGCTCGCATACTCCGTGACCGGCATCTTACGGCTGAGGAGGAAATAATTATTCCTCAGCTTCTATTTTATGAGCTTGCGAATACTCTTACTACCCGATTCTCACTCAAGGATAAAGAAATCGAGAAGGGGCTGAAATTTTTATTTGAGTCCGAACTTCAAATTCATAGAGAGACCGAAGAAGATATCCTGCAAGCCTCAATTCTCGCAAATCATTATCATACGGCTGTATATGATATGATGTATGTGGTGGTAGCGAAAAAAAATAATACGGTTCTTGTGACCTCTGATATAAGATTTATAGAAAAAACAAATTTCCCCTTTGTTATATCTCTTGCTAAGTATTCTAAGAGTTGATATGGCTATCCTGGAGTAACATGGGTGTAAATATACCCATCTGGTATATTAAGTCAGACAAGTAAAACGATCAAACATTATGCATGGATAGTATATACTATCCG
>Ga0155406_144_pt6 | contig 26737 bp, 23 predicted proteins | sample RifCSPhighO2_02_FD_106374 | JGI IMG/M metagenome (GOLD analysis project Ga0155406, IMG submission 106374) | Candidatus Gottesmanbacteria bacterium RIFCSPHIGHO2_02_FULL_39_11
AAGAAATAGATACACATCGCAACCAGACAGACAAAAAGCGATTCAGACATGGCGGTAGTCTGAAGATATAAGAGATTTATGTTAAGAGCATAAATAAAAAGGCTTAGGATAGAAGCCACATAAGAATTGCTTATAATCCGTGCTGATTTAAAAACAAAAATTCCACCTATAATAAATGCAGACATGGACATAATGGCTCCAGCCAGTCCTGAGCGCCACATATAATCATTCCAGATGAAAGGAAGCATGAGAAGTTGCGGAAGAGGAAGCCAGACACTCCCTAACTGTGCAAGGCCGGGAGTCATGTTATCTACTATTTTCCGTGAGATATTTAGTCTTGATATGGCATCTGCATAGGGAAGATTAAGGCCATTGTGGAAGTAATATATAAATGCTAAACCGCTGATAAAAGCAAGGAAAAAATAGGGAAATATGTCAATAATTCTCTTTTTAATGGAACTCTCTTGCTTTAAAGGTAAGTCAATTTTTTGATATGCATTCTCAGAGATAGCATCTATAGTTTCATTCTTATGAATGTGAGAGAAGAGTGCCTTAAAAAATATTCCCATAAAGTAATTACTTGTCTGCGCAAATCATAAACGCAACCGTATCAGTCACATTGGAAAGATATCTATAATAATTAAAAAAACTCAACTTAAATCCAGATGATCGAAGTTTTTCAATTATATTATCTAAAGAATTATCAGAAAGCTTAGTCATAAAGTGATATTCAATTATAACCTTTTGTACTTTATTTAGAATTCCATGGGAGGATAGATCAGAGATTATTTTTGACTCATGTCCCTCAGCATCGATTTTGAGAAGATCTATTACTTTTAATTTTTTTATTTCTTTATTATTGCTTATTTTTACCAGTTTAGAAGTGTAGGCTACAATATCAAGAGAATTATCAATAACCTTTGCTAGAAATATCCTATCCGATGAAGACTTTCTCGAATCGCCTTTATTTTCCGAATAAATTTTAAGTTCTCCTTTTGTGTCACTTACAGCCTCCTGATATGTTTTTACATCAGTGAATTTATTCGCTTTAATATTTTCTTGAAGGAGTTTAAATGCTTCCGGATGCGGTTCAAAAACATATAATTTGGAATTTTTGTACAGATATTTAAAATATAAAAGTGAATCTCCTATATTTCCTCCTATATCGATAATGACCGGTTCCAAACCTTTACTAATAAAAAAATAAGGATTAAGAGTAAAAATATCTGCAAATAACTCAATTAGAGAAAGTGGAATATCATACTTAAAAATTAAGCCTGAGAAATGATATTCGCCTTTCCTTCGATTCTTTCTATAAAATAAGGATACCCATACAAAATGAAAAGTAATAATTATTCCTTTCATACCCAAAAACTTTATTGCTTGATAGAAATGTTCAAAGTTTTGAAAGAATTTATTTTTCATAAGACTAGACTTTTGTCCTTTCTTTAAAGATTAACCATTATGTATACTATTAGTGTCTAATTTAATATTCTGCAGATTTTTGGTAGAATTAACTACTTCCCATAACTCATTAAAATCACTTGAATTTTTACTAGCCAGATAGGAACAATAGATACCAAGTATATAAATATAAGCACTTCCCAGTGGATTCTTAATAAATTCTTTTAATTTATTTTTATAGAAAATTCTTTTTGGAATTTTTAATTCCGTTTCAGCAATTATTTTATACTTCTTTTTAAATAAAGAATGTGATATGTAATTCCTAGTTTGCTATCTAACAAAATCTTTAGCATTCGACGGACATTTAAAATAAATGGTAGAGTTCTTGGCTAATCTGAACTTCATTCCAACTCTGATACATTCTAGATACAAAAATAAGTCTACATTCCCCATTGTTTTTTGATCTATATTAAGAATTATCTTTTGAATTAATTTCCTGGATAGAGTTAAACTTTTTCCATCACTAGTTAAGTAATTATTTCCATTCTCCAATTCAAGTGCTGTTCTTTTGAAGGCATTATAACCGGAAACTACAGATCTCTCAGTAAATGTCTTCCCTTTAAAAGGGATAATATTTGAAGATACCAATCCTATCTCCTTATCTTTCAAAAACAACTTGATAATATTTATTATAAATTCATCGTTTGCGATAACTATATCATCGTTAAGTATGTTTAAGTAATTTGCTTTCGTTTTTTTAATTGCTTTTTTTACTACATTAGCTAATCCTAGCCTTTTCTTAGAGTTAATTATTCTCAAACGAGTATCCTGTATAGAGGATGCTAACTCGACTGTATGGTCTGAACTTGAGTCTGAATGCACAACTATATTACTGATCATAAATCCATCTTCACGTTGTTGAACTAATGAAGAAAGAAGTCGTTTAATATTTTGTTCTGCATTATAAGCAGCAATAACAATATCCACCGTAGGTTTGCTATTTATCATAGTTCAGTAAATTGATACCAAAAATATTCTTAAATATTTAAAATTAATGGTTGAAAAGAGAAGTTTTTTTTGAAATAATTTCTGACATAAATTTTTTTAATATACCCAGATACACTGTGACATTATTATTACATGAGTATTCAACATTTTTATCTAAATCAATACTTAATAATTAAAAATCTAGTATTTTTTTCATAAAGATGGAGTTTGCTACTGTCACTGAAAAATTATCAATTGTATATTGTCTTATTTTATCTCTTTGTATTTTATTATTCTTCTTTTCAACTAAAATTTTCTCTAATTCGAGTAGATACTTTTTAGGATTTCGTTCGTTAATAGTATGTTCTATATATGAAGGCAGATTAAGACTAACTTCTTTAGAATTTACAATCCTCAAACCATAAGATGCAGCTTCAACCATAGCAAGACCAAATGATTCAGCTCTGGATGGGAAAACAATAACATCACACTTAGCGTATATTTTACTTAGCTCTTTGTTATCTACATACCCATAATAATGGTAATTTTTATTTGTTCTTGTTAATCCAATAATATTTTTCTTCATTGGTCCGTCCCCAATAATATTAAATATGAATTTCTTTGGTGAATTGATAATTATTTCACATAACGTATCAATTCCCTTTCTAAATGATAATTCGCCAACAAATATTATTTGCAACTCGTTTTTTTTGCGTCTTATATCACTCTTGCTTTTAATAATAGGAATAGCAACCCCAAGAGGAATATATGTTATTTTTCCCAGATTAAATTTAGTCTTTAAATAGATTTCATCGCGCTTATTTAAAACATGTACTTTATAGGAGTTTCTCAAAAAGAACCTATATAAAGATGAGGAATATAAAAGGTTATGTATTTTTTGAAAAAAAGTCTCGGAACTGTAATATTGAGGAGATAAAATTATCCCTGCTACCGTTTTTTTAAAAATATTTAATCCTCCGAAATATAAACATATTAAAATTTCTAGTATTTCAAATTTTGAATAAACTATTCTCGATTTTTTAAAAGTATTTTTCGTTTCTCTCCACTGTTTTGTATAAGGTATAAAGCTTCTTATTTTTAAGGTTAACCTTTCAGGTGAGACTTTTCTAACCAATTCTTCTGAATGTGATTTAAAATCTCGTTTTAATACAAGTTTCCCATATATGTTTGCTATATAAGCTGATACATCAACTATTATAGTGTGTTCTTTTTTATTTACTTCTTTGGCAGTTTCTAGCATCCATTTTTCTGCTCCTCCCATAAATTCTATTGGAGCAAAATTCAAAAATATAATCATATTTGTAAATTAATTATTTAAATAGGTTAAGCATCTCTTTCATTATTTTTTGTTTGGTATAATTTCTAAGAAAATAATTCAAAATTACTTCTTTTGTAATTATTTTATGCTGAATATTACCCTTATGTTCAACAATTTTTTTTACGAGTTCTTCTGGTGTGAAATTATCCATTTTTAATTCAATATTTCCAGGAACATCTATTTTAATAGCTGGGGATGTAATAATTGGTATACCTAAAGATAAGGCTTCTAAAAGTACCCCACCAAATCCTTCAGCTCTTGAAGGAAGTATTAGGACATCGGCTTTTTTTATTAAATTAATAGCCTTTTCATGCTGCATGTATCCGTGATATTTCAATTTATTAGGGTAATCTTTGCTTTTTTTAATTACATTTTTTGCTAGTGGTCCATCTCCAATTACCTCTATTCTATAATTCTCGGGTAATAAATTAACCGATGATAAAATTAAATCTAGTCCTTTTCTAATATTTAGTGCACCAACATAAATTATAGTAAAATATTTATTTTTCTTGCTAGAACTTCTTCCCTTTTGAATATCTGCATATATAGGTATCTCGGTTACTTCTATATTTTTGTATAAACTTATGATGTAATCTTTATCTCTTTTTGTAAGAACATGAATTTTTTGAAGTCTTGTCAATAAATAAGGAATAAAAATCGACGTGTAGAGCTTATTATGAAAAAAATCAAAAATATTGATTGGATAGTTATATACAAGCGGAGAGCGAACAGAAGCGATAGTTTTTCTAAGACCGCTAGGACCTAAATAAAATAGAATAATAAGTAATTCATTAATCTCAAATTTTGTATAAATTATTCTCGCATTAATAAAATCATGTCTCACTTCCCACCATGATGAAGTTAATGGAATGAGAGATTTTAGTGAAATAAACCTTCTAGTATTTAGTTTATACAATAAACCTCCATCACTTCTATCTTTAAAACTTTCTGAAAGAACCAAATTTCCGTAAATACTAGCAAGTTTAGTTGTTAGTGTATATATAATTACATTTTCATTTTTACTCAGCTCCTTATACAGATCATACATTTTTCTTTCCGCTCCTCCGAGGTACTCAATCGGTGCAAAATTGAGAAAAAGTATCATAGGTGTTTAGTGAGAAAGATTTTTAGTGCTTTTTGCAGTATCCCAGACAAAGGGATTATGATTTTTAATCTTCTGATCGTAAAATCCCAGGATTCGTGCCAATACTTCAATTCCCAATCCTCCCAGAGTCCAAATAAATTCTTTCATATTTTTCATCTTATGCTTATACAGAAGCAGGTAGAGGCTCGAGCGGGTCATATTATCAATTTTTACTTTCTCTTCCTTATAGAGTCTGGCATGTCCGTTAAAAATTCTTCTCCGTTGCATAATCATATCAGCAATACTCTCCGGTCCTTTATTCCTCACAACAGCTTCATCAATATGAACCACTTTGTACCCTTTCTGAACCATTTTCGCCTGGATATATGCCTCATCTACGGCACTCTCGCCTGCAATTTCAGGCAAAATATTGCGAAAAGCGATGATCTCTCCAAAGCGGGGAATATTTCTATGAAACCACCACCACGAGTGGACTACATAGCCTATGAATGTATTCCTGTTGTTAATGGGAACCGGGGCTCCGCCAGTCATTCCGATTTTTTCATTTTCAACCAAGGGCAAGCAGAGCTTTTCAATAGCGTCATACTCGGGAATAGTATCCGCACTCTCAACAACCACGATTGGCTCATCGGTTGTTTTTAAAAATGCATTAATGGCATTAGATTTACCCTCTCTCCTTTTTTGGGTAATAAGGGTGATTAAAGGATTTGCATCGGATAATTTATGCACGATTTTGTTTGTTTTATCGGTACTTCCGGAGGAGACCACAACAATTTTGGTGATATGGATTTTATCAGTTTTTTGCGTAAGAAGCGCTTCCAGAATTTTTCTAATATTTTGTTGTTCATTATATGCAGGAATACAGATTGCGACAGAAAGTGTTCTCATCGTAAAAAAGGGCAGAGAAAAGAAATTTTTATAAACTACGAGTTAATTGATGGCAAGTATTTTTTTGGTTTGTGTGGTTCTGATTTTATTAAGACTTGTTATCATGTTTTTTCTGGTATTTGCTCTATTTTTATAAGCATTTTCAAGCATCGGATATAAATTGTGTTCATTTGCATCTTCACAACTGACTATAAATTTACTCATCCCCAGATCTGACAATATTCCTTTTGTTTTATGCTCGTACTCAATTGCACAGGAAACGACTCCCTGGGTTGCCGCAATCAGAACCGAATGAAGACGCATGCCGATCAAAAAAGAAAGATTTTTGTATGCTTTTTCTGGAGAAGACCCGTCAGAAACCACTCTGGGAGAAAGCACTTTCACTTTTTCTTTTTTGAGCATCCGGCAGATTTTATATGTCACAACGGCATCATTCTCGTTATACTTTGAAGCTGATACCTGGACGATAGGCCGGACTTTTACATCATGTTTTTTTGAAAATTTTAAAATTGAGGATGCAATACTCAGGTTAAATTCGTCCTGTTTTTCTGAATCTAGCCAGGAGCGAACCGTAAAGCCTATTTCGTTTGATTCGGATGCTGTCTTGAAGTTTGGAGTGCTTAACAAAGCCAGATCAGAAGTCAGAACGATATTTTCAAGTCTATATCCGAGGAGTTTTTTATAGGAGATGCTCTCCCTCACCATGACGACATCTGCTTTTTTTAAAAGATGGGCCACATAGTTTTCCTGCCAGGAATAGGCAAACGGCCCAAAGCTGATCGGATATACAATTATTTTTTTCTTTAGGATGATGCTAAGACGAAGAGGAAGAATTTCCAAGAGCAAACTGAGACTCTGAAGCATGCCTTTTTGGCTCCTAAAATATCCGCCTCCTGTAAGCATAATACTATCCGCATTTTTGTAGTCTGAAATGATGGCATCTATCGGATTGTTGGCATCTTGATTAACATTCTTAAATAACTTTAACCGTAAAATACAGAGAAAGAATTGGAAAAACCGTTTTATTCGTAACAGATGATATTTTTTCTCAAAACCCAAATAATAGGAAAGAGATTTATAGCATGGAATTTTTATTTTGTTAGACAGTTGTATCGGGTCAAATGAATGAATCTTGAGATTTTTTAGAGTATATTCTTTTTTTATAAGAGTGAGCATCGATTTAAGAATCATTAAATCTCCCGCATTTAACGGAGATGCGGCATTCGGAATAAGAATAGTCATCTGGTTTTTATTTTTCATGGCAAAGAACACTTACCTTAAGTTTATTTTGATAATAAACTGATAAATTTTTTACAATTGGAATCCCAGTTAAAGCGGTTGGCCCAAGCGATGCTTTTTTTCCGAAATTTTTCCCTTAATGGTTTTTCTTTTATAAGAAGAAGCGTTTTTTCGGTATACTGATCAACTTTAAAGGCTGAAACAAGAAATCCTGTATGGGGGTTCCTGACAGAATCCCGAAGTCCCGGAACATTGGATGCAACAACCGGTGTTGCACAGGCATTTGCTTCAATTGAAGTTATTCCAAAGCCTTCCATCATGGAGGGGTTTACAACGACCCAGGCTTTTTGATACAAGCTAATCTTCTCCTGTTCCGTAACTTTTCCCAAGAATTTGACTGCGTCTCCAAGTGCCAGTTCTTTTGCCAATTTTTCAAGCCCTTCTCTCTTTTCACCTTCTCCCGCTATAATAAATTTTGCGTTTGGAATCTTTTCTATAATCTCATTTGCCATACGTATAAATATATTTACCCGCTTATAATGCTTTAGTCTTCCCATATACAAAACTAAGGGATTTTTACTTTTTTGTCCCGGTTTATACTTCGTCAGATCAACTCCAGGAGGAAGAATATCAATCCCCGCCCCGGTAAGCCCCATCAACACCATATCTTCTTTGGTTGACTGTGAAACGGTTATAAACCGGGTGTGACGATATACCCAGGGCATCACGCTGTTTTCCAAAGTCTGCGCAAATTCCCTGATAGGAAACCGAAGAGACTTTCTGAATACCTCCTGGTGCACATGGTGCATAAGACAATATACTTTCTCCCTGACAAATAACGGCGTAAAAAAAGGAATGCCGTTTTGAGAATCAATAACTACGTCATACCGGCCCCTAAACTGAGTAAAATAATATAAAAATGCCCAACAGTAGACAAAATAAAATCCGCCTCTTCTGTATACTTCAACCCCGTCTACCATCTCGTAGCGCAGGTTCATACCATCATTTCCGCAAAACAAAGTCACCCGGTGCCCATCACTCACCCATCTTTTAGCCAGTTCGTGGATATACACTTCAGCCCCTCCCGCAAAAACATGCTTTGTGTCCCTCCAATTAAATATCAGAATTCTCTTTTTCCCTTTGGCAATTTTTATTTTTTCCAGAGGTCTAAAAGCACTGTATATATCGACTAGATTTCGAAGAACAAATTCTCCGTTTCTTTCTAAGAAATGAAACAGGATAACCGTAAAAAGATAGGCTCCTGAAATGGAAGTAATGACATTGACAATTTCTGAAATATCAGAATGAAAGAAATTTATCGAAATGATTAAAATTATCGAAAAAAGGATGGCAATTCCTGAAAAAATAAACTGCCTTTTGGCGATATGGTAGCTGACGATGGTATTAGTCAGGGAGAACATAGCAATTGCAAAACAATAGGTCGGAAGAAAGGATAAAATAGCGCTTGTTTTTGATCCAAAAAAGATAGGGACACTATATACTCCTAAGGGGCCTAAAAGAAGAAAAACAGAAACAATGATTAAAGAAGTCATTGCATAAATCCGATAAAAAACGGAGAGAGTATTTTTTCCCTGCCCTTCAATTTTGGAGACATAAGAAACCATAAAAGCATTGGGAATGGATCCCAGAAAATAAATCATTTTCCCGACTAAGGAAATGAGGGAATATTCCCCAGCTTGACGAGGAGACAAAAAGTGTTTGACTAAAATAAGATCAAATGTCAAAAAAGCAGTCATGGAGAAACCCGTAAGAATGGATGCTGTAAAATACTTGCGGCCAAACGCATAGGTATGAGTTTCATTTTTCCTAAGAAGAAAAGAGAAAGAAAGTATGGTTGTGACAATAAAGGCAATCGTAACGGATGCGGGTATGGATAAATAAACATATCCTACAAAGCCTAGTGCAACTATAAGAGCCGCCAGAACCAGTTTGGATACCGCTTCAACCAGTTGAACCACTCCGGTTCTCCCAAAGTAAAACATTCCCTGCAAAAATCCTTTTTGGCATGCATAGACTATTCCAAGAGAGAGAACCGGAGTATAAAAAAGAAAAGGCACAACAGATGAGACACGGAAATAGGAAGCTAAAAAAGGTGAAAAAATAAGCCAAAGCAGAGTTATTCCGACTGAAATTGCGACTCCCCTTTTAAAAACCCGGCGGTAATAGGATATGGATGCATCGCGACTAACGCTTCCTGATAAATAGGCAACCCGATGATTTACAGTACCGGTAAATGCATTGAGTAATATGCCAACAACATACAAGAGAGAATTAAAAAGAGTAATAATTCCGAATTCCTCAAATGTCAAAACTCGTCCTAAAAAAGCATTATAAATAAAATTTAAAAAACTTGCTCCCAGACTCGCACACACAAAAAATGTTTCCGGCCGCCTCATAAGAGTTTTTATATTCATAGGGGTTTAAGAGTTACGGGTGGAGTCAACTCGATCGGGTACCGGGCAATTTTTTCATCTATAAGATCCTGCCCGATAACATTTTTTGCCTGAGTTTTAGCTCTCGTGTGAGACAAATGAAGTCCATGATGCGTCTTAGCCCAATGATGAGGACGTCTTATAATTTCAATAACCGCGATCCATGCTGCAATACTCATTCCCAGCCAGTAGAAAGGCACTAGGAATACATACTTGATGATGTCTTCATATTCCCGCTTGGCACAGCCTATCATGTAGTAATACATATATAAGAAATTTCCGAAAACCAAAGAAAATACAGCCATATAAAAAATTACCGGAGGAAATATGGATTCTATAAAAGGACCTACGATTGCACGAAGGGCAAAATAGGCAATCGTTGTTGCCCACATAAAGGGATTAATAAACATGGAAAGTATTTTTCCTCCGACAATAAGCTGAAATGTCAGCAGGTCATGATTTTTCAAATCTATCATAAAGCTTCCCGGGTTTCTCATATGCACAAAGTATGTTTGAATATATCCTTTGATCCATCTGCTTCTTTGGCGGATCCAATTAACCATATTTGAATTGGCTTCCTCCTGAGTATAGGAGTCGAGAATTCCAGTTCTAAAGCCATTCTTTACCAAACGCATTCCCAAATCACAGTCCTCGGTGACATTAAATGCATCCCATCCTTTGAGTTTTTTAATATCCTCTGTGCGGAAGTGGTTAGACGTACCTCCGAGTGGAATAGGCGCATTACTAGACTGCAGACCGGTCAGCACCAAATCAAACCAAAGAGCATATTCTGCTGTAAATACCCGCGTCAATATATTTTGATGAGGATTATAAAAATTTAACTTCGCCTGCAGACATGCCAGTTTTCTGTCATTTTTCCCAAAAGCCAGAAAGGCTTTTTTAAGCTGTAAGGGATCGGGAATATCTTCAGCATCATAGATAGTCACAAATTCACCCCGGGTCTTAGTTAATCCGTAATTTAGCGCTTTAGGCTTTGTCTTAGGAATGGAATCTGCTACAACCGCTATTTCAAAATAGGAAGGCAATTTATATTCTCGTGCATGCCGGACAGTTTCGCGATCATCCTCTTCCATGAGAAGAATTACCTGAAGTTTATCTTTAGGATAGCTTAGACGGGACATGGCAGTTACAAACTGGGGTAATACTCTCCATTCCCTGTACAGGGGACAAAAAATAGTATAGACGGGCAACTCGTCATCTGTAATTGCTGTAATATCCTTATCTTTTATATGAATTTCAGGAGAATGGGAAAAACTTTTTACGATTAAAAAGAAATTATATAAAAGATCCGTAAAATACAGAAAAGTCAGAGCAGCGGTTAAAGCAACAAGTGTGAAGTGCCAATTTGCAAGAAAAGATGCCAAAACAGCAAAAATTATTATAAGCAATACCCTGATTTGACTTCTGTTGAGTCTGTATAAAGCGGTCTCCTCGCTTAAAAGCTCTGAATGGGGAATATACTCCACTCCTTTGTAATGAAACCCGTGACCTTTCCTCTTAATCACCTGCGGATGAAGCGGAATTGTCTGAGGTGCGGCAAATTTAAGCTTAAGAGCTGATAAGCCAATTTCAAAAGATGCTTTTAATAAATTTATCTTAGGCTTTCCACCCTCACGTTTATGAAAAAGGATGGGAATACCAGTAACCTTATATCCTGCCTGTTTAGCTTTGACGAGAAATTCAAGATCAAAAGTCCAGGGTGAGGAAGGGTGCAGGTTAATTCTTTCAACTATTTCTTTTCTGAATGCTTTTATACCGGACTGGACATCCACATTAAATCCGTGTAGAAATTTTCCAAAAAATCTATAAAATACCCGGGAAATAATTTTTCGGCGCAGACTTACCTGGAATTCTCTTCTGTCACCAACTACAATATCTACTTCCCCTTTTGAAATCTTTTCAAACATCGCAGGGATAACTTCCGGAGGATACTGCAGATCCGCATCGATCATAACCAGGACACACCCCGATGCCTTATCAAACCCCTGAACAAGAGAAGAGGATTTACCTGTTGACCCTTCTTTAAGATAGACATGCAGGGGATATTTATCTTCATATGATTTAAGAATTTCAAAACTCCCGTCTGTTGAATGATCATCAACAACTATTATTTCATATGAAATGTTCGAAAAACTTAGTGCTTTGTCAATTCTTTCCAGTAGATGAGAAATATTTTCTTTCTCGTTTAAAACGGGAATTATAATTGAAAGGGAGGGAACTATCATAAAAGGGGCACGATTTTTACTACTTTGCTTTTAATAAAGTGGTGTAAGTCCTTATTACTAATCCTATAGTATCTTCCGAATCTAATGGTTGGTAAATCACCTGAACGGATATACGAATATATAGTAAGAAGATTGAGCCTTAGGGTCTTGGCAACTTCTTTCGGTGTAAAAAAGGTATCTAACATATAGGAGAATCTTATATACCATATCTGTGTATATTTGTAAATGTTTGTTAATAGTTTTGTAAGAAGAAATATGAAATTGAGCTAAATTTCGGTGAAAAAAATTTTAACAAACTTCAGTTTTCTTACTATAAATAGAGGCAAATTCCATCCAGAGGGCCAAAAAGACAAAAGGGTAGAAAAAGCTATTTTCAAAACTGGAATGAAAAAGAACCAGTAAAAGAATTATTTTTATTTTTCCAGGCGCCTTTAGAAAGATAAAGTACAGGAATCTGATAAAAAAAGTAAATCCGATTATTCCGCTAGTTGCTAAAATAAAAAGGAAGGTTATGTCAAGCCCTGCTCCAGCGTGACTTATAAGCCACATTTGGCTATTTTCCATGCCCGCTTTTGCATATCTGACTGTATCAAACCCCACACCTAGGATCGGATGACTGAAAAATATGGACAGTCCCAGACGCGCATGATCAAGCCGCTGTGAGATAGTAAATAGTCTTTCAAGCCTGACTCCTTCCCCTCCGGGACGGGGCAGAAAAAACAGTCCCACTATAAACAGAGAAATAATGGGTATAAAAAGTATTCGTTTTCCGGTTCTCCAAACACATAGTATTCCAAGAAGCATAAGAGCAGCCAGGCTGCTCCTGGAATAAGTGAAAAAAATCGTTGCTATTAAAAGTAAAATACTGAAAATAGATTTCAGCTTCCATTCATTTAATAACACAGCTAGACAAATTACCAAGTATATTCCCAGAAAATTGGGGTCTAAAAATGTGGAAAATATTCTCTTGTAATGGGGATCCCATCCTAAGTAGGATAGATTTCTCAGATCCGGATATAAAAAATAGCCAATCCATCCGATTACGCAAAGAACAAGACCACTTCGTACTATTGTTTTATGTATATCATTTTTTTTAATTCTATCCTCATTAATTAACAATTTTAGGGTAGGATAAACTGAAAAATATAGTACTATTCGTACTATATAAAGGAAGGAAATGAAGAATTGGATGGGAGTAAGAGTCAGCGGCGTAAGAATTAAAGATATCAAGGCTATGAGCAAAAATAAGAGAAAAGAATCGGATATTGAGTCTCTTTTTAAAATAGGGATAATTTTTCTGAAATTAAAAAGGGAATACAAAAAACTTATAAAGACGACAATATCCAGGCAGGAAATACGCACAGTATCTATAATACTTATACTTCCGGCAACCCCTGCAATAATTCCTAAAAATAGTAAAAAAAGTAAAAGCATATAATTCTTTTGTCATGCTGAACTAGTTTCAGCATCTGACTTTTTTAACGAAGACCCTGAAACAAGTTCAGGGTGACATACTTTCTTACTCTGTCATGTTGAATTCATTTCAGCATCTGACTTATATTAGTTCTTTATACAAATCATTTAAATTGGGATTTTGCTTATATATAAGGTTTAACTTCCATTCTCTATGCCACCTCTTTAACTGTTTTTCTCGATTTATTGCGTCATTAGGATTCTGGAATACCTCATAATATAGTAGTTTGTTTACATTATATTGATTCGTAAATCCTTGTACTAATTTATTTTTGTGCTCGTATATCCTTTTTATTAAATTGGAAGTGACCCCAATATACAAAACTGGTTTGCTATTCCCCATTATATATACATAATAGTACTGACTCATGGTTTAATCAGAAGACCCTGAACCAAGTTCAGGGTGACAATTACTATTTACTTAATTCAATTTATTCTTAGTTCTAGTCATGCTGAATTCATTTCAGCATCTGACTTTTTTAACGAAGACCCTGAAACAAGTTCAGGGTGACATAGACGCAGCGACTTATGATGCGATCAAATATACGTTTTGGATCGGACTAAAAAAGAGTGAAAACTCATCATAAGGGCCAGTATAAGACCCTGAATTCCATCTAAAAATCCTCTTCTGAATAGGTAGTTTTGCACAAATTTTCCCGCCGGGTAAAAGATAATATTTACTTTAGATACTTTTATCCCATTTTGAATCTTTTCGTAAGAAGATATATCGGAGTAATAGTTAATCTTCTCTAAAAATTCCTCGACAGATTCATGAGAATGATGAAATAGCGGGTTTGAAAAGTTTTGTGTGATTCCTTCTATATCCCAAACCTCATGAACTTTTCCTTTCCACTTCCCGCTGTCTTTTTCTCCCAGTCTTAACAGTTTTACATAAGAAGTCTCCCCATAGTTAAGCCATTTGCCTAAAAAATAATCTCTCCTTTTAAAATAAAATCCATTTACATTTTTAGTTATTTTTAAAGAACTTTGTATTTCTTTTCTAAGATTATTCCCCACCCATTCATCGGCATCTATAAATAACACCCAGTTATTTTTGGCATACCTTAATGCATAATTTCTTTGAGAGGAGTAGTCTCCGTTTACTCCTCTTTTGTATATATTCTTCGTATATTTCTGAGCAATTGTAAGGGTTGCGTCTGTAGAGTAATCATCCATAATAATAATTTCATCACACCATGCAAGTGACTTTAGACATTTCTCAATACTTCCTTCTTCATTTTTAGTTAGAACTATTGCCGTAATCATCAGTGTAAAAAAAGAAAACTTAATATATTAAGACTATTGGTAAGGGCAAAAAAAGAAATAAATAAAAGTTGAAAACTTCTTTTTTTAAACAAAAAGATGACTCCCGCTAAGCCTGCCATAAAAAAGGGCATAAGGGAGATAAACATTCTTCCTCCATATGCCTCTCCCCCGTTCCAATACTGCCAACTTCCGATTATAAAAGTTTGGAGAGTAAATAGTGCCAATCCCGAATAGTATATAGTGTTATTCATATTTTTTTTAATACGAAAAAGAAACAACCCAAAGAGACAAAACAGAATAATAGGAGTTGTATAAATAAGTCCGTTATTGGAGCTTATTAGTACATCCAAAAAATGGGGAGAAAAGAGATAAAATTTCTCTCCTCGCATAAGATAGGGACTATTAAGTTGTCCGTATACCCTATACCAAAGGATAAATTGAGGAATTAACATTACCCCAACTCCTGTTATATATAACACTATCTGTTTATACTTTTTCTGAAAAATAAAATACACAATTACCGGGAGCGCAAAAATGATATCCTGATTGCGAATCAAAACCAGAAGTCCGGTGATAAGACCCAGGATTAAAGAAATAAAAGTTTGTTTTTTTCCTTTTCCTGAAGTGAAATATTTCAAAAATAAATATACAAAAGTAGATGACGTAAAAAAAGAAACTGCATGAGAGTTAATCGGGTCAACGGCCGTATAAAAGAAAAGATTGGATGAGAAATATAATCCGATTACGGAAATAAAGGATATCCATCCGTCAAAATAATATGTGAGAATTTTAAAACAAATATAAAGTCCTAAAATACCAAATCCGACAGACGTCCACCCCGTAATCAGTTGATATATTAATTCATATCCATTCCCGCGACTTATAATGTGTACAAGATAAAAAGGAATTAACCAGAAAAGAGATGATCCGAATGAATATTTGTTTTCGGAAAATGCGGCTCTAGTAAATCCGTGATCAACTACAAGCGCGCGTACATAGTTGTAATAATAAATCCCATCTCCCCATACAGCAGATCCCACGATCCTTGCATGAAAATAAAAAATAATTGCGCAGAATATAAAAAGAGTTATAAAAAATATTTTTATTTTCATTTCATTGTCATTCCGGGCTTGACCCGGAATCCATAGTGGATTCCTAAATCAAGTACAGACTGAATAGTCCAATCTAATCTGCGATCAATATTTAACCAGCGTCATATGGTCAAACCGGTATATTTTTTTTGAAAACTCGAGCATGAAATCGGGCATTATCCTCTCATAGACTTTAAAAGATATTTCTCCCTTATCTGTTGCCTCTTTTCCGAGATAAAATCCTAAGTACTTATACGCATCGTAATAATGAGGCAGATTGATAATGTCTCCGCTTGGTACTATTTTGTATGAACTTCCCTCTGATTCCTCAATTATTTTTTCAACGACTTTTCTTTTTTCAGTTAACGGAATTCCGCTTCGCAGACCGAATGCAAAATAATATAAAGTATTGCTTAATATCAGAATGAATAAAACCATATATCCCAATTTAATTCTTGACAAAAATATAGAGACACACAGGATAATAAGCGGGATGACATAGAGAAAGTAATGCTCTGCCGGCTGACCATGGATAAAAATTCCCAAAGTTGCCAAAAAAATACTTCCAATAACGGAAAGCGAGTATTTTCTTTTAAAACGCGTATATAAAAAATATACGGAAAAGATAATAATCAAAATTGCGAAAAAAGATATTGCTGGAAAAACGGAGTTAGCCAAGGAATTTGTATATATCGACCGGGCGACATAAAGTCTCTCCGGGGTTATGATATTTTTATTTGTAAATAATCCTACGGATGATAAAATTCTGTAAGGAAACCACAGAATAATTCTTTTGGTCATGTCAAAGCCGGTAATCCATTCAGAATAGAGATACGGAATAAGAGGAATAAAAAAACATATAATCCCCTTCCCTGCTGTTTTTAGCGAAACTTTATTAATAAGAGTAATCGTAAATACAGGCAAAAGAAGAATGGGAGTAATATGAAACTGGATAAGAATTCCAAATACAAAACACGCAAATAAAAAGTAACGTTCTGCTTTTTCCTTATTTTTATTTTCGCGAATTATGAAAAACCAAAATAAATAAAATAAGCTTGAAAAAAAGGGTACAAGATTTACGTATAGCGGAATTCTGCTGTGAAAAACCATAAAAGGCGAGGAGGCGTAAAAAAGAGATGCAGTAAGGCCTGTTTTGGTATTTATGAGTTTTCTTCCGATTTCATACATTAAAAATACGCAAATACTATCCAAAGCTGCGGTTGTGAATGCGAAAGAAAGAGGATTAAATCTCCCGACAAGGAGGGAAAAGGTCAGAATATAATAAGGAAGAGGGCCCAGATGAAACCATCCCAGGCTTGTAGGAGGACCAAATACCAAAAGAGTATGACTGACAATTGCATCCCGGGCAACCAGATATCCCCACCCTTCGTCCCCTCCGAACTGCATATATTCAGAAAGTTTATAGAAACGAAGAAAGGCAGCCAGTATTAGAATACAAAATAGAAGAAAAGTAATTTTAGGCTTCATATTAAGGTCCGACCTTGAAAAGGTCGGACCTTTTCAAGCTTGTTCCACATTTTGTTCCACATTTATTCCAGACTATTTTAATACCTAATAAAAACAGATAGACAAATCCGATTGGCCTTCTCATCCCCAAATGTTTTTGTATAAACTTTGCATTGCTTGTAAGGTTGTAATAAATTGCTTTGTTGCTCCACCTACCTATACCTGCACTAAGTTTGTGAGTGATGTAGGTATCTGTGCTAACTGCGATATTAAATCCTGCGTCTTTTGTGCGTATGCAAAAATCCACATCCTCAAAATAAAAGAAAAATCTTTCATCCAGGAGTCCGATAGTCTCAAAAACTTTTCTTTTTATTCTCATAGAGCATCCGGAAACATAATCGATTCTGGTTGTAGGGTGTTGGTTATACGTTGTAAGTTCAACATGAAAAGGACGGCCAATAAGCCAGTTGATCTTCCCTCCGTAATCGTACTTCCAAATATTACCAAACCTAAATTTGATAATTGGCGAAACAATTTCTTCTTTTCGATCCATTAATTTACTTAACGTATTTTTTTCAAGAACCGTGTCATTATTTAAAAGCAATATATCTGAAACATCTTTATCTGAAAGTGCCTCTTTAATACCCACATTCATTCCTTTGGCAAATCCCAAATTTTTAGAATTATTAATTATTTGTATTTGCGTCATCCCGGACTTGATCCGGGATCCAGATATTAAATTCAAATCGTTATTTACAAGTATTATTTTTAACCTTTCTTTTGGAAAGTCCGATTTTTTAATTGATTCAATACATCCTAACGAATCTTCTATATTTCCAAAGTGAAGAATGATAATTGCAAGTTTCATATTTTTATCCCCTTCATAATACCTTCAAGTCTTTCTATGTGACTTTTCCATGACCACTCTGAAACTACTTTTTCAATTTGTTTTTTAGAATCTTTTTGATGTATTTCTTTCAGTATGCTCAGGATTATTTCCGAAAAATCTTTTTCATCTCTCTTTACAAATATGGCGTTGGGCATGTTTTTCAATATTTCGCTCGCTCCTCCTTCATTTACAGAAACAACGGGAGTTCCGCATGCAGAAGCTTCCAAAAGTGTCAGCCCAAAAGGTTCTTTTAGAGATGCAAATAAATATGCTTTCGATTCGTTATATACTCTTACCAACTCATCCTCTTTAATATCTTCTTTTATCTCTATATCTACACTCAAACTCTTTGCCAGATTCAAAAGATAATTTTTCTCGAGTCCTCCCTGTCCGACTATAACAAGCTTTGGTCTAACTTCTTTTGGAAGCAATGACAAACTTCTGATTATAAAATCATGTCCTTTAAGAAGAGAAAATGTGCCGACTGATAAAACCTGATTTTTTTTGGGCAGGGAAAGATTTTTGAAAATATCCGTATCTACCCCCAAATGGTTAACGATTGCTTGCGTGTGGTATACAGAATCAACAACTGATTTTGAAAATCTGGAATTTACCATGATTTTTAAGGCATTTTGCGCATTTCTTTTATCTATCCATTTGATGGGAAGCCGAAAAGGAAGAGTAATATAGTAATTGAATATCTTCGACTTTCTGGGAATGTTTTCATAAAACTCCCTCTTCACCTCAGCACAGTGATATAAACTGGGTATTTTTAAATATCTGAGAATGTAAGGTGACTGGGTAAGGTAATCCGGATTTACATAGGCTATATCATATTTTCCCTTTTCTACCTCTTCTGCCATCTCCTTATATATAAAAGGAAGAGAGGCGTAAATAGAAATTACACTTCCCGGAAAATGGGAGGGAGGATCAAATTTTAAAATTACTTCTTTATGGACGTAATCTTTAAAAGGAAAGTAAGAATTATCAGAAGTTGAAAGTGTATAAATATCAATTACATGTTTCTTTGATAGAATTTTGATCTCCTCATATAGAGCTCTATGCTGTCCTCCTTTTTTTAGATTATGGATAAGCGCAATTTTCATATTTTCCTTATTCTTACATATAGGGCATATAAATACCTTGTACTTTCGTACATACCCCACAGTACAGCCGCCCGAAGGCCTGCATATCCGTCTTTGTATCCGTATTTTTGAATAAATGATTTCCAAATATGTACAAGAGGAAGAGTGATAGATTCTTTTAGTATATAAAAATCAGAAGCATTACTTCGTGAAATTTCTTTTCCCTCAATTCTTATATACGAATAAAATCTGGAAAAATGAAAAAAAGAATCATATTTAGTATGTGAGAAATTATGAAATATTTCTATGTCTTTTACTTCTTTCGTTTTTTCTTTCGGAATAGTTAAGCATTCATGTATTTTTCCGCAATATGAAACATTAGATGTATTTTTAAAAAGTCTCAGTTGAAAATCCGGATAAAAATATCCGTATTTTAGATATTTTTTTTCATTTATATAATTCCGTCTGGCAAACCAATATCCGTCATACTCGTCTGATGTAATTAACTTATTTATTTTCTCTTGTGCGTCCGCGGGTAGTGTCTCATCCGCATCCAAAACTAAAACCCAGTCACTTTTAACTTTTGATAATCCAAAATTTCTCACCTCCGCAAAAGACCCATTAAACGGAAAAGAATATACTTTATCCGTATATCTCTTCGCAACCTCCATAGTCCCATCCGTACTCCCGGTGTCAACAACAATAATATCTCCGACCCACTTCAAACTTTCTAAACAGGATTTAATATTTATCTCTTCATTTTTTGCTAAAACTATCAAACTAATATTATTAACTAATTTTTTTTGCATAAATTTCAATCATTGATCCATGCTGTGCAATATTCAACAAAGGATAAGTATAATCACAAAGACCATTTAATATTTTTCTTCTGATTGACTCTTTTCTTTTTTCCCAAGTTACCATTATGTCTCTACTGGGTATTTGTGTTTTGATTTCAGATTGTAACGTGCCTCGCACTAGTTTAGTAATAATTCTATACATATCGTCAGGGTAACCCCATGTCTCGACTTTAATCGGTTTTAATTTATGAAAATTTAATAACTTTGAAAGCGTTTTTGAAGAATAATAAATAACATGTTCAGGTGGTATTAAATAATTATATTCAGATTTAAGTATTTTATATAGCCAGCCATTTATATTAGGAGTAACAATACATATAATTCCATCTGGTTTCAGAATACTGTATACATTTTCTATAATTCTGTGCGGACTAGTAATATGTTCGATAAATTGGATTAAAGTTATCGCATCGTATCTATTTTTTTTTAATTTATCTATGTTTATAGAGTTAAAGTTTCCCCGAAATACCTTTAGTTTAAGTCTATCCCGGGCATATCTTATTACTTCATTTGACATATCCGTTCCCTCTACAATAAAACCTTTTTTTCGTGCTTCATCCAAAAAAAACCCAGCCCCGCAACCTATGTCTAGTAATTTCTTACCAGTTTTCATTAAGTATTTAAGACTTATTAGAGTTTTATTTGAATCTTTCCTTATCTGATTTTCACTTTCAAAACCTAAACTGTAGTTAAATTTTTCGTAATACTTATTAAGTTCACTTTCATTAGGTAACGGATAAACAAACACCAATTCACATTTATTACATCTATACAACTTATATTTTCCCTTTGATTTTTCAAGAACGCCTTTAGTGAAGCTACATAAGGGACAAATTATTTTCATTATAAAGATTTTAACACAGACATATTGACATTTGTTTTTTTATATGTTTACTTTAAGTGAAGTTATTAAATATGAATAACTTATCTAAATTCAAAACTATTCTTTTAAGCTTATTTATACTTTTCTTTCTTTCATCTCTTTTTCATCGAAATGTTAATGCGATATTTGTTCGAAGCTCTCAACCTGTCATTCCTGTATCACCAAATGAGTGGGATAGCATACTTACCACAGACCCTGGAGTTTTAGTTGAGGGAAACTTAGTGAAAATATGGTATGCAGGAAGTAATGGTTTTGATAATGACTCAAAATTTCAAATTGGATACGCAACTAGTAACGATGGAGTAGTTTTTTCAAAATTTCAAAATACTCCAATTATTCCATGGAATTTTGTCAAAAATAATGATATTGGGATTCAAGCACCAAGATTATTAAAAAGAACAAAAAACGATACAACTATATATGAAATGTGGTTTAACTCAATTTATCAAAATTATTCAAATTTTGATATTTATTACACTTCATCTACGGATGGAATAAACTGGTCAAATCTTACAAAAGTAAATTTTGACACCTCTCCTGGCTGGAGTTTAAATGGACAAACTTCCCCAATAGTGATCTACGATTCTGAAAATAATATTTACAAAATGTGGCATTCGGCAAGAAGTAGTTTAGATAATAAATGGAGAGTCGCTTATGCAACCTCATCAGCTGGAATTAATTGGGTAAGAAATCCACAGCCAATTTTAAATCCCGATTCGCAGTGGGAAAATAATGATGGCGGTGCTGGAATTGTACCTGGTAGTATTCTTGTAGAGAATAATAAATATTATTTATTTTATCATGGAGATAGAGATATTGGGTATGCATTCTCGAATGATGGAATTAATTTTACTAAATATGCAAATAATCCAATTTTAACAAATAATTCTTCTGATCCTGAATCATTTGATTCTTCAAGAATTGTAGCAGCAGCAATAACTAAATATCAAAATGAGTATTTACTGTATTATGTTGGACGAGGCTCAACCACTAATGTTTGGCAAATTGGGTTGGCAAAGAGTCCCAACATTCCCGGAGAGCCTGAGCCATCCAATAGTCCTACCCCTTCTCCAACTTCCACTCCTACTCCCACAGTAACCTCTTCACCTACCCCAACCCCTACTTCCGGTCCTCCACCTTTTTCCCCGATTATTATCATCCCCGGTCTGGGAGGATCATGGAATGAAGCTGATATTTTTTCGTGCAACCCCTCAACAGGAGGAATTTGGACAGCCACACCATTTGTAGATGTATACGACAGACTGATATACACCCTTACTAAAAAAGCAGGGCTTAAAATGAATAAAGATGTTTACTTTTATACCTATGATTGGAGACAGCCATTACCGGTACAATCTTCCCGCCTTAAGAAGTATATCGATACGGCTCTTGCCGGACGTCAGGGTACTAAAGTGAAACTTGTCGGCCATAGTTTAGGAGGCCTGGTAATTCGTTCCTATCTTACTGATTATTGGTCGGAGGATAAAGTAGAATCAGCAATGACTGTGGGATCTCCTCACTCCGGAACTCTTTTGGCTTATCCTCTTTGGGAGGGAGGTGAGATGCCAAAAGAATTTTCTCTGTTTAATATAGTCCTTAACCAAATCATCCAATACTGTCGTGTCGACCCTCTGACGCTCCAAAGAAAATCAGAGAGAGAAGTTGTGCAAAAATTAGTTCCGGTTGCACAAAGTCTTCTTCCAACTTTTGACTATCTATATAAAAGACGCCTGGTAATTCCTGTTACTGGAATGATCTCACAAAACGATTGGTTAAATCTTCATCCCCTTCCTGCTCAGCACTTTTTTATTCCTTTTCAAACCCTTAGCGGTAGCGGATTTAAGACTCTTCTTTCCTATACTGTGAAAAACCCGTCCGCAAAAGATATACGAGGAGGAAACTGGCTTGACGGTAAAATATCCGATAAGACAAAAAGCGATGCCGGAGACGGAACGATACTTTTAATAAGTGCATCAGACCCGGTGCTCCCTAATGAGACACTATTTAAAGATCACGGACAGCTTATCTCCTCAAAAGAAGGGGTGGCAAAAATTCTTACGTTTTTAAATATTTCAGCCCCGCCTATAGATATGGAAGTTGCCCAGTCTGTTAACCTAAAAACATTATCTCTTTCAGTTGATAAGCCTGTTTCATTTATTTTAGTTGATCCTGAAAAAAATACAGAGAGTCAAAAACAACTTCTTATCCGTATCAATCCTAAATTTGGAAATTACAGAATAAAAATTAAAGGGGAGAGAAATGAAAAAGCTAGAATAACTCTTTCATTATTTAAAGACGGGGAAGATCCTAAAAATATCAACTATCCGGTGACTCTTAAAAAGAGTAAAATTACAGAAATATCATTTAGCTATCCCAATGATTCCTCTTTCGCTCCTAAAATAACCGTAGTTCAATAACCATCCCGGTAAGTGTACAATATCCCTAAATCGGTGAAAAAATATTTCCCTTTTACTAGTATCATTCTTCTCTTTTTTGTCTTTCTGACAGTCCATTCTTCTATATCTGTATTTCCGGAAATGAGACTATTCCCTTATCTTATCCACAAGGGTTTAACTCCGTATAAAGATTTCTTTGACCACCATGGGTTCCTTCTTTATTACCTTTTGGCACCGTTTATAGGAACAAACACTCTTCCCCAAAAAATAATTTATGTAACTCTGCAAACCTTATCTCTCTTGTTATTTATGCTTATCATATGGACATTAAGAATGTCAAAGAAACAATTTGGAGTACTATCTTTTACTTACGCACTCGTACTTTTTTATTTGGGTGATAATACCCTTTGGTACGAAACTCTTATTACTCCCCTTCTTCTTATGCTGTTTATATCCGTTTTTCAGAAAAAAAATATATTTAATATTATTATTTCCGGAGTGGTAGTATTTTTCCTCTCTGCAATAAAACCTCTTTTTATTGTTAGTATCATTCCCGTATTGTTAAAATGGAAAACGCTAAAAATGGGTATCGTGACAGCCATATTATGGATAATTGTTATTTTGTATTTTATGAAGGAAAATGCTATTTATCCGTTATATATCTCCTTAATACTTTTTAATGCGGAACTTCCCCGAATGCTTCAAAATTCTCCTCTTAAAGACCCTTATATAATCCTTCCTTTAGTGTTTTTATCTTTAATTTCTTTATTTTTAAGCTACAAAAACCATCTGGACAATGTCGGAATCATCATTTCCTTTTTATTTTTATCCTATATTCCCCTTCTTACCGGGTTTTGGAAACCTCATCTGGTTTCCCTTATAACCTTTTTAATGGTAACCATAAGTTTGTCTATCATGGGAAACAGGTTTTTCTCAAAAATTACCGTGATAGTATTATTCTTGATATCTTTCTTTATAATCAGAAAGATAATTCTGGAAAACCAATTGCAGACCCAATTGGCATTGGTTTATACGGATGATTATAAAAGTGAAAAAGCAATAAATTATTTAAGGCAGAATTATCCTCACAAACCATTATATGTATTTTCAAATCGGCCTGAGTTTTATACGGAACTTGATACTGTCCCTCCTGTTTATTTTCCTTTAAAATTTCCGGGCGTTGAAAAATACTATCCCAATTATGAAACCAATATTATGAATTCTATAAAGAGAGATAATATAGAACGAGTGGTATTCGTTATGCCTCTGGATACAGAATTTGAAAATCAGAAATATCTTAAAAATTGGATCATGCAAAATTCAGTTGTGGAGTACCAGGATGAAAATACGCAAATCAGATTAATACGTCACGTGAGAAACCAGTCCCAGTTCTGAAATCGGCCAATATCTGAAAATGGCACGTCCGACAATGCTTTTGCCGCTGATCGGACCAAACTCACGGGAGTCAGAGCTGTTGGGACGATTATCTCCCATCGCAAAGTAAAAACCCTCAGGAACCGTAATTTCTACGCCTTCTTTGAGCATATTTGAAGGACTTAAAAATGTCTGATCCTTCAAGTACGGTTCTTGGAGCTCAAGTCCATTTACATACACATACCCTTTTTCGACTTTTACCTTATCTCCGGGAAGCCCTATAACACGCTTAATGTAGTCAAGGTCCGGATTTGTAGGAGACTTGAAGACTATTACATCTCCTCTTTCCGGACTTCTGAATTTATAAGAGAGTTTATCCGTCAGAATATATTCGTTGCTATAAAAACTAGGTTCCATAGAGCTTCCTTTAACTTCGTGAGGCTGTGCGACAAAAAGATAGACAACAACAAATATCGACAAAGCAACAACAAGAGTCTCAACCGTATCAAAGAAAAAATGAGTAATAGTCCTAACTATACGAGACAGTATTCCCATACTCTCTATGCGTGAGGGGATATCTGACTTTGACACAACAACAGACGGAACTTTTTCGGCAACTGTTGCATCTACGGCAACTTTAAAATCGGATTCTTCACTCATAAGTCTCTCTATTATAAAAACAAGGGTCGCGAGTCGCAATAATGAAAATGATCGGATATAATAAGAGCGTTCGGTTCACACCGAGTCTGCACTGGCCGCTTAGCTCAGTTGGTTAGAGCGCTACGTTCACATCGTAGAGGTCGGTGGTTCGAGACCACCAGCGGCCACAGGTACGACAGACAGATCGAGAAGTTGATGGCTCAAATCCATAAAGATACAGCAGTGAGAAAGTTGAGTCTAATTTTTTTCAGAAATTCCAAGCGCTCTAATATTCTTTCTAAGAAACTCTCATGAAGAATTGATTTCCCCTTTTCAGAAGTTGTAGGTGTAGGACTGGACGTAACGGTCGGGATTATTGTGACACTTCGGGTGGGAAGAACACTGGGATGAAGATTATCAGAGTTTGTACCGGTCTGATTGCGAATGGTGACTTTGGATGAACCATCGTTTGACTGCACATCTATATTTTGATTGCAGTCCTCTGAATGATAAGACTTCGTTTCTCCGTTTGTGGTGATTTTCACATCGGTTTGACAGTTTGAATTACTCTCTGTCGTAACACTTACATTACTTTCTGCATGAACAAATTTGGGAAATGGTAAAAGAAGTAAAAATAAGATGCTTAATATTTTCTTCATCGTAAGGGTACTTTATATTATACTATATTGATCAAATTAAAACTGAGATTAAACATGGATCCCCGCCTTCGCGGGGATGACATGATGACATATAGTAACTAATTTACTGTGACAGTCTTTCTGAAATTTCGCGTATTAAAGGAGTGGTCTCCTGAGGTGACCCTTTAAGTTGGATGGTAATAGTGGCGCTGACGTTGGATTGCTGAATACGTGCCACACTTTTAAGTTTTTTATTTACAGCCTCTGTTAATTTATGAGCGATTTCATCAAGCTCAGCACTTTCAATTTTTTCCTTTTTAGCACGCACATGAATATGTTTTTCTTCCCGAATCAGTCTTACAATCTCCTCAGCACGCCGGACTGATCCTCCCTCGGTAAGAATTTGTTTATAGACCTCAATCATCAGCTTCGGATCGGTAAGGCCTGCAATTGCCCGCGCATGACCTTCCGTGAGTTCTCCGGTAATCAGTCCATCTTTTATTGCATCAGGAAGAGCAAGAAGCCTTATGGTATTGGAGACATATGCAGGACTTTTACCTACACGCTTTGCAATTTCAGATGTGGGTAGCGTAAATTCATCAATCAGACGCTGAAGTCCCTGTGCACGTTCTATGGGGTTAAGATCTTCTCTTTGGATATTTTCAATAATTGCCAACTCAAGCATTCCCCGGGTTGTTGTCTCTTTGACAACTACAGGAACTGTTTTAAGACCCACGATTTTTGCGGCTCTCCATCTTCTTTCCCCTGCGATAATTTGAAATCCAGCCGGAGTTTTAGCAACCACCAAAGGCTCAATAATTCCATGCTCCTTGATGGATTCAACCAAATCTACGAGGTTTTCCGATTTTATGAGGGTACGAACCTGCAGAGGATTAGGCTGCAACATGTGGATGTCCAGATGTACAAGCTCAGTATAAGACGTTTGCATATATTCTATATTTTAATTAAACACTTTGCAAAACTTCAACTACTGCTTTACCCATTCGCGTCTTAA
>Ga0155406_116_pt1 | contig 26574 bp, 19 predicted proteins | sample RifCSPhighO2_02_FD_106374 | JGI IMG/M metagenome (GOLD analysis project Ga0155406, IMG submission 106374) | Candidatus Gottesmanbacteria bacterium RIFCSPHIGHO2_02_FULL_39_11
GGAAAGACCTTAAGAGACTATGGGGCGCTTGGAGGAGGACGAAAAAGTAGAATCCAGCCACCGTTTATTTAACATAAACTAATCTTTTTTAAGTTTTCATCCCTGCCTAATATTCGGTACAACAAGGTTTCCATATCTTCACTATTTTCCCACAAAACGGATTTTTGTCAACTGTATTTTTATGTTTTAGCTTGATATATCGTGACGATATCATTATTGAATACTTTCCTGAGAAGAGCAGGATACAGAGGTTCCGTCGTCATCCGTTTCTCCTCCGGCCCCTGAAATATCAGGCGGATGTTATTTTTCCTTAAAAATTCTTTTGCTTCTTCTGGATTTAATTTTTGGCTGAAAAAATTATCCGTTATCTCTTCTTTTTTTTCGAGATCGTATGTATATCCGAAATGTCCGATGAAGCTTATGGTATTGGTAAATGCCGGCAGATAATTTCCCGTATAAAAGCTTGCAAGGGTGACGGTTCCCGGTTCATATTCTTTATTGATAAAATCAAATGCCGAAAAGAGTCTTTTATCCAGATAAATATTTGAGTAAGGAGTGCTGTATTCGTGAATTTGGTCTTTGAGACTCCAGATAAGGGTTGGAATAGACTGGAGGAGAAATATGAAAAAAATTATTATCAATATTATGTTTTTTGTCGTCATCCCGGACGCAGGTCCCGAGGATCCATTCATCAAAGACTGGATTCCCGCCTTCCCTTCGAAGCTCAGGGTAAACGTGGGAATGACAGATACGATCCACTCAATCCCGATTGCCGTAAGCATCGCAAAGGGAAGAAAAGGAACTCCCTGCACAAGTCTCGTATTTGAAATTTGAAAGAAGGGCGCAAGGGGAAGCATCAAAATAGGAACTAAGAACCAGGAAAGAACGAGCCAGTAAGAAAAGTTTTTAGAAAGGATGCTTCTGATTATTCCAATTAGTGTAAAAGGAAGAAGAATTCCAAATCCTCCTAAAATTTCTTTTAAAAAAGAAAGCTGGAGAGTCTTTTCCCATTCCAGTGCATGTTTCCAAAGGGCATCTCCCTCCATAAGTTTGGCAAAAATAAGCATAAGAATAAGAGAAAAAGAGAGAAGGAGAAAAAGCGAAGTGAGTGTTAAAGGATTAAATGGTTGAATGGTTAATTTTGTTATTCTTCCGTGTCTTAATGACGATATATTTTTTCTTGATAAGTAACCGATAATTGCGGTTGGAAGAGTCATGATTAAAATCAACAAACTTGGAGTATGGATAAGAAGCATCAGGAAGAGGAGAAAAAGAGAGAAGGAGAAAAAGCGAAAAAGAGAAATTTTTCTTTCAACAAATTGAAGAATTACATAAAAAGCCAAAATAAGAAGAAATCCTCCGAACATATGATGGGGGAGGTAAGAAGCTCTTCGTATGGCATCGATTCCTGTCCACCAATAGAGATAAGGAGTATCACCTTTTAGAAAAGGAGATGCAAAAAGAAAAATAAGATAGGTGAGGCGGGGATAGGGAATTTTTAACTTCCGGATAAGCAGCCATGCGCATAAAAAGAATAAAATACTGCTAACTATCCTGGCAATTAAATATCCCAGTTCCATAGGTATCCCCAATAATGAGGAAATTTTTCCTAAAATGAGAAAGTAATTAAAAACCAAAGATCTCGAGTGGGTCTCCGTTGTAAAAGGAATCGTTGTCAGCCACTGACCCTGTGCTCCTTCCCGCATAAGGCTGAGATAAAAATAAAAGTCCTGGGAATTATTATGCATGAGAGGAAAATACCGGTCAGGAGGAGAGTGGTTGATAAACGTAATAGTCGGAGCCAGGTTAAGACCGAGAATGAGGGCGGTTGAAAAAATAAAAAAAACCCACCGGAAAATATGAAGTTTTCCCATTTCTCTTATTGTAATATACAGCTATGGTATTATTACACCCAGCTTATGGCAAATAAACAGATATCTATATCTATTTTCTTTCCTTTCTTAAATGACTGGGGGACAGTGGGAAGTTTGATTACCCTCTCTATTGCCACTGCTGAGAAGTATACGGATGATTGGGAGGTAATACTTGTTGATGACGGGAGCAGTCCCAAAAATAGAGAGGCTCTTATAACTATTGTAAATACGATAAATCAGAAAAATGCTCTTCGTCATCTTGCCTCACGGCTGTCCTATCTGACTCCCAATAAAATTCGGATCATTCATCATGAAAAAAATACCGGCTACGGAGGAGCTCTTCGGGACGGATTTAATCATGCAAGTAAAGACCTTGTTTTTTATACCGATTGTGATGCTCAGTATGATCCTAGGGAATTGTCATTATTGTTAGACGAATATCAGCGTCATTCTGAAGCTGAGCTTGCCGAAGCTGAAGAATCTCGTGCTAAGCTTAATTCCAACGGGATCCTTCCCCAGCGAACTGGGATCAGGATGACACATTCTCTGTTAGGCATGGTAAACGGATACAAGATAAAAAGAAACGATCCCTGGTACCGGACAGTTATGGGGAGGATGTATCACCATATTGTCAAATACGCTTTTAAACTTCCCATACGGGACACAGACTGTGATTTTAGGCTTATTAAAAAAGAAGCTTTGGAAAGGATTCATCTTCATGAAAATACCGGAACCATATGCACAGAACTTGTCAAAAAAATAGATCAGGCCGGATTTCTCATACGTGAAGTCCCCGTGCATCATTATTGGAGGACATCCGGCAAAAGCCAGTTCTTTAATTTCAAAAGGCTTTTAGCAACAGGAAAAAATCTATTTCTATTATGGTGGAGACTGATGGTTAGAAAAAAATTTAATTAACAAATAACAAGTAACAAATAACAAGTAACAATTTTTTTACTTTTCCTGTTATTTGTTCTTTGTTATTTGTTTTTTCCTAATATGATCTCCATATTCAACATAACCAGACTTCATAAAAGTATCGAAAAAGAGCTGAAAAGTAGTTTTCAAAACACATTAAACGGCGGTACATTTATTCTGGGAAAAAATGTAGAAAAATTCGAAAGTGAATTTTCCTCTTATGTTGGGTGTAAATTCGGAGTCGGAGTGGGATCCGGAACTGAAGCTTTGTCTTTAGCAATGCAGGCGTTAAACGTTAAACCAGGAGACATCGTTGTCCTGCCTGCCAATGCGTATCCTACTGTTTTTTCGATAACCGCAATCGGAGCAGTGCCACTGCCTGTTGATATTGATCCCCGTACGTTTAATATGGACCCTGAAGAATTAAAGAAGGTAATTGAGCGAAAAAGCGAAAAAGCGAAAAAGATTAAAGCAGCAATTGTTGTCCACATGTACGGAAGACCGTCTGATATATTAGCCATTAAAAAAATTACAGATCATTACAAGATTCCACTTATTGAGGACTGTGCCCATGCCCACGGTGCGGGGGTTGGAACATTCGCAGACGTAAGTTGTTTTTCTTTTTACCCTACAAAAAATCTGGGAGCTCTGGGGGACGGGGGAATGGTTTTGACAAATGATCCGGAAATTGCGGAAAAAGTTAAGCTTCTCAGAATGTACGGAGAAAAAAACAGGTATAACAGTGTTATTTTGGGAAGAAACAGCAGACTGGATGAGGTTCAGGCAGGGTTTTTATCGGTAAAGTTAAAATATTTGGATAGGTGGAATGAAGAGAGAAGAAAGATTGCAAATATTTATTCAAAAAATTTATCAACTATTCCCTCTGTCATCCTGAGAACCCTGAGTTTATCGAAGGGGACGAAGGATCCCGTTGGAATTAAACCCAAACAGGATTCTTCTCCCGATCAGAATCGGGATCAGAATGACAAGGACTCAAACCATGTCTACCACCTGTACGTTATCAGCACTTCTAAACGAAATCAGTTAAAATCTTATTTAGAATCTCATGGCATCGGAACAGGCATTCACTATCCGACTCCGGTGCATCTTATTCCTTCTCTAAAATTTTTAAGATATAAAAGGGGAGATTTTCCCCAAAGTGAAAAGGCAAGCGAGGAAGTGTTATCGTTACCTTTGTGGCCGGGAATCAAGAAGGAAGAAGTGATGGAGGTGTGTACGGTTATTAAAGATTTCTATTCGTCATTCAACAAAAATGTCATCCCCGCGAAGGCGGGGATCCATCGTACAAATTAGCAAGACTCATATTGATAGATTCCTGCCTGCGCAGGAATGACAAGATAAAATGGTTACATTCTTATCCTCTTCCGACATTCTCTCCGTTTCCTCTCTCCATAAAAAGGAACTTCCCGGATTTCTTTCAAAACTGGGAGAGTATTTTTTGACTGAGTTTTACAAAACATCTCTTGGAATTCCCTCCGTGTTTACGTTGGTATATAAAAAAGACGGGGAAATTGCCGGGTTTGCAACCGGGGTTGAGACTTCCAGAGGTTTATTAGGTACTTTCTTTAGGGAAAACCCAATGGGAATGGGAAGTGCCTTATGTTTTGCGGTTCTTACTAGTCCTAAGCTCATTTTTGATATTTTTAAAACGCTTGCGTATCCCGGATTTGGACACGATCATGCAGAGCTTCTTTCCATTTCTGTTGATAGTAAGTACCAGCGGAAGGGAATTGGAAAAGAGCTTTTTGAGGAAACTATAAAAGAGTTTAAAAAGAGGAAAATAAATTCATTTAAAGTAAGTATTTATGATGGTATGTCTGCCAATTCTTTCTATAAAAAAATGGGCTGCAAACTCGATTCCTCTTTTTCTTTTATGGGGAGTAAGATGAATTATTATTCTTTTAAAATTTGATTTGACAATCTCTTCATTTTCCTGATACGTTGAAAATATGCAAGGAGTTAAAGTAAATGTACCCCAATATATGCCTTCGTTTCGTACAATAAAACTTGTAATTATTATCATCGGTGCTATTGTTCTTTTTAGGTCAACTCTTATTTTTGTGCCTCCCGGAGCAGTAGGGGCCGTGTATGACCGGGGAAGGGGAGTTTTAAAAACACCTCTTCGTGAAGGACTAAACTTCGCAATTCCTTTTTGGCAGCATGTAGAACTTTTTGACACCCGGCTTCAGGAATATACAATGTCTCAATCAGTTGAAGAGGGAGCCCTTCGTAAAGATGATTCTCTGGATGCGCCGACTTCTGATGGCCAGCAGGTAAAAGTAGATGCGACCGTTCTTTTTAAAATTGACCCGGACAAAGCTCCGGAAATTTGGAAAAGTGTCGGGCTTAACTATCTTGATAAACTGATCCGTCCCTTTTCCCGGAGTCAGATTAGAATGGTCATAAGCCGGTACAGTGCTCCCGCGATTTATTCTGAAAAAAGACAGGAGGCAGAAGAGGTTATGACAAAAGAAATCTCAGAACTTTTAGCTCCTAAAAATATTATTATTGACCGTGTACTTTTGCGGGCTGTCTATTTTTCTCCGGAGTACTCTAAATCAATTGAGCAAAAAGTAATCGCGGAGCAAAGAGTCAAACAAGCAGAATATGAGGTAAAACAAGCTTCTCAGGAAGCCCAGGCTAAAATCGCGGAGGCAAAAGGGCTTGCTGAGGCTCAGTCTCTTCAAAAAGCATCTCTTACCCAGGAATTTCTTCAGCTTGAGGCGATCAAAAAATGGAACGGCACCCTGCCTCAAGTAGTTGGAGGCGGCTCAGTACCTTTCATAAATATACCTCTCAAATAACATCAATTTGACTTCTATGGTAGAGTCTGTTACCATCCAATTAGACCAATAATTAGACTGATTGTTAGACTGAAATTAGACTGATTCCTATGATAAATGCTCAGATTTTAAAGCCATTTTCCGGAAGCTTTTTATCCCAGTTTATCTGGACACCTGAAATATTGCCTTTCAAAGATAAAGAGATGATTTCATTAGATAATGAGCTTACACTTTTTGAGCAAGTGTTCTTAAACCCTGATATCGAAAAAAATCTCATTAGTAAAAATGAGTTGTTAGCTTCATTTGCTATATCAAAAGCAGAAGACTCACAATTGACACTTGCCGAAGCACAAGATGTCTATAATCTTATTCTTTCTGACGCCCATTATGATTTTCTCAGTCAAAAGTTGAAAGCAAAAGAAAAACTTACACAAAAAGATTATGATAAATTCGAATTTTTTAATATAGCCAAAACATTTCGAACTCTGCATCACAAACCACTTGCAATTGATAGGTTAGCTCCTCAGGATTTATTAGAACTGCATAGTCAATTAACCCAGGGACTGGATATATTTAAAAAGCATTTGAAAGACTTCACGATCTATAAGTCGGGGATGTGGCGGGATAATAACGAAATAAGAGTGGGAACGTATATACCGGCTCCTTATGTTGAAATTGAAAAAGGAGTGCGCGAACTTATCGCGTGGCTCAAAGATAATCAGACGATTACGGGCGTTGCTGTTTTTCATACCGCGCTCTATGGTTTACACCCTTTTAATAATGGGAATAAACGGGTATGCCGCATCTTGGAACATACTCTTTTGCGAAGTTTAGGGTTAAATGCTAAAAACCTATATAGCACATCATACTATTATCATAAAGAAAAAAGCCGATACTACAAATATCTTCTCTATTCACTTGAGAGGAAAAATCTCAATCATTTTGCCGCGTTTGTTCTGGAAAGCTTAGTGCTGTCAATTCTTGATGTCGTGAAAACCAGTCTTGAAGCAAAACGAAGCGAGTTTATCAAACGGCAGGAATTAGAAGGAAACATGCATCTTATTCTTAAGCCGTTTATTAAAAGGAGGCAGATGCAGTTTAAAAATATCATTCGAGTAACCAAGGGAAAAATGGCCCGGCAAACCGTGGTCACATACTTAGAAAAGGCAGTTGATAAAGGAATTCTCGCAAAAAGAGAAACGGGTAGAGTGACCTACTATAGTCTTTCTGTTGAAGCGCCTGAGACAGAAACACTGAAAAAATGGCTTATTTTTGCAAAAGAACGGTTAGTATATATCCCGGATGATATTCAACTCACTTAGCCGCAGAGCTTCTGCAAAGCCATTTGCAAGAGGACCTCTTGGAGCTCAATATTTACATCCCATTCGACGGATCAATAGTTATAGGGTACAATACTAACTTATGTCCAGACCGAAAGATCTCCCGCAACCATCTGATTGGAAATGTAATCCATGGCTTACCGGAAAAATTTGTTGATGATTCATAGCCTTTTCCGTTTCAAAGATACTCGTGACAGTTATGCTCTCCTCCAGGTAATATTAGGATATGGGTGGAAAAGTAGGAATCTGGAGCAAATATTTTTTATATCTTCTTTTACTCGTAGGTATTCTAATTCTTCTTTACCTTCACTTCCGGCTTTCAATAACGAGATATTTTGACGCGGATGAGTTTGCGCATCTGCACTGGGGATATGCATTTTCCATAGGGGAGAAGCCGTACAGTGATTTTTTCTATTTGTTTCCTCCTTTTTTTCTTTATCCTATTGCTTTTATTATGAAAGTTTTTGGAAGGACATTTGAAAGCCTAATTTTCGCCCGCATTTTTATATTTATAAGTTACTTAAGTATCTTAGGTATCTTAGGGCTGATTGTAAAAAAAATGAGAGGGACACTTGCTGCCCTTTTTGCCGTATTTATCTTTGTTTTTCTTCCCATGCCTCAGGATAAGATGATTGAAATACGGCCGGATCTGGTAGCAGTATTTTTTGGACTGTTGGGAATGTATTTATTTATTATTAGTGAAGAGAACATTCAACATTTAACATATGACAGAAATGTTAAAAAATTGTTAAATGTTATATGCCTGCCTGCGCAGGCAGGTTATATGTTCTCGGGGTTATCCTATGGATTAAGCTTGGCTTTTGTTCCTAAAACTGTTTTTTTTCTAATCCCAATCGGAATCATATGGGTATACCGGATCATTAGGGGTATATGGGCCAATACAGAGCCTGATCTTATCAAACATATTCTTTCTTTTGGAACCGGATTATTCATTCCCGCGCTTTTAATTCTGGGATTTATATTTTGGTCGGGGGAACCCGGTCTTGCAATCTACAGCATGACTAAAATGGCTTCGACGGTTACCTCTATTTTAGGATCAAAATTTTATATGTTCCCCTCACATTTTTTCTGGCCGACGGATGTATATTATGGATTTGGAGGATTTAATCCGGCTCTGTATGCCACACTTTTTATTTTTCTTACCGCATCAATTGTCGGGGTACTGCGGGGGGTTGCGTCGCTGTCGCATAAGGAAAATAGCAGGTGTGTTTCGGAATTTTTGATTTTCGGCAGTTTCTACGCTGCCCTTTATGCATTTGTAAAAATATTTCCCCTTAAGCATGCCCAGTACTGGATACCTCTTATTCCTTTTTTCTGTTTTTATGTGGGAGATCTGTTTAATTCTATTCTTAATATTCGTCATGCTGAACTCGTTTCAGCATCTGCGTTAAGTCAGACCCTGAAACAAGTTCAGGGTGACGGGAAAAAAAGACTTTCCTTCGTGTCACCCGGAGGTATATTTTTATCTTTAATTTTAATCGGTTATCTCACGTTTTTAGGTGGAACTGTCTATCAAAGTAAAATGAAATGGACAAACCAGGATACAAAAGCAAAAATAGGATATTTTTTGGCAAAAATTCCTGAAAACGAACCCGTTTTTGATCTCACAGGTGAGACGGTATTTTTCCGGGACGGGTATTATTTTTGCTGTGTGCCCTATGGACAGTATGAGGAGGGGATAGGTTTTGACATCCCGGACATAAAAAGCGAGTTTGAGAAAAATAACACAGAGTATGTTCATGTAGGGTACGAAGGAAGAACCGGTGTGCTTCTCCCTGACCAGGAAAAATATATTAAAGAAAACTTTAAAAGCCTTGATACGAATCCCTTCCTATGGCAGAGAAAAATTACTCTATAATTCTAGGCGTTTGGGTAAGTCTTCTTATCGGTATAGTTACTTTTCTGAATATTCTTCCCGTTATAACTCAAATTGCCAAAACTCCTCCCGGTTGGGTGTCTCTTCAGGTGACTCATTGGGGAGGGGATTATTTTTATTATCTTTCCCAATTTACACAGGGGCAGACATCATGGTTTTTATCCGCGGATCTGTATACTTCTGATTTTACGGGCAAAACTATCGTAGGGTGGGAAAATGTGTTCATTGGAAAGACATTTTCCCTATTTGGATTATCTTCTTCATTTGCCTATCATGCATCCATTGTAATCTTTTCCGTTACGTTTCTTTCTTTATCTTTCTATTTACTCACCATTCTTTTTAAAGATAATAAAAACGGAAAAAGTATGGCTTTTTTTTCTTTTATCCTTTTTCTCTTCTCAAATGCATTTCCCAAAATAAGCTTGGAAGGAGGAAAATGGGGACTGTGGTTTTATGACCACTGGTTTAACATCGGCTTGCCTTTTACACGTTTAGGAGGAGTGCCTCACCATCTTATCGAACGGACGCTCTTAATTGCCGTTCTTATTCTCTTTTTAAGAAAATCATTCTCCAATCATACTTCAATTACACAGATTCCTCTGCATCTTCTTTCTGTTTTTACGGGATTTACCCTTGCCAGTATTGAACCGGTTCATTTTCTTTTGGTAAGCGCTGTTCTTTTTATTTCTTCCTGCATAATGAAAAAAAATAGGCTTTTCTCTCTCCTTTTTTTTCTGGGAGGGGTTTTTGTAGTTTTCTATCTTAAAGAGTTATTTTTATTTCCTCCGTTTATAGAGCTTGCCCGGTGGGAATCTGCCCAGATGGTTTCAAAAAGTCTTCTTGATTTTATGCTTTCTTCCGGGCCCCTTGTAATTCTTTCTTCAGGCGGAATAGGTTTTTATCTGATTCGCCTTTTGAGGATTATCAAAGAAAAAAGAAATGTTCCGCATGACTTTCCGATTTTTATTTTCCTTCTTATCTCAACCGCACTATTTTTTAGCCCGCTTCCGGAGTGGGGAAAAATTAGTCCGGTAAGGTTTTTACCTGCCACTCTCCCTCTTTTTTGGGCTTATTTTTCTGTCCGGTTATTCTCAAGTTTGAAAATTAAAAAAATAATTTTAATGTGTATTTTTATCCTGACGCTGGCTGTTATGATGTTTCCTCTTGGTGTACAAATTCAAAAAGCAAACGAGGTTGATACACACAATTTGGTTTACTATATTCCTCAAAAAGCAATGGATTTGTATACCCATGTTGCCAAAGAATCAAAGGAGACGGATGATGTGTTTTTGGTATATTGGCCCTTTAATAACTCATTCCCCGCATATACAGGCAGACGCGAGTATCAAGGGCACCCGCTTTTGACAACAGACAGTGAGTCAAAAGAAAAGAAACTATTCGAATTTTTTGACGGAAAAATGTCTGAAACGCAGGCAATTTCATTTTTAAAAAATAATACTATTACTGACATTATCGGATATTCGGGTAATTCCGTCCTCCAAAGAGCCTCATATTTGACAAAAGTTGAGGATAACGGGTATCTTAGCTGGTACCGAGTAAAGATTTTGAAAAATTATTGAGCTTTATATATTTCAACGGTCGAGTTTTTGAAAAATGAGTTTAAGAAAGGATACACATCTGTTATTTTTTTTCCGGTCATCATGTCTCTTTCCTGAGGTCCTACAAACACATACTTAATATTGCCTTCTGCGATAAGGTGTATTGCCTGGGACTCTGACATTTCACCTTTAAAGAAATCCTCCATCAATTTTTGTTTTCTGAAGTAGTCATATGTATTTGTCTGTCCCCACCAGACAGTATTTCCGGCATACGCCGGGATATAGTTTGCCGCGGTAATTTGGGCAATTACCACATCGTCATGACTCGTATTATTTTCCAAAAACCTTATTGCATCCATCCATGACTTTAGTGGAGGAAGAGTCTGGGGAGGGTAGGGAACCAAAGGGTGGTCTGCATGGGCACGCTCTACAATAAATTCCCGTTGCCAGTCATAAGAGGAGTAGAGAATAAGACTGCTCATAGTCAAATAACAAATAACAAATAACAAATAACACATTCTAACTATAGTTTTTATTTGCGCATTGCGCATTGTCAATTGTTCATTTATCCATCTCCATACCTCTACTAAAAAATAACTTCCCAGTATTCCAAAGGGAATAAATAGTCCGGTTTGGGTAAAGCGAAGAGGGCTTTGATCATCACTGATTGAGAAATAGCTGGCAAAAAGGATAGAGACGACAACAAAATAGATAAGAGGATACCAATGAATTTTCCTTTTAATAATAAGAGTAACCATTCCGAGAGTTGCCAGATAAAAGATGGGTCCGGTTGCAAGGATAAATTGGTCCAGTGCAACCGGCATGCGTGTCATCTTATGGGCATCAACTAAAGCTGACCAGGGAATGGTTTTGGTGAGAAAGAAGATATAAAGGAGAGAGGGAAGTGTAGAAATAACAAATAACAAATAACAAATAACAAATTTGATATTTCTATTTCTATTTTTTATTAAAGATATAAGTACATAAAATACAATTACTAAATTCAGCGTCATGAGGCTGGGAGGGAAAATAAGGCCTAAAAAATTTCCGAGAAGAATATAAAAAACCCAAGTAAGTATCTGATTAATTGTAAACAGGTGACGCAGATGGAAGGGCTCCCGCTGGCGCGCACTCGACAATCGGAGAGGAGCACCAGCGGAGAGGGAAGTCTGCGGCAGGACCCGTTCGATTAGTAACTTATACAAAAGAAAAAAGGATATTGCCTGGGCAAGGAGAATGTGGGGAAGGTGAGTGGTTCTCTGGAGAGGATCCATGTTGCTCCACCATTCCATATAGCGTCCTATGCGGATTGCTCCATGAGCGTCTGTGAAGGGCCTCGGAAAAGAACCGGAAATTAATGTTATGACAAGGACAAATACCTGGTTTTTAAAAGATAAAAAATATTTTTTTATAATAAGAAGTATTACCAATAAAAGAAGGGGAGCAAACAAAATTCTTCCCAGTTGATACGACCAGGGGATAGAAAGTCCGAATGTTTTTCCGGCAATTCCCAAAAGGACATAGAGCCATTGGATTAATGATCCGCTATGAGGTTCTGTTGTGTATCTTTCTTTTGCGAGTATGCTTCCTTCATATCCCTGTCTGATTTTTGATACATATAAGTTGAAGTCCGGCCAGTAATAGTTATGCTCGAGGGTAAACTCACGGTTTTTATCATAAAGATTGTTTTGATAAGATAAATCAAGTAGTGTAGGAGAAAAAGAGAAAAAGAGAAAAAGAGAAATAAGAAGGAGGAAAATAATATTTGGTATGTTTTTTTTTACTTCTTCCTTGACCATGGATTTATTATAGCGTAAGCTGCATGGGAGAAAATCAATAAATAAAAAACGTCATGCTGAATTCATTTCAGCATCTTCAGAAAATTCCTGAACCGAATTCAGGACAGGCTCTGAAACAAGTTCAGGATGACGAATTAAAACAACTATTAATTGATTCACTATATGCTTTCCATAATTATTCCTTCATACAACAGCCTCAATAAAATTGGACATCTTTTATACTCTATAGATAAATCGCAGCATATCAGGAAAGCTGATTTTGAAGTAATTATAGTCGATGACTATTCTACAGACGGAACGGTAGATTTTATTACGTCACATTTGAAAAATTGGCTAAATTTGTCAAACTTAAAAATTATTGAGCTTAAAAAAAATCAGGGACCCGCGGTTGCCCGCAACATTGGAGTAAAGTACGCAAAGGGGAGTATTATTTTATTTTTAGATGCCGATGTAATTCTTTTTGAAAAAACATTAAAAAGAGTAATTTATTTGTTCGATAGCGATCCTGACCTTTTTGCTCTTACCGGAGTCTGGGACAAAGAGCAAAAGGGGAATGGGTTTTTCCGTAGATTTAAAGCCCTGAGGGACTGGAGTTATTGGATTAACGAAAGGGACCCGAAAAATTACTATTATCTCTTTTCCACACGCGTCGCCGCAATTCGTCGTGATCTCTTTCTAAGACTTGGGGGATTTGATACCACTTATAAAGCCGCTCTTATTGAAGATATCGAGCTTACCTATCGTATTGCCAAGAGACACGCGATTGTCTTTGACCCAGAAGTTCGCGTCCATCACGAGTTTGAAGACTTTCTCCCGGTTGCCAAAAAATATTTCTGGAGATCTTATTACTGGAGCAAAATTTATAGAGAAAGAAAAAAGTTTGATCCGGTGGCAACCACAGGGAAAGAAGCATTAGCGACGATATCGGCCGCGGGGGTGGTTTTTCTCTTTCTAATATTCCTCTTAAGTTACTTAAGTAGCTTAAGCTACACAGAAGAGATCCGAAGATGGGAGGGACTATTGTTATGGTTTTTTCTTGTTTTTCATTTTCTCATGGTCCGTAAATTTATCGTCTTTTGCGTAAAAGAAGAAGGGTGGTGGTTTGGCTTTAAGGCTTTTATAACAGGAATTATTTTGTATTGTGTGATTATCTCAGGAGCACTTTTTTCATTACGCTAGCTCTTAGTTGCTTTCCATACATTTTCCTGCAATACTCTACATATATATATGGATGCGGCAAATGAAGCTGGCCCAGTTGAAGCTGTGCCAATGCAAACGAATAATGCAAGACATATTTGGAAAATAGGAATTCCTGTTTTAATTTTAGTTTTGATTATTTCCGCCGGGATAGTCTATTTGCTGCCGAGATTAAATTATCCAAAACAAACCGTTAATCCCCAGACAGATCAAAATGCAGTGTTTAGCTTAAAAGATGCAACTTTTGCTCAATATAATGAAGTAAAATCTACCATAACTCCCGTACTTGAGCCTTATACTCTCAAAAGCTCCAATTTAATAAATTTAAAAGCCGTTGCTTCAGATGCAAAAATACAGTTCAGTGCCAATCAGCTGAATACACTTGAGAAAGACGGTTTTTTTACTATGGCAACACATCCGGGCGTATCCGATCCCAATGGAGTTCTTGATCTGAGAGGATGGGGATCAGCTTCCAGATCAGATGATATGGTTGACTTATATACCCAATTTGGAGGCAGTACAACAGAGTGGGAACGAAAAAGCGAAAACGCAATTTTTGTAACCTCGGATTTTCTTCTTCACACCTATCACGTTCTTATGGATAGGTCATTTCAAAAAGCTGAGGAAGTATATTTCCAGCCGGCCTTAAAAGATCTGACAGAGTCTCTGTATACCGATGCCTTTACTCATTACACCCAGGAACAGAATCCAAAGTTAAAAGATTCATGGAAAAGGCTGTCTGTTTTCTATCTCGTGCCTAAAGTAATTCTGAATACGGTTTTCTCTAAACCGAAAGATTATTTCGAAGGAAACCCGCAGGAGGAAGAAAGTAAGGATATTTCAGATGATCAGAATACAGATACTCTTGCAAGCGTCCAGGCTAAATTACAAACGTACAAAAACACAACTCCTCCTGAAGTGTATGATTTGGCAAGTCAGGAACTGGAACTGGTAATGAAAGCAGAAGCATTTAATGCGTCTTCTCCTCTGTATGGAGTTTTAAAACCAGATGCTCCTGAAGATTACACCCAGTATAACCCCCGCAGTCACTATACAAGAAACTCCATTTTGAGAAGTTATTTTAGATCCATGATGTGGTACGGCAGGCACGGGTTTGACGTTAATAATGTGGATTTGACCCGGGATGCTCTCTTTATGACATGGCAGCTTGGATCAAATAGAGTGAACGGAAAGACTGCCCTTGAAGTTTGGCAGGGAATATATCTTCCTACGGTATTTTTTGTCGGAAGAAGCGATGATCTGACCGTATATGAGTATTCAGATCTTATGGCTAAAATTTATGGTAACTCCGTCGGGTATAGTTCGCTTGCTGATGAGGCAAAATTAAAACAGTTCCAAATTGAGGCTAAAAAACTCCCGGGACCAAAAATATTATCTGACATAAAAATTATTGATCCGGATAATCCGCCGACTAAAGAGGAACTTTTAAAAAGTACAAAAGGATTTCGATTTATGGGACAGAGATTTATTCCGGACAGCTATATGTTTTCATCTCTTACGCAGGGAGATGAAAAACCGGATCTTGAAACCGGACAAAAATTGCCTTCAACTCCTACCGCTCTTATGATTATGTCGATTTTAGGATCTAATACCGCAGATTCATTATTGACTGACTGGATTTCCGCAAACGCTCCCCAGTCAGATAAAATCATTGCAAAAGTGAAAAATAAGCTCAAAAATGAGTTTGATCAGTATGATCAGAAAACATGGACTCAGAATATCTACTGGTCCTGGCTTTACAGTCTCCGTCCTCTTTTTGATGACTTCACAAACGGGTATCCCATGTTTATGAGGGGTGTTGCGTGGTCAAAAAAGAGTGTACTTTCCGCTTTAGGCTCATGGACGGAACTTCGGCATGACACTCTGTTATATGCCAAACAGTCCTATGCGGAGATGGGAGGGAGACCTGCTGATCCAACCCCGACTCCTCCGCCTGTACCCAAAGGGTATGTTGAGCCCAATTTACCTTTTCTCACCCGGCTTATAGCTCTTACTGTCATGACACGGAACGGGCTGGATTCCAGGCAATTACTAGTGCCCGGCCAGAAAGAAAAGTTTGACAGTTTCCTTGACTCTCTTCAATTTTTTAAATTAATTGCGGAAAAGGAAATCTCAGACTCCGTTATCTCAGATGACGAATATGAGAACCTAAGAACCATAATTACCCTGTCTTATCCGAACATTGTCTGGACACCGGATGGGGATCAGATGACAGAGCAGGATGCGCGCGCCGGTATTATCGCAGATGTTCATACGGATGTCTGCGGGGGACGCGATCCTAGTACAGGCCGATGTACCGGAGAAAGTAAGGTTTTGTACGAAGCAACAGGAGCTCCTTCTGTCATTTATGTCGCGGTTAAAGATAAAAACGGTACCCGTCTTACCCGAGGGGTTACCTACTCCTATTACGAATTTACCCGTCCGGTGGGAAAGCGTATGACAGATGAGGATTGGCAAGGCATGATCTATGAAGGAAAAAATACGGAAAATATGCCTCAACCGCCGGTTTGGACAAATGAATGAAAAAATATCTTTTGATTGCGTGTGTATTATGTACAGCTTTTATAAGTGCGCTTTTTATACAGAAAACACAAACCTTAACACCTCCTCGTGCAGTAGTTAAAGACTCTACCACTGACCCAAAAGTTGAACATTCCAGCCATCTTTTCGACCCCGCTTTTTTTAGCCAGGCTTATGACAGGGCAGAGTCGCATAGAGAAAATGCAGCCGGCCGGGTCTTTGGCGGGATACTGCCTCACCATTTACTAGCCGCCCCTCTTATCGCGGGTTTTTTTGAGGGTATAGGAGATCAAAAAGTTGATACGGTTATATTACTCAGTCCCAATCATTATGGAGTTGGCCCCTATAGCATCACCACATCAAAAGGAGTTTGGACGACGATTTTTGGCGACCTTGAGAGTCACACGTTAAAAATTTCACATCTGATACAAGATAAGTCAGCATTTGTAAGTGAAGACTTATTTAACCGGGAGCATGGTATCTATGGGATTACTCCTTTTATTAAAAAAACTTTTCCCGGAGCAAAAATGGTTCCGATTGTTATTAAATCTGGAACTTCTAAAGAAGAATGCGACAGATTAGTTGAGTCTTTAAATAACATATTTGATGAGGGCACCATCGTAATAGTGAGTGCTGATTTTTCCCATTATCTTTCATCAGATGAGGCTGATAGGTATGATAAAGAAAGTATTCCCGCAATTGAATCCTTTAATACAGATAAAGTCTTCACACTCGATCATCAAAAAAATATTGATTCTCCCGAGTCTGTCTATGTTCTTTTAAAACTCATGCAGTTGAAAAATGCCCGTAAGTCCATTTTATTAGCAAATACAAACTCAGCAAAACTTACAAACCAGCCTGATTTGAAAAGTACGACAAGCTATCTGACTATGTACTTTACAGATCAGAGTAATAGTTTGTCCACTGATGATATTTTCCGTTATACCGATCCAGTTGCAGGAAGCATTAAGAATGCAAATAGGGGAGAATATACTCTTATCGCAACAGGAGATGTCATTCCTGCACGATCTGTCAACTCAAAACTCGTTCAATTAAATAATTTTAATTATCCGTTTGAAAAAACCGTCTCCCTTTTAAAAAGCGCTGACGCAGTTCTTATCAATCTTGAATCGCCTCTTATTTCCGGATGCAAAACCACTATTGAAGGAATGATATTTTGCTCAGATGTAAGAAATATTGAAGGACTTACCTATGCAGGAGTAAGCGTTGCAAGCATTGCAAATAATCACGCTGGAAATTACGGACTTCCCGGAATTGACAGCACCGTAAATCTCTTAAAGAAAAATCATATTGAGGTGACGGGAAATGGAGAGAGTGCCATTATTACAATTAAAGACAAAAAGTTTGGATTTTTAGGATACAACGATATAGGACATGAAGAGCCGGGAATTGCATGGGCAAACACGCCTCAGATTCAGCAAGATGTTGCAGCTCTTAAAAAACAGGCAGATTTTGTTATTGTGGCATTTCATTGGGGAGTGGAATATACATCTACTCCCACTCTCGCTCAGATTGAACTTGCTCATGCGTCAATTGATGCAGGAGCTGATTTAATAATTGGTAATCACCCTCATTGGGTTCAGGGAATAGAGAAATATAAGGGGAAGTTTATAACGTATGCTCACGGAAACTATGTCTTTGACCAGATGTGGTCTCGGGAGACACGGGAAGGAGTGCTTGGGAAATATACATTTGACAGCAACGGTCTTAAAGACGTGAAGTTTTTCCCCGTTATTATTGATAACTACGTCCAGCCACGCTTCGCGACAGAATCAGAGGCAAACAAAATACTTACCCGCATGAAGAATTCCACAGAACAAATTAAAGGACAATCTTTCTAGATTCCTTACTCTACATACAATCCAAACTGTTTTGGATTCTCGAGGACTTTTTTGACAGAGGAGAGAAAAATGTCAAAATCTAAAAGATTGCTGTGAATAATCTCATATAATTCCTTTGGAGTAATCTCAGCGTAAAAGTGTACCAGGCGGTTGCGGTATTTTGCCATATTGGACAGATTTTTTTGTGCAAAATCTTTAGGAACTATCTCGGCCTCTCCGAGAGATACAGCCATCTGCCGGTATCCTGAAACGGATGAGCCCGGGATGCGGGAAAGGATATGGGAAGTTATGTTAAATACTCCCTCTAAAGCGCGGTGGAGATGGTATTGGGCCAGCTTATATCCGTCTCCATTTTGAAATTCCGCCAGCGGCTGTTTTCCCAACTTTTCAAGTTCTGAAATCTCTTTTTCGATTCCGCTCATTCTTACGGTGATAATATCTTTTTCAAGTACGTTTTTTGTCATGGTATCCTTGCTAAAATCTGTTCTTCAAACATTTTACGGATAGGTTCTAAATCCGCAAGCTCAGTCATGGCTCTTTCTTTAAAATTGGGAAAAGCGTTCCCGTCTGTTTCAAAAAGTACCACTCCATACCTTAAAATATGCTCTTTCATTTCAAGAGGGGCACTTTCCAAAAACACGATGTCAATATCAATGGGTTTTTTAATTTTATCTGAGATAAGCTCAAAAAGCATATCATATATTTTTTTCCTATTTGCCATAGGATTAGTTAAGATTCCGATGTCAATATCAGAGCCCGTATGGGTGAGTCTTTGAGCTTGTGACCCGAACAAAATAAGGCATGTAATGCCCAGATTTTTAAGTCTTTTTTTTTCAGAATTAGTAAAAGAAATTGTGTTCATAACTATATCATAGCATATCAGGGTTTACTTCCCCTCAGAAGCTGAAATAGTCGCAAGACTTGCTTGAACCGTTGGATTCTCTATAAATTTAAGCTCTACTTTGTTTCCATATTCCTTTTTTAGAGGAGTGAGGAATTCATCAAGCCATGAAGGTGTCATAACCTCAACTCCTGAAAAATCTAACTCAATTTTATCTAAAGAGTCATTCAAGAGATAGGCTTTTGCAGAAAGATACGCATCATGTCCGGCTGGGCGGGAGACAAGTAAAGAACCATATTTCGAGATTTGAATTGTCATATCAATATTCTATCACGGTAAGGCAGCCGGATACCACAACTTGGGAATGACCAACTGTCAGATCGGCAGAAGAAATGATTTCTGCCAATGCATTACCACTGTACATTGTCAATGTCCATTTCTTTTCCCTAACCACAGTTAATACGAATTTGAGCCCGTTCCCTCTTTTTTCAGGAGAACGTCCTGAGATAATTTGAGTAAATGCCACTTCCAATGCCTTTTGGTGGGTTGTCACATCAGGTTTAACATGAGAAATAGTTGAAAGGATTCCCTGTCCACGATCCGCAAGAACTACTATTTTTTTCTTATCCTCAAAAGCAAAAAAGATACCGGGTGCATCTTTCCAGCTTCCCAGATTATGATCAAAAGAATTATTCCCAATTTCTCCAACGATTGCAGATAATAGGTATGCATCTTCTCCAATTTCCTTTTTCAATTGATTTAAAAATGAATCAAGTCGAGCTATAAATATGTCTCGAGTAGGACAGTACCATGGATCTGGAACAGAAATAGGCTCTTCTGAAACAGCCCATTTTTGAACTTTTTGGAATAATTCATTTGATAAATAATTAGTCATATCCTAATAGTATACTAAAAAGGGGAGGATTGTACGTAGTTTCTAATAAACATTCAAGATTTGCCAAAGAATATGTTATTGAGTATCTATTTTCTTTTCATTTCAATCGTCGGTATCGAGGAAGGAATTGGGGGTGAAGTAGGGGAGACGTTTAAATTGGATGGCTCCTGAGAGTTGATGCTCTCTGTTTTATTTGTATTTGAATTAATACCTTCGTTATTCTTTGTATATTCTTCTATACCTTTAATAGTATTTAGTATCAATGTTTCATTCTCTGATCCTGGAGATACCAGTCCAAGTGCTATAGAAAGATGTTTAAAAGCTTCTTGGTATTTCTTTTGATCTATTAAAAGCAAACCATACTGATACTGAATCCTAGCATCATTTGTTTTTAACCTAAGTGCCTCTTCAAATTCTTTTTCTGCGTCTTGGGGTTTATCTTGAGTCTTATAGAAAAGGGCAAGGGAGAGGTGATGAGATGGATTTATCGGATCCAACTGTATCTTTTGTCTTAAACTTTCCTCTGCCCACTTTTCGCTTCCTATGACAAAGTTCGTTAGAGCAAGATAAATATTAGAAAGGTTATCCCATGCAGGAAGAGAAGTACGGTTTAGCTTTACGGCAATTTGTGCCTGGTCTATAGATTGTCTTACAAGAATCGGGATGTTCTCGCGATCTTTTTGATCTAAATCTTTTTTCCTGGCAAGGCTATTGGCAAGGGCAAGGTTCGTTTGTGAAAAAGCTATATGATAACGGTCTATATAAGGATTAAAAGAAATTGCTTCTTTTTCCTTATTATAAGCATCGCTTCCTTTCCCTTGTGCCAGAAGATCGGCAGATTTTTTAAAAGATACTTCAGAAAGATATACGCGGGAGAGGCCTAAAAATATAAGGGCGCTTAACGCAAAGGGAATCACAAGGAGAAAAAATCTCATACTGTCTTTTTTCCCGAGATGAAAAACGGTAAAAGGCTTTGGGTATGAGGAAAGAGAAAGAAGTAAAATACACGTGAGTAGCCCTGTAGTGCTTCCAGGCAGGACAGAAAGAAGAATAAGGGAGCAAAGACCGGCTATAGCTGCAACTCTCCTCTCAAAAGGTTCCAGGTCTGTTTTTGCAAATAGAAGTGAAATGGTCTTAACTAAAATAAATACATATAAAATTACAGAAAGGAGTCCGTTTTCAGTTCCCAGAGTCAAGAGGTAGGATGAAGATGAGGTAAAAAGAACGTCGGCATAGACAGTTGTGTTGAACTCCAGCGGCTTTAAAAGAGTGAAGGCGGATGAGAAATTACTTGGTCCAAAGCCCAAAATAACACTTTTTACCGTCGCAATACTGGTTAAGAAAATCTCCCAGCCGATTGAGAAGGGGAGTAGGATAGGGGCGGCGTCTGTTTTTAACCGAATCAGAAGTACACTTATTCCTCCTAAGAGAATAAGGGTGGTTATCAAAAATCCCACGCTTCTTTTGCTGTAAAAATTATCTTCATTATCCGTGAAGGCATTAAAAACGGAGTGGATTGTTTTAGGAATAGATACAATAAGAAGTACTCCGATAAAAATAGCTGAAAGAAGGATGCTTCCTGAAGGAATAAATAAGCCTGTTTCAATATTCAGAGAGAAGTTGACAATGGCATATAGGGATATAAGCGATCCGGACAACAGAAGAAGATTTAGATACATTTCCTTATCCCGTTCTTTTTGACCTAACATACCTGCATGGAAAAAGGGAAGCATTAAAAGAAGTGAAGTAGAGAGAGGGTTGGTTAAGGCAAGTATTGGATTAGGAGACTGGATAAAAGCAGAAACGAGGCTTAATCCGGCAAGAAGAAAAAGAAATACGGTTGTTGAGTTTATATAAATTTCAACTTTTCCCTTTATTATAGAATCAGTCAGGGACAGTAACAGGTAGAGAACAAGAAAGACTAACAGAAGGGATGTCTTTTGGAAATCATACGCATCTGAGGTTATGGGAAGGAAAAACAACGGATAGACAAAAACAAATGCGTAGGTGAGATAGGTAGTAAGTCGAGTTAACATAAGTTATTTAAATAATTAATTGTCATTCTGAACCCCGCCTCGGCGGGGTGAAGAATCCCGTAGTTGATCAGTCTCATGCTGGGGATCCTTCACAAAGCCTCAGGATGACCCTTCGGAAAAACCTCAGGGTCAATTAATCATCCACCAGTTGATCGTTATATCATACATCGATTTTTCATCCAGTGAAATTTTTGCATAAAGCTCAGGTTTTTTATCTGAAATATATATTGTACGACCATAGGTTTTAGATGTTGGGGTGATGTAGAATAGCGTTTTATCTCCGATATGGGGATTTATGATGGCTATATCCTGATATCCGGCTGGAATGGTTGCAGTCCCGGCGCTTGATAGTGTTGCGATCCCTGGAATGTTCATTCCGTTTTGAATGAAATTTTCAGTAGGAGAAAGAACGGTCGCAATTTGATCAAATGTCAGGGTTCCGGCGATAGATGCACTTTTTACACTTAACTCGCCTTCTGACTGGAGGTTTCCTTTTACTTTGAGAGTTCCTGATGCTCCAAATCTTTGGGTACCGGATATGCTCGATATGTCATCTTTGGAGGGATTTCCTGAATCCTCGGCAAGAGTTATAGTCAGATCATCTCCTGAGGTTTTTATGGAGTTTGTATCAATTCCATTTTTGGCAATTAAAGTTCCATCCAGAATTAATGTCCCGTCTTTTTTCAAAACAAGTTTTCCTCCCATTAAATCAATCGATTCTTGTGAATTTAAGTACAAAGTATCCGATAATCCTTGAATTTGGCTTCCTTCTATGAGAATTGTGCCATCTACCATGAGACTTCCTGAAATGGTTGTATTTGCCAGTGATGTTTGGCCAAATGCCGTCAAATTCTCAAACCTGGGATTTACCGGGATGTTTTTATCCAGAGCTAATAACTTATCCGGATTGTTCTCCCAATCTCCATAGACAATATCAGAGGAGCTGTCCAAAAATGTCTGTACTTTGGCATGCAGAGTTTCGGACTTTTTAAGGAAATCTGTTACTTCTGCCAAAAAATGAGAAGTGTTGTTGGAAGGCTCTCCGCTTACACTAGCACTCGAAGAAGAGGACTGATAATCAGAGTTAGGTTCTAGGTTATAGGTGCTAGGTGCTGGATTAAATGGTGTTACGGTGAGTGTAGCTTGAGGTTGTGAATTAGATGAAGGAGTCGGGGTGGTATTTAGCCGGTCTTCAACTGAATTTAGCTTGTTGCCAAGCTCTCCAATTGAATTATTTAAGTTATTTAAATCTTTTGATTTGATACTATCTGCATAGAGAATTCCTGAAAAAGTTGCATCTCCCTGGCTATTAAGCGAGGAAACCACCTTATCATTTTCATCTTTTATCAATAAGTTTGAAGGAGTGCCACTCTCTGTTGAGGTTAGTCTGACAGTCAAATCCGATGATCCTTCAGGGAGCGCAATTTCTGAAGTTTTTATGTGAGCTAAATAAGCAGTACCACTTGCAGTAAGGTCGAAAACCTTAAGTTCTTTAGATTCAATTACAGAGGAGGCAATCGGTATTTCAAGCTTATTTTGTAGAGCATCTGCCAATTCTTTAACAAAAGAAAAAGAGAGATTATCAGAAGATGAAGAGGTATCTCCTAAAATACTTCCATCCAAAGTCAACTGAGTCCCGGGATCATAGTAGGAAAACTGGACAAATGCCAGTATACTCCCACATCTAAGGCTTTTATCGCCACTACAGGGGCTTGTATTTTGAGGCGAATTTTCAAAATCCAGATCACTTAAGGCTCGGGCAATAATCGGGCCCTTTTCTTTTGCTTTTGAAGCAAATCCCAGTATATTTGATGAGGTTAAAGGGTCTCCAACGTGGATGGGTCCCTTTTCTGAGGAGACTTTAATCGGTACCCTCCCTAAAAGTGCAACGGTTTTATTATTCATATCTTCTCCGGCTGTTTTTCTTCCCCCCACAAAACCCGCCCGATCCGTTATGACTCCGATTAAATTTTGCCGTGTTTGAAAGCTTGCTTTAGCAACTTTGGGAGAGTTTTCCTCAATTGAACTTGCGTCCCGTATTACAACCACATCTCCGGGGCTTAAATCTCCGTCAGTATCAAAAACCTCCGCAAAGTCAGTTCCGCCTGCTGCAAATGAACCTGCATTTGTCAAAATAGAACCGCTCCCTGCGGTATCGGCAACCAGAAAATAGGAAGTCTGAGTATCATGGGAGCTTGTTTTAGATGGATAAAATACTCCGGATCCTCCTATGACCAGATCACTTTGGATATAGGTTTTGGCAGATGTTCCGTTGGGAGAAATAGTAAGAGATCCATTACTTCCGGTTGAAAGATTTGTATAGTTTGTTCCGTCGTATGTGAGCTTTAATACATTTCCACTCCCTTTTACCTCAAGTTGAGCTTCAGATGTTATGCTTCCGTGTACACTCAAATTTTCTCCGACCTCAGCGCTTCCTGTTGTTAAAATTCTGCTTGATGAGGGCGTTACTTTAAAATCTGATATCGCACCGGTACCGCTGACAAAGCGTATTCCCCCTTCAGATAAGGCCGGAATCTCGCTTGCGAAATTTGTATTGACAGTGCCTTTGCGATTATCCAGATCCCATTTGATGCTTGTTCCTGCAAACTTTATAAATCCATGATGCCATGCATTAGTCTCAAATGTGTAAGATGTTGAGGTCATTTCTGAGCAGGTAGGAGTACATTTTTGTATGGAGATTTTATTATTGGTATCCCAGGAAAATCGGTAAAATTTAGAATTATCACTGTTTATATTTGCTGCGAGACTGAATGTATTGGTATTTGTTTTAAAGTCAAATTCAATCGTAGTATCCTTAGTAAAGTTAAAGGTAACGGGAATTTTACCTCCTTTTGAGCCATAGATTCCCAGTCCCCCGTCGGAGATAAGGTCGTTAAAAGTTGCGGATGTTTTAAATACAATTCCTGAAGAGGATGCCTGAATGACATCCGGATTGGTGAGAGCTCCGGTAAAATTGACGTTTCCTGCGGCATCAACAGAAAATTTTGTATTTTTGCCCGATCCTGCTACTAATTGCAGCAAATTATATCCGGTATTAATGGGTGAGCCTTCTGCGTAAATGAGGCTGCCGTTTAATATATTTGGATTTTTTAAATTTAAAAATCCGCTTTCCGATGCGGGATTTACACCTGTAAAATTTAAATTCACCGATCCAAAATTATCCGGACTTAAATTAATGGGTCCATTTGAACCCGGAACGGTTGCCAGAGTCAAACTCTGTCCCACAATTCCAAAATTTCCTGAGCTTGAAAAGATTTTGGGAGAGGCCGCTCCGATTGATAAAACTCCGTCTTTGTCTATATAAGGTATAGTTGAAGTGTCTGCGGGTGAAGATATGGAAAGGCCGGAAACCGTTTCGGCATTTACTGCGTATCCAACCGTTGCCAGTTGTTGCCGCGGACTCATTTCATCATCTTCATTTACCGTAACTCCTAAGTATGTAGAAGGGTTATCCGTAAATACACTTTGAGGAATTTCTCCTCCGCAGGAGCCGCCGATAAGAGATGTGAATAGTCCGTTTTGATCGGGAGTTACCAAACACGACTCGGTATCATAAAGGGCAGTTCCATCCGTAAGAGTAGGGTATAGCCGAAACCGAATTTTTTGGCTCTCAGTTTTTGGAGAACCTGAAAGATCTGTCAGTCTTCCCTGAAAATTAATTATCCGTCCAGGCCGTTTGGTTTCTGACTGTGCCAAAAGTTGTTTTGCTTTTGAAAAAAACTGATCTTTAAAACCCATTAGTCCCACTGCTAAAAGAATGAGGAGCGTAACTCCGACAAAATAAGCAATATAAAGAGGCCTACCGCTATATGTAATTATAGGCTGTTTTACCGTCTCCGATAGTTTGTCCTTATAATCCTGTTCTATTTTACTATGAGGTATTAAGTTATTTTTCTGTGCAAAGCTTATAAAAGATCGAAGAGAGGATAGTTTGCGCTGTGTGGTTCGCGAAGCTAATTTTAACTCTTCACTTAAGTATCGGGTGTATTTTGTGAATAAGTTATTATTGAAATCCATATCTGAGATAACCAAGGATTCGGGGTAGTGAATATGTATAAAAGTATCAAACTGTATAAGATCAGACTTATAATTCCGTATTGTTGAGCTTGGAGCTCCTTTTTTAGTCAGATATGAGATAAATGTTGTAATAAGAGCGTCGCAAGTTGTATTTTTTCCGCTCAAAAAATATTTATACTGCGTCATCATTTCCAAAAACCTTTTTCCCCTCACCGGGTCTTCAGTTTTTTTAATAAGATCTTCTTTAAAATTTTTTAGATTTTCTTGGAGGAATATAGAGGTAGTGTCCAACTCGCTTGAGGGGTTTGAACTATTAATCTCTGATAAGTACAGATGAGTGTCAATAAGATACTCCTGGAAGAGTCTTCGGGAAATACCGAGACTAGAGAGGAAATAAGAGAAATTAAGCTCAAAATTAGATAAACTCTTTTTCAAAATAATACTCATTTAATAAAAAGACTACTACTATAATAAGAGGCTGTCAAGGAAGAACTGAGTCTATTTTCACAAGATAAATAATGATATATATTAATATATATAGATGTTATTAATATTATTAATTTAATTAATAATTGAATAGATTGTGTAAAATAGATAAACGAAACAATATCGAAAATATGGATTACCGCATCACATAATTTAATGACATAAATATATAAAAATATCCTTCAATTTATTTTGGGACTACTTCGGTATATTATTTAATATTTACCCCGAACCACAATGCCCCGTTCGTCAGAATGTAGGTTTACTGATAGAACTTTTGATCTAGTTAGAAAATACCTTATATAAAATATTTTTAACAGCAAACCGTCATATCTCTGAATTCTGATTTTTTTTCGCAGTGTTCTATATTTTCATAATTCGGTTATTAAAAAGATAATTTATTCTTTTTTCATAAAAAAAATTGGAAGCATTAGGCTTAAGTAAAGTTAAAAGTGGCTGAAAGTAACAATTTAGACCTTTGTAATGT
>Ga0155406_139_pt5 | contig 25234 bp, 30 predicted proteins | sample RifCSPhighO2_02_FD_106374 | JGI IMG/M metagenome (GOLD analysis project Ga0155406, IMG submission 106374) | Candidatus Gottesmanbacteria bacterium RIFCSPHIGHO2_02_FULL_39_11
CAATAACAGAGTACCGGGTAAGATCGCTGTCTGTGACTTTTTCCCATCTGCATTGTCCGCTTGTCGGAGTTGACCAATATAGTCCTGCTTGATAGGGAGCTACTGGGGTTGGGCATGTATCGGGCATATTTTTTTATAAATATAGCGAAACGGTAATACTCCAAAAAAAATGAATAAGAATAGGCAATAAGAATGAACGGTTGCGGCTAAAAAAACAGGCGGTAATACTAAGAACCGTAAGAGAAAAAAGATAAACATAAAAAGTACTATCAATAAATTGAAGTTTTGTAAAAAAAATGGGAAGGTGAAGCAGGATAAAAAGAACGGTTGTAATTACGGTTGAGCGTATCTCGCTTTCCCCCGCCTGAAGTAATCGATTAAAAATATATCCCCGGCTTAGAATTTCCTCAGACGCAACTGTTGAAAGAGTAATAAGAGAAAACGGAAGCAAACCCCCTGTCGCTTTAACAACAGGTAAAACAGAAAAAGATAGCTCTCCGTATTTAATACGGTTTACCAGAATAGCCTCAATTACAAAAATAGAACCGATAAGTGTTGCTATAAAAATATCAGTAACAACACTCTTTAAAGTGAATCTAAATCCGATTTCACTAAGAGGTTTTTTTTCAATCCCGACAACTACTAAAATAACGGGAAATAGGAAAAAAAGAGGTTTTGCTATAACCTCATCAACAAATTCCGATTGGGAAACAAATATCCGGTAAAATGTCCAGATTAAAAAAACAAAAAGCCACACTAAAAAAACTTGACGTCTCATAGATTCATTGTAACCATGTTTTTAGCACTTTAGCAATTATGGAATATGTCATCATGAGCGTGACGATCCCGTTGGAATTACTTAAGCCTCACAATGACATTGGCTTCTATATTAGGATAGTAAACTCAGAATATATTTTTGATGTACTAACGGAATTGACAGCCACATTCTTCACCCAGGAAGTCTCCGGACCCTTTTTACATAGATCAATTATTTTTTCTAATTTATCAGCATCTGCCTGTATCACTGCTTCAACTACTCCCCTGTCTTTATTCCTCACCCAGCCAAAAACGCCGAGAGAGTCTGCCTCCTGTTTCATCCATGTCCGATATCCCACCCCTGTAACATCTCCCGTAATAAAAAGGTGTATGGTCATACTACATAGTGACTTGTCTCTTTTTCTCTCTTTCGCTTTTTCTCTATTTTAGTGCCTAATTAATTATTCTTGCTCCACTCCACGCAATTATGATGTTTCTTAGTATTCTCCCCAAAGCCGTTGCAAGGATAAATTTCCAGATGGGATAATTCATAAGTCCCGCCGTAATCCCCACAAAATCAAAAATAGGAATAGGGATCATTGCAGAAAATACGATAAGCAAGAATCCTCCTTTCTTAAACCACCCTTCCAGACGTAGAATCATTTTCTTCTCCCCTTGCCTCAGATGATCATAAATGCCTCTTCCTCCGAATCCTAAGAAATATCCGACAAGCTCGCCGACTGAATTGCCAATACCTGAAACTATTCCCACCCATACCGGATTCCATACGGATCCACTTACAAATACGGAAATAATGGAAGGAAGAGGTAAAAATACGGTTGAACTTCCCACAACATTTACTAAAAATATTCCCAAATACCCTAACTTTTTAAAGTGTCCCAAATATTCCCGGTTATCAAAAACAAATAAAAGGAGTAAAACACAAAACACGAAAATGCCTAGTCTAAACCAAAAAGATTCCGAGAGAGTTTCTATTTTATTTTTAAGTAAATATTTCTTTTTGTTCTTCATTTTGAACTTTTAACTTTAACCTTTGAACTTTTACCCTTTTTCTCCCATGCTCCCAGCTGCTTTAACTTCCACATAAAAAGTGCACCTTTGTTATTAGTTTTGGCATCTTTCACATAAGAGAGAGCTTTGGCAAGATATGCGCGGTTAATCGTTTTTGAGAGTCTCATATATATAGCTTTATGCTTGGGATCGTTAAGCTCCTCTGTCAAATAACACGCATATGCCTGAAACTCACGGGAAATATATTTATCTTCCAAGGGATTAAATTTAGTTAAAATATCTGAGAGTTTGCTGGGCTGTGCCATATTATTAGTTGTCATCCTGATCCCGATTCTTATCGGGAGAAGCCTGCCTTGTCGGCAGACAGGGATCCCGTTGGGAATTAGACACCTTAACGGGATTCTTCGCAAAGCCTCAGAATGACATAGTAAACATTGAGCTCTTAACCTCTCCTACCAGGTACATCGATCCGGTTATTAAGATCATACCATCTTTATCCGTTTCGGATTTAGCAAAATTAATTGCTTCTTCAACATTTTTTGCAAATTTCACTTTTCCTTCAAATTTAAGCTTGACAAGGATCTCTTTTAAGTCAGAGATACTCATGGAGGTGTCATTTCCTACATCAGAGTAGATGGAAAATTCCGTAAGAATTATTTCTGAGCTTACGTCAATGAGGAATTTTATAATGTTGGATGCATCTTTATCTTTTTTTATCCCCAGAATGGTTATAATTTTCTTATGGGGAAAAATAAGTTTGAGACTTTCTGCCAATGCTTTTGACTTATCCTCATTATGAGCTCCGTCAAGCAGGATAAGAGGACTTTTTGAAATAATTTCCATCCGCCCGGGAATTTTCACCTTTAATAGTCCGTTTCTAATATTGCTAATTTCGTCACCCTGAACTTGTTTCAGGGTCTGACTTTCTGTCATCCCGGACGCAGGTCCCGAAGATCCATTCTGAAGATGCTGAAACGAATTCAGCATGATGGAAACCTTATAAAATTGCTCTACTGTCTGTATTGCTACAAGCGCATTTCTGATCTGATGAACTCCTAAAACGTTTAGCTGAATATTTTTGTATGAAAATTTTCCTTTATAATCAAAAACTGATCCGCGAATATCCATCTTTTTAACCAATCCATGAAACTCTCTATTTAATAGAGACAGCTTAGATTTTTCTTTTTTGCATATTTGACTAAGCTGCAAAATTAATTCCGGTTGATTTATTCCGGAGATAACCGGACACCCGTTTTTAATTATCCCGGCTTTCTCATTTAAAATTTGAGGCAGTGTGGTTCCCAGAAACGGAACATGATCAAATCCGATTGAAGTAATAACCGCAATCTTAGGAGTTACAACATTCGTTCCATCTAGTCTTCCCCCCATTCCCACCTCGACAACTGCAACATCAACTTTTACACGCGAAAAATAAAGATAAGACATACCTACTAAAATTTCAAAATAACTGAGTCTTCCCAATGAGCTTTTTTCAAATCCTTCTGCTTCCAATTTGACTAATTGGACTAACCGGACAAATTCCCCCTCGCAAATCTTTTCTCCGTTTATCTGAATTCTCTCCCGTATGGTTACCAGGTGGGGTTTTACATGAAGTCCTACTTTGAGCCGTTGAGAAAGGATTGAGGAAATCATGGTAGCGGTAGAACCCTTTCCCGATGTTCCGGCAACCAAAATAACCGGATAATTATTTTGCGGATTCCCCAATTTTTCGATAAATAATTTCATCCGGGAAAGTCCTAATTCTCCGGGATGTTTATGCTCGGGATCCGGAATAAAAGACTCGAGCCATTTAACCGACTTTTCAAAACGGTCTGCTTTCATAGGGGTTTATACTCAAAAAATCAGGCGTAAATCTGAGTTTTTGTAGTATATTATACAAGCTTATCAGGATACAGAAGAAACTGGAGAAAGAATGGAAATGTCTTTCATAGGAAAATGTCGGGTATTGTCAGTAAGAAGGATAAACCCATTCTCCCGTGCAGTAGCTGCAATTAGACAATCCACAATCCCAAGTTTTTTCAAATCCTTATGAAATTGATTCCAGTAAAACCCAGCTTGTTTAGCAATGGGGTACGTCACATCATACAGAGTACAGGTTTGAATCATCTTCTCTGTTTCTTGAAGTTCTGACTTAAAAATTCCTTTGTATACCTCTGTTACTGAAAGCACAGATAGAGCTGCCACACCTTCTTGTCTGAGTTTCTCAAACCAGTGTATTGTTGTTGGATCTTTTCGAATAAGCCATATCAGAATATCCGTGTCTAAAAGATACATATTATTCAGATCTTGGAATATAGGAGAAATCTCTTTCTGCTTCTTTGCGGCTTTTTCTAACCCAGGCAGCTACATCTTTTTTTGTTCTCCATTCAGGATGATTTTTTGTTGTGAAAATGGGACCATTTTTTTTCACATACGCGAGAAGATCCCCTATAGTAGATTTTTTCACAGGATTGACATGAGCTAATTCTTCCCCTTTTTTCTCATCTTTAAGAACTATCGTGTCCCCTGCTTTTACTTTTGTGATGTAGTCGGAGAGGTTTTGTCTGAAATCGCTGATAGAGACTGTAATAGTCATATATCCATATATTAGTACAATATGTACAAATTGTCAATTAAACTGATTCATGGCGGAGAAGATGTCTTTTTTTAGGGTAATTGAGAGAGCCTCGGTTGCTTTTTTCAGAAGTTTTTTCAAGTCGCTTGCTTCGCTGTCATGAAATCGCGAGACGACATATTTTTCTACTTCCTGACGAGGGAGATTCTGATCCATACTATGAGGCTTGTCCAATTTCCCCCGCCCAATTCCTAATCGAAAGCGGAAAAACTCGCTGTCCCCCAACTCGCGGATGATTGAGTCGATCCCGTGATGGCCGGCAGATGCCCCTCCTCGTCTAATCCTGATTTTTCCAAGTGGAAGATCTATATCATCATGTACAACATAAATATCCCGGGTTGGGATTTTATAAAAATTGGCAAGTGCAGCAACAGATTTACCGCTGACATTCATATATGTCTCAGGCTTAAGAATGAGAACATCTGTGTCTAATTTGCATACGAATCCTAAAAATTTATCTTCTTTTTTCCACGCCTTAAGAGATGCTTCTAGGGAAAGCTTGTCTTTCACCAGTTGATCAACCACCATAAATCCTATGTTATGGCGAGTTGAGGAATATTTACCCCCTGGATTACCCAGTCCGACAATTAATTTCATAGAGGTGATTTATGTCATTCTGAAGCTGAGTCAGACGAAGCTGAAGGATCCCGTGTGTGGACAGAGTACGAACGGGATACTTCTCCCTCGGTAAAACCTCGGGATCAGGACGACATCAAGAGATGTCATTTTCCCAGCTTTGCTAATTGTTTCTCGGCAAGATCTCCAAAGAAGGGAACCTTGAACTTTTCTCCGGAATAAGCTTTAAACATCAGAACAATCCAAAGAATAAGTCCTCCGATTGTCAAAATGGGAGAAATAATAAGTCCGACAATCCATCCAATTACCGGAATAATTCCTAAAATAATAGTGAGAAGCCACAATGCTCCAAAGACAAGGGTTGACTGCATCGCATGGAACCGGACAAATTTATTTTCTTTTTCCATAAGAAGAAAAATAATTCCGGTAACCGGTCCTGCAAGATAAGCAAGTGCTCCCATTAATTTTTCGTTCTGAGCTGAAGAAGATGAGTTTGGCATAAAATTCCTTTTAAATAAATATAGTAACAGCTTTAGCGTACCAAACTGAACAGAAATGTCAACGGGAAGTTAGCCATTAGAAAAAAATTTCATCCTAAACCCTATACCCTAGTCGCTGTTGCTAATTATCCCTTCAAATAAATCACTCTCAGGAAATTTAGCCGTAATTCCCCGGTAGCGCTGAAGAATAAATGTATCAATTTTTGGTTTGGTTTTAAGCCATTTCACAATAGAATCTACATCATGCTTTTGACTTTGGTGTTTCTGCATAGCTTCTATTCTCCTATCCCAGTAGGGGGTGTACTCTATCCGGGTAGTAACATCTCTTTTATCATATCCTTCCGGGAAGTAGATGAAATAATTATCATCTGTTGGGTCTCTATACTCTTTTGTAATACAGTAGTAGTATAATTTTTTCCCGATAGTACTGTGAAGAAACGCATAGGTCGTAATCATGGAAACTGCACAGTGATCCAGATGTCCCGACCACCCCAGCCGGTCGTGAGTAACTATAACATCAGGGTTGAACTCTTCCATCTTTTTTGTAATTTTCCCTGCCAATTCGTGATAAATTGCATTACAAAGAGTTCCATCAACGTAATCTAAGAATTCTACCTTTTTGATTCCTAAAACTTTTGCCGATTCTTTTAATTCTTCTACTCGAATATGATGAATTTTTATTTCTTCTTTATTTTTAATCTTTAACCTTTCACCTTTTACCTTTAACCTAGACTCCTCATCCCACATTCCTGCCTCTCCCCGGGTTGCGGTTAATAAATGAATCTCAACATCCTCCCTCTGCCCATAGTTAGCCAGCATGCCTCCCGGACCAAAGGCTTCATCGTCCGGATGGGCAAAAACAGCAAGCATGCGTTTCATAATTAGGTTAAAGGTTTAGGGTTTAAGGTTAAAGAAAATTAAAGGTTTTTATTTTTTAATTTATAGATAAGAACGTGTGTCATTTTTTGAATTTCTAATAATAAAAGATAAATTTCCTGGTACTGTTTTTCATTTATATAATCTATTTTCATTGCAATATACAACTGAGTATCTACTTCTGCAATAGATCCAAATGAGATCGTAAGAAATTGAATGTATTCTTTTAAAGATCCTCTACTTTGACCTTCCGCGATATTAGAAGCTACTGATACTGCAGCTCGTCTAATTTGATTAGTTAGTCCATATAATTCCTCTTTAGGAAAAACTCTGGTTAACTCATAAATTTTTTCGATCAGCAAAATTGACTTTTGCCAAATAATCAAATCTTTATATGAATGAATTTTCTTCTTCTCCATAACTTTAACCTTTCACCTTTAACCTAGAACCTAATTCTATAAAGTTTTCTGTCAACTCCTCCTAAATCATATTTATACCTCTCATTCCCCCGCAGGAAATCAAAAACCTTTTTTTTCTTTTCGATCGAATCTTTGATTGCTTGTGTAACTACCATCAGTCCCGGAGATAAATGAAAGTAGTCGGGATCAAACCCGGAATTATACAGCAGTACCTCATCTCTAAAATAAAATAAAATAATTCCGGCAATCAACTTTCCTTCAGCTTCGATAAACAATATATTTGCCTCTTTCTTATTATAGAACGTATGTATTATTTCTTTAAAAAACAATTTCATTTCGGAGGTTAAAAAACTTTTTTTCTTCTCATCAAACTCCATCAACTGAAAAAAACTCTCTATTTGCCTATCGCTTCCTACAAATTCCGCAAATTCCGCTCCGCTTTCTTCAAATCTTCTTGTTTTCCTTCGGAGCTCATGCCGGGAGTGCCTGCTTAGTATAGATAAATACTCATCAAATGTGTGAGGCAATACTACGTACGGCGCCATATCCTGCTCCTCTGCATGAACTCCTAAATCTTTAAATACCGGCAAAATCGCCGAATCTTCTCTTATAAAATTTAATATTATTTTCTTATCTTTAACCTTTAACCTTTCACCTATAACCTGTTTTATCACCTCTTTCTCTCTCCCCTTTTCTATAATCAATTCTCCATAATCGCTCACCTGCTGACCGTTTAATACAGTGGACGTTGGAATTAAAGAATAATGATCTGATTCTTTTAACAACGGAATAATTCCAATCGTTTTATTCTCGTCCTTAACTTCCCAAACCTCAGCAGAACGACCGAAATGGAGAATCCAGAGAGACATCCAGTCATAGGTTTGGAAAAAAGTGTAAAAAGAAGATTTGGTAAGCAAAGTTTCCCATACGGACCTTTCCGGAAATAGAATAGGATTGATAGTCATAAATACTTATATTGTCATCCCTGCGTAGGCAGGGATCAATGATTGGCTGCTTAGTTGACTTGGATGGATTCTCGCCTGCGCGGGAATGACAAGTGTGTAGTTTAAAAAAAGCTCATCTGTTCTTTTCCCTGTTCTTTTTTCATCTCTTCTTCCTTCCAAATTTTGACAACCCCAAAAACTCCATCGTATCCGGGGTCTATGACAATATCTCCTCGCCGTACTTTATCAATTCCCTCTCCAATTCTCTCTCCTGCAATTTTTACTATATCTGAAATTGGAACTGTTAATAAAACATCAAATTCACTTTTAAAATTATCTGTAATTCTATTGTATTCATATTGTACTTTCTGGCTTGTTGCAGCAATATCAAATGATTCCGCTATAATTTCCTGCAAAGGAACCATTTTGATATAGGCAGGTCTCTCTGGAAAAGTTTCACTATAAGTTCCTTTTACTTGAGTCTTCTCTACTTCTTTTTGAGTGAGTTTTAAACTTTCCTCGCTCCTGGCGGCAAGCTGAGCAACTCTATGCATTACCCCGATTGTCATTTTCTTTCCGCATACCGGACAAAGTGTACCTAAATCTTTAGTTTGAGAAGGATCTTGCTTTACATTGCAGTTCCGGTGTCCTGAAAAATGATATTTTCCCTCCTCAGGATAAAATTCGATGGTGTAGGCGACAGTATTAGTGGTCAGGGATCTGGGATCAGCCTTCATCTTCTTTTCCTGATCCCTAAATGCTGACCCCTGATCCCTTTTTATCGCCTCTCTTACTGCAGCATAGCTTAGTTCGTTCAGATCAAACACCGTCGCCTCTCTTCCCAATTTCGGTCCGGAGTGAGCATCTGAAAAAGAAACAATACTTCTGTTATCCAGTTCTTTAACACGCCAATTCATGGCGGGATCTGATGAAAGTCCTGTTTCAATTGCGTAAATATCTTTAGAAAACTTTCCAAAACATTCCTCAATTGAGTCAAACCCTGATTCGCTTCCATACATACCAAACCACGGCGTATAGGCATGCGCAGGAATAATCAGACATGAGGGATCAATTGCGAGGCATATATCGGTAAATTCAATACTGGAGATGCCGATAATGGGCCTTCCATCAGATAGTAGATTACACCCTCGCTTTGTTAATGATTTATTAATTTTCTCTGCAGCTGCAATTGATGGCGCAAAAATTAAAAGATGAACTCTTCTTCCCTTACCTCCTTGAGAATAAATGCATGAAACTTCCCCTGATAACAGAAATCTAGGATCGTATTCATTATCTTTAACCTTTAACCTTTCACCTTTTATCTTTAATAACCCTGTTCCTTCTTCCTCCAAATTCTGCTTTATTTCATTCATCCACAAAGGATGTGTCCAGTCACCGGTTGCGATAAGTCCGATTCCCTTTCTCTTACTCCACTTATAAATTTCAGGCAGCACCATATACTGAGAAACGGCACGGGCATATTTTGAGTGAAGCTGAAGGTCTGCTATAATCTGCATGATTATTCCTCAAAAAACCTCATAACTTGTTTTTCCAGGCGGGCTGTAGTTTTTCTATACGCGGTAAGCACCCATGCTTTCCTGTTTTTCAAAGCTTCATCGTGTGCTTTCCCTCCCATTTTATATTTAAAAATATCTGTCGTTATCGGCCCTATAAAAAACATATACAATTGTCCTCCGATCATTTTTGGAATTAGTTTTAGAAGTCCTTCAGAATGAAACCTGCGAGTTGAGTATACAACTTTAGGGTCGCGCAGAATTTTTAACTTAATGTTTCTTTTTCTGGCATTTAGTGAGAATTCATAGTCTTCGTTATAAATTATTTCCGGTCTGAATCCTCCTAGTTTATAAAAAATTTTTCTTTCAATTATCGTGCTGTATCCGCCTGCAAGAGGAATATTCATCGCTCCTGCAATCGATAAGCCTACATTTCCCATGTACAGTAGAAATCGATCCATCATCTTTTTAGTATCCGGAACAATCCATGTCGTTGCAAAAAGAAATCCTTCGCGATCTATTTTATTTTTTAGAATTTCTAAAAAATCAGTGCCGATCATGGTATCCCCGTCTAGAAATACCAGATAATCCCCTTTAGCCTGTCCGGCTCCCAGATTTCTTTGAAAGGAAACATTTCTTTTTTCAGAAGTTATAAAAGTGCTTTGGGGCAATTCTTTTCTCTTTTTTAAAAATTCTTCTTTTGTCCCGTCCTCTGACCTTCCATCCACAATGATTACCTCAAATGTACGAAATGTTTGTTTGCTTAGGGAGGTTAACAGACGAGGAAGATACTTTTCTTCATTAAGAGTTGGAATAATAATGGAAAAAAAGAATTTGCTCACAAGAAGATTATACCAAATAAGACTCAGACTGTAATGAAGCGCTTAAACCTCAAAATTGTTTTTCGAAAAGTGTCAAAAGTTGTACGGCTAATATGTTTATTTTCCAATGATTTGTACCACTCGCCCCCCATGGGATATGAAAATATTTCTTTCGTAATAGGACCTTTGGTAAAAAGATGCAGTGTAGCCATGGCATTTTTTCGAAGAACGTTAAGTCTCCCTTCAGCTCGAAATCTTCTTAAAGAAAACGTTAAAAGCGGTTTTTTTAGAATGGTTAACTTGCAGCCAGCTTTTTCCAATCGCTGACAGATCTCATAATCCTCAGCATGAACCACATCCTCCCGAAAACCTCCAATCAAATTAAAAATACTATGATAAACGATAAGGTTAAATCCGGGAATAAACGGCTTTTCAATTCTTTTGGAAACTTCAGTCGTATAGTTAAGAACTTGTGCAATTGCTTTGTCGTATATATTTTTGCTGTCAGCTTTCACATATGTTGTAACTAGAAGGAATTTTTTGTTTTCCAGTTCGCTTTTAAGCTTGCTTAAAAACGTCGGACCAATCTGGACATCCGCATCAAAAAAAATCAGGTATTTCCCCTGTGCACGACCTGCCCCCTTATTTCGCTGAATACTGACATTTTGAATATTACTCGTCAAAAAAGTAACAGGTAATTTGTGTTCATAGGATTTTACGATTGAAGCTGTCTTATCCGTACTGTTTCCATCCACCACATACACCTCAAAATCGTGCTCCGTCTGTTTCACAAGATTATTCAGAAGCCTGCCGATAAACTCCTCTTCGTTAAGTACCGGAATGATGATTGAAAAAAAAGGACTCATCTATACTTTCCCTCCCATTTTATATTCAAATAAAGGTTTTTTAATGGGACCAAAAAAAAGGACATGAAATCCTATTAAAAAAGCTATAATGGACATTTTTAACCATCCTTCTCGAGCTAATCGTCTATGAACAAAATAATGTTTTAGGTCCCAATAGATTACTCCTTTATAACCTTTTCTTCTCGCCCTCTGTACTATTTCAAAATCTTCAGCAATATAGACAGATGCATCAAATCCGCCAATATGCGAAAAAACCTCTTTATCCATAATCAAATTTTGTCCAGTCATAAAGGGCCAACCCAACTTTGTGATAATAACAAAAATACAATTAAAAAAAAATGGTGCTATCTTTTCTACCCATGAGGATGTTTCAGGCACAAATCGGGTCGATGCATAGGATACGGGTCTTTTTTCAAGATGGTTAAAAAGTTTTTCTAAAAAATCTGCATCTATCCAAACATCTGCATCAAAAAAAACAAGATATTTACCTACAGCTTTTTGAGCTCCCAAATTACGTTGAACTGAAACGTTTCTGATCTTAGAATTATATAAAAAGGCGGATAAATCTTTGTCAAATGACATAACAGCTTCGACTGTTTTATCTTCAGATCCACCATCGACAACAATAATTTCCATATTTTGATACGTTTGCTTCCGGAGACTCTTCAAAAGACGGGGAAGATATTTTTCTTCATTTAAGGTAGGAATAATAATGCTGAAAAAAACTTTATTCATGATATAAATTTTTTTATCATGTCTGTTAACTCTTCGGTATAATCACTTAATACCACTACATGGCTAGCTCTTTTTATTATATTAAACTGAGAATGTGCTATACCTTGTGATATTTTTTTCCCTATACTAGGAGGATAAATTGTATCATTTTCAGATGAAATCACATAAACAGGAGTTGTTATTTTTAAGAGATCTTTCCACCTATTAAACCCGGATACTCCGACAAGCAATTTGAAATAGCTTCCCAGACCTGTGTTTTTCATATCTGAAAACAGTCTGGGAAATGAATAGTTCCCTGTATTCCAAAATCTAATATGATCTGCCCGCTTATGAGGAAAAAGTTCCGGAAGATGATTTGACATAAACAAAAGAATTTTTTGGGCAAACGGAATACGAAGAATTCCGCCAAACCACGGAACACCAGCGCTTGTATTTATCAGAATCGCTTTGTTAAAAAGATTTGGATATAGAATAAGCAGTTCAATTGAAACCATTCCTCCTAAACAATGACCTGCTAAAATACAGTTTTTTAAATTCTCTTTCTCAATAACCATTTTCACATCTTCTGCCATTTGATGTATTGAACAGTCTTTGAAGTTTAGTGGTCTTCCTGAATCTCCGTGACCGAATAAATCAATTACTAGCATATTAAATGAATCAAAAAGTCCACTACGAATAATATAATCCCATGCCGTTAAATCTCCTCCCAGTCCATGCAAAAATACAAAAGTATTATGATTATTACCTGATTTTTTAACGCTGTAAGAAATAGTACGTTTATTATTGATTTGTAGCGTCGTAATTTTATTGGATACCATTAGAGAGAGATTACCTGGAATTATTTCTTTTGGAATTGTTTTTTAAACATCTCTGCAATTTCCTTCACGCTTGTTGCGTCTGTTGCTTTTTTATCATCTCTAAAATTCTCAAGCCGGGGAAACCGGAGAGCAAACCCGGGAGTTGCTACATCAAATGCTTTTCCTGATTTGGAGGGTTTTAATACTCTTCCTGCCGTATGAACTGCAGATCGGGTAATCTCATCACTTCCTACCTCTACAACCAGGCTCGGACGAAGCCAAACATCGGGAGTTAATAGCTTATCGACGTCGTATTCTTTTGGTTTCTCTTTTACCTCAAGTTTTTTGACCCGTTTTATAAACTCGCGGAATTGCTCATCGGTCAGTCCTGTTCCAATTTTAGAAGTTGTTACAAATTTATCCTGATCCTCATCATACACTCCGGTTAAAAACTGCCCGACGCCAAACGTAGTCCGCTTCCCTTCCCCCATCGTATACCCCATGACAAGAACATCAATTGTATCTGAAAGTTTTTTACTCATCGCTTTTTTAAATTTAATCCAGTTCCACCCTCTCACTCCCGCTTCATACAGTCCGTCCAATTTTTTAGCCATAATTCCTTCAAAATGTTTTGCTACACTATCATCAAACATGTCTTCAATATCCTGGCTCGTTTTTCCGATGATTTCCTGAGCGTATACAATCGTATTCCCCTTTTGAATAATACTTTTCAGCTTCTTTTTCCGTTCTGTATACATCTTTCCCAAAAAACTTTTACCGTTTGCATATAATAGTTCAAAAGCAAAAAGCTTTACCGGAATTTCAAGAGCTTTCTCTGCAATATCATATTTTCTTTTCCTTTGCATCGTCTCCTGGAAAGGAACAAAAACACCCGTATGGGGATTGTATGCGACCACCTCCCCTTCCAAAATTACCTCCTCAGCCGTAATTTGTTTAATAATTGCCTCCTTAATATCCGGAAACATTTCGGTGATATCTTCTAAATTTCGTGAGAACATCTTTATAGTCATCTGCCAGTCACCCTGAACTTGTTTCAGGGTCTTCTTTTTATTTTTCGAAGATGCTGAAACTAGTTCAGCATGACGTTTTTGTTTTCTTGAATAATGAACTTGTAATCTTAGTCCATCATATTTATATTCCACAGCACACTCCCCTATTTTTTCCAGAATTTCAGAAGAGGAAGAAAGCCTATTTGCCCTCGCCATCAAAATAGGAGTCCCAACAGTAGGGGTAATATGTTTGATCCCTTCCATTCCTCTCTTTTTAATTTGGGAAGCAATAAATCCTAAATCCGGCCGCACATTGTATGCCCGCTCAATTTCATCTTTGAGAGATTTGTCCCCCGCAATCATCCAGGAAAACGCATCCAGGACGGTCTGGTCTGAAAATCCAAGTCTCATTTTTCCCAAAGGCATGCGGACAATATACCGGGCAGATAAGGGGTCAACGTCTCTTATGAGTTGAGATAACAGTTGAGCTTTTATTTCCTGAGATCCGTTGCCCGTTGAGGTAGCAACTTTATACAGAACCTCATAAACTTCTGAAATTCTTAAATTTTTAGTTGAAACTTTTAACTTTTGACTCTTAACTTTTAACTTTTCCACCGCTTTTCCCAAATCCCCTTCTTCTTTAAAAGTTTTTAAAACCGTCTCAGGTTTAATATTTAAAGCTTGCGCAATGGCCCGGATCACCATCTTATCAGCCACCCCAAACTCAATTTTTTCATACAAAGGCACCACTCTCCCCTGCAAGAGATAACACAGCTTTCCGATTTCGTCCTTATCCGCTTCCTTATAAAGTTCGGATAATATCTTCGTCATCTCATTTCTAAGAGTTGTAGCCTCCAGTTTTGAAAAATAAGTTGAGAGAGTATGAAAAGTCATAGGTTTATATTGTCATTCCCGCGAAGGCGGGAATCCAGTCATTAATGAGTAGATCCTGGGTCAAGCCCGGGATGACATTTTTTTTATTTAAGTACATACCTCGCTGCTTTCGTCTTTCCTACTTTAGTAATAAGATTTTTCTCCGTAAGGTCTTTCAAATCCCGCAGGATCGTGTCTTCTGAAATCTTGGGGAAAAGTGTCTCAAACTGCTGATTCTGCAAGTATCCGTTTTTTTCTATAAATTCCATGATCTCCATTTCCCTCTCTGATAAAAATACCTGTTTCCCTCCCAGTTTTTCTTTGAGACGTATATCTGTTGAAAGGCGCTGAACTTTCTCCTTTATCCGGGTCAGCTCAATTGCAAGTCCTTCTGTAAAATAGGAGAGCCAGCCGGTGAGATCACCCTCCCCCGCTGATTTTAGCGCCTCATAATAATGAGCAGCATCTCGGTCGTAGTATTCTTCAAGGGAGAAAAACTTTTTGATGTCATACGCGTCTAAAAAAAGGCTGAGGGTTGCGCATGCTCGGGACATCCGCCCGTTTCCGTCCACAAACGGATGGATTCGGACCAGCTCGTAGTGAATAATGCCTGCTTTTAACACGGGATGGATGTCATCTTTTTTGAAGGTTGTCAGCCATTCTGTGAGCTCTTCCATCTGGTAGGGAACTTCAACAGCCGGAGGCGGACGAAACGTCACTTCCCCGTTTTGAGAATTTTTGACAACTACCGCAACCATCCGGTACCCTCCGCATTGCTCCGGAGGCAAAATTTTTTCAACGGTTAATGCATGAATTTTTTTTAAAACGCTTTCTGTAATCTCCCCCTTTGATACTTCCCCTTCTCCTACATATTCAATGTACCTGATAACGTTTCTGTAATTGATGACTTCCTGGATATCTCTCTCCCGCCCGGTAATTTGGGCACCTTTTATAACTTCAGCCGCCTCCGTGTAATTTAATGCATTCCCTTCTATATGAGTACCGTGATGCACCATACGGATGATGGCATCCTCACGGAATTTTTTCTCATACGCAGGAAGCATGGGAGCATTTAAAATGACTTCCCTGCAGGCTTCGATTGTGCCGATGTTTCTGAGGATTTTATTTGAAATGATAAAGTTCGGAGAATACATATTTGGATACTGTCTATTCTATATCTTTACCCTATTTCCCGCAAAGGATCAATTATTTTTGCCCTTGCAATTTAATTTAAAGCGGGAGTATATTTACTTTGGCCTTTTTAAATTTCTACATTGCCTTGAAAGCAGGTGATGAAAAGTGGTAGCAAATACTATTGAAGCTATACAAACTTCTAAACTAAATCCTGTTAATCCCACTGAACCGGGTACACTTTTACTTTCTTCCCGACTTCCTCATAACCAAATCATGTTCGAACATGGTGTTATGTTTTGGACTAAAGGAACAGGCACAGATAAGAATGGAAAACCAGTAACTGCTGTAATTCCTGACAGCACCGATTTGGAAAGAGATCCAAACGCAAAACCCCAAATTACTAGGGATAATGAGGAGAAGAAGACAGATTCTGGATCTAAACAACCGGCTAAAATAGCATGATAGCATACATCAGCTATCAATATTTTGAGGAGTTTGAAAGTATTGGAAGTTTAGGCTTCCTCTCTTTTGGCCTAATTAATCGGTATTTGATCTGCCCTGCATTTCCACCTGAAACTTTTTCAAATTTTCCGTTTCCTGCAATTGGTAGTATAATCCACTTGAAATTATGACTAATGATGAAGCAGCAACATATACTGATATATCATTTTTTTCACAACCAAGCTTCCATGAGTTAACGGATAGCTGGGACGAAAACCGAAAGCAGAAATTGCTTCAGGTTATAGAAAAACTGGACTTAAAACCAAAAGGCAAGCTATTTAATTTGCCTCAGCCTCCTAACTATAAGGCTTCTGTAGTTTCTTCGACAGAAACAGAGGGAGACTCATCGGGTACTGCAATTATCCTGCTTCCCGGTATTTGGCGGACTGCAAAAGATACTATTCAGATTGTCACTAATCTCTATTCAACAGCTCACAGATTGAATCGATTTACTGCTCCATGGACTGCTACTCTCAGCTCCTCTGTTGGAATGGACACACTCAATGTTCCATTACCCAGTCCCGTTGAACGAGCTGCCTACCAGGCAGAGCTTATTTCCCAAATACTTATTAAACACCCCGCTGAAGAGATTATACTTGCAAGCCATTCTTTTGGAGGAACAGAGATTGTTTATGTAGAAGAAATTTTAAGAGAGCTGATAGAACAATCAGATACCCCGTCAAAACCAAAAATAAAAGGTATCATAATGGCTCAAGCCGGCGGACAATATCCTCAGAGTATGATAAAAGACTTTCTGCCCAGAGCGCTTACCGAAAAATTACATAAAGAAATTCAAAAAAAATTTCCCTCTCTTGTTGATGTCTATCGCCTAAGAGAAAAATTGGACAGAGTCAGAGAAAGTGGAGATGCAGGGATGGTTATAAGACTTGAAAATCAATTGAAAGAAGCAGAGGCACGATTTGAAAAACCTGAATCAGTAATCTATACAACTACCCTGTCACGCGTAAAAGAATTGGATAAGGAAATTGACAGAGCATGGGGATCTGATCCTAATAAAGTTAACCGGCTTTTAGAAGAACGGGATAATTTATTGCGTCCCTTTATTGACCTTATGATGGCAGGGACCTCTATTAATAATGAAGTACTGGTTCGTTCTGCACGAGTATTGCGTGAAATCATCAGCCCTGCTCCAAAAAAAGTAAAGGAACGTGTCCGTTGTCCAGTAGCACTTGTTAGCGGCGAAACAGATGGGTATTTTCCGGGCGATGAATTTGACAAAAGAGTAGATCCGCATGCTTTTCCTTACTCTTCTCAGGTATTTAATGCTCATATAAAAGGTTGGCCGCATCAAGGAATGTATATCGACACGCCTCAATTCTCAACCTTTTTGGTAGATCTCGTTGAAAGAATGCGCGCAGTTCCCGATAATCAAAAACCTTCCTCTCCTATTCAGCTATCCTACTGATAACTAGAAGTTATCTCATTATGTCATTGCGTGGGGTTATCACTTCCGACTAAGTCAGGATAGCAATAACATTGTGATGCATAAGTACTGATCTTATTCTCGTACAAAAAATTGACAAAGATTTAACTTCCTGTATAATGGATTTTATTATAGGTCTTTTCTTTTATGATATTAGTTGATATTGAAAACGGACTCGTCTGTCAGGAAAATCTATTTATTAATAAGCGCAGTAAAAAACCAGTAGTCCTCTTTCGGCCCCAGATGTGGAAATCAGGACTTACCCGTAATGCAGGAGGGGGAAGAGATACTCTTTTTTGGATAAGGGCAACTAAAGAAGGCGAAGCAGAGGCATTAAGTAATGCTTGTGATGAGTTAAATAGTGAAAGAAAATTATTTCAGGAACCAGTTGTTGCAGGTGGAGAAGTATTTTTGCATAATAAGAACGACTGGAACAGGGTTAAGGAAAGAATGATAGAAAAAGGGTTCCCAAAAGACGAATCAATGATAAGAAGAGGATTCAAACGGATACTGCCAAACGGAAATCAACCGGGAAACAAATAGCTGAATTACTTATTCGTTCGATTTTTTCTCAATTCTTTTTTCTTCCTATAATTACTGATTGGTTTGTTGACTGAGTGGCTTATTGGTTTATTATTAATCTCTTCATCGTAACTGGTATTTGATCTGCCAAATCCGAAGCGTTAAACCAAAAACCCATCTTTTCGTAGAGGTCATCTCCTGCTCTTTTATTAAGAATTGATGCGGAAAGCGCACTTACCCAAGGCTCGTTCTTAGCATAGAGAGCCCCTACTAACCCTGCCAACACGTCCCCCGTACCTCCTTTACTCATCCCCGGATTTCCTCCGGTTACTTTTTCAAATTCTCCATTCCCGGCAATAAAATCCTGTTTTCCTTTTAACAAGACGATGCAGCTATATTGTTTAGCAAGCCATTTCACCTGATCCTCAAGAAGCATCATCTTAAGTTGCTGGGAAGTTCTGGGACTTTCTACCTTTGCAAGAAGCCTCTCAAATTCACCAAAATGAGGAGTAAGAATGGATTTGGGAGGGATATCAGCTAGATCCATCATCTGCAAAGCCCCGGCGTCAATCACCCATTTTTTTTGAGAATACTTTTTGAGAAGATACTTTGTTAAAAAATATGTCTGTACCCCCTCGTCCTCAATTGCTAAAATATCTGCCACATTTGTCAAATTAGACAAATGTGACGAATGTATTTCCGCGCCTTCGGCGCGGACCATCCCCGGTCCGATGACAATTGCGTCATCTTCTTCTATATATTTTTCAATATCTTTTCTGGGGATAACAATTCCATCCTGAAATTTTTCTTTCAGTTTATGGACAATCCGGTTGTTTTCAGAAACAGAGGAATAATGGACAAGATCAACGATTCGGGTGGCAATTTTTAACGACCAGAGGGAGGCCGCGTGAAAAAAATGAGAGCCTCCTATAACCATTAGTTTCCCGTTTTGGCCCTTATGGGTTTCTTTATCGGGAAGATGAATTTGCTTTAAAATTTCGGAAGTTTCCATTCAGAGTTTATGGTGAAAAACTCTTAATAACCTCAAGTTTTTTACTATTACATCATAAAGGGAAGTGATGCAAGAGTCAACCTAACTTAATAAGATTTGATTTAAACGAATGGTTTAAATGTATCCAATTTTGTAACCATTCCATATCAGTTGTGGTAATAACAGTTTGCTGATTTTTGATAATGGATAAAACCATCTCCTGATGAGGTCGATCCAGCTCTGAGAAAATATCATCAAGAAGAAGAACTGGTTTTTCCTCTCTTTTTTCCTCCAAATAGGACAGTTCTGCAAGTTTTAACCATAAGATACCCAGTCGTTGCTCTCCCCTGCTTCCGTACAGTTTTAAATCATGTACTGTCCCCTGTACCCTGTCCCCTGTTATCTGAAATACCATGTCATCTCTGTGGGGACCAACCAGAGTTGTAGCTGAAGCTATCTCAGCGTTTTTATAAGCAAATAATCTTTCTTCTGAAATAACACTCCTATCATAATAAAGTAAATAACTTGGCATTTTCTCTTGTTCTTTGTTATCTGTTATTTGTTGTTTGTTAACGTAATCAATATATTCTTCTCTTTTTTCCGTTATATAATTTCCTGCTTTAATAATTAGCTGATCCCAGAACACCAATTGTTTATGATCTGATCCCTGATCGCAAATGGCCTCAAGTACCTTGTTTCTCTGTCTTACACCTCTTTCATAAGAAGAGAGGTTTCTGTGGTACTCCCGATCTGCCTGGGAAAGAACTGAGTCTAAATAGTGCCTCCGAAGCGAGGGAGAATCCGTTACCAGTTCGATGTCAGCAGGCGAGAATAAAACCGTGAGTAGATTTCCTACAAAATCAGAAGATCTTTTGGGAACTCCGTTTACTAGATATTTTTTTTGCACCGTTTTTACTCCCATCACCTCTCCCCGGGTTAATACTATTTCTAATTTTTTATCTTCAATTTCTTCTAATTGGATTATTGGGTTATTGGTATTTATTGGGTTATTTTGAATAGTTCCCATAACGCGTGCTACTTCACTCTCAAATGAAATCATTTCAGGGTCTTTGGATGTTCTAAATCCGCTTGCAGTTGATAAGAATGAAATTGCCTCAAGAATGGTTGTTTTACCCGACGCATTGGGACCGGCTATAAAAGTAATAGAGGGAGAAAATTCAAATTCCGTTTTGATAAAAGAACGGAAGTTTTGGAGATGAAGTTCTTGAATAATCATGCTTTCGCATTTTATGACTTAGAGAAAAGAATCACAATGTACATATTCTTAAATGCGGGAAATAAGATAAATTACATCCAGGAAATTAATTAAGCCGTCATGGTTAAAATCCACCAGTGAATCATATTTTGTCTGTCCTAAACTGCTTCCATATGCGTATGAAACATATCCAAAATCCATACTATTTACTTTTGTATCGTTGTTCCGGTCGGGAGAAAGAGTAGGAGTAGGAGAAATATCCGTCAAATCTCCATAGGTAATTACTACTGTAGGTCTTCCGACTTCATTCCAGTCTCCGGTATCTGAGGAGACAAAATACTTCCCGCTGCTATACTGGTAATCTGCAGTATAAATAACTATATTAAAAGGCCCTCCCTCTGTATAACTATCCTTAACCCCTTTTGAAACATCCCAAATATACTCTGCTCCGGGCCAAACCAAAGGAGGAGCGGGATCAACCCAGGCAGAACTTATATTTTCAATGGGAATTGGTGCATTATTCCATGTAATGGTATTTTCATCCCATATGTCTTTAACTCGCATAACCTGAATAAGAGAATGGATAGTTTCTCCAGGGTTCCCTGAATTTCCAAATTCATGAAGGATAAGACGGGCACTTACTATCTCTTTGCCCGCAGGAACACTAGTTAAAGGAAAATGTATATACTCTTTATTAAAACAAGGCCAATCCGCAACATCCTCCTGATTTTGGATATTAAACCTATCAAGTCCCGCGTAATTTTTCCCTCCCCACTGGTTAAAAAAGTCCAAGTTCTCACCGCATACGGTATCTCCGCCTACTGAGGCATCCACAACTTGTATACCGTTTAATTTATGCCGTATGGTTACCGTCTGATTGTTAATTGTCTGTGGCTGAATAAAACCGGGAATTCCGAAAGAAAGAGTCGCCCAGGTAGTGGGAGTCGTAGATTGAATACCTGTTGGCCAACCGGTTGTAACCACTCCCCCATTTCCTGAATTTTTATCTAAAACACTGCCTGCTATTTTCCATTTTGTTCCCTGTGTTGGAACTCCCGCGCCCAGACTTGTAAAAGGAACATGAAATATCATACTCCACCCCCGATCATCTACGCTATCCAAAGGCGCGTTTCCCCTCCAACCGCTTATTGAAGTAAAAGGAACCGCAACACTCTGCCAAACCGATCCATTCAGCTCTTCAATTTTTTGGTAAGTTGTCCGTGACTCCCACCAGTTTAACTGAGCAGTTATTTTAAACGTTTTTTGATTTATACCCGATGTTTGAAGATAAATAATTATTGCGTCCCCGTTTTGCAAATTGGGAGATGATGCGTTTGTGTCATACCACAAAAGTCTGTCAAATGTGTTGTTAGTTATAAAAAGCTCAGTATCTGAGTATCCCAGACGGAGGTCCGTGTAATTGTCAGACCCGGTCACAGCTCCAAACCAGGTAATTGCGGTTTCTGAGAATCTTACGCCGTAAGGAAAATAAGGAAGATGTATAACCGGTTGCGCCCATACTAAAGAGGGGGTAAAAAGAGTCAAAAGAGAAAAAGCGAAAAAACTGAAAAATTTAACTTTCCACACGCTAGACTTTCCTTATTCAATCAAGGTTCCCATAAACGAGCGGCCTTCTATTGCATTGTCAAGATTTTTAAGATCCCGGCCGTCTAAAATAATTACTTTTAGATTGTGCTCCATGGCAATTTTGGAAGCAACTGGATCAAACGGAGTATTGCTCCCCGGAGTCCAATTCTCCCCTACCATTTCGCGATATTTTTTCCACGTAATTTTATCAATAGGTTGTGCGCTGGAATTCCCCTTGGGGTCCCGGTCATATACCTGAGAAATGTTTGAAAGATTAAAAACAATTTTTGCTTTGTAGTCTTTGGCTAAAGTAACCGCGTCATAATCAGTTGACCAACCCGGCTCCCAACCTGCTGCCACAACTACCGGTTCTTTCAGATTCGCAATTTTTTTACGATAATTTGCAATTACCCGGGGATGGACGATTCCCTCAAATACTGTCTTAATAAGGTGAGCATTAAGTCGTGTTGTGTGAATACCCAACCAGTCTAAGTCCCAATCAGAAATAGTTCCGGTTATTTTTTTGGCAGCGTCGATGTAATGCCTGGCAGTTGATCCGCCTCCAACCACAATAAAAAACTTATACCCTTCTGCTACTTTTTCCTTGATAAATTGGTAGAAGGAGCGGATAAACTCCATATCGATTCCGCCGTTGGGAACAACCAGAGATCCCCCCAGGGAAAGAATAAGAGGTGTTTTTTTATCCATTGAAGGTTATTATATCAAAAAAGAGTGTATAATACAGACAAATGCTAATTTACTTTACCGGATCATTTGCTGGAAAAAAGACACAACTGGGTAACTATACCAAGATTATTGAGTATCTTGAGTCTAAAGGACACACGGTTATTGCAGATCATATCGTCCAAACGGAAGAAAAAGAGATCCAGTACGAAAAAAAAGAAGAGAGACTGGCTTTTCATGAACAACTTGAGAAATGGCTGTCTTCCTGTGATTTCGTGGTTGCTGAGACGACTTATCCCTCAATTAGCGTCGGATTTGAAATTTCTCTTGCCCTGCACCGCGGAAAACCGGTTTTATTGCTGCACGCAAATCCGGACCCTCCTACTCTTATTGCCCATCATAAAAATGAAAATCTGGTTTGTGAGAGGTATACTTCAGACACTCTTCCTCAAATCATTGACGAGTTTATCCAGTATGCCCAAGGAAACGAGGATACCCGCTTCACTTTTTTTGTTACCCCACGGATCTCTTCTTATTTGGATGAAGTCTCCAGAAAAAAGAAAATGCCCAAATCCGTCTACCTCCGCCGCCTCATTGAGGCAGATATGCATCACCCTCATAGCTAACCTCTAATAACCTATAATTAGTATGAAATCTTCATAAGCATACCTATGATGCATTGAATACTAGACCTATAATATGATAAAAGACATCATATGATAGATACTAGAGAATTATTAGATCCCCTCAATACAGGTTGGATGGCGGGTAACCTTGCTAGAGATTCGTATTCTGATAAAGCACTTGCACTGTCTAAGAAAGGAAGAGAAGAAGCTCAAAAATTGATGGAACAGAGAGCAAAGGAAACAACAACTTTATTAATAGATAAGGATACATCTTCTCCTGTTCAAGTACAGAAAGTAGTAGAAACTCTACACCAAATTGAACAAACACAACCTACTACTGCTACACCGAAGATAGTTTTCCAAGGGTAATATTTAAAATGGCAATCTCATACATGTTTACCTTCCCTCCTAATCTTTTCTTACCAGAATTTCTGAGTGCGATGAAGGTAGGTAATGTTTATCAATGTATTTTTTGGTATTAGCATCCAGATACATCCATAGATAATCATCTTTAAAAACGTATTTTACTTTTTTCTTTTCCAGGTGATCCTCTACTTTCCCCCAGTTTCTCAAAATATAGGGATTGACATCTCCAATAAAAGTTCCATAAGTTAACGGATACCCCGGCGGCCGGAATAGTTCGTTGGGAAAAGTTGCCTCATTTCCCTGTATAAAATTCCAAGCGTCTTCGTGCCCTTTAATAATTTTTTCATTCCCTATCCCGGCTCTTGCCTGGTTTCCTTTTATGCTGGAAAAAGCAAAAAGTATAAAAGCGACAAAATATATTAAAAGTAAGAAAACATATCCTTTACTCGTTTTCTTTTCTATAAACTCAAGAAAGTACACCAAGCTCACACCTGAAAATAATGCCAGAAGCCAGGAAAGAGGCAAAAAATACTGTAAAAAAACTCCCCGGACGGTAAACACCCAGACGGTAAGTACGATACATACGGCAACCGTGATTATCCGAATTAATACATCCGCGCTGAATATTCTAATATTCCTTTTAATTTCCCAAAGAATGAGACAAACTCCTAAAGCCGCCAGGGTGTGGATTACATAGATATAAGCCCAATTTAAAGATAATCCCATCGTCCCAAAGAGATAATAGTTATTTGGATGGTAATAAAAAGTCACCGGGGTGACATTTAGGATGGTTTGATTGTTCAAAAATGCGTAGAAAAATATATTTCTAAATAAGTCAAAAAGACCTCCCTGCAGGGCAAAATAGATAAAAAGAAAAATCCATGGAATGGGAAAAGCGCTTAAAAATAATAAAAAATCTCTTTGTTTTTTATTTTTATAAGAATAAACCGCAAAAAGAATAATGATAACCGCAATCTCAGGAACTATTTTGATAAGAACTAAAGAAGATAAAGAAAAAATAAGTCCTGACAGGAAAAAAAGGGTATTGGATCTTTTTTTCAAAGCATAGGAAAGAAATAACAGTCCTAAAACAAACAAGGGTACCATAAGGTTATCCGGCCGTATCTGAAATCCGGAAAAAACAGTAAAAGGATCCAAAAGAAGCAAGGGGACAAAAAATAATGCAACTTTCTTCCCGAAAATATTTTTGATAAATAAAAATGAGAACACGATTCTTACTATGAAAAGCCCGCTCATAACAAGACGCATGATGTAGATAGTGTGAAAGTTAAATCCTAAAGTGTTATACAGAGGTATTTGGAACCAATAAAAAAGAGGAGTAAATATCATATGGAAGGAGGTATAGGGCATAAAACCTTTAGCAATTAAGTATACAAACTGGGTATGAGCAAGCTCATCCACATCATATTGGTATAAAACTCCGGACTTAATAGCTGAGAAGACAAGAAAAACAGTAACGCCGGTGCTCAGGAGGATTAAAATATGGGAAATTTTGGGCATTAGGATAGAGTTTTTCTTTTCTCTACAAATTCCAGTATTTCTAGTTGGAATCTTTTCTTACTGAATCGTTTGGCATTTTCAATACAATCTTCCGGTTTAATCGTTAATGTATTCAATTTCTTAATTGCTGAAACAATGCTTTCAACATCATAGGATCCGAACAACACTCCTGTAGTTCCGTTTATAACGGTTTCTTTTACTCCCGCAAAATTAGGACCAATAACCGGAATTCCGCATGCTTGAGCTTCAACCGGCATAATGCCAAAATCTTCTGCTTCCCCCGCAAAA
>Ga0155406_105_pt1 | contig 24152 bp, 25 predicted proteins | sample RifCSPhighO2_02_FD_106374 | JGI IMG/M metagenome (GOLD analysis project Ga0155406, IMG submission 106374) | Candidatus Gottesmanbacteria bacterium RIFCSPHIGHO2_02_FULL_39_11
AATAAAAAAATAATTTTTAATAATCTGAAATATTAAATATTCTTTTATTTTTCCAATTAGAATCAAATTCGGAATAATTCATGACTATTTCTTCATTCTTTTTAATATCTTTTGAAGAAATAAATGAAGATGTTTTTTCATCAAATATTACATTTGAAACATCTGAATGATTCAGATAATGGGAAATATCTAAATCCCAAAGACCATTTTCTAAAATATAGATTTTTCCGTCCTCTTCTACAAAAAAATCTTCAAGTATTTCATATATTTCCGGATCAAGTTTTTCAGAAATAAGCTCCTCAACTGGAATACCGATATATTTTTTGACTGAATGGGAAAAAATATTAGTGTTTTTCGGAATATCACGGATCGCAAATACTCCGACTCCGTGAGTCTTAGAACATTTTATCCGGCAATATACTTCATTTTTCAGATGATAAAGCAACTGTTTTTTATTCACAAATAGCAACTTCGCCTCCGCAATATTTGAGAATTATTTTTACTGACTCTTGTAATATCTCTTTTACTTTTTCAGGTGCTATATCGTAAACTCCATCTACGTTTATTAAAAGATTTTTAGTATTTTCGGAAACGGCAGTCCTCTGCGCATCCCGGTAATTGAAATCAATATTATATCCGCCCATAGAATCGTAATAGGCTAATTCTTTTTTGAAATATTTTGTTGATTCCTTTTCACCCAGAAGTAAAATTTCGTCATTTTCTTTTGCGAATCGCAATATGGTCGGAAATTTTATTTTATCGTAATCAAATGCACCTATTGATACTCTGTGACGCATTACAATGAGATTATAAGCATCAACGCACGTATTTATACTGTATATACCTTTACCCAATACAACACGTCTTAGAAGAGCTTCAGGAGAGGGACGGCGGGAATGCCAATCAACACCCATTTGTTTATATAATTTTCTGTAACTGATAACTTCGGGATATAATCCTAATTTTTCCGGTGTAAGTTCTTCTAAACTTTTTAATACATTTTCTTTTTCTTTTTCAAGATGAGGATTTGATTTTGAAATGCTTACGCCTTTTATAACTGCAACCCCGGCGGAAATGGACGGAAATATTTTTTTGACATCCGGATGTATTGAAAAGAGATGAGAAATATTTTTTGAATTATTATTCTTTTCGGATTTGCTATCTTTTTTACCGTTTATCACCGTTTCAAACCTTTTTATTAAAACATCTTTCGGATACTGACTTAAAAATACTCCTGCCTTGGGTCCAAATGGTTTTCCAATCGTTGAAATATAGATCGAAGAAAAAGCATCTTTAGGGGAAATAGAAAGTTTTTTTGCAGCTTCGTATAATTTTATTTGTAAATCTGATGCAAGAGTGTCATTCCGGACAAGTGCGGGATGACGAAAAGATAAAAGTCTTATAACTTCTTTCAAATATTTTTTTTGATTATCGGACAAATTTTTAGCTTCTTCTGGAATTTTTCTAGACATTTCCATTACCATTTCACTAGGAGCATAATTTTTAAGCCAAACTTTTGCATATCTTATGCGCTCTTCCAAAATTTCTTTTTCTTTTGGATTAAGAGGTGATTCTTTTATCCCTGTAAAATATTGCAAAACGCCAGTGGTGGGATTTTGAATTACATTTGCAATATCTCTGAATCTTGGAAGAAATATTTTTTCTTTTTCGGGAATTTCGTCTATCTGTGCATAAATAAATGCTCGAGATAAATTTTCATCGGAATTTTCCGTATATGCTTTCCAACATCTGTCATATTCATCAAAGAGATCGCAAATTGCCATAGTACCGACAGGATTAAACTCAATTGCTTGATTATAATCGGTACGGGTAAATAAAAATCTTCCTATTTCGGGAGGAAGAATACTTGTCAAATCCCGGGCTTTTAATCCTAATCCTTTAGAGGAAGACATTTTCTTCCCGCCGATAAGAAAAAACTCATACGGAAGATTATAGGGGTTCGGGATATGAAATACTTCTTTACATAATTCTTTAGCTATATCCCGGGATCCGCCCGCTGATGAGTGATCTTTTCCGGCTCCTTCAATTGTCACGCCTAAAACTTTCCAGTGTGCAGGCCAATCAACCTTCCAGGGAAGTTTTCCGACCCCCCCAAATGGCGAAATTTTACCGGTATATCTGCATCCTTTCGCCCATGTAACCATTGATTCCTCACATGTATAGCTGACCATTTTCCCATCCCATCCGTGAACTCTGGTCGTCCCAAGCTTTCCGCATTTCTCACAAATTACCTGAAGAGGTAGCCATCCTTTTTCTCTTTTTTGACTGCCGCTTACTTTCTGGTAAATATCCTGAATTTTTTCTGCATTATCCAAAGCAATTCTTATAACTTCGTCAAATTTTCCCTCATGATACATATCCCAGGAGGAGAGAAATTTTGCTCCAAGCCCGAGACTTTTTAATACTTTTTTAAAATCCTCTGTAAAATATTCTTCAAAGCTTTTAAAACCCTGCTCAGGAGACGGTGCGCTACGGAGGGGAAATCCCAGATATTTGCCGCTTTTTTCTACAAGTTCTGGTGGCAATCCATCAATAGGATCAAAATCGTTAAAAACATAGGTAAACTCAACTTTTTCATGAGCTGTTTTTAACGCACGATAGGCTGCATCGTGAACAAGAGGCCCCCGAAGAGATCCGATGTGCGCAAATCCTGAGGGTGTGAACATGTCATTCACCCAGTATGGTTTGTACTGCTTAGAATCAATAATATCTTTTGCAATTTTATCTGCCCAAAACATAGAAGTATAATACCACAAAAAAATCGGCGTGAGCCGATTGATTAAATAAACCAATAAATACCAATAAATGTTTAATGATTAAATTTATAAATTGATAAATTTCGCATTTATTGGGTTATTGAAAATTGGGTTATTAGTTGATTTAATCGATACTTACTACCTTATATATTATTCTCCCTGCAGGAGCTTCTACCTCTACCTGATCCCCGACTCTTCTGGAAAGAAGGGCTTTCCCCAGAGGAGAGGAGTGTGAAATTTTCTTTTGTGTCGGATCTGCCTCCCATTCCCCAACTATTGTAAACATTTCCTTCTTGCCTTTTACCGTGAGAGTAACTTTTGACCCTACATCAATCTTTTTCTTGGAATGGTTAGAGATAATCTTAGCCTCATGAAGAACAATCTCAAGCTCAGCAATACGCCCGTCGATAAAAGCCAAATCCTGCTTGGAATCGGTATATTCGCTGTTCTCTGCAAGATCTCCTAAGCCCCGGGCATTGGCAAGCCGGGAAACTGCTGCAGGCCGTTTCACCTCAACTAGGTGCTTATATTCCTCTTTAAGATCAGAAAGCCCTTCTTTTGTAAGTAAAATCTGAGTGTGAATTGAGGTTGGAACAAGTGCAGGGTGGGGTAATGGTATATTTTTTGTTTTTTTCATATAAATCTTTCTAATTCCTCCCTCATCCAACGTGCAATTTCATGTTTTATTGATTCATTGGAATATTAGGTTTTTGAGGATAAAAGAGTATGGCAACTATATCCTCTTTATAGTCGATTGTCAATGAGAGTTTAGGCTTGTATAATAGGATGTTGTCTCAAAATTTGAGGTTATGGTTCAGTATGAGAAACACTTGCCCCCGTCGTCTAGCGGCCTAGGACGATACCTTCTCAAGGTATAGATCATCGGTTCGAATCCGATCGGGGGTACAAGTAGTAGCGCATCAAAAACGGTACCCGAGGTGTGGACTCACTTTCACCTGGAAGGTGGAGGTTCAATGGAGGTTCAATATTTCAAACCATATGAATATTCTTATTATTAGGGATAATACTCGGTATTTAAAACCGATAATGGACTATACGGATAAACACATTTCAGAAATAAAAACTCTCATCCCCAATGCGCAAATTAATTTAATAGAAGACAAAAAGGATATTGTCGATAAATATTTACCAGAAACGGATATTTTAGTCTATTCCTCTTTTGATTATCCTGATCTGGTCGATTTTAAAATTGCGAAAAAACTCAAGTGGGTTCATGTCACATCAGCAGGAGCTTCAGATACCGCTTCACAACTTAAAAGTACCACTATATTGTTAACCAATTCATCAGGGGTTCATCCTATTCCCATTTCCGAACATGTTTTTACTTATCTGTTAATGTTTACACGGCAATTTCATACATCTTACCGGACGCAAATTGAAGAAAAAAAATGGATGCAAAGTTATCATTTTCTCCCGGTTTCAGAGCTTTATGAAAAGACAATTGGAATCGTAGGCTTTGGACGTATAGGAAAACAGATTGCCAAACTTGCAAAAGGGTTTGGTATGACGGTTGTTACCCTTACACACCAGGAATCAGAAACAAAAGGCCAATTTGAAGAAATGCTGAATACATCTGATTTTGTTATAAATTGCCTGCCCTTAACAGATGAGACATATCACCTGTTTACGATAGATAGGTTTAAGCAAATGAAGTCTTCTGCTTATTTTATAAATGTAGGCCGAGGAAAAACGGTTGTAGAAGACGATCTTATTCATGCGCTAAAAACGAGAATAATAACTGGTGCTGGCCTTGATGTATTTGAAGACGAGCCGCTTCCTAAAAAAAGCGAATTGTGGAACCTGAAAAACGTGATTATCACTCCTCACGATGCTGGCTGGACACCTTGTTACGCAGATCGGGTCATCAATATATTCTGCTCTAATTTAAGAGCATATCTGAAACACAAACCCATGCCTAATCTCGTTGATAAGGAAAAAGGATATTGAAGCTCCCCCATACGAGATTATTCAGTTAATAGTGGTAAAATATCAACTATGCTTGAATACTCCATAAATAATCAAGGTCTAAGACAAACTTCCCCTCCTAAAAAAAATAGCGTAAAAGCCATATTTGTTTTAAGTTTATTAATATTTTTAGGTGCTTTTTTTTTGATAAAAAATATCTTCTTAAATACATCGAGTGAGGAAGTACCCTCGTCCTTCAACTCCTCAAAAGAGCTATTGAATGAAATTCACTCATTAACTCCTCCTGCGTTAGGCACGTACGCCGTATATATTTATGATATAAACTCAGGGGAAGAACTGGGGATAAACGAGCAGATGATCTTTACCGCCGCATCTTTAAATAAGCTTGCTATACTTGCCGTTTTGTATCAGGAGGCCTCTGACAATCAGATAGATTTGGATAAAATTATTGTTCCCCAAAAAGAAGATATTCAGGACTACGGCACCGGTTCTATCCGGTATGATCCCCCTAATACCCCCTATTCCATTAAAACTCTGGCAAAACTGATGATTGAACAGTCAGATAATACCGCGGCTCATCTTTTAGGGAATATCGTAATCGGGCTTCCGCAAATTCAGAAACAAATTGAAGATTGGGATCTTTTACAAACGGATATGGTAAACAATAAAACAAGCGCTAAGGATATGGCTTTACTCTTAAGAAAAATTTATAAGGGTGAAATAACTTCCCGTCCCTATACACTGGAAATGCTTGAGTTTATGAATAAAACTGATTTTGAAGAACGGATTCCAACTGGAATTCCCCGGGATGTAAAAACATATCATAAAACAGGTGATGAAATAGGAAAAATTCATGACGCGGCAATTGTAGAACTTCCCAATAAACCTTATATTTTGGTTGTTCTGTCATCAGAAATTAAAGATGAAGAAAAAGCCAAACAGACAATTGCCCAAATCTCCCGGAACGTGTATGAGTTTATGAAAAAGTAAAAAAATTTATGAGTGGAGACGGGCAACCATCCGTTCATGGATAACCGGCTTTTCAATTTCTACCTCTTCGACAGTTATAATGGGCCTTGTCAAAGCAGCTTTCAAGACTTGGTCAATCTGCTCTACAAATACAAATTTCAGATCATCTAATACATATTTGGGAATATCCTCAAGATCCTTTTTATTTTTTTTCGGTAAAATCACGGTTCTGATACCCGCCCGGTGAGCAGCAATTACTTTTTCTTTCACTCCCCCAATCTCCAGAACTCTTCCTCTTAATGTGACTTCCCCTGTCATTGCTACGTCTTTTCTGACTGGGATTTTAGTTAACGCTGAAACAATTGCTGTAGTTATCGATGTTCCGGCTGAAGGACCATCCTTAGGAACAGCGCCTTCCGGCACGTGTACATGAATATCTGTCTTTTCGTAAAACTTTTCAGGTATGCCAAATTGAGTTGCCTTTGACCGGACATAGGAAACTGCCGCTTTACAGGACTCCTGCATGACATCCCCCAGCTGACCGGTAAGAATGAGTGCCCCTTTTCCCTTCATCAGAAGTACTTCAATAAAAAGAATGTCCCCTCCTGCTTCAGTCCAGGCAAGACCGGTTGATGTTCCCACTTCATCTTTTTTCTCCGCAAGATACGGCGTAAACCTTTCAGGTCCTAAATATTTACGTACTTCGCGATCTGTAATGGAATTGGTATCTGTTTTACCTTCAACTACTTCTTTGGCTATTTTTCTGAAAATGGTCGCCACCTGTCTTTCAAGTCCGCGAACCCCGGCTTCCCGTGTGTATCGTTCGATAATTGAATAAATTGCTTTATCGGCAAGTTTAATGCTGTCAATTTTTAGTCCGTGCGCTTCAATTTGTTTCTCTATTAAGAAATCTTTGACGATATGAAACTTCTCATCCGTTGTATATCCGGGAAAATGAATAATCTCAAGCCTGTCCCGAAGCGCCGGAGGAATCGTATCTAAGACGTTGCATGTTGTAATAAACATGACATCTGAAAGATCAAAGGGAACTTCCAGGTAGTGATCTGAAAATGCGTGATTTTGTTCAGGATCCAGAGCCTCCAGGAGTGCGGCTGATGGATCTCCTCTGTAGTCTGCTCCTACTTTATCAATTTCATCGAGCATAAATACCGGATTTTTAGTCCCGGCTGTTTTTATTCCCTGGATGATGCGTCCGGGAAGAGCTCCCACGTATGTCCTTCGATGTCCTCTAATTTCTGCTTCATCCCGAATTCCGCCCAGTGAAATCTTTACAAATTTGCGCCCCAGTGACCGGGCAATTGACTTCCCGATGGAAGTTTTTCCGACTCCGGGAGGCCCTACAAAACAGAGAATCGTCGGAACATTTGCAGTTTTAGGTTTTGCAGTTTCCTCTTTCCTTATTTTACTTGCCGGAATGGATGAAATGGTTGCACTTACATTTTGGTTTTGATTCTTATCCTGAGGTGCAGTTTCTTTACTGTCCCCTATTTTTATGGAATTTGCCTCATCAATTCTTTGTTGTCTCAGTTTCATTACCGCTAAGTACTCCAAAATTCTCTCTTTCATTTTTTTAAGGCCGAAATGGTCCTCATCCAGAACCTTAGCAGCGCCTATGATGTCAACATGATTTGTGCTTGCCGCACTCCAGGGAAGATCGCAAAGCCATTCCAGATATGTCCTCACATAGGAAGCTTCCGGATTATAACTACTCATTTGAGCAAGACGCTTCAGTTCTTTCCGTGCTTTTTCTTCAACGTCTACCGGCATTCCTGAGGCTTTTATTTTGGCTGCAAGCTCTTTGGTATCTTTAGATTCCCCCTCTTCTCCTAATTCTTTCTCAATTGTCTTAAGCCGTTCCCGAAGAACTGCTTCTTTCATGGATTTATCAAATTTCTCCTGAGTTTTACTGGCGATTTTTCTCTCAATTTCTAAAATCTTAACCTCGCGGGTAAGATAATCTGAAATCCGTAAAAGCTTGTCTTTTACTTGATTTGTCTCCAGAATCAGTTGTTTTTCCGCAGGTTTTATATCTAAAATTGCAGCAACATGATTGGCAAACTCAGGAGGATTAAGTCCTGACATGATATTCATAAATGAGAGAAAGTCTACAGATTTCCCGTAATTTACCGCCTTTTTAAGCTCTGCCATGATATGGTTGACAAGTGCCGTAATCTCATCGGAGATTTCAAAGTTTTCCTTGACTTCAGCAACTTTTCCTAAAAAGTAAGGAGTGACGGATTCATAGGAAAGAATTTCCACTTTTGATATGCCTTTAACCAGGGCATTAATTTCATTATCTGTTTTTAAAATCCGTTCAATACGGGCAAGAGTTCCAATCGGATACAGATCAGAAGGTTGGGGGTCATGAAGGGATGAATTTTTTTGCATGGAAAGAACAACCAGCCTGTCAGATCCGTTGGATGCTTCTATTGCAGAGAGGGATCCGGGACGGCCAAATGTCAGAACAATCTCAGTATTTGGAAATACTACTCCGTCGCGAATTGGGATTACCGGAAGAATTTTAACTGAAGATGGTTGAGGATTTATAGGGTCCATGTTTTAGCAGTTTACCAGATAGAGTGCTAACCTGTCAAGTCATTAAATGAACTCATTTATAAATGCATCCATTATCTCGCGAGTTGGAAGGGGCGTCTCAATAATTGGTTTATCTTTAATTTGAGGAATTCCATCTTCATAGGTAGGTTTCTCCTCCTTATATAGTATACCCAGAGGTATTTTATCTCCCCACTCGAGAGCCTTTTTATATGCTTCTCCCCTGTCGTTTGCTCCATATTCTTTTGGAAGATAATAGGTATGGTCGGAAAACCATTGGTATGTATTTATTTTATTAAAAGTTACACACGGCTGAAATACATCGATAAATGAGAATCCCTTATGTGCAATTGCCTGCTCGATTAGACTTTGGGTAAAAGGGATGTCTCCTGCAAATCCCCGGGCAATAAACGTTGCACCTGCGGCAACCGCAATACCGATTGGATTTACCGGCTCTTCCAATACGCCATACGGCGTAGATTTTGTTTTAAATCCTTTTTGAGCCGTTGGAGCAGTCTGGCCCGTTGTAAGTCCATACACCTGGTTATCATGAAGAATCATCGTAATATCAATATTTCTCCGTGCCGCGTGGACCAGATGGTTGGTTCCTTCTCCGAATGTATCCCCGTCTCCTGCCATAACAATAACATTTAATTTATTGTTTGCCAGTTTTATCCCCTCTGCAACCGGAATTGGACGGCCATGCAATGTTTCAAATGCATAAGACTTCAGAAAATTTACCATATGTCCATGACATCCGATTCCATAGACCATGACAAAGTCAGACGGCTTCCATCCCAAATTGGATAAAGCGCGCCTAAGAGCCGACCAGATTCCGAAATCTCCGCACCCCGGACACCAGTTCGGAGTGCAGGGAGTATTAAAAGTACTTGTTGATATCATTTGATGAATTTACAATTATCAATTTACAATTATTGAAAATTTCTTGTAAATTGCGCATTGGAAATTGGAAATTAAATAATCTTTTTTACTCCTTCAATAATATCCTCCGGATAAAACGGACGGCCATCATATTTCAATATTCTATCTTTAATATATATGCCTGTTTTCATCCGGATTAAATCTGCTAACTGTCCGTTATGATTTCCTTCAACATCAACGACTCTTTTTGCATTTTTTAGTATTTGTTCGACAGCCTCAGAGGGAAAAGGATTTATATAATTAACATGCATATAATTAACTTTGAGATTTGAATTTTGAACTTTCAGTTTTTTTATCGCTTCAAGTATCGCCCCCTTGGTTGATCCCCACCCGCTAAAGGTAATTTCGGCATCCGCATCTCCGTAAACAATCGGAGCCGGTACGGCCATATTTGCCATTTGCTGCTTTTTCATCCGTTTCTCAATCATTTTGGCGGTATTTGCCGCTTCTTCATCCGAGTACCCCGCTTCATTATGCTCATCGGAGTTTGCCCGGAATACGCCTCCCGGACGCCCCGGAATTCCCCGCGGGGAAATACCGTCTTCGGTAAACTGAAACCGGTTATGATCTGGAGTTTTTATCTGATCTTCATAGGAAAGAAGTTTGCCCCGGTCAATGACAATTTCCTCCGGATGAAAAACATTGGTTGTAAACCGTGCTTCAAAAAGATATTTATCAACCAGAACAAACGTCGGAGTCTGATACCTATCTGCCAGATTAAACGCTTCTGCTGTGAGTTTAAACATTTCTTCCATGTCCCCGGGCGCCAGAACTATCCTGGGAAACTCTCCCTGAGAAGCATTCAAAATAAAATGAAGATCCGCCTGCCCCGTCCACGTAGGAAGTCCAGTAGCAGGTCCCGGCCGCATACCCATAATGATAACGACAGGCTGTTCTACCATTCCGGCAAGAGATGTACCCTCAACCATCAGAGAAAATCCGCCTCCTGAGGTTGCCACCATGGAACGTGCTCCTGAAAAGGAGGCGCCTATCGCCATATTGATTGCGGCAATTTCATCCTCCGGCTGTTTATAGATAAAATTTCCTTTAACTTGAACCGCGGCCATGTAAGATAAAAGTGCATTAATAGGAGTCATAGGGTATGCGGCAAAAAACTTGATACCTGCCGCAATTGCTCCGAGCCCCGAGGCTTCCGCTCCTGTAATTACCATCTGTTCTTTTTCTTTTTTCTCAATTTTCATCGGCGTAATTTTCTCTTTATAATTTACAACAATATAGTCATAGCCTGATTTAGCAACGGTTATGTTAAAATCGACGACTTTTTGCCCTTTTTTAGTAAATTGAGCCGTTAAAATATGCGCCAGATGTTCAAATGGAAGACCAAGTACTGCAATACTGGCACCCAACGCAACTGTATTTCTCATGATCATCTCTCCGCCTGATTCTTTTATAAGCTTGCCAAATGGAATTGAAAAAAAAACCGCATCTGGCCTTAAATTCTCTTGGGAAATATCATATGAGGTTCCGTCATACAAAACAGAAGCACCGGGAGCAAGTTCGTCTTTATGAAATATTACCGTTTCTTTGTTAAGTGCCACCAGGATATCAACCGGTTTATAGGGGGCGTAGACAGGTTTCTCAGAAAAAGTTACCGCAACAGTGTTATGGCCTCCCCGGATAAGGGAAGGATATTCACTCGTCTCAACGAGATATAACCCCGCACGGGCTAAACTACGGGAAAAAGTGGTACCGGATACCATGATTCCGAATCCCGCCTCTCCTCCGATTTTCCAGGTTTTTATCATATATTAATCTCCGCAGACATCCGGACACCGATGAATATTGAGTCGGTCTTTTATCCGTTTTCCTTCTCCAATTTTTTCTTCATGGGAATACTTGTTTGCCGGTTTCGTCATGGATAATAATTGCCGCAACGGGACAAGATTTTGCTGCATCCAACATGGTCTCGGACGTTTCCTCGGATGCTGTATTTAAAAAAATAGCTTTTGCTTCATCATCCAGAGCATATGCTTTAGGTGCAACTGCAATGCAGGACGCCGCTCCAATGCATAAATTGCGGTCGACGGTATAGGTGAAATTTCCTATTTTGATGGGGGCTGTCGGGTCCATAATTAAATTCACTATATCATTTCCTTTTTTTCTTTGCCAGAATTAAACTCTTCTGGAGAGCCTCAAGAGGAAGTACCGCGCATTTAATCCGGTTGGGAGTTAACTCAATTCCTAATATTTCCAAAACTGAATCCGTATTTAATTTCATTATTTCATCTTCTTTTAATCCTTTTACTTTTTCAGTCAACATGGACGCAGATGCGATCATAATTGCGCACCCCTCACCGTAAAATTTGACGTCTTTAATTCGAAATTCGAAATTCGAAATTCGAAATTTTATTTGCATCTTTATTCGGTCCCCGCATAATTCGTTTACCTCTTCACTTGCTCCATCGGGATTTTCCAGCGTTCCGAAATTCTGGGGATGCCTGTAGTGGTCAAGTATATAGTCGCGATATAAAGAGTCCATATGAAGATAGTTTTGTCATCCCGACGAAAGTCGGGATCCAGTCTTTTAAAAAATGGATCCCGGGTCAAGCCTGGGATGACAAATATTATTTAAATATCTTAATAGCTTTTTTAATTCCTTCAATCAAAGCATCCACATCGCCTTCATCGTTATAAATATAAAAGGACGCACGGGTTGAAGCGATTAGTCCTAACTTTTTATGAAGAGGCATCGCACAGTGATGTCCTGAACGGACACATATGTTATCTTCGTTTAATATCTGAGCCAAATCATGAGGATGTATTCCCTCCATCACAAAAGCAATCACTCCACCTTTATCTTGTGCTTTTTTTGGACCAAAGATTTTAATTCCATCAATCTCGTTTAATTTATTTAGCGCATATCTGGTAATTTCAATTTCATGTTGTCTGATATTTTCCATCCCAATCTTAGTTAAATAGGCAACAGCAGCTCCAAGTCCAATTCCACCAGCAATATGGGGAGTGCCTGCTTCAAATTTATGAGGAGGATTTTTATACGTAGAAGAATATAATCCAACTTCTTTAATCATGTCTCCCCCATATTGATATGGTGGCATTTCTTCGAATAAATGCAATTTACCCCACAAAATACCTGTTCCAGTCGGTCCCAACATTTTATGTCCGGAGAAGACCAAAAAATCACACCCTAAGTCAGCAACATCAACTTTCATATGGGGAACGGATTGTGCCGCATCGACTAAAACAACAATATTAGGATTAATCGATTTTGCTTTTTTGATAAGGTCTTTGACTGGATTTATGGTGCCCAAAACATTTGACATATGAGTAATTGCCAAAAGAACCGTTTTTTTATCTATTAATTTATCCAGATTCTCAAGTTTTAAATCTCCTTCTTCATCTATATCAATAATTCTAAGCTCGGCTCCGTGTTTTTTTGTCTGCACCTGCCATGGAACGATATTTGCATGATGCTCCATAACGGTTGTTACAACACTCGTTCCTTCTTTTATATGTTCCTCTCCCCAGGTATTTGCAACCAGATTCATAGATTCCGTTGCATTTCTTACAAAGACCACTTCATCTAATGCAGCTCCGATGAATTTAGAAACGCTTTCTCTGGCATTTCCATATGCTTCCGTTGCCTCCTCAGAAAGGGCATATACGCCTCTAAATATATTTACGGAATATTCTGTGTAGTATGCACTAATTGCATCAATTACTTCTTTTGGTTTTAGAGAAGATGCTGTTGAGTCAAGATAAATGATAGGCTTTTTATTAATAAGCCGTTTAAATATCGGAAAATCTGATTTTATTTTTTGTATATTCATTATGATTGGGATTTTAGATTTAATCCAACTCTATCATTATATCCTGCCCGACAAGGGTAACCGGATACGTTTTTAGAGGAGAAGTTGCCGGCGGAGCCAAAACCTCTCCGGTTGAGATATCAAAAGAAGCGCCGTGGCAGTAGCATGTCAACGTGAAACCGTCTAAAAACCCGCCCGCTAAAGAACATTTTTCGTGCGTGCAGAAACCGTCAAATGCTTTTATTTCCCCCTCGCAATTGGCAAGAGCGATGACTTTTCCCGCTATCCGGTATTCCTTCATTTTTCCGGGGGGAAGGTCGGATAACGATGCGATTTTTATTTTAGACATTACAGTTTGGAACGGATAACGGTTTCTATTTTACCGTAAATCTTTTTTTTGATATCCTCATCTTCAATTCTTCCGACAACGTCCTGGATAAATCCTTCGACCAGTATTTTTTTTGCCGACGCATCGGTCAGTCCTCTCGTTTTTAAATAATACATTTGCTCAGGATTTATCTGCCCTATGGTTGCTCCATGAGTACACCTTACATCATTTGCTAAAATCTCAAGTTTCGGCTGACTGTTTGCCCATGAAGATTCACTCAGTAATAAATTTTGATTTTTTTGATACGCATTTGATCTTTGTGCATCTTTTTCTATCCGAATCAGCCCTTCATAGTTAAATTTTGAGCAGTCAAAAAGGACAGACTTAATAAGAAGATCACTCTGGCTTTCTCCTGCCATATGATCTTGAAACGTATGGAGATTAATAATTTGCTTTCCTGACCCAATAACAACCCCTAATATTTGTGCGCTTGAATTTTTCCCCTTCATATCAATCTGCACGTGACCATCCTGACTTTCTCCACTGGTTAACAAAATAAACACTGTCTTTTTTTCATTTTCTAGTACATTAATAGTCTGATTAGACTTTAATGAATCAACCAACACAAACTTTTGAGCTTTCATCCGACACTTCCTTCCATCTCCATTTGAATAAGTCTATTTAACTCAACGGCATATTCCAGAGGAATTTCTTTGACAATTGGTTCTATAAATCCGTTTACAATCATTGCCTCGGCATCTGCTTTTTTAAGTCCTCTGCTCTGAAGATAAAAGAGCTGATCATTTCCGATTTTGGAAACGGTTGCTTCATGTTCTACCTGAATATCATTATGCCGGATGTCCATCGTCGGATACGTATCTGATCTGGAGAAATCGTCAACTAATAATGCATCACAAACTACTTTTGTTTTAGCTTTTTTAGCGCTGTGAAGCATTTGAATAAGTCCCCGATAGGATGTTCGGCCACCTGCGGAACTAACTGATTTTGAAGTGATTTTGGAAGTTGTATAGGGAGCCACATGAATAGCTTTCCCGCCTGCATCCTGATGCTGCCCTTTTCCTGCAACAGCTACAGATAATATTTCTCCCTTAGCACCTTTCCCTACTAAGTAAACTGATGGATACTTCATCGTCAGTTTGCTTCCCAGATTTCCATCAATCCATTCACCCACTGCTTCTTCTTCAACTCTCATACGCTTGGTCACTAAGTTATAGACGTTGGTTGACCAGTTCTGAATTGTAGTATAACGAACCCGCGCTCCCTTTTTCACAATAATTTCAACGACAGCCGCATGTAAAGAATCGGTTGTGTAAATCGGGGCAGTGCATCCCTCGACATAGTGAACAAAAGAACCTTCATCAGCGATAATTAATGTCCTCTCAAACTGTCCCATGTTTGCAGCATTTATCCTAAAATAGGCTTGAAGCGGAAGCTCTACTCTTATACCTTTTGGCACATAGATAAAAGATCCCCCTGACCAGACAGCGCTGTTTAGTGCTGAAAATTTATTATCAACCGGAGGAATAATGGTACCGAAATATTCTTTGACAAGATCGGGATACTGCCTGAGGCCTGAGTCCATATCCAGAAAAATTACGCCTTTTGCAGAAAGCGTTTTTTGAATGCTTTTATAAACTACCTCTGATTCATATTGGGCAGAAACCCCTCCTAAAAACTTTTTTTCAGCTTCAGGAATTCCAATCCGGTCATAAGTATCTTTTATATCTTTAGGAAGATCTTTCCATGAATTTACTTTCCTATCAGTAGGACTCATGTAATACGTGATGTCATCAAACGGGATATGATTTAGATCGCCTCCCCATTGGGGAATCTTTTTAGAATAGTAGATATCCAGCGCTTCAAGTCTGAAGTTCTTCATCCATTCCGGCTCATTTTTATGGTATGAAATTTCTTCAACAACACTTTTGGATAATCCTTTTTTGGATTTGAAAGCATAATTCTCCGGCTTATGGAATCCGTATTTATAGTCTGAGATGGGGTTAGGTGATTGCATAGAAATACTGACGTCATTCCAACGGGATTCTTCACTCTCCGCTAGCAGGCGGATCGTTCAGAATGACATAGCTATAATATTTTATTCGTCCACTTCTTATACCCATTCTTCTCAATCTCAAGAGCAAGACTTTTATTTCCCGTTTCAACAAGAGAGCCATCCGCAAGTATGTGCACGTAATCAGGTTGGGCATATTTTAAGATGCGGTTATAGTGGGTGATAACAATTATTCCGGTACCGTTTTTCTTAAGCTCTAAAATCCCCCTTGCAATTATCTTCAAAGCGTCTACATCAAGCCCGGTATCAATTTCATCAAATATGGCAAATTTAGGCTTTAGCATTACCGCCTGAAGCATCTCAAGTTTTTTCTTCTCCCCTCCTGAAAATTCTTCATTTAAACTTCTTTTTAAAAATTCTTGAGGAATATTAAATTGTTTGGAAGTAGTTAGAAGTCTTTTATTAAATTCTGAAAAAGAAAGAGCCGGATTATTTACTGCTCTTTTTGACTCGGGAGGATTCTTTGAGAGATTAAGAGCCGTTCTTAACAAATTAGGAACTGTCACTCCGGGAACTGCAATCGGATTTTGGAAAGCTAAAAATAACCCCTCCCGTGCCCTCTCTTCAGTTTTTAAATTTGTAATATCTTTATCATCAACTTTAACCTTTAACCTTTCCCCTTTAACCTTGTATGTCTCGTTTCCCATCAAACTTCCGGCAAGAGTTGATTTCCCGCTTCCGTTTGGACCCATAAGAGCATGAATTTCTCCAGATTTAATCATCAAAGAAATATCGTGTAATATTTCTTTAGAATTTAATGAAACTGATAAATGGTCAATTATTAAGCTCATAAATAATTATTTGTCATTCCGGGCTTGACCCGGAATCCATCCATAGATTCCCGCCTTCGCGGGAATGACATTGGGTGACCGCAGTTTACCAGATATTGATAATCTTATACAACCTAACTATTTATACTGAAAAAACTACTTACAATTTCAAGTTTTTTTAGTATAATCTATTAATCTATGGATATTATACGTACATTAATTGACTTTGCTCTTCATCTGGATAAACATCTAACCCAACTTATCAGTTCGGTCGGAATCTGGACATACGTCATTCTCTTTGGAATCATTTTTTGCGAGACAGGGCTTGTGGTTACTCCGTTTTTACCGGGAGACTCTCTTCTTTTCATAGCCGGCACTCTCGCATCCACAGGCTCGCTTCAGATTATACCCCTCTACCTTATTCTTCTTGCCGGGGCAATACTTGGAGATACAGCTAACTATTGGATCGGACACCGCATGGGAGAACATGTCTATAGAGTAAAAAGATTGCCCCTTATTAACAAAGAAAATCTGGATAAAACACATCACTTTTACCAAAAACACGGAGGAAAAACTATTATTATTGCCCGTTTTATCCCAATTATTCGTACCTTTGCTCCTTTTGTTGCAGGGGTCGGGAAAATGGAATACTCTCGATTTTTGTTATTTAATGTAATCGGAGGATTTGCATGGGTCACTCTTTTTACCTTCGGAGGATATTTTTTCGGAAATATTCCTTACGTCAAACATAACTACGAAAAAGTTCTTATTTTAATAATTTTTCTCTCTCTTCTTCCTCCTCTTATTGAATTTGTAAAACATAAGATGAGTAAAACCCAAACTCCGGCTGAAATTGCTAAGGAATAATTTAACTGCGAAACGAAGAACATGTAAGTTATCTTAAGAGTTTTTTAAAGCTAGAATGGTAACGACAGCGATACTGCAGCAGGGGGAGCAATGTCTCTTTTAAATTTCACGACAATTTCTCTTTTTCCGTAAGGACTCATATAAAAAAGACGCCCGTATTTTTTCCCGTAGTCATAAATTTCTTTTGTGATTTTTACATCCATCAGACAATATTTTTTCAACTTTTCCATTTCTCCCTTTCTGTACCAATCAATTGCGTCAAGTCCGTGTCCGCTTTTCTTAGTCCCGAGAGTTGCTTTTGCCAGATCATCTAGTGATATCCGGTGTCCCAGCATTTTCTCAACTTCTTGCATAATGTCAAATGACCGAAACTGGGTAATATCCCCCACATAATAGGGAGCAAGGACCGGCAGATCAAATTTATTGCTGTTAAATCCGATCAGCTCTCCCGCGTGTTCAAATTTCTCAAAAAGCTTGGGAAGCTGGGATTCTTCATAGCATATATACTGATCCGTACCATAGTCATAGGTTCCCACAACAGAGACTTTTAACTTTTTAATATCATTTTTCACTTCCTGAAATATAAATTGGGTTTCAATATCAAAAACAACCGGATGTAACATAGGGTTTATATTCAAAACATCAGAAACTAACCTGAGTTTTTGCAGTATAAAAATTCAGTCTAACAATTTTCTTTTGTTATCTCAAGATAGAGATTATCATGTGTTAGAGATTATCACTAACTTCTCTTCAGATGCTTGACCAAATGGATCTGAGTGACAAAAACTCCCAAAAGTACAAGCAGGCCTCCGATAAAAAAAGATACATTAACTTTTTCTCCGATAAAATAGGATGCAAAAAGAGTTGTCACAACAGGCTGAAGATATGAAGTCAAACTTGCACTAAATGAGGAAACCTTTGAAATAGCATACTGGTACAGGATATATGTCAAAAACGTTCCCCCTGCTCCCAGATACAGACCGGAAAATAATATATTGGGAGTGAAAGAAAATGAAGGCTTTGTAATAATTATTTCCAACAGCGCCAAAACAGCAGAAACACAAAAAGAAACAAAGCATGATATTCCTGCAATTTCAACCGGTGCAAATTCTTTTGAAAAAGATTTACTTTTGATAATCCAGATCATCCACCCGACCATCGCAATACTGATTAATACATTTCCAAAAAGCGTTCCCGTAATCGTAGTCCCTTTTTCAATTGATGAGCGGTACATTATAAAAAATAATCCCATCAGACCGACTACAACACCCACCCATTTATGAGAAGAATATTTTTCACTTCTGAAAAGATGTCCGGAAAAGATAATCAGAATCGGGATTGCCGCATAAATAAGCTGACTTGCTGAGGCTGATGTAAATTTTACCCCGATAATATAAAAACTTACATTAATGGTTGCAAATAAAGAAGTTAGTACTATCTTTTTAAAAGATTTCTTCTTCCACGGTTTAAAGCTTAGTAGAAAAGGGAAAAAACAGAGAGATCCGATTCCCATACGGATAAAAAGCACTGCAAAGGGAGGAAATATCTGTACAATGTTTCGTGCAACGACCGCATAGCCGGCCCAAATAATGATGGTTGCGATGAGTGCAATTCCGGCTAATTTCTTCTCTGACATGTTATTTCGTGGTTTATTGGATAATTGGTTTATTGGCTAATTGGATAATTTCTTGTGATACTTTTCCCATGCAATCTGAAACCAAGGAGTAAAGTGGTCTTTTTTTTGCAAATAAAATTCGTCAAACTGTTCTTTTGAGATTTTTTTCACGGATGCCACTTCAACATCGTTAGGAATTATTTGTGAACTTGTAACACCTACAAGTACGTGACAATACTCATTTTCAGAATAGTCTCCGAATCTTATTTGATAATAAAAGTTCCCGATATCTTTAAACATCACATCAACTCCTAATTCTTCTTTCCCTCGTCTGTTGGCTGCTGACTCAACGGTTTCCCCTTTTAATACATGGCTTACAACTGCACCGTCCCAATACCCGTCCCACAGAGTTTTTTTGCTGCTTCTTTGAGTCAATATGATATTTCCATTTTCATCGAAAACAAAGGCCATAAATGCAAGATGAGGTTTTCCTTCTCCCTTGTGACAGTCTTCCCGGGTTGCTTCTCCTATTATTTTCCCCTCTGTATCAACTAACTGGAGAAGCTGGTTTTTTTGTTCGCCCTTTAAATCATGATCTTTGTGCATTTTCATATCATTTAATATTTTTCAAATATTTAATCGCCTCTTCAATTGTCTCAATCTGTTTATAAAACTTATATGTCCATTCTTCGATAAATCCCTCCAAAAACATGTGGTTAAAAAGAACAATAAGAGGATTAAAGTAACTGGTAAGCAGTACCAGAGGCTTTTTCCTGTCAATTTCTTCAATCTTTTTACGATCTATAACTTCAATAGTTTCTAAAAGGGTTCCGTATCCGCCGGGAAGTGCAATAAAAGCATCTCCTGTTTTAATAAGACTTTCCTGCCTTTTTGAAAGAAAATCATAATCTTCTCTTTTTGTTATATGCGTTGATTGTTTTCTTCCTTCTTTAATTAAACATATTCCTATCGTTTTTCCGCCCGTTTCGTATGCACCTCTTAGCACTTCATCCATTAACCCTACCCCTCCTCCGGTAATGGTTGTAAATCCGGCAAGCGCCAGAGACTTACCTAAGTTATACGAAAGGTCATAATAATACTTCTTTTTTTCTTCTGCGCATCCGTTTCCGCAAAAAACAACAACATTTTTTATCATAACTATTTATGGTAATCTACATATTATACTGAAAACAAGACCGATTTAACCCCTCTTTCTTTTTTTCCTTTTTTCTGCTAAAACTTATATTGCAATATCTCGCAACATTTTGCAATATTGCGCAACTTTATGCAAATACCTCCAAATTACCAGATATCACGGGAAATTTTAAATCTTGTCTCTAAAATTGATGCCCTCAGGCTTTTTTTTACTTCCTTTGAAATTTCTCCTGCTATAAGAAACAGAATACACCATCTCAATACATTAAAAAGTTCGCTTTTTTCAGCACGAATTGAAGGAAACCCCTTAACTCTTAACGACATTGAAAACGGATATCCCAAAGATAAAAGGGAGATTCAAAATATTTTAGATGCCATTCATCTCATAGACACAACCGTTAAGCCAAAAAGTACTATCGATATGAGCGTTATCCGTCTTCTGCACGCCACAACCACAAAAGGAATCGGGATGGATCAAGGGCAGTTTAGGACGGAACTGAGTGCCATATTTAACTCAACTGGAATTGCCGTTTATGTCCCTCCTCCTCCCTCTGAAATACTGGGTCTTATTTCCCAGCTTATACGGTATATCCAAAGCAGTGATGAATCTTTTCCAATTATTAAAGCTATGATGTCCCATCTGATTTTTGAAAAAATCCATCCTTTTTTAGACGGAAACGGAAGAGTTGGACGGCTCCTCGTATACGCAATACTTAAATCTTCTGAGTATGATTTCGGTTTTTGCGTCCCGTTTGAAGAATATTTAGATGAACATAAGGATGCGTATTATGAGAGTCTGGATATAGGAATGAAAAATCCTGAAGATTTTTTACTTACCCTCTTGGAAGCTTACTACGCTGAAGCTGAAAAAATGAAAAGTCTTATTTCAGAGGAAGTCAGTCACAAAAACGAAATTATTCTGCCTCCCCGGCGGGAGGAAATTCTGCAAATCGTCAAAGATCATCATTTGGTTTCATTTGATTTTATCAAGCGCAGATTTCTGGAAGTTCCTGCACGCACCATCCATTATGATTTGGAAAAACTTCAGGAAAAAAAGCTCATTCTCAAAGTCGGAAAAACACGGGGAAGCTTTTACACCATATCAAACCTATAACCCAAGGGTTATCCCACACGATCTCCTTTATTTATCCCTATAAATATTAATATTTATATCTTTAGGAATATTAATTTGAGGAGGAGGAGATGTACCATTTCTTATAGCAGGTAGACCATAAAAAATAAAGATTAAAGCCACAACCGCTAATATAATCGCAGTAAGCAAAAGGACTCCTGCTCCTGAACTGTAAGAGGCTACCATAATAAACACAGATTAATAATTAAGTATTAATAACAAACAAGGATTATGTAAGAACTAAGTAATAGCAAAAAATATTACCGAATGAGTCCAAGACCGACAAGTCCGATAATAATAAGGTAAAATGCAATAAGATAATTTAGAAACTTTGGAAAAAGAAGTATAAGAATTCCGAACAATAAGGATGCTAAAGGGCTTAGATTGCCCACCCCGAGATACATAAAAATTCACCCCCTTTAGAATTCATTAATGATCCGCCAGCTGACGGAGAGTTTACGGATTCTTAAGTCCACCGAAGTCCTTCGATAAATCAGAGGACGAAGGCGAACACTTTTCCTCAAGAACATTAAATATGAAGGACATATACTGAAAAAACTCAGGTTAATAATAAAATAATATCATTTAGAAAACCTAAACAGAATGAAAAACAGGTAAGAAGAAAGATAGAAAAAATATTTTCAGTTAGTTTTCAGCTTGGAGCGTATAATAAAGGCATGAGAATTCTTGTTATAGAAGATGAGCACCGGATAGCAGCCACTATTAAAAAAGGTCTTGAGCAGGAAAAATATACAGTCGATCTCTGTTTTAATGGTACTGATGGATTGGATCTTGCTCTTACTGAAGATTATGACGTTATTGTCCTGGACCGTATGTTGCCTGAAATGGATGGATTGGAAATCTGTATAGCACTTCGCAAAAAAAGCATTCATACCCCTATTCTTATGCTCACCGCGCGGGGACAAACCCAAGATAAAGTAGAAGGACTGGACGCGGGAGCGGATGATTACCTGACAAAACCTTTTTCTTTTGAAGAGCTTTTGGCGCGTTTTCGGGCATTATCTAGACGTCCCAAAAATTCGATAGAAACGATTTTAACCGTCCGCGATCTCACTATGGACCCCAAAAAATTTATCATTAAACGGGGTGATGTATCCATTCATCTTTCCGGAAAAGAATTTGCACTTTTAGAATATCTTTTAAGAAATAAAGAAACTATTCTATCCAAAGACCAGATAGTTTCTCACGTATGGAATTACGACTCCGATATTCTTCCCAATACTGTCGAAGTTTATATAAGAAACCTGAGAAATAAAATCGATAACCCTTTTAAAAACAGCAAGCCTATCATTCATACGGTACGTGGGTTTGGGTATAAAATAGGAGAATAACTATGTTTAAGTCGGCTCGAATCAAACTCACGGCCTGGTATCTCTTGGTAATTATGCTTGTCAGTCTGACGTTCTCCGCCATTATTTTTAGAGACCTTTCATCTGAAGTGGAAAGATTTGAAAGAACTCAGCGTTTTCGAATTGAAAGAAGACTTCAGGAAGGCCAACTTTACATAAACGGACAACCTATCTACCCTCCTTCTGCACCTTTTCTAAGTGTAAATTCTGAACTGGTTGATGAAACCAAAAAAAGAATCCTGTTTGTTTTACTTGTAATTAACGGAGGGATTTTAATCCTATCCGGAGGTTTAGGTTATTTTCTTGCAGGACATACCCTTAAACCGATTAAAGAAATGGTTGACGAGCAAAACCGTTTTATAAGCGATGCGTCCCATGAGCTTCGCACTCCTCTTACTTCACTTAAAAGCGCTTTTGAAGTCTATCTCAGAGAAAAAACCCCTACGCTTGAAGAAGCGCAGGGACTGGTATCGGAAAGTATTACGGAAGTAAATAAACTTCAAATTCTTTCTGATTCTCTCTTATCTCTTGCACAGTTTCAAAAAACCCATCCTAAAACTGCTTTTAAAAATATGAATTTAAGTGAAACTATACAGATGGCCGTTAAAAAAATAAAACCTCTTGCGGATAATAAGTCCATTAAGATGGTTGAAAAACTTCAAAAAGTTAATTTATTAGCTGATAAATACAGTCTTACTGATCTTTTGGTAATTCTTCTGGATAATGCCGTAAAGTACAGTCGGGCAAATTCTACAATTACCATAACCGCAAAAAAAACAGACGGTTGGGCAAAAATTACGGTTAAAGATGAAGGAATTGGAATTCCCCCAAGCGACATGCCTCATATTTTTGAACGATTTTACCGGGCAGACAGCGCCCGTTCCAAATCAGATCAGGGAGGATATGGCTTGGGTCTTTCTATTGCAAAACAGATTGTGGATATGCATAAAGGTGCGATACAGGTATCAAGTCACGAGGGGAAAGGAACTACTTTTTGTATACGGATACCGACAGCAAATATACCGTCCGAATGATTCAGCTTAATTTCAGATTGCTCTTCTAGACTGTTCCAATATGAAAATCTTAAATTCCATCACGTCTTTTTTGGTTTCCGTAAAAAATTGGTTTTTGAAAAAATCACTACCTCTTAAGATTCTCATTATTATCCTGGTTATTGCAGGGGGATATTTCACTTTTCAGAGAATCGGTTCTTCCCAAACTCCTAAAACTACCTACCAAACTGCAGAAGTAACGAAAGATACGCTCATTGTATCCGTCACTTCTTCAGGACAAGTGGCAAGTACCAATGCAAGCACTATTACAACGGAGGCATCCGGAGTCATAAGCAAACTGTACGTCAAAAACGGAGACAGCGTAAAATCGGGCGATCCGATCGCGGAAATTGATTTAGATCTGATAGGAAAACAAAAATCCGCCCAAGCGTATGCTTCTTATCAGAACGCACTCAATTCCGTTCAGTCCGCGCAGGCTTCCTCATACAGTCTGCAGGCAGATATGTTTTCCAACTGGGATTCATTCAAACAACTTTCAGAAACGGATATTTATAAAGATTCTACTTCTGCAAACCGCAATGCCGCAGAATTTCATATCTCAGAAGACAAATGGCTCTCCTCAGAGGCAAAATACAAAAATCAGCAAAATGTCATCAACCAGGCTCAAACTTCCCTTACAAGCTCCTGGTATTCATATCAGCAGAATTCATCGGTTATCTACGCCCCCATATCGGGAAAAGTAACAGGTCTATCTCTTGCTGTCGGATCGGTGATTGCAAATAGCAATACATCTTCCGGTTCAACCTCTGATAC
>Ga0155406_136_pt1 | contig 24044 bp, 24 predicted proteins | sample RifCSPhighO2_02_FD_106374 | JGI IMG/M metagenome (GOLD analysis project Ga0155406, IMG submission 106374) | Candidatus Gottesmanbacteria bacterium RIFCSPHIGHO2_02_FULL_39_11
GAGAAAAACCCGGCAAGATCTGATTCAACTACCAGATGATTTTCATCTTTTAGTTTTTTTGCAACCATCCGATCAAAATCGATATCAACCTGATCAGAGTAAACGCTTGCCGCATGATGAGTGGATTCATACTGATCGATAAGTTTATGTTTAATTGCGTACCCCCTCATATATTCTCCTCCTGAAAAAAATGACCAACCCTGAGGGGCAAGTACCTCTTTTAGCCGTCTATATAGGGTGGTTGATCCCACGGCAATTTTTCCTGAGATTGTGATATTGCGATAAGGAGAGTCTGACATAGGTATGTTGAATTATTTTACAGGAAAGAAATAATTGGCACAAGCGATCGGCGTTCCGTGAAAGAATCACTACAAACAGCTTTCTAGGGTTTAAATAGAGTAAAATACAATTTAAGAGGTATATCGTAAGAAGGGGTTGAACTGAATTTAGGCCGGACAGAAATTTGGAAAAAAAACAGTTTTATGGTACCATCAAATATGGTTGGCAATTCTTCAATTAATTCTTCTAATACTTCTACTTCAAAAAATTCTATAAAGACGGTTGTTCTTTGCGGAAGTTTCAAGTTTTATAAAGAGATGGAGGTAGTTGCTTCTCCTCTTCGAAAGGCTGGATTTGAAGTGATTGTCCCATTTCCCTCTCATATCAGACACGGACATAAACCGGAACTTCTTAAAAATAAAAAGTACGATAAAACCACTCTTACCCGGTGGGAGGGGGAGGGAGCTTTATTGCATCTTGAGAATATAAGAAAAGCTGATATTGTCTATTTTTTCAATAAAGGCGCTTACTTGGGTCCTGCAGTAACGGTAGAAATTGGTTTTTCCCTTGCACTGGGTAAACATATGATCTCAAAAACTAAGATTAAAGATATTACTGTTACCAATTTTATTAAAGCTGTTGTACCGAGTAGTAAACTGTTAAAATATATTAAAGAGAGCGAAAAGGAGAAAGAGAGAAAAAGAGTATGACTCATAACTTTGGCGAACTAACTGAACTTCATGTACATGTAGGATCCTCTGTGGATCCTCCCATCATGTGGGAGATTGCCCACATGCAGGGGATCAAGCTTCCCACCAAAAATTACTGGGAATTTGAAGATCTTATCGCGGTTTCCGGAATTACGACATACCAGAAGTATCTGGATCTTTTTCACTGGACTGAACTGATTCAATCTTCTCCTGAGGCCATGGAAAAAAGCGTATATTCCATAATTTCAGGAGCGTATCGAAAATGTAATATCACAACCGTTGAAATAAGATTTAATCCCATGCTTCGAAACCGGGGAGGAGAAAGAGATTTAGACCATATTATTCTTTCTGCAATTCATGGAATGGAAAAGGCTATGTTGGCATTTCCAGTTAAGGCAGGACTCATTCTTATGTTTCACCGCACTTATCCTCAGAAATTAAATGAAATTATTGCAAAAAAAGCAATCAAATATAAAAATCACGGAGTTGTGGGAGTAGATATTGGAGGTCCCATCGATAAGAATTTTAAGATGAATTCAATAAAAGACATGGTTTTAAATTGTAAAAAAGAAGGACTTGGAGTCACTATTCACACTGGAGAGGCAACGGACGCTTGCGAGGTAATGGAAGTATTAAATCTTTTAAATCCTGATCGTATCGGACATGGGATTCGTTCTATTGAGGATGAAAATGTATTAAAAGAACTGGCAAGTAGAGGAGTTGTACTCGAAGTTTGTCCTACATCTAATGTTCATACATCCGTTGTTAAAAATCTAAATGATTTTAAGCTTATTTTCTCAAAACTGAAAGAATTTAACGTCCCTTTTACCATTAATACGGATGGTCCTGAAATGCTTAAGACCAATTTAGTAAAGGAATATGAGCTTTTATTGGAAAATAATATTCTAACAAAAGAAGATTTAGAAAAATGTACGGAAGTTGCCAGGAAAGCAACGTTTATAAAATGAAAATAATGAAACACGGTCTTGCATATGATGATGTTTTACTTATTCCCGGATTTGCTGATTTTAAGCGGGAAGAAACGGATGTAAGTATAGAGTTGCCCAAAGGAATACATCTCTCCATTCCTATTTTATCCTCTCCCATGGATACAGTTACCATGTCCGGTATGGCCATAACCCTTGGAAATTTGGGAGGAATGGGATTTATTCACCGAAATATGCCGATTGAGAAAGAGGTAAATGAGATTAAAAAAGCAAAAAATAAAACAAAATTAGTTGGCGCTGCTGTCGGTGTCGGGAAAGATTTTGAAGAAAGACTAAAAGGAATTATTGATGGGGGAGCGGATGCAGTTCTTATAGACAGCGCTCACGGGTTTACCAAATATGTCATCGAAGCTACTTCCTATATAAAAGAGAAATACCCAAAAGTGCTTTTAATATCCGGAAATATCGCAACTCAAAAAGGAGCAAAAGCTCTAATTGATGCAGGAGCAGATGTTCTGAGGGTTGGAATGGGGCCGGGATCCATTTGTACTACCCGGATTGTCTCAGGAATGGGAGTTCCCCAGATTACAGCTCTTGAAGAAGCAGTAAAAGCTGCGAATGAAAAGCAAATTCCTATAATTGCTGATGGAGGGATACGGTATTCAGGGGATATCGTAAAATCTCTTGCGATTGGGGCAAATCTGGTTATGTTAGGTTCTTTACTAGGCGCAACGGATGAGGCTCCCGGGGAAATAACAGAAAGAAACGGAGAAAAATATAAAACATACCGGGGTATGGGATCAGTATCAGCTATGAAAGAAGGATCAGCAGCCCGGTACGGACAGGAATATAGAAAAGGACAGGAAAAAAAGTTAGTTCCAGAAGGAGTTGAGGGGTTAGTAAGGTACAGGGGAAGTGTAGAGGATGTGATTTCTCAGCTTGTGGGAGGACTTCGGACCGGTATGTATTATGTTGGAGCAAGAACCATACAAGAGCTTCAGGAAAAAGCTGAGTTTATACAGATCACTCAGGCGTCACTAATTGAAAGTTTTCCGCATGATATTATCAGGTTCTAGGTTCTAGGTTCTAGGTTCTAGGTTCTAGGTTTTAGGTTAAAGGTTAAGGACATTATTAATTTTTTTACCTTTCATCTTTCACCTTTAACCTTTCACCTTTAACCTTTAACCTTTCACCTTTAACCTATGATTTTAATCATCGACTTCGGGTCACAAACTACACACCTTATTGCAAGAAGAATTCAAGAAGAAGGTGTAAAAACTAAAATTGTTCTTCCTGATGAAGCTTTAAAGAACATTGAAGAACTACAACCTAGCGGAATTATTCTTTCCGGTGGACCTTCCTCTGTATATTCAACAGATGGTTTGTTAATTGATAAAAAAATATTTAAAAAAAACATTCCCATATTAGGTATCTGTTACGGACTACAGTTAATGTCTCAACTATTAGGTGGAAAAGTAGATCCGGGAACAAAGAAAGAATATGGTCCTGCTACCTTTGATATTAACCAAAAAGAAAAAAATATTTTATTTCAAACTATTCCCCAACAAACATTTGGTGTATGGATGAGTCATTTCGATGAGGTAATAGAGCCTCCAGCCGGATTTATTGTTACCGGGTCTACTCCAACAGTTAAAATTGCCTCATTTGAAGATCAGAAGCGAAAGTTTTATGGAATACAGTTTCATCCTGAAGTTCACCACACAGAATTTGGAGATGTAATTCTATTTAATTTTCTAAAAGTATGTAAGGAAAAAACTAAAGTTGAAAGAAAACTTGACAAAGTGTTAAAAAGCCGCATAAATGATCAATCAATTAAAAATATGGTACTTAAGCTTAAGGAACAGATTGGAAGCCAAAAAGCTATCTGTGCTTTATCTGGTGGAATTGATTCGGCCGTTGCTGCGGCTTTGACGTATAGAGCAATCGGGGATAACTTAACTTGTTTTTATGTAGATACCGGACTTATGCGAATGGGGGAGACAGAACAGATTAAAAAGACGTTTAATGAGAAAGTAAAACTTCCTTTAAAAGTTATTTATGCAGAAAATGAATTTTTAAAAGCATTAAAGGGAATAACAGATCCGGAACAAAAAAGAAAAATTATCGGAGAACTTTTTATCCGTATTTTTGAACGGGAAGCCCTTCGCATGGCTCAGGGTAAACCCTCAAAAGGTAAACCTATATTAATACAGGGAACCATTTATCCGGATGTGATTGAAAGCAAAGGCACAAAGCATGCTCAGACAATTAAAACACATCATAATGTAGGAGGAATACCATCGGCTCATACATTCACCATTATTGAACCCCTTAGGGAATATTATAAGGATGAGGTTCGGGAGATTGCAAAAATGTTAAATTTTCCTCCAGAAATGATATGGAGACATATCTTTCCGGGACCGGGACTTGCGGTTCGCATCATAGGAGAAGTGACAAAAGAGAAGCTTGAGATTTTAAAAAAAGCAGATGCAATAGTTATCGAAGAAATTAAAAAAGCGGGACTCTATGAAGATATCTGGATGGCATTTGCAGTTCTTGCCGGAATTAAAACAACGGGAGTGGGGGGTGATGAAAGAAAGTATGGAGAGACAATTGCTATACGGGCAATTGAATCCAAAGATACCATGACGGCAGAATGGGTAAGATTACCCTATGATCTTTTGGCTAAAATTTCAAATCGAATTGTGACAGAGGTTTTTGAAGTAACCCGGGTAGTTTATGATATCACCACTAAACCTCCGGCTACGATGGAATGGGAATAACCCCGCGAAGCAATGTCATTCCCGCGAAGGCGGGAATCTAATCCTTTAAAGATGGATTCCGGGTCTCGAAACAATCCGTACGGATTTTCCGAGTAAACAAGCCCGAAATGACAATGTGTAAGTTCCAATTATCCAATAAACAATTGTATACTAAAATAAATGCTTACGAAGAAAAAGATAGTTATTCTTTCAGTTGCCCTTTTCGCTCTGGCAGTTTCTCTGGTTGGTTTGTTTTTAACTTCCTCAAAAACATCGGAAATAACATCTTCAGAGACAGGTCCTTCTGCAACTTCCATATATCGAACCAATGAAAATCGGAATATTACCTCAACTCCTATTTTTCCTACTATTTCACTTGTTGGTGCAACTTTTATTCCTACAGTTACTCCAATAGTTCAAATACCTACTGCATCTCCCTCTGTCTTTATTTCAACTACTCTTACTCCCACTTCTACGCTTACTCCGACACCCGGTGAGATAACTCTAGGAAGGCTTTCCTACATACAGGATAAGGATATATACAACACGGATTTAAAAAGTACGAATCTCCTGGTTGCAAATGAAACAACCCCATCAGGCAGCTTAAAGTGGTCGCCTAAAGGATCATATCTTTCCTGGATAAGTGAGAGACAGGCAAGTACATCATCGGTCGTTGTGTATCACGTGGAACAGAGAAGGAAAAAAACAGTTGAAATAGGGGTGCAAAATTTCACCGATTATGCCTGGTCGCCGGACGAAAAAAAAGTTTCCATTTTATATGGAGACACTGTCGGTTCATTTAGTAAAGTATTTTTTACCGATGAGCCGACAATCTTTATGGAGTTAACCATTCCTATTTATCCAATCAGTGGATTTAAATGGTTGAAAAACGGACAGTATTTAATATGGGGAAGTAAGGGAATTTATGTGTTTAACATTGAAACGGAACAATTGGATATGCTGGTTTCGCAAGATGGTATAACATTTATTTCTATATCTCCGGATGAAACTAAACTTCTTTACTCGGTTTCCGAGAATGAAAATAATGAGTGGTATATAAAAGATTTAACCGGCAACACTTCTGCAAGTCTTATCAAACCTCAATCATTTGACTTTACCTCAGTTAATCTTCCCGCATCTTATGCCGAGAAAGGATTTGACAGTAAAGCCGTATGGTTTCCTTCCTCAGATAAAATTTTCCTGACTATAAAATATCTTCGGGAGTTTCCCATAGTCGGAATGTATGATATTTCTTCCAATTCATATTCTGTAATTTCATTTTTTAATATAAAAAACAGTGACTTTATGTCTGATCCCTATACGTTAATAGGGGAGAGGGCGGCAAGTAAAAACGGAAGCATGGAGTCTCAAATTCACCTTTTTACTATTGAAGGGCAAGCAAACTTAGGTTTAATTAAGGTCATACCTCATGCCTCCTCTCCTGCTTTTTATTTTGGAAATTAGGGTGTGCACTGCTTGAAGGATTTGTTGTAGACGCAGAGCTGGAAAATATAGTCCACAAGCTGAACAATCCAATAGGAAGCGAATATAATCACAATCCCAATAAGAGCGTTTGTTATCCTAGTGCGCGCCAGTTCTGCTTTTTTGGGATCTCCAAATGAGGTGATATACTCAAATCCCCCAAACATCAGCATGGCCAAGAGAATTGCCCCGGCTATGGGAAAAATAAGAGTAATGGCATTGGAAGGAATGGATGAGAGAGTATCAAATTTAAAGTGTGCGCTAGGTCCATTGAGGGGTCCGGAAATGGTTACATTGGAACCGGGAAATTTAATCCCTTGTGCAAGAAGTGTTTTCATATTATTTATATAGTTTAACTGAATCCTGGTAATCTTAAAATATCAACGGAGATGATTCGAAGTATAAGTAATGAAAATATAGCAAGAAGAAGTCCCATGATTGAGGAGGTGATAATTTCTCTAGCTTGTGCCACCTGCTCGGGATTTCCGGCTGAGGTCATAATAAGGAAACTTCCATACAGAAGATATAAAAATGCTACCCCTCCTATGATTCCGATACCGGTTACAAAAAGATATTTGTTTATAAACTCACCCAAATCCGTAGGCAGACACCCAATTGCGGACCAGATGCCTCCGTTATCTGCACACGTCAGACATTTACCCAAAAGCTCCGGAGTCCCCGTATTTGCAGTTTTACACAAGGTTGTAACATCGGCTGCGGGTGGACGGGAGGGAGCAGGCGTTGCATAATTGGGACAACTCCACGGACAGTAACTACATTCCCCTGAACAATTAGGGGGACTACATCTGGCAAATGGGCAGATACCGGGTGTAGGAGTAGGAGAAGGTGCTTGTCCTTTAGGATAAACTGTAAATGGAAGGCTTTTTATTAAAGAGGGGGAAGTTCCATAAATATAAATATCAATACTTTTACTTCCAGTATTTCCAGCGTATAATGGTTTAAGGACAAAAGAAACTGATTTACCATTTGTTGTGTCAGTATAGTGATTATTTCCAAACGGTGGTATACCGACACCTAAATTACCCCCGTCTGAAAGTAGATCTCTTCCATCGAAATTAAGTTGGGAGCTATGCCCAGAATCATTTAAGGATACTACAAACCTTTTATCATTCTCTTTAAGGTATTGCACATCAATGTCAACATTTTGAATAGTTACCTTCCAATATGCATCTATATCCCCCCCATTTGGTGCGGAGGTGGTACCATCTTGGGTAACTGGAGAAACGGATATGTCAGCTCCCAGCTTATTAACAATAGTATATGCCTTCGGTTGACATAAATGGTACTGTTCAAGGAAGGGGCCCACAAAATAGTTTAAATTTATTTCATATGTTCTTGGCCAAAAAGGGTTGTTCACCTCAGAAATAAAATTATTGGTAATAGTATACTCAAATTTTGAGTTCTTATTTAATGTAGTATCAACAGGTACATTAAAGTTTTGTGCACCGCCTATGTTAGCAATCTTTATTTGAAATTTATTTTTAAATATTTCAGGTTTTTCTGAGGTATCATCCGGTATATTATCCCACTCACTTTGAGATATTTTACTAAAATCGAATATGAATTTGATTGACTCTACTACTCCATTAATAGTGTTATTTCCTGACAATTTTTCAGGAGGATCTACAATCATCGAAAATCCACAACTTAAATTTAGATCTCCAATTGCATCTGCTCGAGCAGGAAATAATAAAAAGAAGGGCAATAAGAAAAAAATAATTATTAGTTTTTTTAATCTCATATTATCCCACCCCGGGAATTCTGAGGCAGCATCCACAAATAATATGATTAATTAAGTTGAGATTTTTATCTTTAACGTTTGACATAATAATGAGCTTCATGCTATATTGTCTTTAACTTGCCTCGCATACATGTATGCGAGGTAGTTTTTTGTTTCCGAATCATTGACTTTTTGGTATATCAGTGATATCATAACTTTATCACGATGAGGGGACACACCTAAGGTTCCGTCCGAAGGTTAATGCCCCTCTTTTTTTTGAAAAAGTTTCCTTTTTAATCCATTCATAAAATCAATATTTTCAGAAAACTTTCTTAGAAGCGCGGAGTATTTGTATAGATTTGGAACAAGTAGCTTTTGAAACTTATTCTTCTTTATTAAGTACTCTACTAAACAGTAAAAATCTCCATCTCCAGTGACGATTACTGCTTTATGATAATTGGGAAATTCAATCATCGTGTGGAGGACAAGTTCAGCATCTACGTTACCTTTGGGTTTTACTTCTGTTTTTGATTCCAGAACAGGTTTGAAAATCAAAGTATACCCTGATTTTTTTAGATAATCATACAGCGTTTGATATTTTGGAATATAGCCAATAAAGAGAAATGTTTTTCTTACTTTATATTTATCTTTCAGATATATCCGGAATCTTGCAAAGTCCAAATTCCATCCCAACTCTTTAATTCCAAGATTTAAGTTCTGGCTATCAATAAATGCATATACATTTTTTTGTTTTTGTTTCATACTATTTTTACCTCACTCCGGGAATTCGTAAGACATCAAAGCCTACAACTTTCAGGATAAATACGGAGAAGAGGATAAGGAGAAGTCCTACAATTGCTGAGAAAATGAGGTCTTTCCCGGTTTGAATGCGGGTGGGATTTCCGCTGCTGGTGAGGACAATAACTGCTCCAATTAACACGGCAAGAAAAGCAAATCCTCCGGCAACTCCAAATACTACCCCCATAGCGGATTGCATAAAAGGAGCACCTGACTTGTCAGTTGATAGGCATCCCAAAACGGTAAAATATGTCCCCTTTTTCTCAAGTCCATTGACATCATATAAGCATGAATTACACTCATTCCAATTTCCGGGTTTGCCATTAATATTGGTACTGTCAGGCGGACACCACCCGCATAAATCGCAGGCCGCTCCTATAAAAGTAGGAACCGGACTGGGAGTTCCGGATACAGGCGGAACTGTCGCTTGCTGTGCGGTTACGTTGAAATCATATATTCCCTGTGATTTTACGCTTACATCCGGTGCCTGGTTAGGAATTCCGGCCTCTATAACCTTTTTTTGATTGAAGAAAACCCGTGCAGAAATTGCAGGATTTTCGTTTATCATTGTCAAATTTACATTTGCAAAAGAAATTCCAGCTCCCTGGGGAATACTAATGGATGGTTGTTGCTGTGGAATACTGCACATGAGAGTTAATGTATTTGTCGATGGGTTAACGCTTTTAAATTCGACTGAAAAAGGACTGATGCAGTGACTTTGGTCTTTATTAAAAGAGAACCTACTGCTTGCACTTATTTCTACCTGCGCTCCGCTTATGGTAAATGATCTAGCTGAGGTTTTAATTACATTTATAGGAATATCAAAGGGCTGATCTAATGATATAGTTCCCGAGGTGATAGCAGGTACGATATCTGTATCGGCACTTACCTGAGCGCGATTTCGGTTATCCAGGGAGCCTTTTGGGGTTGAAAGGATGACAACTCCTGATATTAAAAGTATTCCCAAAAATATCAGAAGAAGCTTTATCTTATTTAATTTAAGTTTGGAAGAGTAAGATTTTGTATGAGGCATTAGTTTCAGTTTATATAGAAGCGAAATACAAGGCAAGAGGTGTTTCACATAGTATAATAAAGATAATGCTTAAAAAAATCAGCGTTGGATTATTGTTATCTGTTATCTGTTATCTGTTATTGGTTAATATTAGTTTTGTCCATGCAGATGAGCTTTCAGATATTGAGAGTGAATTGGGGGATCTAAAAAAAGCGCTTCAAATGTCCGTCTCTGCTACTACTCCTCTTGAGAAAGATTTAAATCGTATCCAGCAACAGTTAAATGCTATCAAAGCCAAAACCGCTCAAGTGGAAGCAGATATTACAAAAAAACAGATAGAGGTTACTGAAGGAGAGCACCTGTTGGGATTGGCTCAGGAGTTATTAAATGAAAAGGTGAAAAGCTGGTATAAGTCCCATCAGGAATTTGAATCACTTGGCATCTCTTTTCTTTTTAAAAGAAACATACAGGATGCAATCCGGAGTCTCGGATATCAGAAGAAAATTGTTGAAAATGACAGGGATACCATTGTTAAAACGGTTTTGTATATCAAAGATTTAGAAGATAAAAAAGTCCAGTTGGAGAGTGAAAAGGTAAGACTAACTGCCATTAAAGAAGAGACGGATAAACAAGCAGGGTTTTTGCAGGGAGAAATAGGAAAAGCAAAATCATATCAGGCGACTTTATCCCGGAAAATTGCAGAGCTTTCAGCAAAACAGCAGGCTTTGGTTGCTGCCAAACTGGCAAGTCTAAACCTTCCAACTTCCCTGGGTGCTGGACCTCTCTATTGTACGGATGATCGAAAACTTGATCCTGGGTTTGGGTCTGCTTTTGCTTTTTTTACATACGGAATTCCCCACCGGGTAGGACTTAATCAATATGGAGCATTGGGACGTGCAAAAGCAGGTCAAAACTATAAAGATATTTTGCAGGCTTATTTTTCCGGAGTTTCATTTGAAAAAAGAGATCCAAATACGACTATTAAAGTTGAAGGATACGGAGATAAAAAGCTGGATGAGTACATGCTTGGAATTTATGAGATGCCGGGGAACTGGCCTCTTGAGGCATTAAAAGCTCAAGTCGTTGCCGCCCGTTCCTACGCACTCGCTTATACCAATAACGGGGCAAATCAGATTTGTACGACGCAATCCTGCCAGGTTTATAAAGGCGGGAATAAAGGGGGAGACTGGGAAAGGGCTGTCAAAGAAACGGAAGGAGAAGTATTGGTTGCCGGAGGAAACGTGGTAAAAGCCTGGTATGCTTCAACATTTGGTGGATATAGCTTTGCCTCAGAAGATGTCTGGGGAAGCAGTACCTCATGGACGAAGAGGATGCGGGATGCAAGCGGGGATGTGGGCAGTTTTTCTGATCTTTCAGACCGTGCCTTTGACAAAGAGTCTCCCTGTTTTTATGCCGCTCAGGGATTTAGAACTGAATATAATAAATCCGCTTGGTTAAAGAGAGAGGAAGTTGCCGATATTGTCAATGTACTTCTACTGGCTAAAAAAGATTCAGGGACTACAAATCACCTTTCCCAGCCGGATAAGCCAAATCCGGATAACGAGGAGACATGGAATCCGGGGCGTGTGAAAGATGAACTTAAAAGTCGTGGAGTAACTCCGTATAATACCGTTTCTGATATATCTGTTGATTGGGATAAAGGAAGTGGCCGCACAACCTCTGTAATGATAAAAGGAGACGGCGGGGAGAATAATTTTGACGGAGGTGAATTTAAGAACTTTTTTAATGTACGGGCTCCTGCCAATATCCAAATTGTAGGGCCGTTGTATAATGTAGAGAGGAGATAGGTTATAGGGGATAGGTTAAAGGTGAAAGAAATAAAAAAATTAGATAGATTCTTTAACCTAGAACCTTTAACCTAGAACCTTTAACCTAGAACCTAATCTTATGCCAGACATTTTTAGCACACATCCAACTACTTCAGGATCTTCTCCATCTGTAAGTCCAACCAAATCCGGAATAATAAATAAAATGGTAGGAACGTATATTTTTATGCCGGAGGGAGTCCGCTTTGAAACTCAGGAACCCGGGGAAACAATTATTCTTCTTCTTCGTGCACACTTTATAACCAATTTCACCTGGATTGTCCTTAGCATTGTTCTTATCTTATTTCCCATTTTTCTTTTTCCGTTTCTTGTCACTGCAAATTTATTGCCTGACTGGATACCTCCCGTATTTATAACGGTTCTTTTTTTGGGATGGTACCTGATTACTCTCTCTTACATACTCATCAATTTTCTTTTGTGGTATTTTACGGTGTCTATTGTAACCAATGAACGGGTAATTGACATCGATTTTGTAAATATTTTAAATAAAAAATTTGCGGCTTCCAGAATTTCCAAAATTGAAGACGTGACAGAACGGACGAGAGGATTTATTCGAACCCTATTTAATTACGGAGATGTAATTGTGCAGACAGCAGGGACTGAGGAAGCGTTTCAGTTTTTAGCAGTTCCCCGTCCCGTTCAGGTTGTGCATATCATCAATCAGCTTATGGATAGAGTAGATGAGGGAGGGAACGGTTAATGTTTGATTTTATCTTTACGTTTTTAGGAATCACTCCGTTATTTTTACTTAAAATTGTGTTCCTGAGCCTATTTTTTTTCTATATTATTTTTTCTATTATTTTATTCCGTCAAACTAAAATGATGATACGGGTAGTTGAGGCTGGGATTTCACCGGTTATTTTAACCGTCACCTTTATCCATCTTCTTGCCTCAATTGGATTATTTTTATTTGTTTTCTTTTTTTTCTAATCGATTACAATGATGGTTAGTTATGAAAGGGCTGATTTTTTATCCATTGTCATCTGACTTACCTCTGACTTCTTTATATAAAGTAAAAATAACCTCAAAAGGCTTTATTTTTCTCAAAATACGGGAGAATGAAAAAGTTGAGAATCTGGACCCTGTGTGGGACTACTTTGAAAAAGAAACAAACGGAGAAATTACTCCCTCATTTTTATCCTCTTTTATAAAAGAATTAGGACAACTTTTTCCCATTGAAGAAGTATTAGTGGGACTCATTATTGAGAAAAAGATGTACTTGGCAAGACAGGGGGACATAGTATGTTTTCTAAAAAGAGGAGAAAAATTCGGGCCGATATTAATAGAAGGAAATGTTTCCTATGGTGAAGTAAAAATGAACGATAAACTTTTTATCTCTTCGAAAGAAAAAACCGAAGGTATTGGAAAAAACATAATTGAGCACATGTTAAAGTCTGAGGATTTGGGGAAAAACGATGAGGGCATTTTTCTGAAAATTGAACAGGAAAACGAAAAAACCTCGTTACCCCGTGTTTCCGAAAGCAAGCTGCCAGGAATCAAAGAAAAAGCATCTCATTTTTTCTCTGTGATAAAAGAAAAAGCATTTTTAAATAACTCATCAGATGCCCAAATGGATCCTAAGAAGATCAGGAAAAAGAAAATTTTATTCTTGGTTTCTTTTGTTCTTACTCTGATTCTTATTGCGAGTTTATTTGTAACCATTCGCGAGACGAGAAATAAACAACGGGAAAAGATTTTAAATACGACACTTATAACGGTTAAAGATCAGTATGATGAAGCTGCAAATTTAGTCGATCTGAATCCTCCCCGGGCGCGGGAGCTTTTAGCAAGTGCTAAGCTTGAAATTAGTCCCTTACTTAACCAATTCCCAAAGGACTCAGATGAATATAAAAAAGCTTATGATTGGATGTTAAAAATTACAGACGAGGAGTTGGCAGCCTACAAAATTTATAAGCTAAGTACCGTTCCTCTGTTTTTTGATATCACGTTTATAAAGCCTGAAGGGGAGGGGAAAATAATTTCTGTATTTGAAAATACCGCAGCAATTTTAGATACCAAAAATCAGGTTATCTATACTCTCACTTTTAATAATAAACAGGCAAATCTACTTGCGGGAAGTACAATCGTCAAAGATGCAAAAGGAATAACTATCTATGACAAAAATATTTATATTGCAAACTCTCTCGGACTTGTCTCAATTAATATTACTTCCGGCAAATCAACCGTTGTTTTTCCGCGCGATGAAAAATGGGGAGACATAGTCTCACTTAGTGCTTATGGAGGAAATATTTATCTTTTGGATAGTGCAAAAAACATGGTTTGGAAATATACGGCTGCTGAACAGGGATTTTATCCAATAGACACCTACCTTAGCACCGATACACAGGAGGATTTTTCAGATGCATTTTCCCTCATAATTGACGGAGATGTGTGGGTAGTAAGTGGTAAGGGAATTTATAAATTTACCCGGGGAGTCCCCCAGAATTTTACCTATAGAGAATTTTCTGATTCCATCTCAAGTTACGGGGGATTATCTGCCGTTGAGGAGAATAATAATCTCTACGTATTGGATAAATCCCTTTCTCGGATTGTTGTTTTTAACAAAGAGGGTACCTATCAGTCTCAATATCAGTGGGAAAATCTCAATAACGCAAGCACTCTCTATGCCAGTGAAAAGGATAAAAAAATATATGTAGTTGTTGGAAGCAAGATATATGGGGTGGAGATGAAATAGACGTATTTAATATGGTATAATATACGCCTCGGGGATGAATTGAATCGACGAGGTTGCACCTTAAAATCTGCAAGCCGAAGTGATTATCTTCGTAAAAAGAATCAAAAAACAACTGTCAGTAAAACTTCTGACACTCTGGAAGATCTAGTCGCACGCGGTGAGGAACTCCTTGCTAAAGTACGATTAGCCAGAGAAGCACAAGCTAATTACGCATTCGCGTAAAAAGCCAAATGCCATCGATAGAATCTTTTTCTTAGGTGAAGACCTATCGGTGTAAACAAAGCCTAAGTGCTCCCGCCTATGTGACTAATCGGCGGGAAAAGACTAAGTCTCACCTTTTGTGTTGATTGTTTGTTGGGATACGCAAGAGGGACACTATTACAACAAACTACGCTTGTAGACGATTTTAATCTGTTTCTTCGGACTCCGGGTCACTCCCGGACATCTCCACAGCTGACAAAAAGGCAGTCATCCGTTGCAAATTATAGAAGGCGCGGTGGTTGCGGATGGGATTTTATCTCACTTTTCCCCGTAATATCCTCTCCGTATCCCGGTCTATGTCACGGCGTTTGATTTTCTCTTTCTTCTGATACTCTTTTTTACCGCGAGCTAAGGCGATTTTGAGCTTAATGAGGTCTTTTTTGGTATACCAAGCCAAAGGGATTAGAGTCATTGAAGAGCCCTGAATTTTTGACCGTATGGAGATAATTTCTTTTTTGTGGAGAAGAAGCCGCCTGCTTCTTTTCGGATCATATCCTTCCTGGTGTGCAAACTCATACGGATAGATTTGAGCATTAAGAAGATATAGGTTATTTCCCACAAGCTTTACAAAAGATCCCTCCAAAGAGGCATGGTTAAGCTTAATGGATTTTACCTCAGGACCAATTAAGGCCACTCCGGCCTCAAATTCATCCAGAATCTCGTAATCATGATATGCACTTTTATGGTCTATTTTCATACATCCTCTTTATTTTACCCTGTTATGACAGTCTTGAATAGGGAAGACAGAAAATATAAAATAGAGCTATGGAAGAGCCTGTAAATAAAAACGATGAAGTAAAAAAAGAAAAGGTCCCTCTCAGAAAAAAGGGGGGAGAAATTGTAGTGGGATTTGTTGACTTTGTAAGAGAACAGGGGGTTATCGGTCTTGCGGTCGGATTTATCCTGGGGGGATCAATATCTAAAGTCGTAACTTCATTAGTGACAGATATTATTAATCCCATTCTGGGGATTGTACTGGGGGCTGCCGGGGATTTGAAAGATTATTCTCTAAAAATCGGGAGTGTCAACATCAAGTGGGGAGATTTTTTGGCAAACGTGATCGACTTTCTGGTTATCGCAACGGTTATTTACTTTGGGGTAAAGCTTCTGAGGCTTGATCGCTTGGATAAACCGAAGAAGAAATAGAAAGCAGTTAAATGGTGTAGTAAACGACGGTATTTCCTTCCCTCTCTTCTATTTTAGGAATTGTAATTTTTTCTATTTCTTTCGTGGAATGGACCTGAGTTCCCCCGTCTGCAACCGCTCCAACCGATTCCAGTCGCAATGTCCGCAAGGGCTTGTCTGAGGGAAGCCCCGGTTGGAGATAAATGGACTTTTTTTCCAGGTTTTCCCGTATCTCTTTTCCGAGTATTCCCTGATACACAATAAAAAGTTTTTTTATCATGATCTCCTTTTATGGGGAAAAGAGGGGAGGGACTGCATCCTAAGATATGCATGGCAAAATCCACAATATGGCCTGCGGAGTGCCGTTTCATGTTTTTATATCTTCTATCCCAGTTGATGATGCCGTGAAGAGACAATCCTACAGAAGGTGCCGTAGAAGAGGAAACAAAATGCCAAATCTCATGGTCCTTGTTCATGACCTGATATACATTTCCCGTCCAGCCGGATGAAGTTAAAGTCCCCTGGTCGGTTGCCTGGCCACCTCCCATATTGAAATAATTTATTTCTTTAATTGAGTTTGTTTTTCTTGGTTACTTTTTTCTTAAGCTCATTAGTTCCATAATATCTTTTATATTTCCCCATCTTTTTACTTTGTACAAGGTTCATCTTTTCCAAGATTTTTAAATCTGATATAGCAGTGGTTCTACTAGTTCCACATAGCACTTCATAAGATGATGGATTAATATATGCATTTTCGCCTTGAGATAATAAATAACGCAAACTCTGAATTTGTCTGTGATTTAAGTTAAGTTTTGAATAAAAAGAGGTTTCTAGCATTTTACTTTCCTCAATTTTTCTTTTCAAATAATCTTTGAAATTTTTTAATGCCTGCATGAGCTTCCGCATGTGAAAGTCGTAAAAATAGGTTAAATCATAATCATCCTGTTCACTATATACGTATGCCATCCCATATTGCAGAGGAGCTTCTTTGATTACAAGAGATATTGGTAGATACTGCATCGCCCAATAGCCTTCCCGCAGTAAGTACCAATAAAAAATTGTTCTAGCAAGGCGTCCATTTCCATCATAGAACGGATGCAATATTGCAATCCAAAAATGTAGAAAAATAGCTTTAATAATAGGATGGATAAATCCGCTATTATCCTCATTGTTTGCGAATAGAATAAGTCTTTTTATTTCTAGAGATACAAAGTCTGCCTTAGGTGGAATATAGTATATGTAATTCATCTGGTCATTAATCGTAATATCATCGGAGTCTCGTCTAAATCTACCTTCTTTATCCTGATTTATTAATGTATCTTTAGTTATCAGTTTATGAAGTTCAAATAACACTTCAATAGATAACTTTTTATTTTTATATTCCTGATTTATCGCCTGCATCGTTTTGTAATTATTTACAATCATTCTTTCTGATTCATTTGTAGGTTTACGTTTTTCAGAAAGGATTTTTTTTGCCATATTGGTTGTCGTTATGGCTCCTTCTAGTTGACTCGAGGCAATTGCTTCTTCCATAATGCTTTTGGTTAGAAACTTTTTTTTCTGTTCCGGGTCTAATGGATCAATAATATCAACTGGTAACTTACTGCTTCCGAGTTGCATATCAATCTTATGAAGAAACTCGTCAGTATAATTTAAGTGAAACCAGGTGTAAAAGTTACCGCTTTCCGCTTTGATAGCGGTTTTTTGGGAATTGTATTTTCTAATCTCTTTTACAAACTGCCAAAATGCTACAGGGGGAATATTTTTAGGTATTCTGGGGGAATATTTGATTTTATCCCAATACAAATAAGCTGGCTCATTCACCATGTAAATAGCCTCTATTACATTAGGAAGTATTCTTGTTGACGCATCTCTTATTGGAGATGTTTGATCTAGAGAAGAAAAGTCGGCTTTTTCGAGCTTATAGGGTTGTAACATGTTAAGTATATGTTAAAATGTATTAAATTTAACATATACTATCATAGTGAAAATAACACGTCAAGTACATGTTAAAATATGTTAAATCTAACATGATATGAGGCTATATGAATTGCTTTAATGCCTGAAAATCCTTTTCAAGGGTATTGTATGTATTCCCGTTGTAAAGGGCGACTGCCGGGTGATAGAGAGCTAAAACTTTTACGTCTCCAAAGGAGAGTTTTCCGGATAGAAGTCTTCCATGAAGTATGCTTATCGACTGGGTTTGTTCAGGAACATTTAATTGCTCCAAAATAAATTTCATAGAAAAACGTCCTAACGTTGCTATAACTTTAGGCTGAATTATCTCAAGCTGTTCAATTAGAAATGGAGAGTAAAGCTCAATTTCAGAAGGTGTAGGGTCGCGGTTATCAGGTGGCCGGTCTTTGACAATATTACTAACATAAACATCTTTTCTGTCAATTCCAACCGTAGCTAAAAGCTTATCCAGTACTTTTCCTGCAGCCCCGCAGAAAGGACGGGCGGTTTCCGCTTCATTTTTTCCGGGTGCTTCCCCGATAAAAACAATCTTTGCATCGTGATTCCCTTCACCGATTACCGGAAAATAATGGTTGGCAACTCGATATTCATACAGAGGAGATTCTTTGAGGTTTAAAACCCGGTCCCGTATCGATTTTAGCCTCTTATCTTTGTCCGTCATAGAAGATATACTATCATAAATAAATTCGAAATTCTAAGCACTAATTTCTTATTTTTGATGTTTTGATGTTAGAAATGGGAAGTGGGATACTGATGTGAGATATCTAGAATTCTTGATATCAAATAATCCAACTTCTCACTTCAAGAACCCACTTCTCATATCTCACTTCAAGATATCTTAGGCAAATTTAGAATTTTTTAAAATATGGGTCCTATTTTTAAAATCATTTCCTACACACGACGGTTTAAATGGTGGTATATCGGGATGGGGATTTTTATTATCACCGTTTCTTTACTTGGTCTTGCGGTTCCACTTCTTACCAAGCAGATTGTTGATCTTATCGTTTCTAAGGTGACTGGAACACCGGTTGAATTTAGCAAATTTATTTTCCTATTAAGTTTGATTGTCGCGGCTGATCTTTCTACTACCGTTCTTACTGCCTTTGGCCAGTGGATTGGAGATATGCTTTCGGTGCGGTTACAAACGTTTCTCTCAAAAACTTTTTACGAACATTTATTAGCTTTGGACATCGGATATTACGACAATGAAATAACCGGAAGAATTGTAAACAAAATGTATCGGGGAATCACCTCAATTACAGACTTTATTCAGAGCATGCTGAATAACTTTCTCCCTTTTTTCCTCACCGCCCTTGTCACCATAATATTACTGGCAAAATATTCTCTTCTTCTTGCAATATTCCTGACTTTATTATTTCCCATTTATATTCTAATCTCTCATAAATCTACTCTTGCCTGGAAAAAATATGAAGAGAAGAAAAATAAAGTTAACGATGACTCTCAGGGAAGAGTTTTTGAAAGCATAGTGGGAATCAGAGTTGTCAAATCTTTTGCGGCAGAGGTAATTGAGCTTGCTTCTTTTGTCCGTGCCCGCAAGCTGATTGAAGGATGGACCCTTGCCCAGTCCAAAGAATGGCATGTATATGATTTTGCCCGGCGTTTGGTTTTGAATGTAATTCTGTTTGGAGCTTTTGCATATATTGTTTATTGGACGTTTAACCGGCGGTACACCATAGGGGAGATGACTCTTCTTATGCAACTGATACAACAGGCCAGGTTTCCTCTTTTTGCCATGTCATTTATCTTAGGACAGATTCAGCAGGCAAGTGCCGGATCAAAAGATTTTTTCGAAATTCTGGATACCGTATCTAAAATAAAAGATAAACCGGGTGCTAAAAAGTTGGTCATAAGTGGCAAAGCAAAATCTGCTCAACATCTTATCGAGTTTAAAGATGTGGATTTTTCTTATGATAAGGTTCATAGGGTCTTAAAAAATATTTCATTTAAGATAGGAAGAAATGAAAAAATGGCTTTAGTAGGGGAAAGCGGGGAGGGTAAGTCGACAATTGTAAATCTGCTGCTAAGATATTACGAGCTTAAAAGCGGAGCTATTTATATTAGCGATGTGGATATAAGAGATATTACTCAATCCTCCCTTCATTCAAATATGGCGGTTGTCTTTCAGGACTCACTTCTATTTTCAGGGACTATTATGGAAAATATCAGATACGGAAAGCCAGGTGCGCGGGATGAGGAAGTAATTGAAGCATCCGTTGCCGCAAATGCCCATGAGTTTATAGAGAAATTGCCGGATAGATACCGCAGTATAATTGGCGAAAGGGGGGTAAAACTTTCAGGTGGACAAAAACAGAGAATCTCAATTGCTCGGGCAATCTTGAAAAATGCACCCATTATTATTTTGGATGAGGCAACCTCAGCGCTTGACAGTAAATCAGAGCTACTGGTCCAGAAGGGACTGGATAAACTTCTTCAAAACCGGACCTCAATTATTATTGCCCACAGGCTGTCAACCATAGCCAGCGCCAACCACATCTTAGTTGTTTCAAAAGGGGTTGTAGGGCAGTACGGGGTTCCTGCGGAGCTTTTAAAAGACAAAAGGGGATTGTATGCTCAAATGGTTGCGCTTCAGCAAAGTCTTCTCTCAGCAACCCCTGAAGAGCGGGAGAAAAAGCTCAAGGAATTTGATCTGGTGGGGTAAGAAAGTTATCTAAGGGATTTAAAGATAACACCTTGCACCTGTCTTTCTTCTCCAACTTTTAGATATCCGCTGTTTTCCTCTGTTGCGTTATCACTACCATCCTTATACCATGCAGCATAATCATTGGGATTTCCCCCATACTTCTTTGCGTACTCCCTCCGATTTTCTGGGGGAACATCCATGAAAACTCCTGTTACAAGGTCAGGAATTTGTAATAGATATCCATCCCCGCGACGGTTTGCGGTATGTTTAAGAGGAAATCGGACTCGGTCTTTACCGCTAGAACAGTTAGGATCAAACCACCCCTTTTTTTATCATAATTCCTGCTACTATCCCGAAGAGAAGGATCAGCTTCCGATATTTTAATTGTCATACCGGCTATTCTCTCTCTGCTTTATTTGTCAAGCGGGGGCGGTCCTGATATACTTTTTATATGTCAAGACAGAAAAGTCTCCCAACAAAACTTCCGAGAGAGTTTCACCGGTTCTTTTGGGATGTAGAGGCAAGTCAAGTAAATCCAAGCAAGTTACCTTACTACGTCGTCAACCGGCTTTTGGATAAAGGAAATCTTGATGCTGCCCGGTGGGTGCTTTCTAGTTTTCCCAAGGAGACAATTGTCGAAACCTTCCGGAAAGTGAAAGATTTTTCCCCCTGGAACGGCGTTTTTTGGGCAAATTACCTGGAAATTCCACGGAAGGAGGTACGATGTTTGGATCCGTCTTACCTGACAATGCGCAGAAAGCTCTGGCAGTACTAGGGGAAAGCAACCATTTAAAAAATGCCTATTTGGCCGGAGGGTCTGCGCTAGCACTCCATTTTGGCCACAGATACTCTATAGACTTTGATTTTTTTTCTTCAGAGCTTTTCGATCCTATGAAGCTTCGGGATTCTCTCAAAGCTATAGGCATCTTTCAAGCGGAACTGGTAAAGGGAATTTCACTTATTGGCGTATTCAATGGAGTCAAAATGAGTTATTTCCAATACGACTACCCCCTCATTGCCCCAACTACAGTATACTGCGACGTGGCTATCGCTCATCCTTACGACATTTCCGCTATGAAGCTTGTGGCCATCACGGACAGGGGGACCAAAAAAGATTATATAGATCTTTATGAGCTGATAAAACAAGGCATTGATACGGAAACAATGATAGACTGCTACGAAAAGAAATACGGCAAATGGGAGGAAAACCGATTCACGATCATCAAATCTCTAAGCTATTTCGACGAAGCGGAGGAGACAGATATGCCCCATATGATTAGAAGTGTTGCGTGGGAAGATATCAAACAATTCTTGACTTCTGAATCCCTCCGTCTTTCGAAAAAATATCTTTCTCAACCATCAACCTGATAATGAAACTTTTAACCACGTGAATTTTTTTGTGAAGGAATTTGATCTGGTGGGGTGAAAGATTTTACCTAATAGATTCAACAATAATGCCTTGGACCTTTGCATTTTCACCTAGTTTAATGAAACCGCTTGTATCATTGGTATGATCGTACCATTTTGCAGCATAATCGTCCGGCTTTCCTCCATATTTCCCCGCAAGTTGTTCTCTTCTTTCCTTAGAAAAGTCACAAACGACTACATTTTCTGCTAGATTTTTTATTTTGAACATAATGCACTCGGGTTGCTCTGGGTATTGTCCCGAAGTGAATACAAAAGGAAATTGAGCCCCTTTAAAATGGTCTTGATCACTTGCGATACCATCCAAGTAACCACCCCCATCAGGCCATCCCGACCAGCCTCCTTCATTGTAACGTCCCGGTAATAAACGCCGTCCCAGATCGCTTTCTGATATTCGGATTGTCATACCGGCTATTCTCTCTCTGCTTTATTTGTCAAGTCCGGACAGTAGGCTGATCGGATAAGGGCTTTCCCTATGATATAATACAACTCCTCATGATGAAAGTAGCCTTTGGTATTTTAATAGTGTGTATTCTTTTTTTAACTGCTTCAAGGTTTTCTTATGCGGTAAACCAATCTCTTGTTATTTCCACTCCTACCCCTTCTATTGACTACACTCTTCCATACCCTGGATTGCTACCGTCTCATCCATTGTATTTTATGAAAAACCTTCGGGATCGTATTCTTCTTGCAATGACCCGCGATCCTCTCAAAAAGAGCGAGTATCTTCTCCTTTTTTCAGACAAGCATCTGGCAATGGGGAAAGTACTTTTAAAGGATAAGAAAAAAGAGCTGGCAGGAGAAACGCTAATTAAAGGAGAGAGATATCTCCTTTCATCCCTGGACCGACTTTCCGAGTCTAAAGGAAGGGGTATATTCCCTCCAGGGTATATTCAAAAAATAGGACTCTCTGCCAAAAAACATCAGGAAGTTATAACTAATCTTATTTTCCAGGTTTCGGATCCGGCATCTCTTGATAAGTTAAAAGAAGCGCTTTTAATCAACAGTAAAGCGTCTGTAAAAGCATCACAGTTGGGGGTGCCTCAAAAATAATTGAGTAAGTTTAATCTCTTATTTTTTATGCAGGTAGTTTTACTTTCGCCTCTGTTTCTATTTTTCCCGCATATGAGGCTGTTGAAATATTTGATATAGTTTGATATAATATATAAGGCTTGACACCCTATATACAGGGTCTTAGGATGACTAAGCACACTAGATTCTGTAATATGAAATGCCCATATTGTGATAACACCGAGACAGATGTTATTGAGACACGAGACAGCGAGGATCTGACAACCACGCGCCGCCGGCGTTCGTGCGGCAAGTGTGTAAAAAGGTTTACAACATACGAGAGAATTGAATCAGTACCTCTTATTGTTGTCAAAAAAGACGGCCGCAAAGAACATTTTAATCGGGATAAATTGAAAATGGGTATTTTAAAAGCAGGAGAAAAAACAGCAGTAGGAATTTCTGAAGCTGAAAAAATACTTACTGAGGTAGAACGGGAACTAAGAGGCGAGGACGGAGTTGAAATTGACAGCAAAAAAATAGGGCAGATGGTTGCAACAAAGCTTAAAAAAATAGATAAAATCGCCTATATCCGGTTTGCTTCAGTATTTCGCAGGTTTGTGGATGTAGAGGATTTTGAAAGGGAGCTGAATAAATTAGCTTGAGACTGAAATGGAAGAGAGATGTGATTTTGATCCGATTTCTAACTTCTGTATTACATTTTATTTAACTGGTTATTATAAATATTTATTACATTAAAAAAAGGAACTGCTCTTATGACTCTTACCGGAATTCGTCAACAAGTTTTTTCTGATCGATATGCTTTAAAAGATAAAGAAGGAAAGCCAATCGAGCAGACTCCTGAGGAGATGTGGAGACGGATTGCCCGTGGGGTTTCGGGAAATGAGAAGAGTGTAAAACAGAAAAAGATTTGGGAAGAGAAGTTTTATGAGGCCATGACGGATTTTAAATTTGTGCCGGGAGGAAGAATATTATCTGGAGCGGGAACCGGATATAAAGTCACCTACTATAATTGTTTTGTCATCCCTTCCCCTAAAGATTCACGGGACGGAATTTTGGAAAGCCTAAAACAAATGGTCGAGATTATGGCCAGAGGTGGGGGAGTGGGGATTAATCTCTCATCCCTTCGGCCGCGTGGTGCCCGAGTTACAAAAGTAAACGGATTTTCCTCAGGTCCCTGTAACTGGGCAGAACTATTTTCAGTTGCAACTAAAGATATTATTCAGCAAGGGGGCACACGCCGTGGAGCTTTAATGCTTATGCTGTGGGACTGGCATCAGGATATTGAGGAA
>Ga0155406_139_pt1 | contig 22576 bp, 20 predicted proteins | sample RifCSPhighO2_02_FD_106374 | JGI IMG/M metagenome (GOLD analysis project Ga0155406, IMG submission 106374) | Candidatus Gottesmanbacteria bacterium RIFCSPHIGHO2_02_FULL_39_11
CAATTCTTACCCGCATAAAAGAATTATGCAATAAAAATACCTTTAGTGTCCCAAAGATTAAAAATTAGGCACGAAGTTTAAGGGGTGATAGAAGTCAGGGGCCATGAGGGAGGGCCTGATGAAAAATAGGGATCCTTTGAGTCATCATCGGGCTCACCAAATTCTTGTTTTCCACTCAATTTTCTATCAAGTTTTTTTTTAAATTTGAATACCTGCTTATCATCATCAAAGGACTTTTCAGTTCCTATTGCATCCCGTACTCTCTGATTATCTTGTGGGGTAGACACAAAGACAGTAACATGTTTGTTCCCTCTATGCTCGCTTTTTTGATAATCGGCTCCCTCGGCAGGAACCCATTTACCATATATTCTATAATTTTGTTTGGTTATATTGAATAAAGTATATTGTGGAATAGGCCAAATAGGAGGCGTGTCAGGCAATCCTTCTGTAATTATTTTTTGATCCTCAAGAGACCAATAGCATGTTTCAACCATTTGACTTATCATAACAGCTTAAATCATAATATAAAGAGATCTAAATATCAAACTTAACTATTAATTGAAAGAGGTCAGTCTTCTAACACGATTTTGTCATTGCGAGCGTAGCGAAGCAATCTTAAGAGATCACCTCAGTTATTTCGTAGCCTCGCGATGACAATTTTATGTTAGGACTGTGACCTGTTACACTTCCTATAAATTCAAGTCTTTTTAGTATAACCGTGTTAAAATAGATATATGGAGAATAAATTACCTGAATTTCTTCATAAGTTTCTCTGGGATGTAGACTTTGAAAAATCTAAAGCCGGAGCGGGTCTCTGACCCGGTCCGCATTTCTTTTTAAAGCTCAATAGGACTCACCTTTACTTCACTTGCAGAGTTTGCAGATGACCATTTCCAATATTCCGCTTTTTCTACATATCCTTTTCGTACCGGATTAGTATGAATATACTCAATTTTCTGTTTTAAAAATCTTTCCGTTTCTATAAGAAGTGGCATATTGGTGGTTTGCCAGAATCTATATTCGTGATCTTCCATAAGAAATAATCTCAAAATAGAAGGCTCTGTTGTTTGAATATTTTTCTTTAATTCTTTGGAGGTAAATTTTTTAAAATCTCTTACAAACAAAGCCGGCTGCATCCGGAGAGGAAAATATAAGATGCATATGGTTAAGCATAAATACATAGGCAAAAAGTCTTAGATTTTTATTTTCAGTACAATAATTAAGGGAGTTAGCTAAAATTCCCCAGCGGTTGTGTCTGTCAAAAAGGTAATACCAGCGGATGACGGTAAAAGTAGTAAAGTACCATCCTGAATTGCAAAACGGACCGGGTTACAAACCCGCTCCGGCAGGATAAGCAGAAGGAATAAACACCTCCCCAGCCCCTCCTATGATAGGAGGGGATATTCTTCCCCTGTCTTAGGGGAGGTTGGAGGGGTTTGGGATTCCGTCCGTTTGACAAACCGGACTCCTGGTGCCACAATCGGAATTGCACTATGAAAGACAAGAAATTTCTTTTCCTCTCTGCTCTTTTTTTCCTTATTTTTCTAATCGGAATTGGAATAATTGCGTTAAGAGGTCCTACCAGCAGTTTTCTAAAGGCTAAAAACACCCTTCCTTCCGGGGCTAAATCATTTGCTATTATTTTCCCCCAGGTCGGAAAAAATATTAAAGTGACGGTTACTATGCGGGATGAGGACGGAAACGTCATATCGGGCCGGGAAGTTAAAGTTGTCTCCTCAATTATACAGGCTTCCATTTCCCCCTCAGACACCCAAACTACAAATCAGCAGGGACAAGCCACATACACCCTGACATCCGACACACCCGGCAAGGCAACTCTTGAGATCACAGACGTTGGAGCTAATTTAACTCTAAGTAATGTTCCCTCTGTTGAGTTTACCCCATGAAAATCGCGATAGTCGGGGCCGGATTTACAGGGTTATCTGCCGCTTTACGCCTCTCACAAAAGGGCCATTTTGTTGTCATCTTCGAAAAAGAAAACAGAATAGGAGGACTTTCAGCTACCTATCAGGAAAAAGACTGGAAATATCCGGTTGAGAAGCATTACCACCACTGGTTTACCAATGATTCTTACGCGATTTATTTGATACGTGAGCTGGGACTTGGGGATGGTCTGTTTTTCAAAAGTACAGAAACTTCGACATATTTTAACGGAAAAATGTATCCCTTTAACTCACCTTCCGATATTCTTTCCTTTGATCCTCTCCCCATACCGGATCGCATAAGGTTGGGACTTATCAGCGCGTATCTTAAAATTCTTCCGGCATCATTTGCTCAACAGCTAGAAAAATATACCTCAGTTGCATGGATTAAAAAGTATTACGGAGAAAATGTATACAAAGTTGTCTGGGAGCCGCTTTTAAAAGGAAAGTTTGGGCCCTTTACAGACATAGTCAACGCCGCATGGTTTTGGGCACGGATAAAAAAACGGACGTTTAAACTAGGATACATAAAAGGAGGGTATCAAACGGTTTTGTCAGCTTTAGAGAAAAAACTAAGAAGTAATGGAGTAAAAATAGTACTAAACACTTCTTTTGACCCTAAAAAAAACGGTTTTGATAAAGTTATTGTCACAACACCCTCTCCAGTATTTCTTAACCTCTATCCCGCTGTTTCAGCAGAATACAAAAAAAGAATTCTTTCTATCCCCCGTCTTCATGCTCTTAACTTACTTTTAATTACAAAAGAAAAATTCTTATCTGACGTTTATTGGCTAAATATAAACGACAGAAGTTTTCCGTTTATCGCAGTTGTTCAACAAACTAATTTAACAGATGCGTCCTGGTATGGAGGGAACCATCTAACGTATGTTGCCAATTACTTACCGCCGGACCATCCGTATCTGAAAATGAATGCAGAAGATCTTTACAAAAAATTTCTGCCCTATTTAAAGAAAATTAATCCCTCATTTAATTTTGCATTGTCCATTGAGCATTGCGCGTTATTTCACGGTCCCTTTGCCCAACCCGTCTTCCCTATACATTACTCTAAAATAATTCCAACGTTTGACACTCCAGTTCCCAATGTATATCTTGCCAATATGGATATGGTTTACCCCTGGGATAGAGGAACCAACTATGCCATTGAATTAGGAGAAAAGATTGCAAACTTAATTTCTAAATAATAATTAACTTGTCATTCCCGCGAAGGCGGGAATCTATGAAAGATCATTTCTTGCTATTTCTTCCTTCTTCTCATAAAATCACGCTAGATGATCAAAAAGATACTTTCCAGGATTACTGCTCCTCCCCTATTTATCGCTCTTCGTCCTAACCAGTGGATAAAAAATCTGGTTCTTTTTACATCGATTGTTTTTAACGGAAAACTGTTTGACGGACAGTTATTTTGGCTTACCTTACTGGGATTTCTTGTTTTTTGCGCTTTGTCATCATCTTCCTATCTTTTTAACGATATTATCGACTACCCTAACGACCGGAATCATCCGGTTAAAAAAACCCGGCCGATTGCCGCGGGACTGATAAAATTTAACACTGCGGTTGAAATTGCCTTTCTCTTAGGGTTATTTGGCCTTTTAGGGGCGCTTTTTTTGTCAACGGGGTTTTTCTTTATGGCCGCCGCATTCATACTTCTTCATATTTTTTATTCCTTATATCTTAAAAAATTTGCTATTTGGGATATTATGGGAATTGCCTTTTCTTTCATGATCAGGTCCTACTCAGGAGCAATTCTGACAGGGTACCATGTGCCGTTTTGGTTATTTCTGACCGTTCTGTTTGTGGCGCTTTTTGTTGCCGCGACCAAGCGTCACGCGGAACTGTTGCGGCAGGGAGTGAAGACCCGCCCGGCTCTTTTTCAGTACCGGGAAAATTTGCTTGATTTTTACACATCAACTTTTAGTTCCGCATCCATTATTGCCTACAGTCTTTTTACATTTTTAGAAGAACCGCCTCAATTTACCCGGCCGTTTCGACAATTTCTAACCTCAACTATCCCTGAGGCGCTGGACCGGAAGTGGATGGTCATCACCATTCCTTTTATCGTTTTTGGGCTTATGAGATATGCGCAGCTTGCCTATGAAGGGACCAACGCGGAACAACCGGAGAAAATCATCACCAAAGATATCCCTCTTATTGTCTCGATTCTTCTGTGGGGTTTACTTACCATCTTAGTTTTGTATATCCTCTGATTAGGATTAATTTTCAATTCTCAATTTAAAATTTTCAATCAATGTTCCAATGAATCATTGATTAATTGAAAATTCAATGAAAATTGAGAATTGTAAATTGAAAATTAAAAACTAGACATCAATGATTATACTAAAAAAACACATCGGAATAATCCTCATACTCCTTATTGCCGGCTTCCTCCGCTTCTATAACCTCATGCATGATGCTCCTTATTTTTTCAATCCCGACGAGAGAAATATGGCCAGCGCAATTACTCAATTTCATTTACCTTCAAAATTAACTGAAATACCCAATTGTTTGTATTCAGAATTTCTTCCTTCCCTAGAACCTAACACCTTAAACCTTAAACCTGAAAATTGTACCCTCAACCCTCACTTCTTCGCGTATGGCCAATTTCCTTTGTATTTAGCATATCTATCTGATCAGGTCACTCAACCATTTAACCATATAACAATAAAACCATCAGCAAATATTACACAACCAACGACTAATGACCAAACGCTAATGACTAGCTTTTCTTCCGCTATTTACTGGCTTCGCTTCTGGTCTGCGCTTGCCTCCGTTTTAACTGTTTTAATGGTCTATAAAGTAGTTCGACTCCTGTTTAAGCACAACCGTCATCCTGAATTCGATTCAGGATCTTCTTCCTTGAAGATGCTTAAACAAGTCTTCGACCGTAAGGCTCAGACCGAATCGGTTCAGCATGACAGAAAATTAGTTCTGATTGCCTATTTTGCAGCTCTTCTTACCGCCTTTATTCCGGGTCTTATCCAATCTGCGCATTTCGGAACCACAGAATCTTTACTTACTTTTTTCTTTTTGTGCTCATTATATTTTTCGTTAAAATTATTTAATAATGTCATTCCCGTGAAAACGGGAATCCAATCATTAAAAGATGGATCCCGGGTCACATTCGCAAAGCTCAGTGTAAACAAGCCCGGGATGACAATTGAGTTTAATACTAAATACTTACTACTTGCCTCTCTCTCTGTTGGCCTGGCAATCGGATCTAAAATGACCGGAGCTTTTTTTCTGGTTCCTCCCTGTCTTGCAATCAGTTTTCATTTTTTATGGCAGAAAAAGAAAACCATAAAAGATATTTTTCTTCATGCAGTCTCGCATTTACGCGTTCTTGCATTTTTTTTGATAGCCTCCGCTTTCTTCGCCGTCATTTCGTCTCCCTATAATTTGGTGCAGCCGGATAATTTCCTCTCCGCCGTTTTCGGATATGAAGCGGATGTCGCGCGGGGTAAATATGAAGCCTTTTATACACGGCAGTTTGTACATACCACTCCCATACTTTTTCAGTTTGAAAAAATTTTCCCCTATTCATTGGGGATTGTACTGACTATTTTGGGAAGTATCGGATTCTTAATCTTAACTATTCAGTTAATAAGTCAAACATGGATATATATTCGAAATAAGAAATCTAAAAAAGATCATTGTTATTTGTTATTTGTTATTTGTTATCTTTCATTCTTAATATACCTTATCCCGAATGCCTTTCTTTTTGCCAAATGGTCCCGGTTTATGACCCCAATACTTCCGTTCTTTGTCCTATTTGCCATGTACCTTTTTGATAAAATAGTAAAATTAAAGAGAAATAAATTTCTTATTGTTATTTGTTATCTGTTATTTGTTATTTCTCTTCTCCAGGGCCTGGCATTTTTCTCCATTTACACTCACGAGGACTCGCGATTTACAGCAAGCCGCTGGATCTACCAGAAAATCCCTTCCGACTCCTACGTCCTTTCAGAAACCGCAAACGTAATTGACATTCCTATTCCTCCTCCTTCGCCCACCGACCCGTCCACCGAAGCTTTAGCGAAGGCGGAAGCTAACGCCTACAACCTTTCTCCCGTCTCTTTCGACTTCTACCATCTGGATGAATCTCCTCAACTTCAGGAAGAACTTATTCTTCATTTAGAAAAAGCTGACTATATCTTCATTCCTTCCCGCCGGATTTTTGCCAACTATACCCAGGAACCGGATAACTATCCGATACTAAACCGCTACTATAACAATTTATTTAACGGAAATTTAGGATTTGTGAGTGTTGCGGAAATCTCCTCTTTTCCTTCTCTTTGCCTCCTGTCCCCTGTCCCCTGTCCCCTTTCTTTTCCCGACGAGTCTGCCGAGGAGACATATACCGTCTTTGACCATCCGGTAGTACGGATTTATAAAAAGAATGAGTCTAAAACGGCTTCTGAGTATCAAAAACTTCTCTTATGAAACGATATTTGCCGGTTATATCTTTTTTTTTGACCCTTTACAGTTGTGTACTGCTTCTTAAGGGTTGGTACTCTCCCCTGTTTATTCTTTTTTGGATTTTATCTGTTATTTTTCTTATCCTTCCCTTCGTTTCATTTACTAGTCTCCCAAAAATTCATACTCCGAAATTGAGAAAAAGCATACTTTTGACCTGCGTACTTATTCTTCCGATTCTTGTCAGGGTAATAAATAGTGATACAACAAGAATGCATCAGGATGAGGCCCTTTTAGCATATTTTTCACTCCATCACTCCTACTTCACCCTTAATTTTTTTTCAGGCATTCCCCAGGATGTAACCGCGTGGACAGCCAGGGTTCCTGCTCCCTTTTTTATTCTTCAAAAAATATTTTTTACCCTGACAGAAGCAAATCTAGTAACGATCAAACTATCTATTCTTCCCTATGTCTTTATAACAACGGTGATGCTGTATAAAATTGTCAAAGAAATTCTGAGTAACCGCGCGGCCCTAGTCAGTGTCCTGTTTTATTCGTTTCTTGCGCCTAGCATCTATTTCGAAACTCAGGGAATAATTACCAATACTGCTTCTCCCATTTTCCTGTCATTTCTCTATTTTCTGATTGTATGGGCTAAAAAGAATAAAAAAAGAGATGCCATTCTATCCGGAATTCTCTGTGCTTTGTGTTACTTGTTTTATTTCGGAGCTTATATTGCTTTTCCAATTCTTCTGTTTCACGCAGTAACTGTGTATAAAACAAGTAAAAAGCCTCTTTTTTTAAAAAATTTTCTTTCTGCTCTTTTTGCATTTTTTATAACATTAGGGCCATTTCTGACGTATACCCTTCTCTACTATAATTATTTTACAGAGCGGATCAATCAGGTTTCTCTTTTAAAGGGTTCTCTCTCTGAAGTGGTTTTAATTTTGGGAAAAAATGTCATGACGGGACTTGCAAGCTTTACAACGGATGGTATAGGCGGATCAGAGGGATTTAATTTTGGACATCTGGCCTTATTTGATACATTTACCCGCAGTCTTTTCATTGTATCTTTTCTGACCGCGCTCTATGCATATTTTTCTCATAAAAAGATTTTATTTATATTTTTTCCGCTATTTCTTTCATTTCTTACCATGGCGCTTTCTATGCCGCCTCCCGGATACCACCGGTTCATTCTTGCCTATCCTTTGCTATCAGCAATTCTCTCTATTCCTTTTTACTACTGGGTAAAAATCCAAATGCCTCTTGCGCTTAGGGCTGTCATTCCGCTCTTTATTTTTGCTTTATATGCCAGAGGCAACCAGATGTATTTTCAAAAAGCGGTACAGACGGAAAAAAATAATGAAGAACTGAGACTTTCTGAATTTATTAATGCCAACTATCCCAACCGGCATCTTTTTATCGCGTCATTTCCCGGATTTGCTTTTGAGAAAATATACTTTTTAACGCCGGGCAAAAATGCAGAGGAAGTAACTTCAGACTATCATAAAAGCCTCCTTGGAAAATTTGAGTCCGATATACCATATGTATACGTAATTACTTTTCCAAAATCATTTGATGAGGCCTTTATCCAAAAAGACCCCCATGGAAAACTGGTGAAATTTTCACAAAATTATGATTTATTTGTAAACTAGAATTATATCAGGACTTACGCACTGAAAAAGGATTTACATTGTCATTCCGGGCTTGACCCGGAATCCAGTTAGTTAATTCCTGGATCCCTGCCTGCCGGCAGGCAGGCTGAATCAAGTTCAGGATGACAACTTACTGCGTAAGTACTGTTATAATATGAAATACGAATTGCGCACAGAATCAGCTTTAGGTCCGCTGTTTAATTATCTAATTTACAAAAATCGAATATATACCTCTCCTGTCTCTTCGGATATAATTTAATGGAACTTCTGCTATGAAAATCAATTTCAAAATATTAGTTATTTTATTTTTTCTCTTTTTGGGAGGAAGTTCTACTTTAGTCCATGCCTTAGGGTCAAGCGATGTCAATGGGGATGGAAAAGTAGACTTCTCTGATTTAGTTTCAGTAATCAGGCAATTTACCACAAGCGGAACTCAGCCCGCCGATGTCGACCAGAATCAAAAAGTAAACTCTCTGGACCTTACCTATGTCTTTAAATCTTTTGCTTCAATAACCCCTCCTCCATCCACTCCTACCCCTACCGGATCTACGGGATGTACGTATCCTTCTCAAATTCTAAATTTAACCAACTGGAAAATAACTCTTCCTACGGGATCATCGGGAAGTCCTACTGAAATCTTGCAGCCTTCCCTTGCAACCTATACGATTGACCCTTATTTTAAAGTGAATTCAAATTGTACCGGAGTCCAATTCCGGGCACCGACAAATGGAGTCACGACAAGCGGTTCAGGATATCCCCGCTCAGAGCTTCGGGAGATGGCAAATAACGGCACGACCCTTGCCAGTTGGTCTACAACATCAGGCACTCATACGATGATTATCGACCAGGCCATCATGGCAGTTCCGACAGGAAAAAAACATGTCGTAGCCGGACAGATTCATGATGCAAGCGATGACGTTATCGTTATTCGTCTGGAATATCCCAAATTATTTATTGACATCAACGGAAACGACGGAAATATATTAGACTCCAACTACACTCTGGGTAAGCGGTTTACCGTCAAGTTTGTTGCAACCGGAGGCAGTATTTCTGTTTACTATAATAACAGCCCAACCCCGGCCCAAACGATTTCTAAAAGCACTACCGGGTGTTACTTTAAAGCAGGCGCTTACACCCAGTCAAATTGTTCTACAGAGTCCTCCAACGGTGCAACCTGCGGAGCAAACAATTATGGAGAGGTTCATATTTATAACGTCATGGTAACTCATCAATAAAATATTCTTCACCCTCTTGATACGCGATACCTTATACCTGATATACTAAAAAAACTTGAATTTGTGCGTAGTTTTTTCAGTATAAATACTAAAAAATCGAAATTTTTCAGTATAAACCCATCTAATCAGCTTTGTGTAATTAGGAAATTGCAAACCTGAGTAAGATGGGTATACTTAATGAATATGCAAATGTTTCTCAGTAAAAAAATTCTCTTTCTCCTTATTTTTGCTCTTGCGGCTTTTTTCCGGTTATATGGAACCAACTGGGATGGCGGACAGCATTTTCATCCGGATGAGAGATTTCTGACCATGGTCACCCAAACAATAGAATGGCCTAAAACTGTTTCTCAATATTTTGATGCTGTAACTTCCCCATTAAATCCTCAAAATAAAGGCTACAGTTTTTTTGTTTACGGTCTTTTTCCACTTCTCTTTGTCAAGTTTATCGCGGAGCAGTTTAACTTGGCAGACTATGCCAATCTGACACTCGTTGGCCGCCAGCTTTCAGGAATTGTAGACCTGGGAACCACTATTTTAGTTTTTTTCATAGCTAAACAGTTAGTTACAAAAACGAATAAACCTAGAACCTATAACCTAGAACCTGTAACCCCTTTTATTGCCATGTTCTTCTACGCCCTCTCCGTCCTTCCCATCCAGCTCTCCCATTTTTACGCAACCGATCCCTATCTGACGTTCTTTATAACGTTGACATTTTATTTTTCAACAAGACTACTTAGTAAGGATTATTATTCATCAACCTTTAACCTAAAACCTCTAACCTATCACCTACTTTTTACTATTCTGATGGGTATTTCCTTCGGTCTTGCTCTTGCATCCAAAATATCCGGCGTTTTATTTCTCCCCATTCCTTTACTATTTCTTCTTGTATCAGCAATACAACCATTTAGCCATAAAACCATTCATAAAAATATTTTTAAAATTTTTTCATTTTTTTCTTTTTCTCTCTTTCTCTTTGTCTCTTTTTCCTATCTCTTTCTCCGTATAGGAAGCCCCTATACGTTTGCGGATAACAATTGGTTCAGCTTCACCCTTAATCCCAAGGTTGTTGATAACTGGAAGCAACTCAAAGCATTTGACGACCCCAATGGATGGTTTCCTCCGGGCGTCCAATGGATCACGACAAAACCCTATATTTTTCCTCTTAAAAATATGGTGCTGTGGGGATTAGGACTGCCTTTGGGAATATTAAGTATTTCCTCTGTCGTATTTTTCCTTACTCATTTTCTATTTAATATCAGAAAGAAAAAATTTTCCTTGATTCTTGATTCTAAATTCCTAATTCTTAATTCTTCTCTCTTATGGATCCTCCTTCTATTTTTCTACCAGGGAGGACAATTTGTAAAAGCGCTCCGCTATTTTTATCCCCTTTATCCCTTCTTGGCAATTTTAACCGGATATTTTGTCTATACAGCTTTAACATGGTTATTAAATAAAAAAATTATTTCTCAAAAACTTTTTCTCTTTTTCTCTTTTTCTCTTTTTCTCTTACTTCTTATCTATCCCCTTTCCTTTATGAGTATCTATACCCGTCCTCATACCCGTGTTGCCGCTTCTGAATGGATTTACCAGTATGTACCCGGCGGGATTTATAAATCAGATGAACATTGGGACGACGGTCTCCCGGTATCGCTGGGAAACAATATCCATGAAACATACACGGGAGTTGAATTTCCTTTATACGGAATGGATACCCCCCAAAAATGGCAGGAAATGAGTGCAAAACTTCAGCAGGTAAGCTATATATTTCTGACAAGCAACCGGCTGTATGGATCTATTATGACAGTCCCTGAGAGGTATCCGGTTACTAGCATTTACTACACGATGCTTTTTGACGGAAGTTTGGGATTTGAAAAAGTAGCGGAATTTACCTCCCGTCCCAACCTCCCTGTTCCTTTTATCCATGTCTGTCTTATTCCTCCATTTGCCAACTATGGCAAAGTCGCCCAAATTTCTCAGGAATGTAACGAAGAAGGCATCAGTTTTGTGGATGACTACGCGGATGAAACTTTTACCGTCTACGACCATCCTAAAGTTACTATTTTTAAGAAAGTCACCTCTGTAGACTACCTATCGCTTTTTCTCAACTGATTTGGTGTATCGGACTATATGAAATGCTGGTTTCCTATCGGGGTAATAAAAGGTATGAATAATTTTGTAATTAGGATTTCCCCATTTTTCCAAAAGTGCAGGAGTAGCCTCAAAAAGCTGGCGTTTTGAAAGATCCAGTAATTCTACTCCTCCCCCCTTACATTTACTGCACTTAATACTCCCACCTTCTGTATAAAAAGGAATAAATATTTCAGCCCCATTGAATTCTCCTGCCATATATAATTCATCATACTTATCTTGAATTGTAGAATAGTAGGTAAGAATAGCCCGAGGACCATATTGCCATCCCCAAAAGTCTGAAGCAATAAGTGGGTAATCAATATAATAATTTTTTATATATCTGTGTAGCTCAAAACTTGAAATAACAACTAAACCAATCACCATGACAAATTGAATAAGCTTCCATTTATTTAGAAATTTAATGAACCCTCCAATTCCAAGTCCCGGTAATATCACAAAAGGCAAGATACCTATAAAAGATCTAGTTGTTGAAGGCCCCTCTAAAGTAAGAGCACTACCTAAGGGATAAATTAACAACAGGACTATAATTAATGGCCATCCAGTTTTTCTTTTTAAAATTGAAATAATTATTCCAAATAAAATAAAGAGAGCTGTAAATCTATATAAAAATCCCTCCCTGTTGACAAACTGACGGGTAATAAAACGTCCCGGATACTCCAAATCTCCTTTTTGGAAAAGATATAAAGGTAAAAAATGATCTTTATAATAAAGAAAATATTTATTTATTTTTTCCGATAAAGCAACTGTATTGTTTGTAACGCGATCCCATCTCGTCAGAGCATGTCCCTCCCGTATCCCCATAGCAAGGGGAAAAAAACTACACATAAAAATAATAACTGCAATAAACGGCACCCACGTTATTTTCCTGCGGTTTACTATAAACCAGTAAAAAATACCGGTAAAAAATACAATCGGCATGACAATCCAGGAAGGATAATAGGTATACAAACCAATTCCTCCTGTAACAGCAGCCCATATAAGAAACCTTTGTTTTTTAAAGGAAGAAACGATAAAAAAACATGTTAATAAAACGAAAAAAGGATACGGTGCATATTCAGCTCCCCACCGAGAGATATGAATATGCCACGCAGAAATAGAAAGTAGAAAAGCTGCAATTAATCCTGTTTTATGGGAGAAAATTCTGGATACAAAAAGGAAAACTACTAGAACAGTAAAAGTTCCATAGACAGCTGTAACAAACCGCGCGGAAAACTCAGAAAGTCCAAATAATAAAATAAATGGAATACTACTATAAATTGAAACGGGATTGCGGTAATCACCTAAAGATTTAAAAAAGAAAGGGAATAAAACACCATATTCATCTTTTCCGGTTGTGAGAATCTTATATCCGCTATATTCAATTGCTGCTTCATCGGAGAAAAATCCATTAGGAAATAAATTTAGCTGATAACTTCTCAGAATGATCCCTAATAACAGAATACCTGCCAGTAGAATATATTTCTTCATATCCTTGATTGAATCTTTATGTATACAAATACCAGTTGTTCTCTGATAACAACAAAATTCTCTTTTGTATCTGGAAAACATTTCCTATATTCATCTATTTTTTGCTTATCGTTAGGCCCAAAAATAACTATTGCTGGAAAACGGCTTACTTCTTTACAGTCAGAAATATTACTATCTCCTATATAATCCCTTTGTTTTTGAATTGTATATGCAACAGCTTTTGGCTCAGGTTCACCTCTGTCTGTCCAGCAGCAGGAGGCAAAATATACTGAAATAGAAGAATTTATATTGTTATCTATATATTCTGCAATCTTTTTGCCAGTTGCAAAATTATTGTTGGGAAGCCCAAAGACGTAGGAAGTAAAATATTTTGAAATGTTTACTAACACCAATACAAAACAACTGACCAAAAAAATAAATAGTAGAATCCATCGTACATAGCTGAATGTTTTTTTCTGTATGATAAAAAAAGTTTTTCGTATGCCCAATGCAATTAAAAGATATAGAAGAGGTTGTATAGCAATACTTCTGCTGCTGGAAGGAATCTCAACGGATGAAAGAGTAGGAAGTACAGATGGAACTAATAAAAGGCATATAATAATGAATATATTTAATAATACTTTAATTCTATTATGAGTAATTAAATATATGATTGATAAAATAATAAATACCGTGCTAATAGAATCGATTATAGGACTTCCGGAAACATTTACTCTAAATACCCTGTCTCCTTGGGAATACAGCATCTGAAATGTTTTTATATAATTGGCAAGCATTTGCTTAGTCAGTGAAATTGGACTTTCCTGTAAAAGATAGTTTGTTTTTTTGCCGATATATCCGCTACTCTCAAAGTTATATGGATGATTTTGAATAATTTGAAAAAGCGGAAATACCAACACTATTCCAACAAGAAAAACTAAAAGTATTTCGTACTTTTTTGTCATGATCATTTTTTTCGTCATTAAAAAATATAGATAACATACAAAAAGAATCGGAACAAAAATAAATGTTTGGGGATATGTGTACCAGCCCAGGGAAGCAATAAAACCGGAAAACAGAATATCTAATGTGTTTCTTTTTTTAACAAAGCGTATAAAGAAAAAAGCACCAAAAGCGAAAATGACCGGTATGACAATTTGAGAATTCCCTAATCTGCTCCACACAAGAGGCCAGAAGGAAAAACTCATAAGCCAAGCAGTTACGAGCCCCACACGTCGGGAAAACATTTCTTTTGCTAACAGATAAACTCCCCAGATTCCGGCCATCCCCACTAAAACGGAAACTAATTTATAGGTGAGATAACCCGCGTACGGAGTAAGAAGAACATATGGAGCAATTAAATAATGGTAAACTGGTCCGGGACTTTGCAGAAAATAAAACGGCCACTCCCCTTTCATCACCTCTTGAGTATACTCATGAACGTTTGATATATCCCCGAACCACTCACCTGGGATTTCAGCAAGCTTATAGAGACGGAGAATTAGACTGAAAAGAATAATTAATAAAAAAAGGAAAAAGCGCATGTCTATATAACGTCATTCTGAGGATGAGCAAAGCGAAGACGAAGAATCCCATTCGTAATCAGTCTCATAACGGGATCCCTCGACACGCTCCTGGAGCGGCTCAGGATGACATGTGTCATTTTTTTAATACATAAAAAATAGCTCCGGATTTACTTACTTCCACTGGTTCAGTTAATATTTTTTCAATATAGTTAAACGGATATAATTTTACGGTTAATGACGGAAACAACACCCATCTTTTAAACAGAATCCGGGAAATTAAACTGGGGACGGATAAATAGTGTGCGGCATCCATAAGCATGCATGCACGGGGAGAAAGGTATCCTTCTTTTTTTTCAATTTTAAATCCTGCTTTTTTAAAATGCCTGTCCCATTCCTCGCTTGTTAATAAATTTACATGGACCTGTTTTTTCCTCATCCAGGCTTTGTATGAATTCCCAAAAAGTAGTGATCCGACTAAATTCTCCTCCCACGGCTTTGCCATGACAGGCGCAATAAATATTCCTCCTTTAACAAGTATTCGATATGTTTCTTTTAATACCTCGTCTAATTTTTCCACATGTTCCAAAACGCAATTTGAAAAAACGGTGTCAAATGTATTGGGTTTAAACGGCATACGCTCCCCATCATATTCAACTATCTTATCGTAAACGTTTAATGCCTTTGCCTCTTCCATCCTACTCTCTTTAATATCTAATCCTGTAAGGGATACAACATCATGAGAAATAATGTCATCCCGAGCCGCTCCAGGAGCGTGTCGAGGGATCCCGTTATGAGACTGATCACCGGGATTTTTTGTAAACAATACTTTCGCGAAGAATCCATCCCCACAGCCTACATCCAATATTTTTCCCTTAAAATGAACATATTTTTCATATAGGGAAAGTTCTTTTGCCCGTATCAGAGAAAGGAAAAACGGCCGCTCGTGAAGATAAGATTTAAGAAAAAAATTCAGATTATTATCCATTACGATACGCAAAGAGAAGACCGATATTCGGAATTTCTTTACGTGGATATATTTTTACAGTAAATCCGCCCTTTTGTAAAAGGGTAATTAATCCTGTTAATGTCATTGCTGAAATAAGTTGAAATAATGCAGAGAGATAATAGAAAATCCGACTGAATTTAAAAGAAGATTTATGGTCGTTATATCGATATAATTCAGTCATAATTTAACCCCCAACTTATTCTCTTAGGATTGATTACCACTATACCACATGATAAAATTATTATTGAAAGAAGATAATTCTATGAAAAAAATATCTTATCTTACTTTACAAAAAAAGTATCCGAGAAAGGTAGTCGTTCTTGATAAAAATGAAAGAAGAGTTTTAGCAGTTGGTGAAAAAGCCAAAGAACTGCTCAAACAACTTAAAGAAAAAAAAGTAAAATTGCGGGATATAGTTTTTGTGGGGCCAATATCAAAATCAGGTACAATCAATGTATACTTTTCCGTACGAAAATAAACGTATTAAGGAAGGAGTGATTCCTAATCCTCGGATTTCTCTCAAAGTGCATTTACAGAGTGGGCCTGTGTGGATCAGATTCCTTGTTGATTCCGGAGCCGACGTCACTACACTCCCATTTTACCCATATGCCGAATTAGTTAATTTCAAGAAGAATCCTAAGGAGAAAATTACGATAGGAGGCATTGAAAATAAGGGTGTTTCCGGATATCCTTTTTCATTGAATGCTGAACTTAAGGGTTATAAATTTTCCCTTCGTGGTTACTTCATAAATAGCCTCATCGAACCCCTTCTTGGCAGGCTAGATATTTGGAAACTTTTTTCTCTTACATTCAATAATAAAAAATTACGCACCGAATTTACCCCTATAGTCGGATAAGCCGGAACGGGTTGTAAACCCGTTCCGTATTTTTTTAAAAACTAGTTAATATATTCTCATAACTCTTAATGCTCTTATTATAGGAAAACTCCTCCTCTATCTTTTCTTGATCTTTAATATATTTTTTCTTATCAGATAATATTTTTTCAATAGACTGCGCAATGGCCTGAGCGTTTTTAACGGGAACAATTTCTCCCATCCCCGTCTTGCCAACCGGTACCCGCACCCCGGGTAAATCCGTTGCAACCACAGGGACTCCGTACATCATCGCCTCAACCTGTACCATTCCGAAGGCTTCTGTTGAATTGACGGATGGCAATACCAAAACATCCAAGAGCGAATAGAACGACCCCATCTCCTCAGGTTTTATACTTCCTAAGAAGATAACCTGATCTTTATATTTTTCTACAAGACGTAATATTTTTGTTTTATACTCTTCTTCTCCTACCGGATTCATAGGCCCTGCAATAATCAATTTAAATCTCTCTCTTTCGCTTTTTCGCCCTTTCTCTTTTTCGTTATTTAATTCTCCCAGCGCTTCCAAAACGTACTCTATCCCCTTCTCTGCAGCGAGTCTTGCTGCAATGCCAACAACGAATTGGCCGCCTGCACCTATTTTATCTCTAATACTTTTTTGTATCCTTTTATTTATATTTGGTATAATAATAGGAGGATAAATAAATATGCCTTTTCTCAAAAACCGGGAAAGTACTCGAGAATTTTTGGCAAAATCTTCTGTATAGGTAATTACTTTGTCAGAAAGTTGAAGTGTCAACCAACTAGATGTCGTTACTAACGCTTCTGCCACAGCATTTAATATTCCGACCGGAAGTTTTAAATCACAATGATAAATGGTAATTAATTTTTTTCCGAATAATTTTGCGAAAAAAGCAGGAAATATCCCTTCCGGTTGCGGAAGATTCACAACCACCGTATCGCTCTTTCTCACTTCAATCCATGATTTAATAACCCAGTCAACGGATAAAAACCCCTTGCTGATTTTCAGAATGGGATTTGCCCGTATCACCCTTATTTTCCTTATTTCCCCGATCCTTTCCTCCAAAGAAAGACTGGAATCATGCCTCATGCAAAGCACACAAACCTCATGGTCTTTTGCGGGGCCCTCTGCAATACGGGAAACACATAACGTAAGTCCGGAAATATAGGGAGAATAATAGGTAAGAGAGAAGAGAATTTTCATATAGCCAGATGTCATCCTGAGGAGTCTGCAACGAAGGATCCCGTTGGAATTAGACCCAAACGGGATTCTTCACTTCACTTCGTTTCGTTCAGAATGACATAGTGTTTGAAATTTGCTTATTTGCATATTTGCTTATTTTAATTTTTCTTCCTTCATAATCTTCTCAACCGCCTTCCCCACATTCGGAAACTTATTTTCATACGGAGTAAACCACGTATCAATCACGTTATAAATCCAAAAAATTCTTGTTTTCTCCTTTTCGCTCTTTCTCTTTTTCGCTTTTTCGCTTAAATACTCTACAATATCCCAATTATCCTCCACAAAATAATTCAGATTCAACTTACCGATTGTTTCCTCTTTAAAAAGGTGCGGTTGTTTATTCTCCCGATTCATATGTATTGAAGTGAAATAGTTTTCCAACCGGTGTTTTTTCAGCCAGTTATTCAGATGCGTATCCAGATATCCGTATCGGGCAGTGATAAGATGTGCCTCGATTTTTTCTTCCGTTACCATTTTTTTAAAAAGTTCAATCCCTGTTCCTGGAAACACGCTTGAGTTGTGCACAAGCTTCCACATCAATTTTTCAACAGATGTCTTCGGATAAAAAAAACTCAGTTTTTTAACTCCCAGTATGTTTCTCTTAAAAAGAGAGATAGGGGCACGCACGAGGCGCGCGGGGTTATACGCAATCACTCCATCAAAATCAAAGCCAACTTTAATTGGTTTTTTCATCTTGGCATGAAGTATACCTCACTCTTCTCTTTTACCCAAGATGCTTTTATAATAGAGAAATAGTTTTAATTAGGACGTCATTCTGAGGAGCGAAGTGACGAAGAATCCCCTTCATTAGACTGTAAACCTACGGGATCCTTCTCCCCCGCCTTGGCGGGGGATCAGGATGACGTTGTACTTTTGACTTTTTACTTTTAACTTTTGACTTTTCTTATGACCGACACTCAAGCTATTCTTATCTGGTGGTTTGCCCTATTTGCCATCGGCTCAATCACATTTCCCCTCACCAGGACTCTTTTTAAGAGATTTGTCGACCAGGGGTATATATTTTCAAAAGTTTTAGGAATTCTTCTCTCATCTTACTTAGTCTGGTTTCTCTCCAGTTTGAAAATTGCTCCATTCACCTGGGTAACTATTCTTGTTTCACTGGCAATTATTGCGGCAGTAAATATTCTTATATATAAAAAAAGCTGGGGAAAAATACCTAAATTTTGGATAATTTTTGAAGAGGCACTATTTTTTACCTGTCTTGCATTTTGGGCATATGTAAGGGGAAATGAGCCATCCATTCACGGACTTGAAAAATTCATGGACTACGGATTTATGAATTCGATATTGAGAACCGCTTACTTCCCCCCCTTGGATATGTGGCTTACCAAATCTCCCGATTACACCGGAGGATATTTCATAAATTACTATTATTACGGCCACTATATCGCCGCTTTCTTAACCAAACTCACGACGATAAACTCAGCAATTACGTATAACCTCATGTTGGCAACCCTTTTTGCGTTTACCTTTTCCCTTTCCTTCTCACTGGGTGCTAATCTTCTGTATCTGTTTAAAAAGCTCTCTCTTAACCTAGAACCTAAAACCTTTAACTTAAAACCTCTTTTATGCGGTCTTCTTGCAGGGTTTTTAGTTGCCATGGCAGGAAATCTTCACACCCTCTACACTCTCTTTGAGCCCTATCCCAATGAGTCTCCGGCCCCTCCCTGGCAGCTTCGGTTAGCCCTTAACTCCCAAGGATACTGGTATCCTAACGCCACCCGTTTTATTCCCTTTACCATACACGAGTTTCCTATCTACTCTTTTGTAGTTGCTGATCTGCACGGCCACGTCTCTGATATCCCTTTTGTTCTTTTCACCCTGGCCCTTCTTTTAGTCATAATTACGGAGGATCCTGATGAGGAAGAAGACCCAAAAAAACACCGCTTAACAAACTCGCAACTTATAACGTATAACTTACAACATCTTTCTTCCCCTAAATACTTAATTCTTAATTCTAAATTCTTGCTTCTGGGTCTTACCCTGTCTGTTATGTACATGACAAACGCATGGGACGGCCTTATTTATCTTATCCTGAGTAGCACAGTACTATTTATTTTCCATCTGAAGAAATTTAAAAATTTCTCTTTTTCTCTTATTCATACTCTTGTTTATTCTCTTTTTCTCTTATTCGCTTTTGTAGTCTTTGCGCTTCCCTTTATCCTGAGCTTTATTCCGTTTGCTTCTCAAATTGGAGTATTGTGTTCTCCTCCGGTTCTTCTGAATAAACAAATCGGCCCCTTTATTTTTGAACCTGAGAAATGCCAAAAATCCCCGCTATATATGCTCGCCATATTATGGGGTTTCTTTTACTTCAACGTAGTATCTTATTTTATCTTTATAGTCCTTCGTAAGAAGTGGGATGTGAGAAATGGGAAGAATGTCTCGCTTCAATTTCGCACCTCTCATGTCTCACGTCTCACTTCCAACCTAGCTTCTCACTTCACACATCTGACGTCTATTGACATCTTTATCCTAATACTTATCTTTATTTCAACGTTGCTTTTAATTTTCCCCGAATTTTTCTACTTGAAAGATATTTATCCGGCGCACTACCGGGCAAATACCATGTTTAAACTGGGATACCAGGCATTTATGATGCTGGGACTAGTAAGTTCTTATATATTTTTCAGACTGTTAGAAATTAAAAACATAAAAACGAAAATATACATCATCTTTTTTCTCATCCTTTTCTACTTTGTCGCCATCTACCCTTACTATGCCACTAACTCTTACTATGGAGGGCTAAAAACGTATCACGGGCTCTACGGACTTAACTGGTTAAATACTCAATATCCCGATGACTACAAGGCGATTGTTTGGATACAAAACCATGTAACCGGACAACCCGTCATCCTAGAGGCAAACGGTGACTCCTACACAGACTACGCGCGCGTCTCAGGGAACACTGGTCTTCCTACCGTTGTCGGATGGCCGGTCCATGAATGGCTCTGGAGAAAAACATACGATGAAGCGGGAAAACGGATTCCTGAGGTTGCGTCTATGTATGAATCCGAAGATATGGGAGAAACCAGACGTCTGCTTTCAAAATACAATGTCTTATATGTATTTATCGGACAGCTGGAAAAGGAAAAATACACTAAACTGAATGAAAATAAATTTAAATCGCTGGGGAAAGTAGTTTTTGAAAGCGGAAAGACGAGGGTGTATAAATTAAATTCTTTATAGGGAGATAAGAAGCCTGAGGTGTAAACACGATCCCCAGATCCTGAAGCGGGGTGATGAGAAGCTTTACACTGTAAATCTCAGATGAGATTTACAGTGCTGAAACGTAAAATACCTGATCTTCTCGAACGGGGGGATAAGAAGCCTGCCCTACTCCTTATCCACCCCTTAGAAAAGACCACGGAGTATTTTACGTTTTAAACCTTTACCCTGAAAAATCTTGAAAAGATTTTTTAAGGGTTTACTCAGAAAATTCTTCAGAGAATTATTCTGAGCTACAAAAGCTACAAAAAAACCAGATCACCTTTCCGGCTTACTGGTATTTAATTCGTAATTCTAAATTCTTAATTCTAAATTCTGTTCCGGCAGTCATTTGGGAGGATTCTAACACCCGACTTTACCCCTGTCAAGAGTCCTGCGTTGATATATCAATCCAATTTATAAATTTTGTGCGTGAAGAATATGAAATGACTACAGCTAGTGGTAAAAAAATATGGAGTACGCTATAACTTAAAATAGATTCTATATCGATACAACAACAAAATCGAGAACAATTGAGGTAACCCTATTTGCTTGACAGAAAATTTGATTGTATGGTACAAAACAGACCAAGCGTTGCAAATTCTCACGAATGAGCAAGCTAATAAGAGAGCATTGCTATACGTAGCCCCTCATTGCTAGCGTTGGTGATGCTCTTTTTAGTTTCGCTTAATGAATTCTTATGAATTTAGCGAAACTTACCCTAAAAATTTTTTGAAAATATTTTTCAAATATTTTCTAAGCTTGTTCGCAAGCTAAAAAATTTTCAGGGTGAACGCCTATTATGATAAGACGAACAGTTAAGTTTAGGCGGGTAACTTTACGTAAACCCCTCTAATTAAGTAATAATTCTCCTCTTTTCTGAAGATAAGCTTAAAAAGTCATTACCGGGATACTTAACCCCTTTTCCTTTAGCTTTATAAACTGTTCCTTGGCTACTCTTTGAAATCTTTCCCATTCAAAGTCTCTTACCTTTGTCTGCTTTTCATCTTTACCTAACAGGTTTTTGAAAATGTTTTGCATATTAAATTTATGCTAGCACCTCTTCTTTATCGTGTCAAGTCCCATAGTATAAATACGTTGATAATTATCATGTCTTATAGTAAATAACATATGTTATAGAGCGTTGTAATAATCTATATAAGTTATCCACAACTTATGTTCATATGTCTGTGGGATATTTTTCTGTCAAAAAAAGGCTGTTTTATACAAATCTCAAGTCTAAAATCCAAAGCTCAAACTCCTAAGCCGAATAGTCGTAAATAGTTTTTTTGTCTCCATTGTCATTCCCGCGTTTACCCTGAAAAGTTCGCTTTTTAGGGAAGGCGGAAATCCATGGTAGTTATTAAAAATCCAAACGATGGATCCCTGCTGCAGCATTGGATGGCAAAATGGACTAAAATTAATTCATGCACAAAAAAGTCCTTTCCCACTTTCAAAAAGTAGACCCTATTCTCCACTCACTTGCATTAAAAATAGAAGAACTCAATCTCTCAGTGGGTGATGACCCATTTGTGAAGCTTTGCGAAAGCATTATTAACCAACAGCTTTCAGGAAAAGCCGCTGACACTATATTTGCAAGACTTTTGAAACTGTTCCCTCGTGAAAAAATTACTCCGAAAATTTTAATCAAAATTCCTGATGAAAAGTTAAGATCCTGCGGTATCTCCTACTCAAAAATAAAATACCTCAAAGATCTTTCAAAGAAAGTTTCCTCCGGATTTCTCAAATTTGACCAATTTGACCAATTAGACGAAGAATCTGTTATTGGAGAACTTATTAAGGTAAAAGGTGTCGGCCGCTGGACAGCTGAGATGTTTCTGATGTTTCACCTGGCCCG